>Ga0326727_10011547_pt1 | contig 20501 bp, 14 predicted proteins | sample MB2enrmetagenome_FD_207643 | JGI IMG/M metagenome (GOLD analysis project Ga0326727, IMG submission 207643) | Lab enriched peat soil microbial communities from McLean, Ithaca, NY, United States - MB29MY | ecosystem: Environmental > Terrestrial > Soil > Wetlands > Peat | place: USA: New York...
GTTGAACCTCAAGAAGGTTGGATCGGTGACGTCGGTGGTGAGCAGGCCAGGTCCTCCTGGGTAGCCATCGCCACCTTCCGATAGTCCGGTGGTGCTGAAGTACGCGGCGGTCACAATGCCGTGAACGCATTCTGGAACTCCGGCCGGCAGCGTGGCTGTGGTCGAGCCCTGATACACAGGCGGATTGGGCGGAGTCACAGTCGGCTGCCATGATTTGTCGCCGGCGGCGATGGAATAGGATTGCGCCGGGAGCGGTATGTCCAGAGTGTAGGAGTTGCCGCCTTGGCAGAAGATATCGGCCGATATCTTGGCTCCGCTCACCGTGGACACTGTGGCCGCGGGGTGGCTGCCACCCAACGCTAACTCGTAGCCTCCTTCCACGGTGTCGCCGGTATTCACCTCGAGAGGCCAAAAACCGAATGGCCCCGCGCCGACCGGGCCCAGGGACGCCACGACCGTTCCTCCGGTGTCCCAGTTATCCGGGAATTGCGGCGGACCAAATCCCCACCAATCGGTCCAACGCCGGTAATTCATGGTGGGAAAGTCGTAGGCGTAGTCGCCACCGGCTGTCGTAATGGGGCTCCCCGCGTTGGCGGGGGTGGGATAGACTTCAACATCGGTGTTCACGTCCGCCTGCCCCAGCATGAATTTGTCGATGAATGCCGTCAGGGGCGCGTTCTCGATAGGCAGGGTCGCGCAGTGCGCGTGGATACCATCGATGAAGAAACCGAATCGGTCTCCGATTCCCAGCGAGTTAAAGACGATCTGCGTCGCCCGTGACGAGACATAGGCGGACCCGTTCGACAGCCAGTACTGCGAGGCGTTCCCGGTTTGCAGCAAGGCCCGGGGCGCCACCAAGGCCATCAACTCATGCTGGTCGTATGGAAGCTTGTAGACGTTGTCGCCGGCGAACTGTTGCAGTTGGCCGGCGAACCAGTCGTAGTTCGTGTCGTCCACGTCTTCTACCGTACCCTGAGCTTCGATGTCGTGCGAGACGCGCCACGCCGGTGCGCCACCGCCGCCATTTTCCTGGGCAATGGTCAGAGCAATGCGCTCGTCAAGCGCCCCGGCATAGAGAGCCATCTTCCCGGCAAAGGAGCATCCGGTCACTGCCAGGTGCTTCAGATCGATGGGCAGCGGATTCGTCTCCTGATGCGTGGCGATCTCCATGCCATCGATCAGCCGGCTCACGCCCCAGGACCATGCAGCGTACTCGCCCTGGTTGCTGGTTCAGCTCGCGCAAACCCCTTCGCAGAGTTCGGGGTAAAGCTGGTAGAAGGGGTCCATCGTATGGTCGCTCGGCGAAACAAACGAGTATCCGGCTACATCGGTGCTCACGTAGCCAACGGTTGCAATGGGCAGCCCCGCAAACAAGCTGGCGGGAAGGCTGCCGTAGTCGGGAGGCGTCGGTGCACCAAAGTAGTAGTTGTAAAAGTAGGGGGGGAAACTGAACGAGGCGATTTCCATCGGGATCAACGCCGGAAACGGGCCGTTGCCCAGTCCTTGTGGGATGTAAACGCCCGCGGTCAGGGTCAGCGTTTTTCCATTCCGGGTTACATTCACCGTCAGCGTGCCGTTACTCGATCCTGCCGCCGGCGGCACATAGTTTGCCGTAATGGTGCAGTCGTGACAGTCGGGCTTTTCTCCGATCTGATAAGTCTCGACCGCAGCCAGGATTTCGTTCCTCCGGCGCTCCCAGTCATTGAACCTGGGCCGGCGAAAGCCATCGTTAAACAGGAACGTGTCCGGCAAAGGCCGAACGATGGGGAGCTGGGCGAAAGAGGGGAAGTTAGGCGCCTGGAAGTACGCGCCGGTGTTCTCAGCGTCATAGACCAACGGCGTGTACGCGTCGGCGAAGGTGTTTTCGCGGTCCTGGGCGAATGCTCCCGGCGCCGCGGCCGACACGAACAGCGCCAGCATTAGCGCAAGAGCTGCTTTGCAGCAACCCGAGTGATTGGGGGACTTAAACATGACGATTCTTCCTCCTTGTGTGAGTTGAGAGCTTGCGGGTGAAATGGCGATGAATATCGTGCGCCGCAGCATTGCCGGCGCGATTCACATCAAGCCGTTGCACTTCATAAGTTGTTCTTTCTGAGTTGTCGGGAATTTCTATTGCTGGCCCGGTCAGCGACGAACATTAGCGAGTCGCGCGGCGCCTGGCAAGCGCACCGTCACGATCGCATCTTTCTGAAGAAGCTGGTTCGCAGGGAAAAAAGTGTTACAAACGGCCAAGGCAACTTTTCGTTCGCGGGGCAAACTATAGGAAACTTATGCTTCTTTTGTCAAGAAGATATTTCCCGGGCTGCTTACGTTGATAATTTTCAGCGAGATAAGTCGAAGTGCCTCGTATTTCATGGGAGACATTCCGGGAAAAAAGCGGAGAAACTCCCCGGCCCGATGCCGATTCATCGGTTGTTCATAAAGCTTGGCCCGCGCATTGCAGAGGCGGTTGACGGCCAGGCCAACCGCACCGTGCTTACCGGATCTTACGCGCGTATCGTTACACGAACAGAATCCGCATTGGCGTTTCGGCGGCCACGCTCTTGCCCTCGCCGGCCAGCTCGCCGGTCTTCGGGTCGCGCCCGAAGATGCTGATCAGATTGGATTCCTGGTTGGCCACCAGCATCCAGCGCTCCGTGGGATCGAGGGTGAAGTTGCGCGGCGACTTGCCTCCGCAATTCGAGCGCTTGATGGGCGCCAGCTTGCCGGTGGCGAAATCGGCGCGGAAGGCGTAGAGGAAGTCGTCGTCGCGGTTGGCGAAGTAAACAAATCGTCCGTCGCGCGCGATGACCGTGTCACATCCGCGCGTGGGCCCTTTGTAATCGGCGGGCAGCAACGCGATGCGATCGACGAGCGTCAGGCTGCCGTCGGCCTTGTGCCAATCGAGCACATCTACCGTCGACACCAGCTCGTTCAAGCAATATGCAATTCGGCCGTTGGGATGAAAGTGCAGTGTGCGCGGCCCGGAGCCTGGCGCGCCGCGATAGATCCCCGCCGGTGACATTTCGGCCGTGGCGGGATTGGGCTTGTAGATGTGGATCGAGTCGTCGCCTAAATTGTTGATATATGCAAAGCGATTGTCGGGCGAGAAGGAGGCAAAGTGCGCGTGCGCGATCTGCTGCCGGTCCACATTGGGCCCGTGCGCGGCATAGTGCTCGGTCCACACTGCCTCGCTCAACTGGCCGTCCTGAATGCGGAAGCTGGCCGCGCTCGCGCCTGTGTAGTCGGCCGCAAGCAGCATCTGCCCGGTCGCGTCCGCCGCCACGTGGCAGGTGCCCGTTCCGGCCGAGTTGCGCGCCGAAAGCTGCTGCAGGGTTCCGTCCTTCGCCAGGCGAAAGCTCGCGACCTCGCCGGTGGGTTTGCCGTTGAATGTATCGAGCTCGGAGGCCGAGAAAAGGAAATCGTGCCCATGCGAGAAGGCGAGCCAGGCGACGTTCGAGACGCTGCTGTTTTTTCCGGACGGCGTCAGATCCGCGGTGGTCGGGTCCCAGTCGTAAAACAGAATGCCATTATTGGTATGCGAGCCCACGAGCACGCGAACGCGCGGGATTTGTGGCGGCGGAAGTCCGGCGGCGCCGAGCGTGCGGGGCGCGGCAAAGGCTGCAAGCGTGGCAGAGGCTGTGGCCAAGAATTCACGGCGAGTGCGATGGGTCATGGCAGAAACCATTGTCGCCGACTGCGCCGGCCGCGCGCCAGAGAGCAAAAAATGCGGGCGCCTCGGGCTTCGGCCGCCGTGGCGGAAGAAGCCCGGAAGGATAGAACCGGTCTCATCAATCGGCAGCATCAACTCGCCGAATGCCTGGAACCCGCCTTGTTGGCGGGTTCCACACCTGCCCAGCGAGCCAATGAGGCATTGATGAGACCGGTTGTAGACGCCCGCGCTCGCGAAACAGTGAAACAAGGCGGTTGCTACAAGCCAGGTCTCTGACCGCTTGATCTCGTTCCTTGAGGTTTGTGCTTTCCCACCCATTCGCCAGAAAAAGACGAATGGATGGGGCACGGGGTTGATACAGATTCACACGGTCGGAGACTAGTTCAGCGCGAAGTTGACTTCGATCGTGGTCTCCACTTCCACCGGATCGCCGTTGAGCAGATACGGCCGGTAGCGCCATTGCTTCACGGCGTCGATCGCGGCTTGTTGCAACACTGCCGGTCCGCTCGTTACGCGCAGATTCTCGATGGTTCCACTGCGCGAGATGGTGGCCTGCAACTCGACGCGGCCGCCCACGCGCATGGCGAGCGCCAGCGGCGGGTAGACGGGAAGGATCTTGTTGAGCAACATGCCTTCCATCACGCCCTTCGAGATGTGCTGCGTCGCCGGCGCCCGTTGCACAACCTGCTGCGTACCGTGGCCGCAGTTGAACGGATCGCATCCGGTGCCTGGAGCGGCTACCGGGCCGCCGAGACTTATCGCACCTGGAGGCAACGGCGGCTCCATCGTGGGGGAAATCCACACGCCCCTTGGAATCTGTCGCGGAGCCAGAATTCTGTTTTCGTAAATCTCGGAAGTCGAAGCCGTCGGATGCGCCTGCTGCACCACCGGCTTGGGCTCTTCGGCGGGTGGGGGCGCGGGCGCTTCCACCAACCACGTATTCACCATCTGCGGCAACATCGCGGGGTGAAGGAGCGGAATCGCGATCAGCAGCACCAGGATGGATGCGTTGAAGCTGAAGGTCGCAAGCATCCAGTTGCGGCTGCGGGTGTGGATGGTTCCCATCGAGTCGAACGTTGCGGTTTCAAACATGGCCGCCTCCCCGAGAGCTTGAATTCAGCCGCGCCGTTGGGGGTCGGAGGTCGTGCCGCGGAGCGCAAGCGGTCAGCCCGCCCGCAAGCTCAACGCGTGGGGCGGGGGATTCACGGACTTCCGATCATCCCGTTCGGTACCACTGTGCTTAGGTAGACACCGCGCGCGGGAAAAGTGTTCCCGGATTTCAGAAAGAATTGGCGGCGCAGGATTGGCGCCTGGGGTGGCGCGGCTGAGGTTCGTTGAAAAGCAACCGCAGATTCTTCGACTCCCTCCGCTCCGCCGTTCCGGCGCGCTCCGGTCGCTCAGGATGACAGCAGGAACATGCGGCGAATTTCAAACTCAAGAGACTAGCGCTCGTTGCATAAATCCTCGGAGCCGATTGAAAACGTCCCTCAGGGGCTAAAGCCTCGCTGTTTATGCGCCTCTCATGGCACGGCTAAAGCCGTGCCCTTTCAAAGCCGGATTTATGCAACCAGTTCTAGCGCAGTGCGGGCAACGCTGGCGGGGCGCTTTCCAGGCGGGCTTCAATCTGGCGATTGAAGCGGATGAGCGCGATCCACATGCCGGCGTCGCGGCGCTGCCATACCAGCGTTCCGCCCAGTTGTTGCGCGATCAGTTCCGGCGGCAGATCGTGGTGCAGGCCGAAGTAGCGCTCGTCGAACGCCTCCCCACTCAGAGTGGGCAACAATAGCGGCGGATCGTACTTGGTGGAAAAAACCAGCGCCGCCGAATATTTCTCCGGCTCGGCGGCCGCGCGCGCAATCTCCTCGGCGGTAAAGTCGTCGATGGCGCAGACCTCCCACGGCTGCTTCACGTAGCCCAGCTCGGGCCGCGTGAGCTCGTCGCTCACGGGCCACGCGGTGAGCACCGTCGCGGCGGGAAAGAGTTTTTTGAGCTGCGCGATGCCGGCCTGGTGCATGCGGATCACGTGCGCGTAGGCCAGGTTGTCCTCGGGCGCGAAGCCGTAGGGCGGATTGACGAAGAGGCCGGCGACGAATGCCGCGGCCGACAGGAGCGCGAGCCCGTGCCAGTAAGGCGCGCGGCGGTACAACGCCGACACGGCTACCAGCAGCACCAGCGGATACATGGGAAGCAGGTAACGCGTGAGCAATGCGCCGCCTAATACGCTGAACAGCAAAGCCTCAACCAAGAGCAAGAAAAAAATGCGCCAAAGTACGAGCGGATCAAGTGCCGCGCGATCGTGGCCCGCGGCGTCGCGGCGGGGATCGAGCAAGAGGGCGGCGAAGGCCATGAGCACCGGCACAAAGAGATTCATGTGCGCGGTGAGGTGCAGGATGCGATGGCCGAAGGCGGCCAGAATCCTGAGCGGCGTGAGCGTGGCCTCGGCATTATAGCGCAGAAACTCCGGATTGCCGAAGAGGAAGCCGGTTTTGGCGTAATGATAGGCGTACCACGCGGCCAGAGGGAGAACGCAGCTCGCGAGCCACGCGGCTTCGCGCAAGATTCGCGCGCGCACCACTCCGCCGCTCCTGAATCCCGCGATCAGATTCACGGCGGCAAGCGTGAGCGGAATCGCGATCGAGGTTTCCTTGGAAAGCGCGGCGGCGGCAAACCACAACGCGGCGGCCCAGGGCTTGCGGCCGCTACGGGGGAGCGCGTAGTTCAATCCCCACAGGGAACACGCGGCGGCAAAGATGTCGGCGTGGGCCAGCGAACTTTGCGCGAACCAGATGGGATAGAGGCCCGTGAGCAGCACGGTCCAGAATGCTACCGAGGCCACGCCCGCCAGGCGCATGGCCAGCCGCCACACGGCCAGCAGCGCGAGCGTGGCCACCAGCAGTACGGCCTCGCGCGTGACTTCGGGATAGAAGCCCGCAGCCTTCCAGCAGAGCGCAAGATAGATGCTGGGCAGCGGCGGGTGGGCGTTGGTGAGCGTGCTTGTGGGGATCAGCGAGCCGGTGCGGAAGAAGTCCCACGCCGCGGGAATGTAGTAGCCGGCTTCGTCCCAGTAGTAGGGCAGGCGCAGCAGCGTGAAGTGGGTCAGGTAGAGCGCGACAAAGATGACCGGAAAGACCATCCAGAGCGGCAGCGGCCGATCCAGGCGCGGCGTGAACATTCTTCCGAAGCGCAACAATTTGCTCCTTGGCTCAGTCCCTCGGTCCCTAGTCCCTAGCCCGCATTTCTCATAAAAGATCGACGGCAGGGGAAGTGGCCCATTTTCAACCGCCGCCTGCCCGGCGGGGGTCTGGAGACCCCCGCGACAGCCGGTCTGGAGACCGGCGCTACAAGTTTGCGCCGCGCGTGAGAAATGCGGGCTGGTCCCTAGTCCCTGCCTTAATTCACCGGTCCACGCGGAAAACTCTGGCTCTGCGGCTCCAGGTTGAGAGTGCCGAAGGCCTGTTCGTACTGGGCGAGATTCTGGCCCAGCACGTTCCAGAGAGCTTTGGCCTGCTGCGGGCTCAGAAAGACGGCCTGGTGATTGCGGATGGTCACCTGCTCGGGGCTTTCGCTGGAGGCGAGGCCGAAGACGAGCTGGAAATCCCAGACGCTCACGCGCACTTGCACGCTGTTGGCGTAGATCTCGCGGTAGTCGGCGGTCTGGGAGAGATTCACTTGAGGCTGTTGCGGAGTTGGACTCATGATGATTTCAGATTACGCCAAAAAGCAGCTATCAGCCCTCAGCTTTCAGCTCTCAGCGCATCACGCGGGACCTGACGTTTCTAGACCGAAAACAGAGATGCTGTACCCAGCGATGGTGGTCTCCCACCCTTGCGACAGACAAAAGTCGCAAGAATGGGGCACGGAGCTCTGGGGTACAGCAATCATGGTTCCGCTCTAATTCTGCACGAACAAGCTGAAAGCTGAGAGCTGGCAGCTAAGAGCTGTCTTTCAGGTCGCCCGCCAGCGGACAGTTTTCGCAATGCGGCGTGCGGCCGCAGTGCGCCTTGCCCACGGCCACCGTCAAGGCGTGGAATTCGTTGTAGAGTTGCGCATGATTCTCCTGGTGATCGGCGGCAAAGGCGCGCTCTGTGAGATCGGTCAGTTCGTGGTAGGAGATTTTTGCTCGTCCCGGCGCGCTGTTGAGCAATCCATGCCGCTCGGCGATGCGCCGCAAGTACTCGTCGGCTACGGGCACAGGGTGCCCGAGAGAGTAGAGCAGGATGGCGTCGGCGGTCTCGGGGCCGACACCGGGCAAATCGAGCAGACGTTGCCGCAGCGCCGCCGTGGGTTGTGCAGCAAGCTTCTCAAGCGATCCATCAAACTCGCTGTCCAGCATGGCCACGAAGGCCTTCAATGCGGGCGCCTTGCGCGTATGGAAACCGGAGGGTTGGATGAGCCGCCGCAATCGCGACACGGAGACCTTGCGCAGGCCATCGACGGAGAGCGCGCCGGCCGCGCGGAGATTCGCGAGCGAGCGCTCCACGGCCTTCCACGCGGTGTTCTGCGTGAGATACGCGCCCAGGATTACTTCAAACGGCGTCCGAGCCGGCCACCAGTGCTGCGGGCCGTAGGCGCCGAGCAGCGCATCGTACATGCGGCGCAGGCGCGCAGCGGGATCGGGATGGTGGCGAGAGTTCACTGCTGAGCGAGTTTTGGTGCGCTCTTGCACCGAAACGAGTCGAAGGATCTGCATTTTGGGAATCCGAATGATAAATCGAACCTCAGGGACACCATACTACGATAAGTGCAATGGCCCGAGTGCGCCGTTTTTAGGGCACTGCGAAGGAGATTTCAATGAAAAGTCACACAGAATACCTGGTCTTTGAAACGCGCAAGCGGCGCGAAATGGTACACATCACCGACCAGGTGGAGCAGATCGTGCGCCGCAGCGGCGTGAAGGATGGGCTGTGCTTTGTCTCACCTATGCACATTACGGCGGCGGTTTACGTGAACGATCATGAGAGCGGGCTCATTGAGGACATCGGCAAATGGCTGGAGGAGCTGGCCCCGGCGCGACCCGACTACAAGCACCACCAGACGGGCGAGGACAACGGCGACGCGCACCTGAAGTCGCTGCTGTTGCACCACGAGACCACGCTGCCGGTGACCGACGGCCGCCTCGATCTGGGCACGTGGCAGCGCGTCTTCTACGCCGAGTTCGACGGCCAGAGGCGCAAGCGGGTGATCGTGAAGGTGCTGGGGGTTGAGTAGCGGAGCTAGCGGAGTTAGCGGTGTTAGCGGAGCTAGTGTGGCGTCGCGGGAGTTGGCGCTATAAGTTAATGATCCGGCCCGATAGCGTGAGACCGTGCTATCCCACCCTTTCGCCCAAAGAGCGGGCGAAAGGATGGGGCACGGGAAGGTTCTTCTTCATGCGGTCAGGGCCCTAACTCCGCTAACTCCGCTAGCTCCGCTAACCCCGCTAACTCCGCCAACCCCGCTAACCCCGCTAACTCCGCTAACCCCGCCAACTCCGCTAACCCCGCTAACTCCGCTTACTCGTCCGTGATCTTGCGCCAGGGTCCGGAGGGCAGCGCGTCGCCGGAGGGGGCAAAGTCGAGCTTGGTGCGCGGGAGGACGACGAGATCGACGCGGCGGTTCTGGGCGCGGCCCTCGGCGGTGTCGTTCGAGGCTACGGGATGAAACTCGGCGAATCCGGCGGCGGAGAGGCGGTCGGGAGGAATGGCCTTCATCTCCAGAAAGAGGCGCGCAATATGCGTGGCGCGCGCCGAGGAGAGCTCCCAGTTGGAATCGAACTCGGCGGTGTGGATGGGCACATTGTCGGTGTGGCCCTCGATGCGCAGGTCGTAGGGGGTGACGCCCAGGCGGGCGGCGATGGTGCGCAGCGCGGGCATGGCCTCAGGCTTGGGAGTGGCCGATCCGGTAGCGAAGAATCCCGCCTCGCGCAGGCTGATCACCAGCCCGTCGGGGCCCATCTCGAGGGCAATGGTTTTGCTGGCGATCTGTTGGGCGAGCGCCAGGGACAGGTCGTGTTGGACGCGGCCGAGGTCGTATTTGACCTGCATCGGGGTGAGCAATTCCTCGCCCGCGGGCTTTGCCGGCTGCGCGGAGTTCTGGGCGTCATCCGGGCGATCGAGACTCGAGGTTCCGCCATTGGTGTGGAGAGCCTTATTGATGGCCTGCGCAACCTGTATCTGTTTTTTCTGGTCGGCCCTGGCAAAGGCATAGAGCACGACGAAGAAGGCGAAGAGCAGGGTGATGAAATCGGCGTAGGAGACCAGCCAGCGGTCGTGGCCGACACGGGCGCGCTGCACACGGGATCTCATGCGGCGCGCTCCAGCGGTTCCTTGTTCGCTCCCTCCCGGAAGCCGTTCAGCTTGATCAGCAACATGCGCGGATTCATGCCCTCGAGGATGGAGATCACGCCTTCCAGCACCATCTCGCGGCGGCGGAAATTGCTGTGAATGCGCAGGCGCATCTTGCCGGCGAAGGGCAGGAAGAAGAGATTGGCGATGCCCACGCCGTAGATGGTGGCCACAAAGGCGACGGCGATGCCCTTGCCCACCTCGGTGATGTTGTCCAGATGCTGCATGACCTGGATGAGTCCGAGCACCGCGCCCAGAATGCCGATGGTGGGCGAAAACCCGCCCGCCGACTCGAAGACGGCGGGCAGCCGCTCTTCGTCTTCGGTCATCGACTCCAGGCTCACGTGCATGATCTTGCGCAGCTCCACCGGCTCGGTGCCGTCTACGGCCAGCATCAGCGTCTGCTTGAGAAAAGGATCCTGAATGGCCTGCAGGTCGGCGTCGAGCGAGACCACGCCGTTGCGGCGCGCCTTGTTGGCAAACGCCACCAGCTGACGGATGAGTTGCGCTTCCTCCTCGCGCGGCGCCGTAAACAGACGCCCCAGGCTGCGGAAAGCGGCCAGCACGGTGGTCAGCGGGAACTGCAGCATCACCGCGCCCAAGGTGCCGCCGAAGACAATGAGCGCGGCGGTGGGCTGCAGAATCTGGCCCACGTTGCCGCCTTCGATCATCAATCCCGCAATGATTCCGACGATGGCCAGAAGCGCGCCTGCGATGCTTGCTTTATCCATAAACTGCCCCCTTGCTGGATACGGCCGGTCCGCGGCGGTTACTGCCGCAGAATGCCGGCCGGCTTGATCTCCGCGGGGGTCTCTGGCTGCTCTTCCACATTCAGGCTCGCCAAGGCAGCCACACGCTCCAGATCGCCGAAGCGATGCAGGCGCTTGGCCACCACGGCCAAAAGCCGCGCCCGGTAGGCCAAGACCCTTTCTTCGACCTCGTCGATGGGTTCGCGCACAATCAGTTTTTCGCCGTTGATCAACGTCAACATTGTGTCCGGCGAGGCTTCAGCGGTCTTGATGAGATCGCTGTTCAGCACCATGGGACGGCCGTTGAGCCGCGTTAACTCGATCATCTGCAGACTCCTTCGTACGCATTATCGGCAAGGCGCGCGAAAGGTTAAAAAAATAGAATCAAAGGCGCAGAAGTGTCCCCCGGCGGAACACAATTCGCACTGCGATAAAGTCCCTCAAGCCCGCGCCGAAGAATGGGCCAGATGCGACGGCTCCAAGCCGGCAGCAGCTACCCACGGTCGAAATCGATGGGGGCACTTCCGAGGTAAGGCCGCAAATCACCGCATCCAACAAGGAGAACCCCATGTCCCTGGGAGTTTTAAACAACCTCTCCGCGGTGTATGCGGAGAACAACCTTAACAATACGAACAACAGCCTGAACACCGTGCTGCAGCAGTTGTCTTCCGGTTCGAAGATCAACTCCGGCGCGGACGATGCTGCCGGCCTCTCGCTGGTCGACGGACTTCAGGCCAACCAGATGGCCCTCAACCAGTCTGAGACCAATGCCACGGAAGGCGCGGGCCTTCTGCAGGTCGCCGATGGCGCCCTCTCGCAGGTCACCAGTCTGCTCAACCGCGCCGTCACGCTGGCTACCGAAGCCTCCAACGGCACCCTCAACAGCTCGCAGGATACGGCCGCCAACCAGGAGTACCAGTCGATCCTGTCGGAAATCTCGAACATCGGCTCCACAACCACCTACAACCAGGAGCAGGTGTTCAACTCCGACACCAACATCTATACCGGTGACTCTTCCACAACCGGCGCATCGATCGACAGCCTGAACATCCGCTCCCTGTCATCGTCCAACATGGGCGACACGGCCGGCGTAATGTCCTACAGCAACGGCTCCAATAACGTGTTCATCGATCTCTCCTCGGGCGGCGTCAACGCTGCTGAAACCGACAGCCTGGGCACTGCCAGTCAAACCACAACGGTCGCTGTCAACTACATGAGCACCGGCGCCAACGGATCCGCGGTTCAGTCCACGGCCAACATCGTTGTGGGCGCGGGCACCACATACGCCAACAGCGTTAATGGATTGATGAGCGCCATCAACAACTCCGGCCTCGGCCTGACCGCCACCTTCGGTACGGCAGCCTCAGCCGGCTCGGCCTCTACCAACGCCGCAACGGCTGCCAATGACAGCGGCGGCAACGCTACCGACACCGGCATCGTCATCTCCGGCGTGGGTGTGGGCTCGGGCTCGAATACCGCCGGCGCGATCGGCACCCTGAGTGTTGGCGGCTCGGCCGATACGCTGGGCGGCTCTCTCTCCATTACGGACTCGGCTGGTGCGACACACGCCCTCGCTCTGGGCACCGCCAACTCCACCGATACGCTTGCCAATCTGGCCTCGACGATCAATTCGGCCGGCTATGGCATTACCGCCGCAGTGAATACCTCTACGGTGAACGGCGCCGCAGCGGGAACCGTGCTGACCTTTACGTCTGCCGCCTCTGGCACCGCGGTGACTGGCACCAGCCTGACCGATGCATCCACGGCATCGACAACAATCACTCAACCGGTCTTCGCCGGCCAGACTGCTGCTCTCCACGCCGCGGGCACGGTCATGGCAACCATTTCAACGAATGCAGCCAATCAGATACTAGGTGGCGGAACCCTGACTCTTGATCAAGCTTTTACTGGTGCTGCTACCCTCGCATTTACGGCCAGCATGGGGGATGGCACCACGACGGCAGGTTCAGCGATCAATCTGGGTGTTGCCGGTCAGACCGATACCCTTGCCAATCTGGCGAACTTTATCAACAACAATCAGACTGCCGGCAGCAACTTGCAGGCGGTGGTCAGCAATAACGGCACAACGTTAAGTGTCCTTGCAGTAAATGCCTACACTCCATCTGGGGCGCTCAACGATGCGATGTCTGCGAGTTTAACCGTCGCAGACACAGCCAATGCCACTGCATTGACGGGCACGCCGAGCACCACGGGAGCATTTAAAGCCACGATCGGCACTCTGACGGCCTCCACTTCGGCCGATGTGTTCAATGGCGGATCGTTGACGATCGGATCGAACGCGGCGATCACTCTTGGTGTCTCCGCTGGCACCAGCAAGACCGATACCCTTGCCGATCTGGCTGCAACCATCAACGCCAACAGCTACGGTGTGACAGCCACCATGAACACGGCGAACACCGTGATGACGGTAACTTCCGCGAACGCCTCCGACACATTCACTTTCGCTGGTACTTCGTCGACGGCGACGCAGAATAAGATCCAGTCGACCACTGCGGTAGCCAATCAGAACCAGATTGGCACAATTACACAGGCTGGCACCGCCGCTGGTTCGTTGGTCGCCGGCGACAAAATCCTTCTCAACAATGGCGCAAACGTCTATACCGTGAATGCAACGGATGGAATTACGATGGCGAATGTTGCCGCAGGCATCAACAAAATGGGTTGGGGAGTTACCGCAACAGATGCCGGGAATGCCACCGCAAACACGGATACCATCACCTTTGCCTCGACGAGCGCTGCTTCGTTGGGTACAAACGTGCAGTTCCAGGAGTCTGCTGCCGAAGCCCACGTTATCACCACGAGCTCCGACAATCACAGCACGGTCAATTCGGGCTACTACAAGACCGGTATCTCCGGCACCGTGAAGGATACTTCCGTATCCAACGCTTCCGGCAGTGTCGGCAATGGCGGCACGCTGAATACGGGTATCGTGTCCAACTCGAACGGCTCGTCCGGCGTGGCGACGGTCAGCTATTCGGACGCGGCCGGCCAGTCGCTCTCCGCAACCGATCTCTCCAGCCAGGAGGATGCTGAGACGGCATTGACCGACATTAACAAGGCGATCACCGCCGTGGCAGCGCAGGACGGCTACGTCGGCGCCCAGATCAACACGCTGGACGCGGTCAGCTCCGTGCTCAGCACACAGTCAGAGAACGTGCAATCGGCGCAGAACGCGGTCCAGGCCACCGACTACGCCTCGGCGACATCCAACATGTCGAAGTACGAAATCCTGAGCCAGACCGGCATCGCGGCCCTGGCGCAGGCCAACTCGCAACAGCAGGACGTGCTCAAGCTGTTGCAATAACCGTGGCCCCCGGCGGCCGATCTCTGGCCGCTGGGGTGGAGTAACCCCAACCTCCGGCGGCGCGTACCGCATCGAGCAGGCGCCGCCGGAGCCAGCCACCGAAGCTCCCGGCGGCGGATCTTCCGCCGCCGGGGTCAGGTGGACCATCGCGTCCGCCGCAGGGGCGGACTACCAAACCGAGAGGGGCGTCCTGTGGATGCCCCTCTTTGCTTAACGGAATCAGCGGGGTTAGCGGAGTTAGCGGGGTTAGCGGAGCCAGGAAGACTGCGGCATTGCGCGATGAGGCGCTGCCCCGTTTCCTCCGCGGCGGCCGGAAAAGCTGGCAGGCAGTTTTGTGAAGGAACCGATCTAGACCGAAAACAGAGATGCTGTACCCAGCGATGGTGGTCTCCCACCCTTGCGACAGACAAAAGTCGCAAGGATGGGGCACGGAGCTCTGGGGTACAGCAATTATGGTTCCGCTCTAGCTCCGCTAACGCCGCCAACGGCGCTAACACGGCCGATCTTGAGATTTCTCTAATCCGCCATCGGTTGCGGTTGGCTCGCAGGCTGCATCAGACCTGCCGGAGGTTTTCATGGGTACAGTCGGACTGGACTTCGGATCGCCGACCAGCGGCGCGGGCTTCAACGTGAGCTCGACGGTCGCCGAAATTGTCTCGAACCTCCAGAACGTCGAGACGCCCTGGAAGAATCAGCTAAGCACTCTCGAGAGTCAGGATACGGTGATTTCGAGCCTGGGAAGCCTGCTCTCGAACGTCTCCACGGACATCGGCCAATTGACGGAGGCGGATGGCATTCTGGCGCAGAAGGAGGGTTCGAGCTCCAACACCAACGTGCTGGAACTGACCTCGGCCACCGCCGCGGCGGCAGCCGGCACGCACAGTGTCGTCGTCAATAGCCTGGCGCAGACTTCGAGCGGCTACCTGGCCGAGATCGCCAGCAGCGCGGATATTCTGTCGGGCTCGGTGACGCTCCAGATGGGCAGCGGCACGGCGCAGACCATTACCCTCGGCTCCTCCAACGACACGCTGGCGGGCCTGGCCTCGGCCATCAACGCCTCGGGCCTGGGCATCACGGCCAACGTGCTGACAGACGCGAGCGGCTCGCGGCTGAGCCTGGTCTCGGGAACTTCGGGGGCCGGCGGCAATATCGTTGTCAGCAATAATTCGCTCAGCGCCGCGGCCAGCAACACGCTCGGCGCCACGGTTACGGCGGGCAGCGGCAGTATCGCCTCGACAGCGCTCCTGGCGGCCGCCGCCAGCTCCAGCGAGCCGTTGACGGGATCGCTTGCCGTCACCGTGGGCAGCAGCGGCAGCCCGCAATCCATCTCCATGAGCGCGGTCAACAGTGCCGAAAGCGGCACGACACTGGCCGATCTTCAGCAGTACATCCATAGCAACTCTTCGACTCTGGGATTCGACGCCTCGATTGTGAACAACAGCGACGGCACCGCGAGCCTGCAACTTACTTCGGGCACCACGGGGAGCACGGGAACGCTCGCCGTCAGCTCCAGCCTGGTCGACAGCAAAACCGCCCTGGCCTATGCCTCCACGGTCACCGGCGCCAACGCCAGCCTGACGGTGGACGGCGTCAATCTGACCAGCGCTTCGAACACGGTCAGCAATCTTATTCCCGGCGTGACCTTTCAGCTGCTTTCGACCAGCCCTGCGGAGTCCGGCGGCGGCCTGGAGCCGGTGCAAGTGGTCATCGGCAACGACAACACGGGCGTGGAAAGCGCGGTCAATCAACTGGTAACCGACTACAACTCCCTGATCAGCGCCGTCAATACCCAGGAAGGCAACAATAGCTCGGGGATCGCCGAGCCGCTCTTCGGCTCGCCCACGCTCTCCCTGCTGCAGCAGAATCTGCTCGGCGGCCTGAATACGCAAAATCCCAACGGCGAGCTCACCTCGGCAGTCAACGACCTGAACCCCACGCTCTCCGGCTCCATCACGATTCAGATGGGCAGCGGAACCGCGCAGACCATTACGCTGACCTCCGCGCAAACCTCGCTCTCCGCTCTGGCGCAGGCCATCAACTCGGCCAATATCGGTGTCACGGCGGGCGTGGCCACGAGCGAGGGTGAGTCGACGCTGACGCTGACCTCGCAAACCTCGGGATCGACAGGGGCGCTCACAGTCACTTCCAATATTGTTGCCGCCAGCAACATCCCCTTGAGTTACGCCGGCGCGATAGCCACCAGTTCCATACCTTCTCAGGGCACGCTGACCTCGATACCCAGCTCCGGCGACACCTTGACCGGCGCCATCTCCATCCAGGTTGGCACCGGCAAGAGTCAAACGATCAATATGAGCGCCGTGAATACGGCCGAGGGCGGCGCCACCCTGGCCGATTTGCAGCAGTACATCGCGACCAACTCCTCGACCCTGGGCGTTACCGCCTCCATTGTTACCAACGGCGACAGCTCCCAGAGCCTGTCTCTGGTTTCCGGCACCTCCGGCACTCCTGGCAACCTGACCGTGAGCTCCAGCCTCATCGACACCTCGAGCACGACCAACGCCACGCTCGGCTACACCAATGCTTCCGACATCAACAGCCTGAGCACGCTCGGCATCAGCGTGAATAACAACGGATCGCTCACCTTCGACGCCACCTCGCTCGATGCCCTGCTCAACAGCGACTATTCGAGCGTGGCCAGCTTCTTCCAGAACGCCAACGGATGGGGCCAGAGCTTCTCCAACATGCTCACCAATGCCGGGTCCAGCTCGTCCACGGGCATGCTCTCGCTGGCCACAAGCGCCAACAGCACCACCGAATCCACGCTCAATGCCGACATCACCAGAGAGCAAAGCTACATCTCGGCGCAACAATCCAGCCTGACCACGGAATTGAATCAGGCCAACGAGATTATGCAGGAACTGCCGACCGAACTGCAGGGTATAAACGAGCTGTATTCGGCGATCACGGGCTACAACCAGCAGACGGGCGGTTAAAACAATCTTCGGCGGACGGCCTGAGAGAATCTGGCGGCCGCGAGATTTCTGCGATAAACAGTTGAGCGCGCGTTCCGAGGAGCGGCGTGAAACACGAACGGCGGAAGGAGTGAGGCTAAGATGGCAGGTTACCGGGAACACACGCTGGATGGGGCAGGTGCTGTCGACCTTGTGGTTGCGCTCTATGACGGCATGATCCGCTTTCTGTATGCCGCGATCACGGCGGTGGAGCACGGCGACGCCGACGCCCGCCGCGCCGCGGTCAAGCGCGCTCTCGACATCATCATCCACCTGCAGGCGCGGCTGCGCATGGACGTGGGCGGGCGCACGGCGCAGTCGCTCAGCGAGTTTTACGCCGCCATCTTCGCGCAGATTCTGCAAGCCTCGCAGTCGGCCTCGACCATGAAGTTCCAGCACGCCATCGATTGTGTCCGCAACGTGCGCGATGCCTGGCGCGAAGTGGCCCGCGATCCCGAGATCAACTCCGCTGCGCCGGGCGTGTTCGCGATGCCGCCGCGCTCCGCAGCCGCCGAGCCGGGCGATGCTGCCACCGGCTCCAGCTGGACGGCGTAACCTCTGGCCATCCGGCGCGCGCCGATCCTCCGGGGTTCCCACCGTCGCGGCGTTCTTGTTTTTGTCGCCAGGCTGGGATCGCCCCCTAACCCCGCTAACCCCGCTAACCCCGCTAACCCCGCTAGCCCGCTAACTCCGCTAACTCCGCCAACCCCGCTAACTCCGCTAACTCCGCTAACCCCGCTAACTCCGCTAACTCCGCTAACCCCGCTAACTCCGCTAACCCAGCTGTCTTATCCGGCCACCGTCAGCTCTTCCTCGAGCTGCTGCTTCTGGTAGAGGCTGGCGTAGTATCCATCGCGCGCGAGCAGCTCCTCGTGGCCGCCCAGTTCGACGATCCTGCCTTTGTCGAGCACGGCGATGCGGTCGGCGTTGCGCACCGTCGACACGCGATGCGAGATCAGAATCGTGGTCGTGTTTGCGGTGTAGTTGCGCAGGCCGCCGAGGATGCGCTCTTCGGTGTAGGTGTCCACGCTGGCCAGCGCGTCGTCGAGGATCAGGATGGCCGGCCGCCGCAGCAGCGCGCGGGCGATGGCGGAGCGCTGCTTCTGCCCGCCGGAAAGCGTCACGCCGCGCTCGCCGACCATGGTCTCAAAGCCCTGGGGAAACTCCTCGAACTCGAGCCGGATGTGCGCCGCCTCCGCCGCCTCCAGAAGCTCCTCGGCATCGGCGTGGGGCGCGCCGAAGGCCAGGTTTTCGCGAATCGTTTCGCTGAAGAGAAAGGTCTCCTGCGGCACCATGCCGATGTTGCGCCGCAACGTTTCGAGCGGATACTCGCGCACTGGCCGCCCGTCGATGAGCAGTGCACCCTCCGGCGCGTCGTAGAGCCGCGGAATCAGGTTGACGAGCGTGGACTTGCCGCATCCCGTCGGCCCCACGATGGCGAGACTCGATCCGGCGGGAATGTGCAGCGAGACGTCGCGGAGCACCGGAGTGGCGCCGGGGCCGTCGCCATAACTGAAGGTGAGATGCCGGAATTCGATCTCGCCCTTGAGCGTCTCCTCCGTCGCCTGTCCAAGACCTGAAACCGCGGAGCGGGCGGAGCCGCGGATGACGGGCTCGGATTGCAGCAGCTCGTCGATGCGTTTCACCGAGGCGGTGCCGCGCTGGAAGATGTTGATGACCCATCCCACGGCAATAATCGGCCAGATGAGCAGGATCATGTAGGTGTTGAAGGCCACAAACTCGCCGACCGAGATGCGGTGCGCGAGCACCAGGTGTCCGCCGGCCATCAGCGTGATGACCATCGAGACGCCGAGGATGAATTCGAGCGTGGGCCACAACATGCCCATCAATTGCACCAGCCGCAAGGCGCGGCCGATATATTGGCGATTGAGCCGCTCGAAGAGTTCCGTCTGCGACTCTTCGCGCGCGAAGGCGCGGATCACCCGCACGCCCGAATAGTTTTCCTGGGCCTGGGCAGAGATGTCGGAAAAGCTGGCCTGGATGCGCTCGAAGCGCTCGTGAATCTTGCGGCCGACGTACTGCACGAAGATGCTGGCCAGCGGCGTGGGCGCCAGCGCCACCAGCGTAAGCCAGGGACTGATGCGCAGCATGAATACCAGCGCGAAGACGGTCATGAAGATGGTGTTCACGCTGTACATAAGGCAGGGCCCCAGCAGCATGCGCACGGCGTTCAGGTCGTTGGTCATGCGCGCCATAATGTCGCCGGTGCGGTAGCGCTGGTAGAAACCCGTGTCCTGGGTTTCGAGCTTGCGAAACAGGTCGTTGCGCAGGTCGAACTCGATCTCGCGCGAGATGCCGATCAGGACCCAGCGCTGCGCGTACATGAATACGCCCTTGACCAGGTTGATGCCGACCAGGAGCAGGGCAAGAAGCAGAATGTGCTCGCGGGTCGTCCCCTTCTTGATGGCGTCCACGGCCATGCCGAGAATGTTGGGGAACTGCACGGCGACGATGTTCGTCGCAACGCAGGCCAGGACGCCCCGCACGTATCCCCAGCGGTAGCGGCGCATGTAAGGGAAGAGTGGGGCGAGGTCGCGGGCCATGGTTCCATTGTACGATTCGCTCGATTGCACCAAGGTTTCAGGTGTCAGGTTTCAGGGCTCAGTGCGAGTGTGAGTGCGAGTGTGAGTGCGAGTGTGAGTGTGAGTGCGAGTGTGAGTGTGAGTGCGAGTGTGAGTGTGAGTGCGAGTGTGAGTGTGAGTGTGGTTGTGTCCCTCAAGCGTACTCACATTCACACTCACACTCACACTGCTCTTCTACGTCGGCGTGCGCAGCAGCAGATAGCCGCCCACCAGCCCGAAGAGCACATCCGCCGACCAGGCGGCCATCGCCGCCGGCAAGTAATTCACGTTGCCCATGGCGCCGAAGAGGTTATCGACGACGAAGTAGGCAAGCGCCACGGCAATGGCCACGGCCAGGCCGGCCATGGAGCCGCGCCGCCCCATGGAAAGCGCGAAGGGAATGGCCAGCAGCGCCATCACCACGGCGATCAGCGGATAGGAAAGCTTGTGCCACAGCGCTACGCTCAAGCGCTTGGTGTCGAAGCCGCTCTGCTGGAGATCGCGGATATAGCGGTCGAGCTGGCCGAAGTTCATCTCCTGCGATTCGAGGTCCTCCTTCTTGAAATAATCCGGCGTGGCGCGGATTTCAGGAAAAGATGTGCGCAGGAAGGCGCGGTAATCGGTCACGCTCGCGCCTTGGATGTCGCGCACCCAGCCATTCTCGAAGACCCATCCGCCGGCATCGGCGTCCCACGCCACGCGCTTCGAAAAGATGCGCCGCGTGAGCTGGAAGGTGGCGGGATCGAACTCGAAGACGGAAAGATTGGCGAACTCGTTGCGGTCGCGATCGAAGAACTCGTAGTAGAAGATGCGCCCCGGCTCGCCGGGCTGCGGCTTCTGGCCCATCATCCACGTCTGCTCGGGGTGCAGGTAGGTCTGCGGCGGGCGTCCCTTGATCACG
>Ga0326727_10011548_pt1 | contig 20501 bp, 23 predicted proteins | sample MB2enrmetagenome_FD_207643 | JGI IMG/M metagenome (GOLD analysis project Ga0326727, IMG submission 207643) | Lab enriched peat soil microbial communities from McLean, Ithaca, NY, United States - MB29MY | ecosystem: Environmental > Terrestrial > Soil > Wetlands > Peat | place: USA: New York...
GCAAATCCCGCAGATCCGCTCGGCAATGAATGGAACCTGGTTGTATTCGAGAACGGTCTCCGTCAGCTTCTCGATGCCGCGATGAGCAAAGAATCCGCGGTAGTCGGAGCCCACAATCTGCTCCCCTTCCACGTAGAGGCGGAAGTAGGCGGGCTCTTCGAGAGTCGGGAAAAACGGGCCGATACTCAGGATCGTGGCCTGCTTTTCGTGTTCCTTGGGCTCGCGCATCGGCGGCTTTATTTCCGTCACACGGGGCGGCCTGAAGTTGTAAGGAACATCTTTTCGTAGCGGGAAGACATCCTCCGGCCAGTCGTCGGAGACCACCAGTCGGCGAGGATCTGGATGCCCTTCCGGCACGATTCCCATCAGATCGTGCATCTCCCTCTCGTGCCAGTCCGCACCGGGGATGATGTTGGTCAAGGAGGGGACGCGAGGGTCGGCGGGATCGACAATTTCCTTGAGCGCCACGATGAGATCGTCGCGGTCCAGCGAAAAAAGATAGGTGACCTCGTAGGTCCCGTTGATCGGGCTCTTGTCGGTGCCGGACGATAAGATAAGCCGCGCTTTCGCGGTGTTGAACAGGTAATCCGCGACCTCCGGCATGCTCTCCCGCTTGACGGTAAGAAACAGCCGCGTAGAATTGGGCTGCACGCTGGAAACCAGCGCTCCCGGATACTTGTCATGAATCGATGCGATCAGGTGCTGTGAATCCATCTATTTTGCTCCCACCCACCAGAACACGAAAACAATTGAAAGGACGAGCCCGATCACCTGCCAAAGCAGATAGAGCTGCGGCACGCCGTTGTGAATTCGGCTAAGAGTCCGGCCGATGCGGACAAAGGCTGAACCGATTGGGAAGTAAAGCCAGCGATCAAAGTCGAGGCTGCGGGCCAATGGCTGCGGGGGGGTCAATCGTGGCCATTTGGGCTTCCAGTAAACAGGGTGAATCAGGTTGCGGAAAGGTTTGTAGAAGCTGCTTGCGCGATAGCGCACCGCCTCATCGGACACGACCTCACCGCAATTCCATATCGTGGCCGGCCGGCTGCCGACGCGGACGCTCCGGTAAATGGAATACGTGACGGCTGCGCAGACCAGAAGCGCCAGGAGGATGACCAGGGGGCTCACGGCAGTCACCGTCACGCCATTGATCCCGAGGGTCACTCCCTGCCAGGGCAAGGAACTGAGCGGACCAGCGGCCATTGAGGCAGCGGCAGGCCCCGAAACGGGCTGCAGAACCCGGAGCAGCACGGCGACAACCGGCGCAGGGAAGATTCCCAACAGAAAACACGCCCCCGCCAGCAGGACCTGCACAATTTCCATTGATTTCGGCGCACCCGCAGGGCTGTTCTTGAATCGTTCAGGGAGCGTCCCCATGTAGGCAGTACCCAGGTACTTCAGAAAGTAAGCCAGGGTGACCGTGCTCATGAATATGGCGATGATTGCATACAGAATATAAACAGAAGCCGGCTTCCCGAGGATGGCGCTCTGATAAATCAGCCACTTGCTGACAAAACCGTTCATGGGCGGGATGCCCGCAATCGAAAGGGCGCCGACAATCGCACATCCGGCAGTCAACGGCATGAGTTTGATCAATCCGCCCATCTTATCCAGGTCCCGGGTACCGGTCCGGAAGAGAAGCGAGCCGGAATTGAAGAAGAGCAGCGATTTGAAGCAGGCGTGGTTCACGATGTGATACAGGCAGCCGACGAGCGCGATCACCCCGAATACGGGATTGTAATTCATGAACACAAGCCCGAGACCCAAACCGAGCAGAATGTAGCCGATTTGCCCGATACTGCTTTGGGCCAGCAGGCGCTTGCAGTCGTGCTCGCCCAGCGCCCGCAAAGTCCCGACCACCATGGAGATCACTCCGAACGCAGCGATCACGCTTCCCCAGGCCGCGGCCACCGAGGGGATCGGGAGCATCCAGAGAAAAACACGGAGCAATCCATAGATGCCGAGTTTGATCATGATGCCCGAGAGCAGGGCGCTGACGCTCGCCGGAGCCGCGGGGTGCGCAGCCGGGAGCCAGATTCCAAGCGGGTACATGCCCGCCTTGGTCGAGAATGCTATGAAAAACAGCAGCAGCAGCAAATGAAGCCCGACCGGGTGGGTTTGGGCAAGGCTTCGAAACAATTCCGGCAGGGCTGAAAAAGCAAACGACCCGGCATGCTGAGACAAAAACATCACCGCGACCATCAGTCCGGCCGACGTGAGATGCGTCATGAAAAAGTAAATGAATCCGGCCGAAAGATTTTCTTTGTTGTCATTTTCGAAAATCACCAGAAAGTAGGAGGCAAGCGTCATCACTTCCCAGAAGACGAGAAACCAGAACCAGTCGGAAACGGTTACGACCGCGAGCATGCCGGCCATGAAGATCGGAAAAGGAAAGAAGTACCGTCGCAGAGCGTCGTGACGATAGTGGTCGAGGTAGCCGATGCCATAGAGGGCTGATCCGGTGACCAGGATGGAAATCATGAAAAGAAAAATCGCGCTCAACCCGTCGATTCGAAAATTGAGCTGCGCGGCCAACCCAAGCACCCGAACGCTTCCGAAACCGAACTCAAGCGGGCCGGCGAACAGGGCTTTGCCTCCGATCCACAACATCGCCGCGCTCGCACATGCGGTCCCCGCGAAATTGATGCCGCCGGCCAGGTTCCGGCGATCCGCCGTCAATAAAGTGAATATGGACGTGGCAACCAGCACAAACATCGCACCGGCAAACAGTTCCATTGCTGTCATCGTCCCACCCCCCCGGCCAGCCGGTCAATGATTGGCAAGGCAAAAACGGTGGAAAGCAGGATTAATCCCATCAGCATCAGCAGAGGTATCACCATGGTCGCGGGCGGATCCTGGGCCGCTTCTGCAGCCGGAGTCACGGCGCCGAAAACGATTTTGTGCACGACATGGATAAACCAGGCGAACCCTGCCAAGCTCTCAGCCAGCGCCAGTATACCGAGCGTCCAACCCCAGCTTGAATGCAGCTGAAAAGCTCCCGCCACAATAAAAAACTTGCTCCAGAACATGTTGAACGGGGGGACGCCGCTGATGGCGAGCGCGCCGAGAACAAAAGCCAGCGACGTCAGCGGCATTTTTTTGCCCAGGCCGCTCAGGCTCGAGATCTTACGGGTTCCGGTACTGAAGGATATGGCTCCAACAGCCAAAAACAGCAGGCTCTTGGTGAAGGAATGCCCAACCAGGTGAAGCAGTCCGCCGCGCATTCCCAGGTTCGACCCCAGTGCGCCCAGCGAGAGCCCCAGGAACATGTAGCCGAGGTTGGCAATGGTCGAGTAGGCGAGAAGCCTCTTCAGATCATCTTGGAAAAAGTAGAGAGAGACGCTCGTCAACATCGTGACCATGGCCAAGGCCCCGAGCAGCAGGCCGATCTTCGGAGGGAACACCGCCACGCTGACCAGGACTCGGGCAACCAGGTAAACGCCGGCTTTCACCATCGCAGCGGCATGAAGATAGGCGCTGGCGGGGGTCGGCGCGGCCATAGCCGTGGGCAGCCAGGTAAAGAATGGGAACTGCGCTGCTTTGGCCAGCGACGCAATGACCAAGAAAATCACGGTCAGGGTCTTGATGGTGGGGGGGAGCTGGTTGATGGCGGTGAACGCGAAAGAGCCGGTATATACATAAAGCATGATAATTCCGGCCTCGAGGAACAGCCCCATGGCATGCGTGATCAGCAGCGCTTTATAGGCGGAGCGCAATGCATCCTGGTCGCGATAAAAGGCAATCAGTCCCCACGAGCAGAGTGTCGTCAGCTCCCAAAAAATGAACAGCTGGAAAAAATTGGGCGAAATCACCAGGCCGATCATCGCCGCGATGAAAAGCAGCATGAAGAAATAGTATCGGGCCTGCCCTTCGTTCGAGGGATGCTCCCGGTTGCGGGAACTTACGTACCTTCCGGAATAAAGGACGATCAGAAACCCGCCTATCGTGATGACCAGCAGCATCAGGGAACTCAGCCCATCGATCCGGATGCCAAACAGGGCTTCCTTGCCGCCCAGCCATGGCAGCGTGCCCAAGTCACGAGACCATGCGCCGCCATAGTTTTGTATCACGATGGCCAGAGATCCAACCATTGCTGCCGCAGTCAACAATAAGGGCAACAAAAACAAGTCTTCACCCCCTATGCAGTTTCGGGAACCGGCGCACGCAGCGGCGCTTTCGCGCCAGGCGGCGAAGCCGTCCCCAAACTTCCAAAACCCTATTCTGCCGCTCCCGATAAGAGCCGGCTGATGCGCTGCGCTGCTTGCACGACATCCTGCTGCGAAAAACCGACGCCCGTCGCCGCCGTCAGCAACTCGGCAATCTCGTCCATCCCGATCGCCCCGCACAAAAACGGGCACAAACCCGCTGAATCCAGAACGGCCATCAACCCGCTGAGAGTTTCATCCTGGCCATCGGCGGCCGGAACCCTCGGGAAAATGGCATAACCGGCGGCCATGCAGGGCCCCCTCTCGATCAAGCTCCGGCTTCCTTTCTCTTTCCCTTCCGCTTTGGCAGCCGCAAAGTCCAGCCCCATATCCACGGAAGACCTGTATTCCTTCAAGCGTTCACTGAGCTCGCTGGGAGGGATCCCCGCCTCGAGCGGGAAAAATCCCTTGCCGTCATCTGCCGTGAACCCTGAAAAGGAAGTCGCGCAGCCAAAACAGCCGCGAGTCCTGGCGGCCTGGGTACCTTGCTGCACGGAATCCCAGACAATAGTGTCGGCGATAAGGACCGAATCATGCGGCCGCGCACCCGTCATGGCAATGGATTTGGACTTCATTGAGGATCTCAATCCCGTGGCAGACATCAAGAATCTCCGGTAGTCCGCCAGGCGGAAACCTTGGGTGCCGCGCACAGCCACCGCTTTGAGATTCTTTGAGCCCATCACTGCGCCTGCTCCATCCTTGCCGGCGGCGGAAAAACCATCGCTCACGATGACCGCGCAGCCCTCCTTCTTCTCTCCTGCAGGGCCGATGCAAGAGACGACCGCCCTCGGATCGGTCTCCTTCAGCAGCAGTCCCGTTGTTTCCGTAACGGTTTTGCCGCTTGCGTGTTCTGCATTCCGCAGTTCCGCTTTGCCATCATTGATCCAGAGGTAGACCGGCCTCTCGGAACTTCCCTCGAAAATAATGGCGTCAAACCCGGCAAATTTCAGTTCCGGACCCCATTTGCCGCTGATACTGACTGCCGCGAGTGCACCCGCGGGCCGTGTCCTGGTGATCACGGCGTAGCGGCCGCCATTCGGCGCGAGCGTACCGGTCAGAGGACCGGTGGCGAAAATCAGATGATTGCCGGCGCCGAGCGGATCAACGGAAGCAGGCACCTCCTTCGCATGCAAATGCACGCCGAGGCCGCGGCCCCCGATGTAGGCCCTCGCAGTCGGCGGTTCAAGGGATTCCTTTTGAATGACACCGCTCGTAAGGTTTACGCGCAATAATCGTCCACGCCAGCCAAACATCAGCGTCTCGCTCCTGAGGCAATTGCTTTCAACTTTGCGGCCGACTGCAGCCGCTTCGCCACATTCACCGTACTTCGTTCACCATACACGATGGCGCCTGACGGGCAGACCGTCGCGCACTGCGGGTCCCCGCTGCACAGATCGCATTTGAGAATCTTGTGTCCGCGGGTATCGAAAAAGTTGCCGCCGAATGGGCAAATCTGGATACACATTCTGCACTTGATGCACTTCGATTGATTGACCAGACGCGCGCCGGTCGCTTTGTCCTCCGTGATCGCGCCTGCGGGGCATATGGCCATGCAGCCCGCTTCCTCGCACTGCATGCACATGATCGACGCAGAATGAGTGTTTTCGTCCCAGGTTCTCACCTCGACGCGGGCGCGGGCGGGATTGAATTCCTCTTCGTGAAAAAGAGAACAGGCCAATTCGCACGAATGGCAGTTGGTACAGTGTTCCGGAGCTATCATTAAAACGCCCATCGCATGCCCCTCTTCAGTCGGCAGCCTAATGACTCAGTCTTCGTTCCTCGTACCGGGTATGCAATGCGTGATTCGATTTATCCCCGGCACATTTTGAAAAGCACTCCTGATAGACCCGCTGCACGACCGGATGCTGCGCGATCCCTTCGATGTTTTTCGCATCGCCGGAATGCACTCGCGCCCGATCCGCGTAAACGCCCGCCTTATCCTGGGGCAGGAGCACTTTCGGTTGCCCTCCACCGCTCGCGCAGCCCATGGGACAGGCAAGCAGCTCCATAAATGAAACGTCGTTCTTGCCCGTCTTCATGGCTTCAAAGAAGGGGAGTGCCGCCGCCAAGCCGTTGATTGCAACCGCCTTCGCTTTGAACTCACCCAGTTGTGCGGACGCGGCACGGACTCCTTCCGTTCCGGTTTCCGCGAACTTCACCTCAAGAGATCCCGTTCCACTCTGCTGCAGGAGCCCGTAGCCCGCGCGAAGGACGGATGCGCCAATATCTGAAGAAGTGCCGTAGATGCCTTCCATCTCCGGGACGGCCGGGATTTCGGCATCGAAGGGTTCCTCAGGGAGGTTGACAGGATCGATCCCCGCATCTTTGATCATGTAAGCGAGCTCTCGCACGGTCAGGACCGCATCGACATGCGGCGATCCTCCTGCGCCCATTTCCGGCCTGCCCGCTTCGAATTTCCGCGACGTGCACGGACCGATAGAAACGCTGTAGGCCTGAGCGGGATCTAGCTTCATTTTTGTGACGACCCGCGATTTGAGCAGCACGCCGGCGATCATGTGGGGGGATTTGCAGCTGGCGAGATAATGAAGAAGCTCAGGATGAAACTGCTCGATGAATTTGACCGCCGCCGGACACGAGGAGTTGATCACCGGCAGAATTCCGCCGGTCTGCAGCCGGTGAACCAGCTCGTGAGCTTCCTCGGTGATGGCAAGCGCCGCAGCCAGGGAGAAATCATAGACTTTTCGGAAGCCGATCTTCTTCAGCGCCGCAACCATTTGCCCGGGCGACACCGTTCCGGTGGCAAGACCGAAATCTTCGGCGAGTGAACCCCACACGGCAGGCCCGCACTGGGCTAGCACGAAACGATCAGGATCGCCGAGGGCTGTCTTGACTTCGGAAATACAACAGCGGTCGTAGGCCGCAAATAAAGGCTCAGCGAAGCCGGGCGGAAGAGCCCGCTGTTCCAAACGTTGGGCACGCGTGGTTTTGTGCTCCTCGAAAACAGTATCATAGGCGCTGCAGACTTGAACGCAGCGTCCGCAGCCGACACACCGCTCCTCGGAGACCGTGTGGGGCTGGTATCGCTCGCCGGTGATTGCTTCCGCGGGGCATGTTGATACGCAGTTGCCACACCCGGTGCACAGCTCCTGATCGATTCGGCTAAATCCCTCAGTCACCCGCTGCTCCTGATTTGGGTCATTGGGGCCTGTCACCCTACGTCCCCAAATAACATGATTGTATAGAACGCCCGGTCGGCAATTGGGGACGTAGGGTGACTGCCCCCCAGTGACCGCCTGACCCTCAGACCCCCGCCTGCAGCAGGAGATCGAGCGCGGCTTCCGTGTTCCGCCGGCCCCTTTCAGCCGCCGGATTGACGAACTCAAGTGCCTTTTGCGGACACGTCTCGACACAGGCCGGCCCTTGGGCCCGGTGCACGCAAAGATCGCAGTTGCTGGCCCGATGAAAATGCCGGCGGCTCCACTCCTCCGGCTTGTTTATGTCTCCGGGAAAAATCGGCCTCGTCCCCGCCGGCAGCGGAACAAATTCAATCGCGCCGAAGGGACACGCCATCAGGCAAAGCTTGCATCCGACACACCGCGTGACGTCGACGACAGTCCTTCCGTCCAACCGCGAGATTGCGGTCATCTGGCACACATTGCGGCAAGGTGCGTCCACGCAATGATGGCACTGCACCGGAGCCGAAAGATCCTGCGTTACCATGACGAAAAGCCGGGGGATGAACACACCCGTGGCGGATCCGGCGGTGCTTGCCTTGGATTCGCCGTGCGCCACCGCGCAAGCGATCTCACACGTCCGGCAGCCAATGCACTTTTCAGCATCGCTCTGGACAAAAGGACTGAACTCTTCCCCTCTCAATTTCATGCTCCAAATAACAGGATTGACCGTCCGCTGTGTTTTGGTTGTGCCGATTTTCTGCGGAATTGACCTAGCTTTCCTGCGGAACTCCTCCACCTCTTGTTGCTGCCGCGGCAATCCATGTCAATAAACATCTGAATTTGCAAGGGCGCAAGGTGCTTCAACAGCGACCTGCATGAGTTTTTGTATCGTCGACAGTTCGAGGCTGCCTGCCGCGGATCTGCCTATCAAAAAGAAGGGGAATACTATCATAAGTAAGATTTACAGAGTAGTGAAAAGTGATTAGTCCAGCCCAAGCCGATTCGGCCTGTTTTTGAAGGTATCGCAGGCTGTTCGGGCGCTGTTTCAGCGGTAGTGAGAAATGCTCATTCGCCCTTCTAGGTTTTTGAAATCGCGCTCTGGAGCCGCAGCCTGCCGCCGCTTTCCATTGAGAACTCACCGACAACTCACCTGTTTAATGGCGGTGCTTCCATCTAAAGTGTGCCCATCGGGCGCGATTTCACTTACAATGGCGCAGGAGGGGCGGCCCATCCTGGCCCGGGCCTTTGGGCGATACGGGGCATGCCGGAATGGCACGCGCCCGAAACGCATCTGGTCCCGCTGCTGCCGCCAGCCGTCGGGAAACGGGCGGCCTGGACCTTTACGGGGATGACTACCCGACCAGGGACGGCACGTGCCTGGGGAACTAGGTCCATGTAACCGATCTCGCGGTCGGACATCTGTCGTCTCTGGAGTCGATGAACACGTCCGGCCAGCCGGGGAAAAAATTCAATCTCGGTTGTGGAGGAAATAGGCATGCATTCGAGGGGTGGTCGACACAGCTCCAGAGATCACTAAATTTCCGTTCGCATGGGCCCAAGGCGAGCTGGGCGCCAAGAGACCAGGACCTCTCGAAAACGCTTTGTTTGGGAAGCAGGTCGCCGGAAAAACCATGATCAATGTGCCAGACCTCACGGCTGCCTTTCAAGATCGCTATGGAACCAGGCCCCGGGTTTTCCGCGCTCCGGGGCGGGTTAACCTGATCGGAGAACACACCGATTACAACGATGGCTTCGTATTGCCCATGGCCATCGACCGGGAAACGGTTGTCGCCGCCGCGCCGCGCCCTGATCGGAGGCTGCGGATCTGGTCCCTGAATCTCGACGACTCCCAGGAGTTGGATTTGAATCGGCTCGGGCCCGGCTGTCGGGGCCATTGGATCGATTATGTCGAAGGCATCGCCGCTGCTCTTGCCGGTCGAGGGCTGACGCTCTGCGGGGCTGACCTGGCCCTGAACAGCGATGTCGGCATCGGTCGCGGCCTTTCATCATCGGCAGCGCTGGAAATGGCGCTGGGAACGGCCCTGGCCGCAATTTCAGGAAATTCGATCGACAAACTCGCTCTTGCCCTCGCAGGGCAGACTGCCGAGCACCGCCACGTGGGGATTCAATGCGGGATCATGGATCAGTTCACGTCGGTGCACGCACTCAAAGAGCACGCCATCCTGCTCGACTGCCGTTCGCTCCAGGCCAAGCAAATTCCGCTTCCACTCGACAACCATCTCGTTGTGATCTGTGACAGCCGCGTCAAACACTCGCTCGCCTCCTCCGAATACAACCAGCGCCGCCAGGATTGCCGGTCCGGGGTGCATTTGCTGAGCGGAGTTCTTCCAGAAATCCGCGCCCTGCGCGACGTGACGCTCGAACAACTCGAGGCGCACCGGACTCTTTTGCCCGAAAAGGTCTATGGCCGCTGCAGGCACGTGGTCAGCGAGAATGCGCGCACGTTGCGGGCGTCGGAGGCTTTGGCGGCAGGAAATGTAGCTGAAGTGGGGAGACTGATGTCGGCATCGCACCGCTCCCTGAGAGACGATTATCAGGTCAGCTGCCGCGAACTCGACATGCTTGTGGAGAGCGCGGAAGCGCAAACCGGGGTGCTTGGAGCCCGCATGACAGGCGGCGGCTTCGGTGGCTGCACGGTCAACTGGGTTCCCAAGAGCAGCTTCGAATGGTTTCGAGAGAGAGTCTCGATGGAATATCAAGCCAGGACCGGGATCACTCCGGAGATCTTTGCCGTGCACGCCGGCGCCGGCGCCGGCGAAATTCCGGCTTGATTCTTCTAACCGCAGATTTACACCGGTGCACGCGCATAATAAAATAGGGTTTTGCCATAGAGAGGAGCAATGCTCATGAAAGGATTCAGTTCCAACATCGAAAAAATGACTCTGGAAAACGATAAGTTCCGCAAAGTCCTGTACACCGGCAAGCACTGCCAGCTGGTGTTGATGTGCCTGAAGCCGAAGGAAGAAATCGGGATGGAAGTGCACGCCGAAAACGATCAGTTCTTCCGGTTCGAACGGGGCCACGGAAAATGCATCATTGACGGCCACGAGTATGAGCTGAAGGACGGTTCGGCGATCATTGTCCCGGCGGGTGCCAGGCACAACATCCTGAACACCTCCGCGACGGAAACCCTGAATCTCTATACGATTTATGCTCCGGCGCATCACAAGGACGGAATCGTCCGCACAACCAAAGCGGAAGCGGAGTCCAACGAGGCGGAATTCGACGGGGTCACGACGGAGTAGCGGCGAGGCTCAAAACGCCACAGCTTCCACGGATCCATCTCATCCTTGGCTTCGTGATCATCCCTAAGCTCCGCGGTGTCTTTTAGGGGATCTCCCGGGCGGGGATGGGGAGTCAAGATCCCGGTTTCCCAGCTCCGGTCAGTGAATGAGCGGCCACCGGCGGGTCAATGACGACGCGGACGCAGCCGCCGGGAAGATGGCGGCACAGAGGAACAGGCACTTGAGATTTTGGGAAATCCGTGCTAAGCGAGCGGCCGAGCAACCGGGATCGGGCCGCGCCCGACCACTGCAATGTGCGTAGCAGCCCGTTCCAGATTTCGGTTCGACTGTTGCCTCTACCCGTTTTCTGCCCCGTCCCAGCCGGATGGAGTTCACGGGTATCACGGAAACCCTTCGCCTGTTTCAACCAAAACAGTCTCATGTCGCTGGAAGCCGCTTTTGCTGAATGTCGTCAAAAGGCGCGCCCGGCCGGCTTTCAAGCCCCTTGACCAGCGGCAAACAAGGGAGAAGGAACCGCCCTTCCCGTAGACATAGGCCGGATGGGCCGACGACCTCCCGGCCGCGGGTCGGCCGTGAAAACAAAACAACATCCCGACATGCATTCATGATATAGTTACCCCCTTTTTGTTTTGAATATCGGCGGTCCGTCTGGTCCGCAAGACTAAAGGAGAAGGTGTGGATATAAAAAGATTTTTGCCTAGCTTGGCAGTATGCGTATTCGTTGGCGCCATGGTTATGGCTCAGGATGCAAATCAAGCCGTGCCTGAAATGAGCGCTGCGCAGAAGCGTGTAGCCATTAAGGAGTTCTCGCGTTCAGCAGTTATGGATGGAATCACACTCAGCTTCGTGCTTCTTAATAACAAAACCGTAGAGGCCCTGTTTTCAGGGGATGGCCGGCAGGCGATGCGTGCCAGGGCCAACATGACGACAACCTTTTATGTTCAAGGATCGCCATCGAAGGACATACATTTCAATCCCCAGTTTGTCGTCGAACAGGACGGGAAGAAATTCGCAGCAGAATCGATCGTTATTAAAAATTTCCACTCCGGCAACGTTCTAAAAGGCACTCAAATTGAGGGCTTGATACAGTTGAGTGAGAAGATCAATGTGACTCAGCCATTTATGATCCGGGGGTTCCACGAGGGTTCGGCTGAGTTCAAGCTTTCCCCAACGGCGATCAATCTTCTGGCAAATTGATGCGCATCAGAGTGAATGCCGGAGGTGTGTGATCCATAGTGGAGCGGGCGCTCAGACTCGAGCCAGCGCACATGCATCGGCCCCTCCAACGACGGCCATCCCGTGGTGGGAAAGAGGCGAGCGCGCACATCCACGATTCCTCTCTCCGCCTTTCCCACCTGCCCTTGCCTTTCCGCCGGACTCAAGTTGTGGACGAGGCGCACAGAAAAGCAATTTGCGATCTGGAGCGCATAGGTCCCCGATCGTCTCAAATTCGAAGAAAGCGAATACGGGGTTTGTCATTTGAAGAGGCTGAAGGATAGGTCTGGAGGCGCCGAACGGACTCGAACCGTTGCGTAAAGGTTTTGCAGACCTCCCCCTTAGCCACTTGGGTACGGCGCCCTAGCAGAAGGTCCCATTGTATTCGATAGCGTCGACGCGCGCAAGTTCATGCTCGCGGAATCCCGTCAAGGAAGAACGAGCGCGCGAAGCTCTAGGGCGTCGTCAATCGTTGGGTTAGAAGCCAGAGGCAGGGTTTCTAGCTAGCCATCCTGAGGCTTGTATCCCCGATAGATCCTATTTCTTCCCCAAGGCCTCATGGACGTGGCCAACCATTGACGGCGAAGGAGACAAGGTCGCATCCCCCTCATCTTTCCACTTGGCGGGGCAAACTTCGCTCGTCTTCTTGGCCATGTATAGGTTTGCTTTGAATTTCCTCATCAGCTCCTCGATGTTCCGCCCCAAATTATAGAAATTCACTTCGGCGTTGAGCAGCACGCCCTCAGGATTGATGACAAAAGCCCCGCGAAGATCCATGCCTGTCTGCTCGTCATAGACGCCAAACATCCGGGAGAGATTGCCCGTAGTGTCGGATCCCATCGTATATTTCACCTTGGCCAGCTCTTGTTCCGATTTCTGCCAGGCCAGGTGAACAAACTTGGAATCGGTGCTGACAGTAACGACCTCGGCTCCCATTTTCTTGAACCGCTCATACTGCTCTGCCAGAGCAGCGAATTCCGTCGCTCAAACAAAAGTGAAATCTGCCGGATAGAAAAAGAGGATCGTCCACTTCCGGTCGGCTTTCGCCTTCTCGAAGTTGAAGGTCCCGAAATCCTCGCTGGCCGGATTGTAAGTCTCAATTTCAAACGATGGCACTTTCTGCCCAACTTTCAAAGGGATGCTTTCGACCATACCTGCTCCTTTCCAGAGTTCAGGGCACGGATGGCTATCCGAGGGGCAAGACAGGCCGACCGACCCCCGGTTTCAAGACCTTGTATTAAAGATTAAAGATTCAGAATTGAAAATTGAAGGATTAAAGTTTTCAATCTCAGTAGCTGTGTTCCGAGATTTTGACCTTGCCGCGAAACGCCCAATAAATCGCCGCCGTGTAGGCAAGTACGAACGGCATCCCAATCAGGGCTATGATCGCCATTATCCTCAAGGTCTTTTCGGATGAGGCCGCGTTAAAAATCGTCAGGCTGTATTCCGGCGAAATGCTCGATGACACCAGATTCGGATACAGGGTAAAGCTGAATAGAAAGACCAGGGCCGTGATCGTCAAGGACGAGGAGAGAAAGGCATAAAAAGGGCGCCCCAGGAAAATGGCACGGGGAATATTCGCGAAGGACAGTACGGTGAGAGTCACAACGATCCACGACCAGGAATGCTCATTGAAGTTGCGCACGGCCTGGGGCATGACCGCGAGCGTGTAGATGGTCGCCAGCATGTAAGCCACCAGGGTCAGGCCGAAGCCACGCCACATCCAGCGATGCACAACCTGCTGCAGTTCTCCTTCCGTCTTCAGATAGAGGTAAATGGCACCGTGCATCACGGCAAAGAAGACCGTCAGAAGCCCGATCAGGGCCGGGTAAGGCCGGACGAGATCGATAAACGAGCCGATGAACACGCCGCCGGCGTTAATCGGCATGCCAAGCAGCGCATTGCCCGCGGCCACTCCGAATAGGAAGGTCGCCAGCAGGCTTGCACCAAAAAAGGAGCAGTCCCAGAAACGTTTCCACCAAAGCGAATCCCGCTTGCTTCGGAACTCTATCGAAACCGCACGGAAAATCAGGGCGAAAAGCAGGATCATGAAGGCGACATAAAAGCCCGAAAAAACCGTGGCATAGGCATTGGGGAATGCCGCGAACATCGCACCTCCAAAGGTCACCAGCCAGACCTCATTCCCGTCCCAAATCGGGCCGATGGAGTTGAGCATGAGGCGCCGTTCCCTCTCATTCCGCGCCGCCAGATAAAGAATCCCGACCCCCAAATCGAACCCGTCCAAAATGGCATAGCCGGCTAGCAGCACCCCCAGTAGAACAAACCACGTCGTATTCAGATCCACGCAGAACTCCCCTCAGTTCTTTTCTGTCTTCCTCATTCCTTCGTTTCCGTCAGAGAACCGGTCCGTCCAGGATACCTTGAGGCGACATTGAGAGCATCCCGCAGGGAAGCTTCGCCCGGCATAGAGACGAGCTCGGGGCCCCCCTGTATCTTGTCGTTCAGCAGGTAAATCCAGACCGCCAAAAGGAGGGCGTAAATCACCGCAAACATGATGATCGATCCGAGGACCTGGGATGAGCCGAGGCCGCGTGAGACGGCATCCCCGGTACGGAGCTGGTTGTACACGATCCAGGGCTGGCGGCCGACTTCGGCGGCAACCCAGCCGAGCTCATTCGCCAGAAAGGGGCCGACCACCGAAAAGACAAACGTCCAAAGAAGCCATCTCTTTTTGAACAGCGTGCCGCGCGCCCGGCACCAGAGTCCATAAACCGCGAGGGCAAGGAAATAAATGCCCAACCCGACCATGATATGGAACGAAAAGAACGGCAGCGCAACCGGCGGAGTGTCGGGCTCAAATCCATCGAGGCCCGGCACCGGCTTGCTTGAATCGCGATAGGCCAGGAAGCTGAGCAGACCGGGAATCTCGAGGTTATACCGCACCACCCTGGACTTGGCGTCCGGGATTCCAAAAATGTGAATCGGCGCGCCGGTCCCAGTCGACTGGAATATGCCTTCCATGGCGGCGAGCTTGGCCGGTTGGTAACGCGCCACTATTCGCCCCTGGGCGTCCCCGGAAATCAGCATCAGAATGGAGGCAGCCGCAGCCACAGCCAGCGCCGTCGTGAAAGATCTGCGCGCAACATCGACGTACCGGTCCTTGAGAAGATAATAGGCGGAGATGCTGAGCACGAAAAAAGATCCTAGAATAAAAGCTCCAAGCACCACATGCACCAGTCGATCCATCGCTGATGGGTTGAAGACAACCTTCCAGAAATCGGTCAGCTCCGCCCTTTTTACAATCCCCGCCGGGGTGACGAAATCCCGGATGACAAATCCGGCCGGAGTCTGCTGCCACGAAATCGCAACCACAATCCATATGGCGGAAAAGATGGATCCCAGGGAGACCATCAAGGTCGCAAAGAAATGCATCCGGGCCGAAACCCTGTCCCACCCGAAGACCAGCAACGCGAGGAATCCCGACTCGAGGAAGAAAGCGAAGATGCCTTCCGCCGCCAGTGCGGAGCCGAAAACGTCCCCGACATACCTGGAATAAGCCGCCCAGTTCGTTCCAAACTGGAATTCCATGACAATGCCTGAGGCGACTCCCAGGGCAAAATTCAAAGCAAAAATCCTGGTCCAGAATTTCGCGGCCACCTCAAACTGGGCATCTCCGGTCTTGAGGTATCCGGCTTCCAGGAAGACGAGGAATGCCCCCATGCCGATTGCGAGCGGCGGGAACAGGTAGTGGAACATGATGGTGAGGGCAAACTGTACGCGCGAAAGGGTTACAACGTCCATGTAGCTTGTCGTCTCCAGGAAACGAACATTCAAAAACGGCATTGATGCAATGACCCTGATTTCTTATTTTATATCCTAAAGCAGCGACAGTCACAAGCTTCTCCAGGAAGCGCTCAATCGAAGACTCCAGCCACGAAACACACAAAATTCCCGGCGTCCCTTTTTCGTGTGTTTGTGTCGTTAAAAGCTTTAAGGAGCATCCTCGGTTATTTCTGCCGGGACGAATCCGATGATTTCCTCCATTTCAGATGTGAAGTCCGCCTGATGTTCAGCCGATGAATAACACCAAGAAGCGGCCCTGTGCTTTGGGACCGCAATGATCGGAATGAGGGAGCTCGAGAAATGACCAGCAAAGAAGGACAGCCAGCCGGACCGGACAGCCAGGGAAAATATGAAGCAACCGTATTGGATTTTCTGGACAAGCAATTGGCGAGTGTCCAACCGGCTCAAAAAAAAGACCACCATTCGGAAGAATTGGATGCGCTGGTCTCAGATTTGTTGAAGCAGGTAATGACAGAGGCAGATCAAAGTCAAAGTGCCGGCAATCCCCTGTTGGACGAAGAAGAAGAGTTTTTTGCCGATTTGACCCGTGCGGAGGAAAAAGCGCTAAAAGCCGCAAGCATGGTTGCGCACGCACCGTCACCAGCGCCTCCGGTGCAGGCTGAGCCAGAGAGCTCCACCATTAAGCCGGAACTCGCGTCCATAGACCAGCCGGAGCCGGCCGAGGCCAAACTCGCGGCGGTGTTTGCCTCCGTCGTGGAGACCAAACGAAAGCTCCCTGTAATGGTTGCCGCGGCGGCACTCATCGTGTTGATTGGCGGAGCCGTCGTCTGGTTCTTCTCCGGATCTTCAAGCAAAGCCCCGAAAGCGGTGGGATCCAAACCGGCGGTGACTCAGGCATTCAAAACCGAATTCAAGCCAGTTCCGGCTCACCCGCAACCGGCAACGCGAACGGACGCAGCGCCGGCCAGTCAGCCGGCGCCAACCAAAACGGCCGGGGCAACACAACCCAAGTCGAGCCCGGTTGCCCCTCCGCAGCCTGCGGCAACGGCATCGAATCCGGTCCAGTCCGAAAAAGCCTCACCTTCAAAGGGGAAGGCCGAGCCAGAGCCGGCCGCGACTTCCAAAGAGGAAAAACCGGTAGTGGCCCCGCCTGCACCAGCAGCGGCGGCACCCATTCCGGTTGCAGCCGCACTCGAGAAACCCTCTTCGTCACCTGCTCCCGATCATGTCGCTCCGGCGAATCCTCCCGCAGCGGAAAAGATTTCGCCCGCGCCGGAGAAAAATTCGCCCGCGCCGACGGCGCCCCAAGTCGCCGAGAGTTCGAAGCCGGTGACTCAAACCGAGTCCCAAGCTCCTGCAGCAGTCAGGACCCTGGTTCCCGCATTCCCCATTTCGCAGGTTAGTCCCGCCTACCCTGAACTGGCTTTGAAAGCTCGGGCTTCAGGATCTGTCGTGCTGGATCTGCAAATCGACGATCAGGGAAAAGTTTTAAAGGCAACGCCTGTGGGCGGTCCTTCCATTTTTTACACGGCCGCCGTTCAAGCTGCCATGAAATGGCGCTATAAACCTGCCTCTCTCGGGGGCGCCAACGTAAAGAGCCAAAGCAGAGTGACCATGGTGTTTAACTGGAAGAACTAGGTTGGAGGAACAATGCTGAACGAACAGCAAAGGCAGAAATATGAATCGACGCGGCAAATGGCAAAGGAAGAACTGGATCAGCTCGACAGAGAAATCAGTGCAGAATTGGCAAAGGTGAAGGACAAGCTGCTTGAACTCCAGCAGGCGAAAAAAGCGGTGAAGCAGATATACGATGGCGCATGCGCAAGAATGGGCGTCAAATCAGTGCTGGAGGTGACGGATTTGAATTTTACCGATCTTGTGAAGCAGCCGTGAGCGCTATTGCCAGTTCCGAACCTTTCTCAGGCTTGTTTCGATCGCCGATCTCCTTTGAAGAGGAGACCATGTCCTGATTTCCGCATAGGATTTGCAGAGAAGGTTGCAGGAGAAAACAACGTCCTGCTCGATCAACTCCAACAGCCGGGCCGAAGGGAAAAGACCCGGCTCCTCGTAGACTCGCCTCACCACAATTTTGAACAAGTCCTCCCAGGAAGCCTGGCTGACATAAGACACGCGAAGGGCAAACTTGACCAGCGCTGAGGACAAATTGGGATCATTGAGGCCCTGGCGGATAAGATCCTCGCGCACCGAAATTCCGACCCCGGGCAGGGTCACAACCTGTTTCATCATGATCTGCGAACTGAGCAGCCGATCATACGTGAACGCCAGCAGGAATTCCCCGGCCGAAAGATAGGACAGGGCGTTTGTCTCGAGAATTGCGGCGTCCTCGAGCGTGAAATCGACCGTCTGCAAGGTCATGCCCGCCCGCTGCAGAGACTGGCGGAATTTGCTCATGAAATCTTCAAAAGTCCTGTCGAACAGGGTGGCCGCATTCCCGAGATAAACGGCGAAGGTTCGAGTCAGCTGATTAGTCAAATCCATGATGGGAGAGAGGTCGACCTCAGGGCCGTCCCAATACGATCTTTCAAACGCCTTGAGCCGATCCAGCTGTTCCAGGTCTTTGGCCACGTCGAGCTTGATCGTCAGATCCTCCTTCGACAACTCTGCATTCTCACTGTGCTCGTCCTGCACAAGCTTCTCGTAAAGCAGCGGATCTCCGACCAGGATACCGATAACCTCGTCCCGATTTAGAACATGCGGAATCATCCGTGCTTCGCGGAGGCAGCGGCAAATGAGGCTCCCGATCAGCAAAGCCAATTTTTTCCTGATCTCAGCTGAGGTTTGCATGGCTCGATTGCTCTGTGAAAGCTCCAGAGTAATGGATTGCGCCGCAGCCTTCCAGCAAAATCCAAGACGTTCCGGATCTTCCCTTGAATCTTCATCGACGGCTGTACATTATGTACCCATTTCCGTTCAAGTCGTGGCTTCGGAGTTCATTAGGATGGTCCAACGAACGGCTGGTTTGATTCGTGTAGCGTTATTCAAGCCGGAAATTCACCCGAACACCGGCAATGTCGCGCGTCTGTGCGCCGCGAATGGACTGCCGTTACACCTGGTTGGGGCGCTGGGCTTCAGGATCGATGACCGATCCGTCCGTCGAGCGGGACTTGACTATTGGCCTTACGTCGATCTTCATCGGGAAACGGACATCGAGGAACTGAAATCCAGGATTCCGGAATCGCGCCTCTTTTACTTCAGCGCGCATGCCGGGAAGTTGTATACGGACATAGAATACCGGACCGGCGATTGCCTGGTATTCGGCCCGGAGTCCAAGGGCCTCCCTGAGGAACTGCTGAGGGAACACCGGGATTGCGCCTTGAAAATACCGATGCTTTCCTCCAACGTGAGAAGCCTTAACCTCGCGAGCACCGTTGCTATTGCTGTGTACGAAGCGCTGCGTCAGGTTGTTCCCTTCTCCCCACAACCCAGCTCGTTCATGGATAAGCGAGGAATCTGATTTTTGCAGTCCAAGATTCTTAAGGCATCCGCTTCCCGATTCCTGCCTATCCGGACGGCGCCCGTTCAGCCAAAGAGGCCATTGGCGTGGGGCTTTCGAAAGCAAGACGGGCCTGCGTCAAGTTGCCGCCGTCCAAACCGGGCCCAGCGCTGCAGCACCCGCTTACCGCTTTCTTAACCCGGTGAAGGTTTGTAAGGGTTTGCCTAAAAAACAAATAGCTTTATTATCAACAACTTACCGAACGTACCACTACGTTAGGTTCCGTAAAGTTTCCCTATGTGGTGATATTTTGTATACATGAAATTGTACATGGCAGGAGGAAAGAGACATGGCATAAGTTGGATGGTGTCCGCTATGCGGAGAGTACGATGGCCGTGGGGAGACACGGGAGAAAAAGCTATTCGAAGCCGCAAGCGACGACTTCTGCCAGCGCGGCTTGAGTGGAAATACGCCTCTCACCACTATGTTTGGACACACGATGAGAACATTGACTCCCAAACCGCCCATCGATCCACTCATGGGCATCCGTATCCAGCCACCAGACTGATCTCGGGACCGGGGATTCACTAATCCGCTTACTCCCCATTTACACCTTCCCAGTTTGAGTTGCCGCTGTCCTGGCGTTCACCTTCCATCTCGGCCAAGTGATCTTCCAATACGGCCAGGCCACTGGTGATCTCCTCAATGGCCAGTCGGAGATAGCGCATTTCTTCTTTGGGGGAGTCGCAGACACTCTTGTTGGCACACTCAATTCCCCGGTTGATTTGGGCCATGGCCCCAGAGATGCGTTCCTTCATACCCGATGCTCCTCCCCAAATGGCTGGCGAATGATACAAGAAGCAGAACGGAAATCGGAGAGTTTTAATCTTTGGTGTTTTCGACTGTTTTCGGAGATTCCTGAGTCCACACGTAGACTTTTCACCTGGATCCATTCCCATCCGGCTTTACTGGCTGCGCTTACCTGGCAGGCGGGAATTTTGCTCATCAATAAATCGGATGAGTTCAAGACCCTGCGGAATCCCTTAGTTTGCCGTTGCCATTTCACCGCTATGGATTTGACCAGGGGAATTCTGTTCGCGGACAACATCTGGTCGATTGGGGTGAAGATTGAAGTAAAATAAAGAAAGCAGGAGGAAAACTGGGGATATTTCAATCAGGAGGTAGTATCTGAGAACTGATGAAAGCATGGAGGTAAACCAATTGTGAATCTCATTGGCAGTCATTGTCTTCTCCTAGCCCGTCGTAGTCTTCTCATCAGTTTGTACTCAACATTTAGATAACAAATTCTCGTAAAGGTCACACAAATTGAATTGTGTGATCGGCGTCAATTACATTTCCCTACCAACGACAATTACACTTCCCTGTGACCAGAGTTGATAATCAACATCATCTCGTTTCTTTTTTTAGCGAATGCTGGTTACTTTTTTGCGCCAGCATTTGC
>Ga0326727_10011550_pt1 | contig 20494 bp, 22 predicted proteins | sample MB2enrmetagenome_FD_207643 | JGI IMG/M metagenome (GOLD analysis project Ga0326727, IMG submission 207643) | Lab enriched peat soil microbial communities from McLean, Ithaca, NY, United States - MB29MY | ecosystem: Environmental > Terrestrial > Soil > Wetlands > Peat | place: USA: New York...
AGCAAATTTTTCCGAAGAGACTACATGAATATCCACGTTCTTTCCCGGGAACTGCGCCCGTAATTTTTTCTCAAGACCCGGTGCATCGGATATCACCATAAGCATCAGGGAAATATCCTTAATCTGTATATTTTCAATAAGTGGAAGGTATCGCTCGCCAATCATGCACCGGATTTGGTTTTTTGCTTTACCGAAAAGGTCACGAAACTTATATTCGATGCTCTTATCTCCATATATGGTCCAGAGAGCCTCCTCTTTATCGGTGTGCACCTTTTCCAGTTCCAGTTTTTCCAGTTTTTCCAGTGCCAGCGCGGCTGCCTTTTTATGGTTGCCCATGAGCAGGTCAATGGCCATATGAGGTGAAACCGCGCTGTATCGTGCCGGTTTTGAGATTCTTTTTACGGCAAGCCCCATTTCTGCCAAGTGATCCAGGGCCTCGTATACACTTGGCTTTGAGATGGAGAGATATTCAATAAGATCTTTTGCTTCTGCATTATCATACAAGACGAGCGCGGCATAGACAGTCGCTTCGTTATTGGACAAACCGAGATTATTGAGCGATTTTACGAGAGACGCGGGGATGCTTTCCATATAACTATAGTGTTCACGGAGTTGTTAATAATTTAACTACTGCGATGAATACTTTTTTATATATCCCGGGTTAAACCTCTGTGAAACTTGTAGTAAAAAAATATACTACTCAATTGGAGAGTAACAAATGTTCAGAGTGACGTACCCCTCGATGTATCCCGATATTCGTGATTTTTCAGATCACAAACAGGCTCATTCAGGAATAAGGAAAAGACTTTTCACCCGAATGCCACGTTCCGCATACGTGGTGCTCCTGTTTCTTTTCCTAGCCATAGGATTTTTGGTTATTCCGGCAAATGCTGACGCTATAACCCAAGCTGTTCAGGCTGCAAACAACGTATATTTATCAAACTATACGTTAGATCCAGCAGTCCTCTTTACCGGGGATACTGCAACTGCAACATTTTACGTCACCAACGGGAATGCAAACGAAAGCGTCATGGTCAACCACGCTACCTTCGGTGATGACGATATCCATCTTATCAGCGGTTCGTATGACACCAATGTCAACATTGGGCCTCTCCAGACCCAGTCATTCGTATTCTCCATTGAAACGGATAAATCTGCGAGTACCTACTATCCTTCATTCTCTTTGGACTTTGTCGCCGGCAATGGAATGTATTCAAGAACACCGGTCAAGGTGGACGATACACCCCTTGTCATGACCATTGCTAACCAGCCGGATTCATTCACCCAGGGAGTAAAGGAGACTATCAGTGTACAGATCTCCAACCCCCGTGATAATGATGTAAAAAATGTCATCTTTGATGTTACCGGTAACGATGTCACCCTTACGCCTTCAAAGACATACATCGGGTATCTGCCTGCCGGGACCAGTACATTGGTCAATTTTACCGTTACACCGGACTCTCCGACTTCACTTTTCATGAATGTCGATTACGATAACGGCGATAATGACCATACCATCAATACTACCCTGCCGATCCAGTTTACTACGGACAAACTGCAGGCTGACCCGGTGATGAGCAATATTGTTGTCGCACTCAACAATGGGACTTACGACATTACCGGAGATCTGACCAATGCCGGTCTCTCAAACGCAAATGGTGTCACCGTAACCTCGCTCTCTCCCGCAGTCCCACAGGAACCCGACAGGAATTATGTCATCGGTACACTCAAGCCTGATGATTTCGGCAGTTTCGAGCTCACCTTTACGGTGCCTGAAGGCACAACAAGCGTTCCCCTCCAGCAATCCTTCAGAGACAGTAATGGCAATATCATCACCTCCGTCCAGAATATCGATCTGACCCAGGCTGCAACTCAGAAAGACTCACAACCAAGCATGCTCCCGCTAGTGGTTATTGTCATTATTGTGCTTGGCGCTGGTGGGTATCTCTACATGAAGAAGCGGAAGAACCAGTGAAGGGGGACGGTGCATCATGCAACCGGTCATCCAGTTTTCCGATGTGGTTAAAATCTATCCGCTCAAGGCCGGAGATGTGACTGCCCTTAACCACATCTCATTTGAAGTGGAACGCGGGGAGTTCATATCGATCATGGGACCATCGGGTTCCGGCAAGTCAACGCTGCTGAACCTGATGGGATGCCTTGATACGCCGACCACCGGTGATATCTTCGTGAGTGGGATAGGTGTCCGCGATATGAGCGATATCGAACTCACGAACCTGAGACGGGATCGCATCGGGTTCATCTTCCAGTACTTCAACCTCTTTCCCCTGCTAAACATCATCGAGAATGTCAGCTTTCCCCAGATGCTCAAGTCAGGTAAAGGAGTAAATGATGACAAGGCCCGGGAAGTGCTTCATGCAGTCCAGCTCGATGAAAAACTCTACACTCACACACCCCTTGAACTATCGGGAGGCCAGCAGCAACGTGTGGCGGTTGCACGGGCGCTTATCAACGATCCCGACATCCTGCTGTGCGACGAACCAACAGGAAATCTCGATTCAAAGACCGGCGCGAGTATCATGGAACTCATGACGGAACTGAACAGGAAGGGCTCAACCGTCATCATCGTGACTCACGATCCCCACGTTGCTGAATATACAAACCGGATCATCAGGATCGTTGACGGGAGAATTGCAGCATGAGTACTATATTCTGGGAGATTTCCAAACGAAACATCCGGATCCACATGCTGCGTTCGACCCTTGCAATGCTTGGGATAATAATCGGTGTCGTCGCCATTGGTGCCATGGGCATCCTGGGAAACAGTATGACACAGGAGATCAGCTCGAGTCTTTCTTCTGTGGGAGACAGCGTAATTGTCACCCCATATAGCGGAGGAGGTGGAGGTATGGGCCCAAGTAGCGGTAGTTCAAGCTCCGCAAACCTGATGCTTACCGACCAGAATTACCAGCAAATTAAACGGGTAGTTGCCCCGAACGTGGCGATCCCCGTTCTTTCAACATCCGAACACATGAAAGTGGGTGTCGGAAGCGACGATATCGTGGCCACTATATACGGCATCCCGACTGACGATGAATCCAATCTCTTACCCAATCTCCAGGCAGGGGGTTACAACAATGCAAATTCCGGCTGTCTGGTGGGCTCGACTTTTGCATCGGATCATAATATCAAGGTCGGTTCGCGCATTTCCATCGGGACCGATGGGCAATACGGCACGCTCAGGGTGACCGGTATTATCGTGGAACGGGGAATGAGCTTTGATATCAGCACCGATAGTGCAATTGTCGTGACGCAAGATTGGTTTGAGAATACCTACAATGAGCAGGATGAATACAATGAAGTGGTCGTGAAGGTCACCAGCGGCGATACGGCAGGGGTAACAACGACCATTGAGAATCAGCTCAACCGGAACACGAGGGATAAGACGGTTTCCGTGACGGACAGCAAGGCGACACTTGCCACCATCTACTCGACCTTTAGTGAGGTCACGACCTTTGTTGAAGCTATTGGAGCCATCTCGATGATTGTTGCGGGGGTCTCGATCTTTAACATCATGATCATGTCGGTTAACGAACGGATCAAAGAGATCGGGATCATGCGTAGTATCGGCACACAGAAAAGGGAAGTTATGAGCATGTTCGTCTACGAAGCTGCTATCATCGGTGTGATTGGAAGCTTGATCGGCGGGATTCTCTGTATCCTTGCCGGATATGTGATAAGTGCCCTGATGCTCGGCACTACCAAGTATCTCTTCACTGTGGCAAGCATGACGTCAGTTGTCGAAGGAGTGGGGTTTGGTATTATCGTCTGCCTTCTCTGCGGGGTATATCCGTCTTTGCAGGCTGCTAATCTTAACCCGATTGATGCGCTGAGGCATGAGTGATCCATGATGATAACTGCAGGAGATCAAAGAACCGAAGATATTTTTTATATGAATAGATCTCTGGCACCAATTTGTCGGAAAGCAGATCCGGGAAGAGCTGACAATAATGCCACATAAGAATCCGTGGTTTCTCATCACTTCGGATGAAATCGACGAAATACGCAGGTATCTCCGCATTCTTGAGAAGGAAGGATCCCAAAAATGCCAGGATAGTGCCAGAGCCATTGAGGGGATCCTCACGTTCGTTGAAAGGCGCTTAATATGAGAGAATACCGGCAAAAAATGTTTTTTGCCGGAGTAGGAGGAGGGTTCGATGAAACGGTATCACTAAAAATTGAAAAAAAAAGGATTCTGGAACACCAGACCCGGTAACAAACACGAGTCGGCGGTTGCCTGTGATAGGGTGCGATGACCATGCTCGACAATGGTATGTGGTAACAGTAAAATCCGGGGGATACCGGTCAAAGAGTGAAAAACCCCGATGCCCTCTCCGGGCCCTCTCTATCCTGTTTCCCACACTCTGTGTTCAAGCAGGAGACAAATGCCTGCTGTCTTGATACACAGGAGCACCCGTTCCTTGGTATCCGTTTACCGGGGGTGAATTTCCTGAATCTTCGGAACTGTTGTCCCAGTACCCGACGGGATGGTAACAGCAAGGCGGTCACCAGGTTCGTCAACCTCAAAAATAAATATGGTTGACGATAATACCTCATAGACAACCAACCCGGATAAATCTCCGGGGCCGGTGTATTTTTCCATGGATGAACTACCCAGGATCCCTAAGTGCATGAGCACCCAACACCCGGACAATGTCCATGTTCCTTCTCTTTTCTGATGCACTGTATGATATCCCGAATGGAAGGCAGGCTCATCTTCAACACCGGCGTTCTCCGTTCAAAAATGATTTTAATGTCTCTTCCATATTACAATTCCCCCCGCTACGACGATTCCCCCGAGCAGGGCGTACAGGAGCGGGGGCTGCTGGGCCGGAGGGGTTGTAGCAGCTGTAGCCTGGGGCGTTGGACTTCCTGCATCAGTGACCTGAAACGGGACTAGGGTGAACGTGTCGTTTGTATACGTAGGATCGTTTGCCTCCTGATCGTGTAAGGCGGTGGTGAGTGCGTCTGCCGCATCGCTGCCCTGCAGGCTTCCCGGGCCGGTAATCTTGAAGAGATTCGTGCCATTGTTCAGTTTCAAATCGCGGACATAATCACCGCTGACAACGATGTCGAACTTGTTATCCGCCATCGGGTGTTGCACCACGAGATAATTTTGCCCTTCGGGGAGCTTTCCCGACATTGCCGCATCGGCATTAAAGGTAAAGGATCCATCGGAATTTACCGGGGTTGTTGTATTAAACAGGTAGTTATCCCCGAAAATCCATATCTGGACTGTCGGGGGATTTCCTTGTGCAGATCCGGTGATGGTAAATGGTTGTCCCTTTGAAATTGTTGCCGGAGAGATCCCTGCTGTTATGAAGGGTGCCTCGATGATTAAACCAACATTGGCAGCATCGGAACCCAGCTGGTCCGCCGTTTTCGGCTGGCTCGTTGCATAGACGGTATATGTCCCGGCATCCAGCGTAACATTGTAGGTATACCAGGTACATTCCCAGGAATGATCCGGATTTGTTTTCACTACCGTAAATGAGTCAGGGTTTCCACTGACTACACCCTGCTGAGGCGAGGTAAGTTTCCCCCCACCATTAGAGATGCGGGGTCCGGTTATGAGGAGATACGTGGCATCGGAATCATAGTTATAACCACTAAAAACTACTTTTTCTCCCAGATAATACGAATGAACCCCGCTAGCGTTAATCGTAACTCCCGTATCGGCAGATACAGGGGATATTATCAGGGCTGCTGCGCCAACTATGACAAGCAGCAGGATCATCTTCCAGAGCCCGGACAGGCTGTTACTGGTTTGTTTGAACATATGTAAATGTATAGACATTTACAATATAAAAGTTTTCTCTCGTATTTTGGTAACATCATTTCACCGGGATTGCAACTAAGGCGTGGGCCGGAAAAAAGTTATGAGCGAGATTCTGGTTCCGGAGATCCGGTAATCTGCCCGGTTTTTGCATCGGTGAAGAGATCCAACGCTGCGATTCCTCCGACTGTTGCCACCACGAACGCAACGCCCAACAGTGAGAGATCATAGAGGAGACCAAGAGCAAACCACGTAGTGGTGGGACGCGAGAAGACTAATACGGGTGATGTGAACATCCCGTGTGCTGCCTGAACGAGATAATACGTAAGGAAAACACCATAAGCGACAACGCCAAGGAAGACGGCGCAGGCAGCTACCTCAACCCAGATCCTTTTTATCATGGCAAACGATCCCACAACTGCCTCCATGAGGGTTTTTTGCTCGAGAACGATAAAGGGCACGACAAACGGGGTCAGGATGAGCAGGAGCAGGTTGATCTCCGAATAGCTCAGGGCCTGCGAGAACCCAATGGGATATACCCATGCCAGCACCGAGTAGTGATTGGCCGGAAGATCGCCAATGAGTTTCATCGGATAGAGCGTCAGGTTGAAGGGGAACTGGAGGAACCAGTTGGTAACGAAAGGCTCTACATGCCAGACATGCGGGAACCAGATGGGCAAATAAATGAAAATAATATAGAGCAATATGCCTGCAAGTGCCAGAACAAAAGACCACAAGAAGAGGGTTTTCAGGTGTTTTTTTGCTCCTACAAGTTCCCCGAAAAATGAGGCAGAACCTTCTCTCTTTGACGAGACGCTCATGACAAGACCCGCCAGTAAGAACACCAGAGAGAATAGTGTTGCGAACTCAAGTAAAAAGTTCAGGACCTGCCATACGATGAATGGTTGCGCGGCCCAGGTCCAGTTGATAGAGTAAAGTACCGCTTGGCCGAGGGTGTTTCCCGCCAGAACAAGCCCGGCAAGGAGCGTAAACCAGAGGAGCTGCCGGTTCCGGTTCAGTGTCCTCATACCAGAAAGGGCTGCCCCGATCCCCCGACGGATTGTTCCCGATCCGCCGCCCCCGCCATCCGGGAGTCTCTCATAAGCGGATTCCGGCGGTATACCGGTATAAGTCTGCAGTGCATGTACTGCCGGTGGTTTCCTGCACAGGCCGAACCAGTGTTCGGTAATTTCAGATATGCGAGTCATGCCCGATCCTCCCGGATCTTTGCAAGCAGTTCCTCTGCCATCTTTGTCGGATCTTGAGTCTTTTCGAGTTTTATCCCCAGCTCGGTTGCGAAGTCCCAGATGAACTCGATGCATTTCGTGAATTCGTCACAGGAAATGCAATCACCTTCATGCTCATACCAAACCTGCATGCCGTGCTTCTCCGAGACGAAAATATATGCATTGGTCTGGAACGGGATCGATTTTCCGAACAGAACACCTTTGTCCACATCGATCTTTTCAATCTGGATCCGGTTTGCCTTGGCCATCTCCCGTAACGAGGCTTCGATCTTATCGTCAATAACGCGGAGTGCCTGGGATACACCCTGTCGCGTAACTCCCAGCAGGTTTGCAATAGCGACATTTTGCATCCCGCTGCGCCGCATCTTCCAGAACTTGAACTGTTTCTCATTCGTGGGTACAAACATACGTAAATGTATGAACATTTACAATATAAAACATCCGTTAATCTCTTTTGTTGCCAATACCGGAAAATAATGCTACTTCACATTATGGTATTGGAATCAATTTTCGTAATTCTGTAGTTTTTTGATAAATTTTAATCTTGTTCTTGGCTTTAGTTACCATCTCTTTCTCAATGGAGTACGAGATGTCTGAAAGATCCGTCCCGGAAACGGGATCCGGACGATGGATTTTTGATAACTGCGAATATTATCGCAGTTAAAGCAATTTTTAATGCCTTGTGTGTACGAATCCATGCATATGCAGATGCACCGAAAAAAGACAATTATCGTTCTGGTTTTAGCCGCTATGGTAATCTTTTGTCTCCTTACCAGCGCCTGCGTGAGTGCCCCGACGACACAGGATGTAAAAAAGGAATTGCCACCGGTCCCGTCGATTACTCCTCCGGGCATCACTCCGCTCCCGACTCTGGAAACACCAGCAGCAGATAATAGCAGCACCATTCCTCCCCCGGCGCACATTATCTGTAACTGCCCCATGGAGCCTGTGGTTTCGGTGACGCTCACCCCGACCACCACGCCGGATGACGGTCTCTGCCACTGCCCGTAACGGAGTAAGTGGCTTCAGACATTATGAATAACCGCTCCGTCTTGACAAAGAGAGGATGTAAACGCATGACATCAACATTATTCCAAGTCCGTATGGTGCTGCCCCTTATCTTCATAGTTACCATAGTTATCGTCGCAACTTCCGGGTGTATAATGCCCCGGGAAACAGCAAATGCAACACCAAACCTGACAGCTGTAGCCGGAGGGCCATCGATACCTTCCCCGCCGACAGACAGGTCCAATCTGAATGTTTTACGCAATGAACCGTTCACCATCAACGGGAGCGTTGACAACCTGTCAATAACAAAGGTACAGGTTTGGATACTAGATGGCAATATATCAACAATAATTATTCCGGTCAATTCTGATGGAACATTCCAGGTTACCTTGGATCCCTCAATTACTGCAGCATTGTCCCGAAATTTCACCTCTGCGCTTGTTGTCCAGTACCCATCCCCACCCGATCAATTCACGGTCATGCAGAACGAGACCACGGGCGAGGTTACCAATACGGGCAGCAGTTCCGCAAATGCACTTCTGGCGCACGTGGAGGATACAGGTTCTTACCCGACGACCCAAGAGGACTATCTTGAACGGGGCATTGAAGCATCCGGCAATAACGCCACGATATATTTCCTGAATGGAATCGACGCATGGATAACAATTGATCCCATCTCCCCCACCCAGCCGGGTTCACTAGTAGTCAGTGGCAATACGAGTCTCCCTGCCGGAACCCCTCTGTCCATTTCGGCTGCTACGGTCTTTGAGCATCCGACACCAAAAAATTATGACTCTTCCCACGAGTTTGCCGGAGGGACGGCCGTTGTCACTTCCGGAACAGGTAGTTCCAACCAGTATTCCGGTACGATCAACACTTCACTCCTCAATACCGGCAGATACAACATTCTTGTAGCGTCAGAGAATGACTCGTGGCAGGCGAACGCGATGAGTACAGTAGATCTGATCGCACAGGTTACAGGATCCCCGGGAAAAGGGAATTATATCGACTGGTCCAAGCTTTCGTTACCCAACCTCACGGTTAATGCGTCTATATCTCCGGTAATGCTGGATGGAGCATGGGAGATCGTACCTCCGGGAACGCAGACCCAGAATAACGAGGTGCCCTATGGTTCGATCATCGATTGTACTCCTGACGCTGTATGTCGCGTTTATACGAGCGTTGGTGTCGAAGTCCTCGCAGTTTATAACTCGAACGAGGAGCACGGCATGGGAGTTCCGAGCGGTGCGATGATCGATGGAAGCATCGGAAATGTCACAGTTATCAAGTTAAATGGTAACGTAATCCTGACGAAAATCAATGAAGATCCCGGAGAATCCTGATTTTTTAGGACTACTGCATTCGTGGTTTGGATTCAATAGTTCACAACCAAAAATCTGATCAATTGCCAATGGGAATAATCGGTTCGGTGCTGGTGCGTCTATGGGAGATGCCCCTGTTTTTCTCTCGATGATTATACCCAAACTCCCGTTATTGCACCAGAACCGTTTTTGCATATAAATTCTCGGGCATTTCTGCGTCCTTGAAAACCCAGCCACGACCCAAATTAAGTTCTAAAAAATAGAAAGTAACCTCGCGTTTTTAAATAGATTAGTCTACATCTATTCGACCGCTGGGAACTGCGGTAAAATGGAGGTAATGTTAATGGATCTTTTAACAGTAGTTGTTGGAATTATCCAGCTGATCATCGCGGTTATCTTTGCGGTTGTGGCACTGTATATCGGATTCTCTGTCTTTGGCAAGGTTACCAGAGACGTAGATGAGCAGCAGGAACTTGCGAAGGGCAATGTTGCATTTGGTATTATTGTTGCTGCAATCTTTGTCGCAATTGGGATTGTTGTCCAGTCCGGTGTTATCGGTATCTCTGTGGGTATCAGCAAAGCTGCGACACTGGGATTTACATCAGTTGACGGTCTGGTTGTGATCGTCGTTGCAATCGTCCAGCTGGTGCTTGGCGTTCTCCTTGCGATCGGCTCCATCTACCTTGCCATAAACATCTTTGACAAACTCACCAAGCAGATCAAGGCGTTCGAGGAACTTAAAAGAGGCAATGTCGCGGTCGCACTTGAAATTGCCGGTGTTATTATTGCAGTTGCCCTGATCATCCAGTCAGGTGTTGTCGGCATCACAGCAGCGCTGGCCTGATGTCCCCCATTTAATTTTCTTTTTTTTTGGTTTGATAAGGTAAGAGTTGATCTCCGGTTTTTTCCTCAGAACGAATAACCTATTGACTGCCAACTTATCAGAAACACTCCCGGTTAGAATCCCGGGTATTTTTTTTTATATGAGTAAAAGGAAAGGAAAAAATGGGTTATTGATCTCTACGAAAAGAAAAAACCAAATTAGGTACGAAGGATGATACTACTTTGTTCGGAAACTGTTCTTTTTAGGTTATGATTAACAAAAACACACCCCAACATCGATTTCGAAACAATAAATGTATTGATTTGTGTCTCAAACACCCGGAATTGCCAAATAGTCCTTCAGGAATCAGAGGTATAAGGATCAAACCCGACATCACCGATTAAATCGAGCAGCTCGGAACTGTCGCGGATATGGTGCAGCCGGTCTTCACCTATAAGGAGGGTCCGGCCTATCTTTTTTTCGTGATGATAGTCGGTAATAATACACATCGCGTGCTTCTTTGCAATCTTTGACAGGTTGCTGATAAGAGCTGCACGTTTGATTACCTTCTGTGCCGGGCCATACCCCGTCATGATGGTGTGCTTATCGAACGTGAGAAGAGCCTGGAACGGTGCGCCTCGGAGGGTATGGAGCTGCATCCCGAGCTGCTCAAGGAATTCTATGGGAATACCAGCAGAGCCAGCTTTTCGTTTTTGTCCTTCATGCTCTGGTTCTGCGGGTTCGCGGTGGACAATGTCGATGGATTCGACAACCCCGGTATTAAAATATTCCTCGATCCGGATAGCGACTTCGAGTGTCGTTCCCATACCGCTCTCGTACTTGCTGATCGTGCGCCGGGATACACCAAGAATCTGGCCCAGATCGCCTAGCGACATATTCCGTCGTTCACGGAGCTCCCGTATGACATCGCCGTTAATGTTCACGTACAAACCACCCGGGGACGCGTAAACCAGGGGCGGAATTTTCTCGACAAAATAATCGTACAGCGTCGCAACACTGATCGCGTAGATGCCATACCTGACATAGACCGCACCCCGTTCAAGCTCGGCTTCACGTGCGCGTTCGCCAACAATCAGGGGTACGCCGCCCAAATGCTGGGTGATCACATCAAGGTCGAATGCCGCTTCCTCGCTCACCGAGTCGATATGCGTAACGACCTTGATCACCAAAAGTGTCCCGTCATTGCGTGCTATGAGATCAAAACTCCTCGGGCGGAGCGTAAACTTCTCCGATACTTCAAATCCCGCTGAGATCATCACGCTGGTAACCAGCTGGAGCTGGCGTTCCTGAGACATGCAGTTACAAATGGATGGAGCGTACCCATATATTAATATAGACATGCTGATCGGCATTGATGACACGGACTCCCCCAAAGGCATGTGCACCACGTATCTTGGTGCCGTGCTCGCCCGGAGGTTGATCCAAAACCATATGCGGGTCCGAGAGGCACGACTTGTCCGGCTCAACCCGAACGTGACGTTCAAGACCCGGGGAAACGCAGCGATTGCTCTCGATGTGGAAGGGGATCCTGAACAGGCATTTTCCCTTGCCTGTGACATTGTCGAGGAGCTTTCTGATTTTTCCTGCGAGAATACCAATCCCGGGGTCGTGGTGACAGAGAAACGGCTTGATCCGGCATTCTACCGGCAGGCAGTGACGGATTTCTGCGAGATTGATGAGGCAGTAAATATTCTGGATAGGGCAGGGGCCCGGTACAAAGGCTGGAAAAACCGGCGCGGGCTCATCGGTGCAACAGCAGCAGTTGCAAGTGCATTTCCCGATACCACCTATGAGATCCTTACGTACCGTGAATCTTCCCGGTGGGGTACAAAGCGTGAAGTAGACCGGGAGAGCCTTTTTACGTCCGAAGAAGCGACCTACCCGCACACGTGGGATACGGTAGATTTTACTAACCAGGTCGTTGTCTGTGTGCCTCACACGCCGGACCCGGTCCTCTTTGGGATCCGGGGCGAGAGCCCTTCCTGGATAATGATGGCCCGATCCGCGATTGCATCGGAAAAACCCGCACTCGAACAAATCTGGGTTACTAACCAGGGGACCGACGCCCACCTCCTTCCCGGGACCTGCGGGTCTCTTTGTGAAGGACTCTCATATTGCGTGCAGGGTATTGTTACCGCCTCCCCAAAAACCACCATCGGGGGTCATGTCTCGTTTTCGATCCGGGACGGCCCGGCAGAGACCCGGTGCATGGCATACGAACCGACCAAGAATTTCCGGAATATCGTGCGGGGACTGGTTCCCGGCGACCGTATTATGGTTGTCGGGAGTTACAAGAAAGAAAGCATAAATTTAGAGAAGATCTGCCTGGTATCTCCTGCACAGGACATCCACGTAAAAGCACCGGTGTGTGCGGCGTGCAGCAGACGCATGACAAGCGCCGGGAAAGATAAAGGATTCAAGTGCCGAACATGCGGTGCCCGTTCAAAGGATGCAGAAGTAACGGAAATTCCCCGGACACTCAGTGCCGGGTGGTATGAGGTTCCACCCACGGCGAGGAGACATCTCGCAAAACCTTTATGCCGAGGGGTTCCTGCAATCCCCTAATTTTTTTTTGGCTTTTTACAAGCGAGGCTGCCTTGATTCCACAACGACGATATCAGCTACGGAAAGTCCGTATATGCCGTATACCAGCGAATCGATCTGTTTATTGGTCGAGTCAATCTCCTGCCCAATCAGCTGTTTCTCCCGCTCAGTCTTTGCATGATGCATATGCAGGTGAAGAGCGAGCATTTCCGTGACAAGCGTTTCCAACCGATCATAACGGGTCTTGTCAGTGGCGTCATCAAGGTCTGGTATGTAGACCGGGAACTGCCCGACTATCTCCTCGGGATATGCATCACCGGGCTCGTCGTGAGCGAGATGGGCAAACACAAACGCAGCAAGCCTGCTGTTGAGGAGCCCCAGAAGGAACCGGCTCCCGGAGGGAATAATACCAAAATTATTTCCCACTGCTGTCGGGCTCTTTTCCAGGGAAAAACGGGGAGGGAAAACCTCGAGTGAAAAAATAATCCGGGGTTTCTCCTCCTGTTCAGTGTCCTGATACCGAATCCCACCGAGAACTGATATCACAAGAGGGGTTCCAGCTCGGGAGACTTTTTCAAGGAGGCGTTTCTCACGGGTATCACTGAAACGCCAGCCTCCCGCAGACAACTCCTGCTGATTGACCGGAAATGCTGCATCTGCGTCCCCGTACTGCACCATGAACGGATGGGTAGGATATGCATTGGTGATCCTGAGAAAACAGGACGTCTCTCCCGTATTGCTGGAGAACCGTATATCTTCGATCTGGTGTTCAAGCAGCAGCTCACGTAAGGGTACACCGGCCTTTGTGTTGAGCCACCAGGTGCCGGTCAAAAAACCGGCCACGCCCCGGGGGCGCAGGAACCGAAACGCCATTTCAATAAAAAATGCAGAACTTTTCGCCCTTGGATTGTAGACATTATAATGTCGCTGGAAGTATCGCTGGAGCCACTCACGTGGTTGTACCAGATTTTCAGGTGGAGCGCATAGCATGGCATCGAAACCACCGGGTGCGAGAATTTCAAAAAAAACATCCTGCCAGTCGAACGTCTGAATTGCGTGGCGTTCATGTAGCGGGCAGAACGCCCACGATTCGTCGTCGGTGATTTCCGGGCTCACCAGCGCATTCCCGCACCGGATAGTACCCGAAAGGGTATGGAGCAGGTCACCAAACACTTCGAAAAAACCACCGGGAAGTGACCTTGTCGTATCACCTTCACAGGCAGCAAAGGAAAGCAGTACCCGGGCAGCCGCCACGGCATGGGGATCGATGTCCAGACCAAAGAGAGTATGCTCCAGGATCTCTTTTCGTTCGGCAAACGTGTGCCGGGTCTGATCGCTTACCAGTCCATGATATGCCCTAAGCAGGAGGGACCCGGCACCGCATGCAGGATCAAGAATTCGCAACGGGAGCAGTTCCTCATAGGATCGGCCGGCACAAGCGGCGGCGAGTGTACTTGACACAGCATAATCAAGAAAAATCGGGTTTGGGACAATCCCAACCACTCTTTCCGGCCGATCAACAACAACAGCCTGGTGGGCAGCCGATCGTTGTATAGTTCGGGTGAGGTACTGGTCGAAAACACCCGCGACCTCTTCAAGAGAGATCAAGGAAAAATGGTATGGCCGGTCTGCAGAAGCGAGCCGGGTAGCAATTGTCCTGATTATCTTGTCATCGGTTACAGGATGTTTCCCGGGTACAGGTTTGTGCCGGTGATATGTTCCCTTATCTTCATCAGTCCCGGCCCAGAGATCATTAATGCCGGTGAAAAATTCCCCGAATCTGATATCGCTATCCTCTGCACCAGCGACTTGCAAAAGGGTACCATGGGAGATAAGGCCACGATCTTCTGCTATCGCAAGGATACAGAAACGAAACAGGATGCGGTGAACGGCAAGTGCGATCTCGCAACTTCTCATACCGATATTGTTCCGGGCGATGCTGCGGGCGAGTCGTTCGCGCCATTCACAGAGATCTGAGAGCAGGATCGTCCCGGCGCCAGCAGGTGATGGTACGTTCATCTCATTGGCAGGACCGGGATCAGGCCGTCGCATGGTGTACTACTCGGCGCGAATGGGACAATAAGGTGTTGAACTATCGATTGTGGGCTTGTGGCCACGGTGTTTCCCAGGGGATAATTTCAGTAAAAAAGGACATTTTAATCACCGGCTTGCACATACAGACACTATGTGAGGTCACGTTCATGACAACCGACAACGGTACGAAACCGACGATTGGGAAGGTCACATTCAAGTCGATAGGCCAGATCTATGATACGGAGGATCCGTCACCGGAAGAGAACCGCGATCTCTCGGACAGGGCGGAGGATCGGATCTTCCACACGGTACTCAATGTCCCAAAGGGTGTCCGGGCCGCAGTTTGTGACGATCTGGTCATCAGGGTTCCGGCACAGGAACTGACCCGGGAACGAAGTAATGCCATTATTTCAGCAGTACGATCTCATTTCCGGCGCCGTGCTGACGAAATGCAGGGTGCCATGAAAATTACCCAGCGAGTCGGCCTACGGCAAATCCGGTTGACAATTGCTGTGTGTATACCCGCATTTATCGGCATCGCTATTTGTTCCCAGTTCAAGGGCAATCCACTTGCAGAGGTAATCGAGAACGTTCTTGTGATCCTTGCCTGGGTGACCATCTGGCAACCGTTCCAGGTTCTTGTGTTTGACCGGTGGACCGCAAAGGAAACTGCCAAAGTCTACCGGAAAATCGCAGAAATGCCAATAAATATAAGTTCCACCGCATAACGGAGATTTACAGGTAATCCCTTGGAAAAATCTAAAAACAAAGGTTGGGGAAATACCTCTGTTAAATGCCTTTTCCTTTTTTCATGGACCGGTATATTTTAACAAAGACCGAAACGAGCGCAACAAACGAAACTGCAATAATCCCATACACGATGAGCGTAAAGTTTGCCTGGACAATCGGGAGATTGCCCACAAAATAGCCGGCAAGCAGGAAAAGACACGACCACAGAACGCCACCAAGGATGTTGTATCCCAGGAACCAGGAGTATCGCATCTTTCCCACACCGGCAAGGAACGGCGCAAACGTCCTGATAAAAGGCATGAACCGTGCTATAACGATGGTAAAACCACCATATTTTTCAAAATACTCTTGTGTCTCCTCGAGATGCTCCTTTTTAACAAGCGAGTATTTCCATTCAAGGACTTTGAGTTCGAACGTGTAGCCAATCCAGTAATTGAGCGTATCACCAAGAACGCACGCAAGAATCAGGCTGCCAAGAAGGATCCATATATTGAGCATCCCGGCGCCGGCAAGGGTTCCTGCAACAAACAGCATGGAGTCACCTGGAAGATAGGGTGCAATCACAAGGCCCGTTTCGCAGAACAGGATGAGAAAGAGGATGACATACGTCCACAGCCCGTACTGGTGGAGAATCCCCGGGAGGTACTTGTCAAAATGCAGTACCAGGTCGATAAAGGTGAACGGGAGTACCATCTGTAATCATTGAACAGGGTGTGATAAATGGGTTGGGGCACTTAGAATTGCACGTAACAGCAATCAAGAAAAAAGATTTTTTTTAATCTCCCCGGATCTGGTGAATTTTCAGGAGCCCGGCACAGGACCGGCAGGTATAATACTCATCTTTCCAGCAGGTTTCGCATGCCCACCGCCCGCAGAGTACACATTGCCGGAGCTCCGAGATCGGGTGCGGGGTATTGCAGAGATCGCAGGTGAACTGCGCGAAGCTATGCGGATCCTTTCCCGGCGGTTCCCCCTGCTTACGCATCACGGTGATCTCTTTTTTGAGTTCACGGATACGGTCTGAGGAACTTTTATTTTTTAGCGTTTCCTTTGCCGGCCAGTTCTTTTTCCAGAACGTCAAGGCGCGCCTCCAGCGATGAGAGGGTATTTTTCATCCCGGATTCGTAGTTCTTCAGTTCGGTAATGCGTGCTTCATCCTGTTCGATACCGGCCAGGTGCTGGTCCCGAAATTTCGCAAGTCGGGTCCGGGTAACGAGCTGCCAATCATCCACCATACTCTGGAACCTGCGGTCAAGGTACTCATCCACCCGACTTTCCACGGGACTGCTGATCGCAAGGTCGCCTTTTGCACCTTTGAAAAAATAATAGACGAGGTACAGAAGGATACAAAGGAGAAGGACAAGGATAATAAACGTAAGAAGATCCATATCAGGCCCTCCCTTTCAGGCTTCCCGCACGCCGTTCCAGTTCAGTGAGTTTGTCCGCAGCTGCGTTTTCAAAGGCTTTCAACCGGGGGACCTCTTTTTCGAGAGACGCAAGCCGGCTGGTGAATTCTTCGAGATCCGTTTTTGTGGAAAGGTCCCATTCCTCGACGATATATTTCATCCTGCGGTCTACGTAGGCATCCAGGTACGAATCCATGCCAATCATAACGATCGCTCCAGAGAAGTAATCAGGTCGTCTAACCGGTTCACCCGTGCCTCGATCGCGGCTCTTCCTGCATAAAGACCACTGATCTCGTCACTCACCCGGGTGAGCCGGCTTTCAAGTTTTTCGAGATCGCTTTCTGTGACAAGGTTCCATTCCTCGATAATTGCTGCAAAATGCTGGTCGAAATAGGCATCAAGCGATTTATCGAATGTCGGGACATGCGACTCGATAGTTCCGGGGATGGTAGCAAACGTGTCCCAGAACGAATCCCCGTTAGCGTTCCGGTCCGGATTCTGGTTGATAACCGGGTACATGCGTTACTTCACCTTCTTTTCCTGTTCCTGGACGTTACCGAGGAGATGATCCAGTTTCTTTGACTTCACGATACTCTCAAGACGGGTCAGGCGCTTGTCAAGGAGGTTTTCCTTTGCAAAATTATCCGTCCCGATCGCGGTATTCTCATCCTCGACTTGTTTTATCGCCGCGGTCTGTTCTGGAGAGAAACGGGTGAACGGGAACAGTTTTGACGCTTCATGCTGCTGGAGGAGTTTGAGCTTGTCCCGTTCCAGTTCCAGTTCTATACTCCGGTTGGTCGTTTTCATTATCCGTATCTCGCGGATGATGAGGTAGATTATGGCCAATACAAGGACGATAATAATACCCATAATCGCGATATCGGGAGTAAAGGTAACCGGTACAGCTGCATCTGCCATGTTAGTACCTGCCCCGGTTATTCGTTCTTGTGCCCAGACATCTCATATCAGAGATCATCTCCTTTACCGGTCACATTTTTCACGGTTTTCTTTACATCCTTCGCAGTCTTTGCTGCAGCCTTTCCGATACGATCTGACGCTTTTTTTGTTTCCTTTTTTAATGACGCGGCTGCAGTTGCTGCTTCTTCTTTTACCTCATGGGCAGTTTTTCGTGCCGCTTTGTCCAGTTTTTGTGCGCCTTCAGAAATCGAGGTGCCTGCCTCTGCTGCTGCTTTAGAGACCTTTTCTTTTAAGGGGGGTGTTTTCCTGACGAGTACATCCGCACCCTCATTTACACCAAGTGCTTTGATGTCCTCAGCACTGACGCGAATCTGCCCGGAAGGAACCATGGTATCGGCAATGACCGTAACGCTAACGGATTTTTTTGCGATCTCATTGATCAGGTCTACGCGGTCTCCTTCGGCAATACCGAGATCCGGGAGATTATCTGCATTGAGACGTACCCTGCCGTGACTGGGAAACGCCCGCTTCTTGATGGTTAAACGTACATCCGGCATAGATGAAAGAACAATGCTGATAGGGTATATATCTTACCCAGTTTATTGATTCCACGCACAGTTATCAGCCTCCAGCGCCAATAGAATTGCAACAAATGGTAAGGTAATAGTCATGAAACACCAGTGCGATGAACCGGTCACCCAGATGCATATCAGGCCGGCCATGACGGTTGGCCAACTGGTCGATGCCATGGGAAAAGCCGGGGCATACAACGGAGGCTCACTCTATCATGCTGCAGAAATTTACGAAAAGATGTTGCGGGATAGTGACGCGACAAAATTCTTCGGTCTCGCAGGAGCTATGGTGCCGGCAGGTATGGGCGGGATTGTTTCTGATCTTATCCGGGACGGCCATATTGACATCCTTGTCTCAACAGGTGCAAATCTTACGCACGATATTATCGAAGCAATTGGCTGCAGGCACTTCCACGGTTCAGCCTTTTCAAGCGACATCGAACTCCGGCACGATGAAATCAACCGTATATACGATGTCTACCTTCCTAACGAAGCCTTCGAGCATTTCGAGACCTTCATGCAGGAGGTTTTTGGCGAACTCGAGCCAAAGAGCACTATTTCCATTTCAGCGCTGTTGCAGCATATTGGTTCGCACCTGAAAACCGGTATTCTTGCAACAGCCGCACAAAAGGAAATCCCGGTTTATTGCCCGGCGGTGCAGGACTCCATGATAGGCCTGCAGTACTGGCTCTTTTCACAGACAACGAAAGTGACCGTCGACGCATTTGCCGATATGCCCGCGCTGCTTGATACCTGCTTTGCAACAAAGAAGGCAGGCGCCGTACTGGTTGGCGGAGGAGTCCCCAAAAATTTCATTTTGCAGAGCATGCTTATGACCCCGAACGGCTTTGATTATGCAATCCAGTTGACCGGCGACCGACCGGATCTTGGTGGCCTCTCGGGGGCAACGCTTGATGAAGCCCGGTCGTGGGGGAAGATAAACGAAGAGGCCCGTGCAGTTACGGTGTACGGTGATGCTACAATAACGCTGCCGGTCCTTGTCGCGGCCGTAATGGAGAGGTTATCCCATGCCTGAGCTTATCCTTGCCCTCGACGTGACGGAAAAGAAAAAGGCACTTGATATTGCCAATGCCTGTGCCCCGCACCTTGACGCAATCAAGGTCGGCTATCCGCTTGTTCTCTCGGCAGGTCTCTCCATCGCCGGGGATCTTGAAAAAGCCGGTCTTCCTCTTATTGCTGACTTCAAGGTTGCCGATATTCCCAATACAAACCAGCTTATCTGCGACCAGGTATTTGCAGCCGGTTTTTCGGGGATCATCTGTCACGGATTTACCGGTATGGATGCGGTGAAGGCGTGTGTTGCCTCGGCTCGTGCCCACCATGGTGCGTGTTACGTTGTTGCCGAGATGAGCCACCCGGGAGGGACCGAGTTTTTCTCTTCTGGAGTAGCGGAACGGATAGCAGGAAACGCCATCATAGCAGGTGCCGATGGGATCGTCGCACCAGCTACCCGGCCGGACCGGGTTCAGGTCCTGCGGGGTTTTGTCGGCAATAAAAAGATCCTCTCCCCGGGTATCGGTACGCAGGGGGGAGATGCCGATGCAGTCGCCGCGCTTGTTGACGGTATTATCATTGGGCGGTCTATCTACGATGCTCCTGATCCTGTGGCCGCAGCCCGATCATATTCACGGGTCCGCAGAAGAGAAAAAGAATAAACAACCCTGTTTTTTCGACCCGATCCTTCACAGCGCACCTGTACGTACCGCGAATGCGATATTACCTTCGGAACTCGGTCTAAAAATTTATTAAGACCTTATGCAATGTAGTAGTATGGATTGGAGCACAGAACAAAGGAAAATTGCTGAAAAATACACAAAACTCGAAGATATTCCCGAACAAGAGCGAAAATACAAGTGCCATACCTGTCATCTTATCGTTGACCAGAACCCGTGCCCGAACTGCGGCGAAACAAAACTCGAGATTATGTGCCCGCTTGACAACTGCCACTGCGCCCACGAAATGATCTCCGGGATCGAGTACTGTCCTCTCTGCGGCAAGCCCGTCTGTCCCGAATGCGGGTCTCATGATGTC
>Ga0326727_10011551_pt1 | contig 20493 bp, 17 predicted proteins | sample MB2enrmetagenome_FD_207643 | JGI IMG/M metagenome (GOLD analysis project Ga0326727, IMG submission 207643) | Lab enriched peat soil microbial communities from McLean, Ithaca, NY, United States - MB29MY | ecosystem: Environmental > Terrestrial > Soil > Wetlands > Peat | place: USA: New York...
TTTCCCCAAAAAACTTTATTCGGCCGGGTATCGTTTTTCGCTGTGCGAAAAACGATACCCGGCCGAAAATGTTTTTCTGAGGGAAAAGAAGCCGGGTGAACCCTGTTTTTAAGAATAAAGTTTTTAGGAGGAGGAGGTCCGGGGAAGGAACCCTTTTTTTAAAAAGGGTTCCTCCTCCGGTTCATCTTACTTCGCGTCGAACAGGTCCACCCGGCGCTTATGGCGGCCGCCTTCGAACTGCGTAGCCAAAAAGGTGTCGGCGATGCTGACGGCGTGGCTTGTCCCGGTGATGCGTTCGCCCAGACACAGGACATTGGCGTCGTTGTGCGCCCGGCTCAGGCGGGCGTGGAATTCGCTGGTGCACAGGGCGGCCCGGATGCCGCGCACCCGGTTAGCGGCCATGGACATACCGATCCCGGAGCCGCAGATGAGGATGCCCAGGCAGCCCCGCGCCAGGACTTCGTCGCAGACCTTGAAGGCGTAAACCGGATAATCGCAGCTGGCCTCGGAGTCCGTACCAACGTCCACGATTTCGTAGCCTTTTTCGCTCAAATGCGCGGCCAGGATTTTTTTCAGTTCCACTCCACCGTGATCCGCGCCCATGACGATCGTGGCCATAACAAAACCCCCGGTTGATCTGGGCGGTTGCCCGTCATTGTTGCACCTGCGGTTCTGATTACAAAAAACCAGAACCACTGTTTTCTTTCCGAGGGGCTGCGCCCCTGGACCCCACTCAAAATCGGGGCTCCGCCCCGAACCCCGCCGGGGGGGATTATCCCCCCCCGGACCCCCTAAATGGAGGTCCGGGGGGACCATTGTCCCCCAGCGGGGATTCCAAAGGGGCTTAGCCCCTTTGGCCGCCGGAGGCTTTCTTACCTAGCACCGTACTCCTGCCCGCGCGTCTTACTGTCCGCCGCCGACGTCCGGTTTTTTAAAATTGGGCATGAGGTCCAGGGCGTAGACGGTGGTGTTTTCCGGCAGGGGCAGGTCGAGGGCGCTAGCGGGCCAGGGCTCGTCGCGCTGCTCGTATTTTTTGATCCGCAGGACGCCTTTGATTCCGCCCGGGGTGGTGACGACGATCATTTGCGGCAGTTCGCGGCCGCCGTTGTCCTGGTAATCGGAGAATTCCACGCGCCAGGGCTCGATGCCCTTGCCGGCGAGCCCCACCGGTCTGCCGTCCGGATCGAGCGTGACCGAGGCCAGTCTCGGATCGCCTTTGAGCGCGTATTCCAGGCCGCCGGGTTTGGCTTTGACCGTCTGGTACTCCCGGGGAACGAACTCGCCGAAACGACCGCAGATCACGGCAGCCAGTTCGCGCAGCGAGAACGGCAGCGGCATGCCCAGCATGGACGCGCCCTTGCGGGTGTCGGGATGGGTGTAGGCGGCATTTGACATGGGGTAGTAGGCCAGCCAGCCGGAGGCGTCCTCGCGCCACATGGAAAAGATCTGGCCCATGCCGGCGGCGAAGTCCAGGCGCAGGGGATAGCCCGCCTCTCCCCAGAATTTGAGCAGCACCCGGTGGCTTTTGCCCGGCGCGGAGAAATTCAGGCTGGCCTGGACCGAAAACGGTTTCCAAGGCGTGCCGGCGGCGGCGCGGAATTTCGTCCAGACCGCCCGGGCCTCGTTTTCTGTTCCGGTCGGGGTCTTGGCCGCGCAACCGCCCAAAACAAAGACCCAGGCCAGGGCGAGCGCGGCGATGCGCGCCCGGTTGGCCGGACGGGCCGGGGGCGTACTGCGGCTCATAGCGAGTTGAGCTTGTCCTTGTATTTGTCGGCGCCTTTCTTATCGAGTTCCATGGCCTTGCGGTAGCCCTTGGCCGCCTCGTGCTTGTCGCCTACGGCCTTGGCGATATCGCCGTAATGTTCCCAGATGGTCGGATCGGGCGGCCCGAGGACCGCGGCCCGGCGTATCTCCTCCCAGGCCTTGTCTTTTTTTCCCATCTTGAAATAGACCCACGCCAGGGAATCGAGGTAGAAACTGTTGTTGGGATTTTGTTTGAGGGCGCTTTGCACCAGGGAGAGAGCCCTATCCAGGTCCCTGCCCTCTTCGGCCAAGGTGTAGCCGAGGAAATTCTGGGCCTCGGCGTAGTCCTTGTCCAGGGTCAGGGTCTTTTCCATGGCCGCAAGCGCCTCGGCGCGCCGCCCGGCCCGTTCCAGGACCACGCCCAGGCGGTAGACGAGTTCCGCGTCGTCGGGCCATTTGGCCACGGCCTGTTCGAGCACGCTCACGGCCTTGGCCGTATCGCCCTGCTGGTCGTCGGCGGCCGCTTCCAGCAGCCAGAAATCGGTCCTGTCCGGATAGCGCTGTTTGCCTTCGGAAACAAGGGCACGAGCTTCATCCAACTGGTTCATTTCCAGGGCGATTTGGGCGCGGAAGCTGAGCGCTTTGTCAAAGCTCGGATGGGTTTCCGGGATCATTTCCAGGTAGCTTTTGGCCTTGGCCAGGTCGTGGTCGCCGCCGTAGGCCAGAATGGCCAGATAAAAGGCCGCGTCCGGCGTGACCGGTCCGGCTTTTTCCAGAGGCCCGAGCACGGTCTTGGCCGCGTCGAAGAAGCCCTCTTCCATAAACACCGAGGCCGCGCCCAGGGTGAAGAGGTCGTCCTTGGGCGCCTGCTTGAGTACGGCCAGCGCCTTGGCCGGATTATTGAGCTTTAAGTTCAGCCGGATCAAACGCAGCCAGATCTCGCGGTTTTGTTCGCCCAGTTCGATAATGCGCTTGTAAGTCTGCTCGGCTGAGACGTAATCCTTCTCAACCTCATAGAGATAGGCCAGTTCCGCCCAGGCGGCGAGCAAGCCCGGATCTTCCTTGAGTGCGGTCTTGAGCGCCTCGATGGCTTTTTTGTTCTTGTCCTGGCCGGAATAAGCCCGCGAGAGGTAGTATAAAAGCTGCGGCGTGAGCTGGTTTTTGGGGACCGAGGACAAGATGTCCAGCGCTTCGTCATAGCGCTTGGCCTCGATCAGCACGCCCGCGAGTTCCTGGCGCCCGCCCGGATCGCCGGGGTTGGCGGCGACGAAATCGCGCAGGACCTTGATGGCCTCGTCGTTTTGCTTCTGGGCCAGGTAGGAATAGGCCAGATAGAAGCTCAAACGTTGCTCGCTTGGATACTTCTTTATGCCTTCGTTCAGCACTTCCCTGGCCTTGGCCGGGTTGCTGCGGTTCCAGTAGCCGTTGGCCAGATCCAGATAGAGCTCGGGCTCGGGCCTGAGCGCGATGAGCTTTTCCAGGACCGGCAGGGCCGCGTCGGTATTTCCGGCCCGCAAGAGGTCTTGGTAGACCAGGAAATAGTAGTCCGCCTGGGATTCCTGCGGCAAGTCCCTAGCCGAAAAGTCGAGGCTTTTTTGCTTGCCGGCGCAGGCGCCGGCAAATACCGCCAGGATGATCGAAGCGGCCGCAAACAGTCTGGTCAATGCATGCTTATTCATCTGCTCGTATCCAGTCGGGGGAGAAGTCGGCGATTTTGTCGGTGAGGCGCTCCCTGAGCTTGTCCAAAAGGCGCGCCTCGATCTGCCGAACACGTTCCCGGGTTATTCCGTATTTGTCGCCGATCTCGCGCAAGGTCACGGGCGAGTCGGATAACAGCCTTTTTTCCAGCAGCTCCAATTCCTTTTCATTGAGTTCCGGGATGATGCCCTGGATATGCTTCTCAAGATGCGCGGCGATTTCATTTTGGGCGAGCATGTCCTCGATTCCAGGGCCGAGCGCCGGAATGAAATCCAGGCGGGTCACCCCGGAATCCTCGCCCATGGTCATGTCCAGCGACAGATCGGCACCCGAGAGCCGCTGGTCCATCTCCAGCACGTCGGCCTCGCTGACCTTGAGGCTTTGGGAGAGATTCTGGGTCGAGGGGTCGAAACCCTGCGCGGTCAGACGCTGGCGCTCCTTGTTCAAATTGTAGAACAATTTGCGCTGGGCCTGGGTGGTGCCGATCTTGACCATCCTCCAGTTGTCCATGATGTACTTGAGGATGTAGGCCTTGATCCAGTAGGCGGCGTAATAGGAAAATTTGATGCCCTTTTCCGGGTCGAATTTCTGCACCGCCCGCATCAGTCCCACGTTGCCCTCCTGGATCAAATCCAGGACATTTTGCATCCAGCGCCGCTGAAAGTCCATGGCGATCTTGACCACCAGGCGCAGGTGCGAGGACACCAGCCTGAAGGCGGCGCGGTCGTCCTTGTTTTCGCGGACCCTGCGGGCCAACTCAAACTCTTCCTCCGGCACCAGCATGGGAAAGCGGCTGATCTCGCGGATATAGAGCTGGAGAGGATCATAGGGAGCGAGTTGCCTCGATCCGGGGGGCACGGCCGGAAGATGAAACTCGCCCGGCCCGCCCGCCTCCCCGGTTTCGGAAACATCAGGGGCGTCTTCAGGCTCGATCAGTTCCGGCTCGTCGTCTTCAACAGACTCGGCAGGATCGTCGAGCGCCTCCGGCTCCCGCGGGGCTTTATCTTCTATGAAGGCCTCTTCGGCCGTAGGCGCATGTTTCACGTTGGTCCGCTCCGGAGCGGCCCCGCCTCAAAGGCGGGAACAGCCGCAAATACTGACTATAGAGTTTTTATTTGTCCTTTTCAATGATTTTCAGTATTGCACCCAATTTTACACACCCCACTTTTGGAGACCATGTGCAACGATTCCGCGACGCGCTGCAAAGCGGCGAAATGCTTATTTTCGACGGGGCCATGGGCACCCTGCTCCAGGCCGCCGGCCTGCCGCCCGGCCAAACGCCCGAAGCTTATGGGGCTCACCACCCCGAGGTGCTCGAAGACTTCACCCGCCAATATCTTGCGGCCGGAGCCCAGGTCGTCACCACCAACACCTTCGGGGCCAGCCGCTATAAACTCGACCCGGGCACGTCCGTGCGCGAGTTCAACCGACTCATGGCGAAGTCCGCCCGCAAGGCCGCGGGGGACGCGGCCTTCGTCGCCGGCAGCGTCGGCCCGACCGGCCGCTTCGCCGCCCCGCTCGGCGACGTAAGCCTCAAAGAACTCACCAACGCCTTCCGGGAACAAATCGAAGGCTTGGCCGAAGGCGGCGTGGACCTGATCATCGCCGAAACCCATTTCGACCTGGCCGAGGCCAGGGCCGTGGTCCTGGCCGCGCGCGGAGCCGCTCCTCACCTGCCCGTGGCCGTGTCCATGACGTTTGAATCCGCCACCAGCTTAACCGGCACCCCGCCCGAAGTCTTCTTCGAAACCATGGCCAACATGGGCGTGGATATGGTCGGAGTCAACTGCGGCACGGGACCGGCCGAAATGGAGGCAGTGGTGCGCGCCTGGCTGCCCATCGCCGGACTGCCCTTTTTAGTCAAGCCCAATGCCGGCATCCCGGTCCTGGAAAACGGCCGCACCGTCTTCCCCATGGGACCGGAGGCGTTCGCCGAGGCCACGGCCGCCTTTGCCGAACTCGGGGCCAAGGCCGTCAGCGGCTGCTGTGGCACCACCCCGGCGCATATCAAAGCTTTGGCCGCGCGCTTGCGCGGCCGGCCCTGGAAGCGCCCGGCGGGAGACGCGCGCCCGAGAATCGTGCTCACCTCCCGCGCGGGCGCCGTGCCCGTGGGCCCGGATTTCCCGGCCGTGCTGATCGGCGAACGCATCAACCCGACCGGCAAAAAAGCCCTGACCGCCGCGCTGCAGTCCGGAAATCCCACCGAGGCGCTGCGCCTGGCCGAGGAACAAATCCGCATGGGCGCCCGCGTGCTGGACGTGAACGTGGGCGCGCCCATGGTCGACGAGACCGTGCTTTTGCCCGACATCGTCTCGCGCGTAAGCGCCCGCTTCGACACCCCGCTCTGCCTGGATTCGGCCAGCGCCGTCGCCATCGAAGAAGCCCTGTGGGCCTACCCGGGCTCGCCGCTGGTCAATTCCGTCAGCGGCGAACCCGGACGCATGGAGCAGCTTGCCCCCCTGTGCGCCCGTTTCGGCGCGCCCTTTATCCTCTTGCCCCTACGCGGCAAAACCCTGCCGGAATCGGCCGCCGACCGCCTCAAGGCCATCGAAGCCCTGCTTGACCAGGCAGAACAGCTCGGCATCCCAAGACGCCTGATCATGGCCGACGTCTTGGCCCTGACAGTGTCCTCGCGGCCCGAGGCGGCCAGGCAATGCCTGGAAACCATCCGGCACTGCCGCGAAAGATGGGGCCTGCCCACGGTGCTTGGCCTGTCCAACATCTCGTTTGGCCTGCCGGCGAGAGAACTGCTCAACGCCGGCTTTTTGTCCATGTGCCTGGGCGCGGGCCTGGCCGCCCACATCTCCAACCCGGACTCGGTCAGGCTGCGCGAAGCCCAGGCGGCCGGACTGGTCTTGACCGGTCGCGACCCCCAGGCGCGCGCCTTCATCGACGGCTATGCGGGCTGGAAACCGGGCGAAGCGGCAACCGCTCCGGCCGCCCCGGGTGCCTCGGGCGCCGCGCAAACCGCCGAGGCCGTTAGCCTCTTCGACGCCGTGGTGCGCGGCCGCGCCGAACACCTGCCCGCCCTGCTGGACGCCGCCCTTTCCTCGGGCAAAACCGCCCGCGCGATCCTCGACTCCGAACTCATCCCGGCTATCATGGAGGTCGGAACCAAATACGAACGCAGGGAATACTTCCTGCCCCAACTGCTCCAAAGCGCCGAAACCATGCAAGCCGGCTTCGAACGCCTAAAACCGCTGCTTGAAGCCTCGGAAAGCGAAAAAGCCGGACCGACCGTGGTCATGGCCACCGTCGAAGGCGATATCCACGACATCGGCAAGAATATTGTCTGCCTCATGCTGCGCAACCACGGCTTCACCGTGATCGACCTGGGCAAAGACGTCCCGGCCGGGACCATCGTGGACACCGCAAAGCGCGAAAACGCCGCGCTCATAGGACTCTCGGCGCTGATGACCACCACCATGGTGCGCATGGCCGACACCGTCCAACTCGCGGCGAGCGAGTGCCCGAACGCAAAAGTCATCATCGGCGGCGCCGTGGTCACCGAGGCCTACGCCAACTCCATCGGCGCGCACGGCTGCGCCACCGACGCCGTGGCCGCCGTGCGCCTGGCCACGGAGTTGACGAAGGAATAGGGCCGGGTAACATATGCCTCCGGCGGCCAAGGGGCTGCGCCCCTTGGAACCCCTGATTAAAAGGATTTCCCATGAGTGATTACAAAAAGACCCTCCAACTGCCGCAAACTTCTTTTCCGATGAAGGCCAACCTCAGGCAGAAGGAGCCCGAGCTGCTCAAGTTTTGGGAGGATGTGGGCGCGTACCGTTTGATGGTCGAACGCAACGAAGGACGGCCGAAGTATGTTTTGCACGACGGGCCGCCCTACGCCAACGGCAATCTGCACATGGGCCATGCGCTCAACAAGATTCTCAAGGACGTGATCGTCAAGCGCCGGAACATGACCGGTTTTTGCGCCCCGTACGTGCCGGGCTGGGACTGCCACGGCCTGCCCATCGAGCTCAAGGTCGAACAGATGCTTGGGGGCAAGAAGGAAGGCATGCCGATTTTGACGGTGCGCCGCTTGTGCCGCGAGTACGCCGCCAAGTTCGTGGACATCCAGCGCAAGGAATTTAAGCGCCTGGGGGTCTTCGGCGAGTGGGCGAAGCCCTATCTGACCATGGACCCGGCTTACGAGGCGGCCACGGCCGGGGAGCTGGCCAAGTTCGCGGCCAAGGGGTCGCTGACGCGCGGCAAAAAACCGATCCACTGGTGCAACTCCTGCAAGACCGCCCTGGCCGAGGCCGAGGTGGAGTATGCCGACCACGTCTCGCCGTCGGTGTTCGTAAAGTTTCCCCTGACCGATCCAAAACTGAAGGACGTTTTCCCCCAGGCCGATCCGGCCCGGACCTATGCGGTCATCTGGACGACCACGCCTTGGACCCTGCCGAACAACATGGCCGTGGCCGTGCATCCGGAGTTCGACTATGTGCTGGCGCAGGCCGGGCAGGATTATTTCATCGTCGCCAAGGAGCTGTTCGACGGCCTGTGCGGCATGTTCGTGAACGCCATGGGCGCGCCCCAGGGCGAAACCGGGAACGAGACGACCATCGAAGTGCACGCCGAGGTCAAAGGCGAGGCGCTCGAAGGCCTCATCGCCCGGCATCCGATTTACGACCGGCCCTCGCCCATCGTGCTCGCCGACTACGTGACGCTCGACGCGGGCACGGGACTCGTGCACACCGCGCCGGGCCACGGCCGCGATGACTACGAGACCGGCCTGCGCTACGGTCTGGACATCTATTCGCCGCTTGACGACTCCGGTCGGTACCTGGACGTGGTCGGGCATTTCGCCGGCATGGAGGTGTTCGCTGCCAATCCCCACGTCATCGCCAAGCTCGAAGAGCTCGGCATGCTGCTCGCCAAGGGCAAAATCACGCACTCCTATCCGCATTGCTGGCGCTGCAAGAAGCCGGTGATTTTCCGGGCGACCACGCAGTGGTTCATCACCATGGCGGCGAACGACCTGCGGGAAAAGGCCCTGGCCGCGATCGAGAACGACGTGGCCTGGATTCCCTCCTGGGGCCGTGAGCGCATCCACAACATGGTCGCCGGACGGCCGGACTGGTGCATCTCGCGCCAGCGCATGTGGGGCGTGCCGATCCTGGCGCTTTTGTGCGAGAGCTGCGGCGAGGCATACAACGACGCCGCCTGGATGGAAGGGGTCGTGAAGAAATTCGAGACCCATCCGACCGGCTGCGACTGGTGGTTCGAGGCGGGGGTGGAAGAGGTCGCGCCGGCGGGCCTGACTTGCCCGCATTGCGGCGCTTCCAAGTGGACCAAGGAAGACGACATCCTGGACGTCTGGTTCGACTCGGGCACGAGCTACGCCGCCGTGTGCGAGAAGCGCCCGGAACTCACCTATCCGGCGAACATGTATCTGGAGGGCTCGGACCAGCACCGGGGCTGGTTCCACAGTTCGCTTCTGGCCTCGGTCGGCGCGCGCGGGCTCACGCCGTACAAGGAAGTGCTCACGCACGGCTACGTGGTGGACGGCGAGGGACATAAGATGAGCAAGTCCGTGGGCAATGTCGCGCCCGCGAGGGAGTTCGTCGACAAGTACGGCGCGGAGATTTTGCGGCTGTGGGTGTCGGCGGTGAACTACCAGGACGACATCCGCATCTCCGAGGAGATCCTCGCTCGCCTGGTCGAGGCCTATCGCCGCATCCGCAACACCTGCCGCTTCATCCTGGGCAATCTCGCCGACTTCGATCCGGACAAGGACGCCGTCGCGCCCGAGAACATGTTGCCGCTGGACCGCTACGCCGTGGACCTGGCCGGCCGCACCCGGGCGTCCGTAGCCAAGGCATACGACGACTACGAGTTCCACCGGGTCTATCACGGCCTGTACAATCTGTGCGTGACCGACCTGTCGGCCTTCTATCTCGACATCCTGAAAGACCGGCTCTACGTCTCGGGCCAGGATAGTCCGGAGCGCCGCTCCGGCCAGACCGCCCTGTGGCTGATCCTGCGCATGATGGTCTTCGACATGGCCCCGGTGATGTCGTTTACCGCCGAAGAGGTCTTCGCCCACATGACGGTGGCCCAGCGCGGCCCGGGCGAGACGGTCTTCGCCATGGAGCAGGTGGAGGGGGCGTTGCTGCCCAGGCTCACGGAGACGGAAACCGCGGTCTGGAATTTGATTTCGCTGATGCGCGCCGAGGCGACCAAGGCGGCCGAGCCTTTGCGCAAGGCCGGGACCATAGGCCACTCGCTGGACACGCATGTGACGTTCTATGCGCGGCCTGGTTTGTTGGACGAAGTTTTGGGAACGAACGGCCTCGACCTGCGCGAGGTGTTCATCGTCTCCAAGGTGAGCGTGGCGGCGCTTGATGCCGCCCCGGCGGACGCCCACGACGCGGCCGAGACGGTCGAGGGATTGAAAATCGGCGTCACCCAGGCCCCGGGCGCGAAATGCTCGCGCTGCTGGATGTATTCCGAGGAGCTGGGGACGCTGGCGGAGCATCCCGAGATTTGCCCGAGGTGCTCGAAGGTGGTGGGGTAGACGTAGCGGCTACACGGAGACAACGCTGATAAATAAAGGGGTCAGGGCGAAAGCCCTGACCCCTTTTCTGATAGCCTTGATACGTCGCGGCAATGGTCCGCCCGGCCGCCCCCCTAGCGCCGCGCCCGGCACTCGTAAAGAAAGTTGTTGCAGTTGGCTAGGCAGCCGTAGCGTTGGTAGTTGTCGGCAATGGTGTTGCAGATGTTCACGCAGTTGGCCCAGGAGGCGTTGCATTCCGCCTCGTGGTTGCCTTCATGGGAGCCCTCGCGGCCCCGCTCGCGCTGCTCTTCCCGTTCGCGTTCCTCGTGCGCCCGCTCACGGTCGTACTCTTCCCGGTCGCGCCGCTCCTCGCCCTGAGGGTACTGCTGGGCAAAGGCGACTTTGGCGATGCCCGGCCCGGCCGTCAGACTTACGGCCAAAATGAGCAGCGACAGAACTATTTGAATTGTGCGGCCGGACATAAAACTCCCCATATTGCAGACATCATTGTGCTTCCCGCGCCATGTCCGGCCGGTCAAGCCCAGCGGCTTTTCCCGCCCGCCGACCGCGCGGCCCCGCCGGGTCAAAACCGGTAGGCCTTGTTCCCCTTGGAGAAATCCAATTCGCTCAGGCCCGCGTTGAGCTTCACGTCCTGGTAGCTGTACTGTTCCTGCAGGACTTCTTTTTCATCGTAGCAGGCCACCCCGACCGGAAGCTGGTATTCCTTGTCCACATGAAAGATCGCATGCGAGGTGTAGTACTGGCGGCCGCCATGGGGCGCGAACCTGAGTTCTATGATCGTGGCCGGACGCCCGTTGAAAATATCCTCGTCCATGCGGACGATCTCGATCTCGCCGTTGTCCAGGGCCAGCGGAATGTTCTGGCGCATCATGGCGATGATGAACCCGAACCCCAGGTCGGTGATCGGGTGGCGATTGCGGTCCATGAGCGCGGAATCGGTGGGATTGAACGACCAGGTCACAAGCCCCAGCAGGCCGTCGCAGCGGGCCAGGACCTTGTTGTTATACTGCCCGTTCACATAGAGGGCTTCCTTTTCCGGGCCGTCGAGCCATTTCATGTAGACTTTGAGCGGCTTCTGAAACTTGACCATGATCCGTTCTTCCGGAAGCGGCTTGTCCTGCCAACGCTCCTTCTTCTGGAAAACAGCCGTGTAATCCTGGATACGGGCGTAGCTCGACTCCATTTGGCTGAGCAGGGCGAGAAGCTTTTCGCCTTGGTCGGCCATGGCCGGCCGGATACAGAACGCAGCGGAAAAAAACGCGGCCAAAAGAACCGCCGCGGCAAACCGGAGGCAAACCGTCCGCCGAGAGGGACGCGAAAGGCGGCGTAGCGCCGGGACCAAGTGAACGGGGGCAAAGCGGAAATATGCGGTCAAAATAGCGAAACTCCTGACAAAATCCAGTCACGGCCAACTTTTGTGACAACCAGCAATTATATACGTATCATGAGACGATTACACAGGTCAACGAAAGAAACCCACATCCGCCAAGGCCTCGCGGCGGCGGGACCCTGTTCCTTTCCGGCCCGGACCGGCCCTTGGGACCCCGGGGACCTCTTTGGCCGGGGCAAGACGCCGGGTCGGCCGGAATCCGGGATTGCTTTGGCGGCCTCTTTCCGGCAAGAATCCCTCATGCGATACCGGTGAATACTTCGGCACCGAACGGGCGCGGGCGGCCATGGAACTACCTGAAAATTTCTTCGGCGAATTGGTTTTGCGCATGGGCGCGACCGCCCTGGGCCGCCGCCTGGAGACTCAGGTTAACCATGCCAGCCATTTTTACGGCGGCTTCGGCCGCTCCAGGTTTCACATCGAGAATGCGGAATGGTTTCCCTGGGCGGTCGATTTTGTCCTGGGCGCGCTTCGGCTTTCGGACGCGGCCAGGCGCAACGCCCTGGATTACCGGCTGCGCCGCCTGACGCTGCGCCATCCGGCCGTGCCCGAGGCCTTTGACGGCTTTACCCTGCTGCACCTGTCCGACCTGCACGCCGACGGCATCCCGGACAAGGGGGAAAAGCTGCGCCGCCTGCTGCTGGCGACCCCCTGCGACCTGGCCCTGGTCACCGGGGATTTCCGCTACCTGACTTACGGGGAATACAAGGAGGCGACGCGCGCCGCCAGGGATATCCTGCTTTGCGCGCGCCACCGCCATGGCCTGTTCGGCATCCTGGGCAACCACGACTTCATCGAGATGCTGCCCGGCCTCGAAGCGGCCGGGATGACGATTCTGCTCAACGAGTCCGCGTCATTGACCAGGGACGGGCAAACCGTCTCGCTGCTGGGCGTGGACGACCCCCATTTCTACGGCGCGGCCGATCTTGGCAGCGCCCTGCGCGGCGTACCCCAAGACGCCTTCACTATCCTGATGTGCCACAGCCCGGAATATGACGCCCAGGCAAGGCAGGCGGGCATAGGTCTTTTTTTGTGCGGCCACACCCACGGCGGCCAGATCTGCCTGCCCGGCGGGAGGGCCCTGTTCATCAACACGCCCTGCCCCAGGCGGCTGGCCGCCGGTCCCTGGCGCTCGGGCGACATGTTCGGCCACACCTCGCGGGGTCTTGGGGTCTCCTGCTTCCCGGCGCGTTTCAACTGCCCGCCCGAGGCGACCTTGATCACGCTCGCCCGGAGCGAGGGGCCGCCGGCCTGGACGCCGGGATAATTCGGACAGTTGCCTCCGGGAGTCCGCAAGCGGCGGGCAAGGGCCGCCGTCCGGCTTAGGCCATATTCACGATCAAGACCGTGAGGCCGAGCAGCAGGCAGTAAAGCGCAAAGGGCAGCATGGCGTTGAATTCGCGCATGCGAAACCAGCGCATCAGCGCCCAGACGCTCACGAAGGCGGCGACTCCGGAAGCCGCGCCGCCGATCAGCGAGGCGGTGAACAGTCCGGTCATGTCGGCGCGGGCGAGCTTGGGGACTTCCAGGACCGCGGCCCCGACGATCACCGGCGTGGCCAACAGCATGGAAAATTTGGCCGCGGCCTCGTGCTTGAGGCCCATCCACAGCCCGGCCACGATGCTCGCGCCTGAGCGCGAAAAACCGGGCACCAGGGCCAGCGACTGAAAAAAGCCCACCAGCAAGGCCTGAGGGTAGCTCAAGTCGGTCAGCTCCTTTTTCCCGCCCTTGCGGATGCGCTCGCCCCAATAGAGCAGGGCCGCGTTGCAGATCAAAAACACCGCCGCGCTGGTCACGTTGCTGAACAGGTGGCGAAGCTGCTTCTCGAAGAGCAGCCCGGCCAGCCCGGCCGGGATCGTGCCGACGACGATCAGGAGCAGGGTCTTTTTCTCCTTTTCCCGCAGCAGGTTCCGGGCGATGCCGATCCAGTCGTCCTTGAAGAAAAGCAGCAGGGCCACGGCCGTACCCAAATGCAACATGACCACGAAAGGCAAAAAATGCTCCTTGAGAAAGGCGGGATCGAGATTCCAGCGCAGAAGAAACGGGGTGAGCACGCCGTGGGCCACGCTGCTCACCGGGAAGAGTTCGGTCAGCCCCTGGATGAGGGCGAAGATCAGGGCTTGGAAGATGCTCATGGTGACTCCGTTTGGTTTGGATGCCCATGCCACCCGATCGCGGGCGCGGTCAAGAGCGTACCCGGTGCGGCGTGTCCAGCCCGTGACGGTCTTCATCTTGCGGGCGCATCCCGGTTGTTCAGGGGGCCCAAGGCGGCGGGAAAGGATATGCGGCCCAGACAAATAAAGCGGCCGAGGCTGTTACGCCCCGGCCGCCATGCGAGAATATGCCGCGCAATGACCTGATGTGCCGCCCGCGCTAGGCGGCGAGCCGCCGGTTTTCCGCTTTGATCTCCGCGCGCAGGGCGGTCAGGTCGATGACCATGGGATCGACCAGGGTAAACCCGCAGCTGTTCCCGGCTTCCTGCTTGTCGGCGAACTGGCCGTCATAGCGGATGTCGTCGATGATGAGGAAGTCATCCTTTTTCAGAATACGGTCCCAGCGCTGGACCATGAATTCGAATTTGGCCGGGTCGTAGCCCGCAACGCCCGACCAGGTCCAGGTCAAGGAGCACAGTTCGTCGTCGTAGCCGAGCAGGCACAAATACTTGGCCTTGCTTTCAAGGTACATGCGCCTGCGGAGCGTCACGGCCGACTTGGCCACGGCCGACCCCTCGAATTCCTTGGGCGCGTCGCCCAGCTTCACCTCGGCCATGGTCTCGTCGTCGAACTTCATGCCGGTGGTGTTGTGATTCCCGTTGCGCCACCAGTTGATATACTTTTTCTTGTAAACGTTGCGCCCCAGCTCCCGAATGATGTCCGCCGTGTAAGCCGAAATCGGGTGCAGGGCCAAATCGCAACACCGCCCTGTCAGTTTCAGGCTCAGGTCCATGTTTCCTCCCTTTAGCGAGATTATTGGCAAGCCGCGCCGGGAAACCCGGTCGGCATTTCGGAAACAGAATTCTCAAAGCATGTTCCGTGCCGGCATTTTATATAAATAAATACAGCATGATATAAATTAGGCGACGCTTGGCGAGACCAAGGCGGACTAAAAATTCGTCCGCCTTTTGGGGCTTGACCGGGCAGGCGACCCGGCGCAATAAGGACGCTCGCCCTTTCGGGCCGGGAGAAACCAGCATGGAACACCTGGGAAAACCTTTTCCCTGCACCTCGATGTGCTCGTTCATCATGGAAAGCGTCGGCGACGGCGTCTTTACCGTGGATCGCGACTGGAACATCATCTACTTCAACAATTCAGCGGGCGAGATCATCGGCCTCGACCCGGAAACGGCCATCGGCCGCAAGTGCTGGGAGGTCTTCAAAACCTTCAATTGCGACGATGTCTGCCTGCTTCGGCCGAGCATCGAGGAAGGCCGCAAGATCGCCAACCGCATCATGACGCTGACCCGCGACGACGGCCGCGAGATATCGGTCAGTGTCAGCGCCGCGCCCTTGCGCGATCAATCGGGCAAGGTCATCGGCGGAGTCGAGACCTTCCGCGATCTCTCCAGGACATCGATCGGCGGCGGGCAACGAGGGCCACGGCCGGTCGAGGACTTTTGCACCCGCGACCCCGCGCTGTGCGGGGTGATATCCATTCTGCCCCAGGTTGCCGAGAGCGATTCCACGGTTTTGCTGCTCGGCGAATCGGGCACAGGCAAGGAGCGCTTTGCCCGGGCCATCCACAAACTCTCCGACCGCCGGACCGGGCCGTTCGTGGCCGTCAACTGCGGCGCGCTGCCGGAGACTCTCATGGAGTCGGAGCTGTTCGGCTACAAGGCCGGAGCGTTCACCGGCGCCAACAAGGACAAACCGGGCCGGTTTAGGCTGGCTGAGCGCGGGACGCTTCTGCTCGACGAAATCGGCGATCTGCCGCTGCATCTGCAGTCCAAGATTCTGCGCGTTTTACAGGAAAAGACCTATGAACCCCTTGGCGGCGTGGCCGAGGTCGTCTCGGACGTGCGCATGATGGCCGCGACCAACCGCGACCTGGGAGCCATGGTCGCCCAAGGCAGTTTCCGGCGGGACCTTTTCTACCGCCTCAACGTGGTTCAGCTGAAGCTTCCCCCGTTGCGCGAACGCCTGGGCGACATCCCGCTGCTGGTGGAGCATATTTTGGCCGTGCGACGCGCGGCTTCCGGCAAAGACATCCGGGGGGTCTCGGCCGAGGTCATGGAGGTGCTCAAGCGGCACTCATACCCCGGCAACATCCGGGAACTGGAAAACATCCTGGAGTACGCAGGCATCCTGTGCACCGGAGGCCTGCTCGGCGTGGAGCATCTGCCCGCCGACCTGCGCCCGAGCGGCCGGCGGGAAACGACGCACGCCCCCATGAGCCTGCGGGAGATCCGCCACAAGGCGGCGGTTGCCGCCGTGGCGCGCCATGGAGGCAACCGCAACGCCGCCAGCCGGGAATTGGGGATAACCAAGGATACCTTGCGTCGCATCTTAAGCGACGGCGCGGTGGGCGAATAATTCGTCCGCCAGGCGGCCGCGGCCGAAAAATTCGTCCGAATCCGTCCGCCAACCCGCGCTTCGGGGAGCCGCGACGACCCGGCGCTCGGCACGGCTCTTGCTTCGTTTATGGAAAAATCCCTTCACCCGGCAAAAATTGCCTGGTGTTCGGGTGGGGCAGACCTGACGCCCACCCGGGAGGATAAGAAAATGATGCTTGGTTCGGTAGATCCGGTGTCGACCTCGGGTATCAACTCGGTCACGACCTCGTCGACAACCTCGGATACGACCTCATCCACAACTTCGGGCACATCCAGTTCGAGTCAAAGTTTCGCGTCGGTACTGGGCAGCACCACCAACTCGCAGACGTCGGAAGCGGAAGCCCAGGCAAAAATTTTCACCAACCAGTTGGCGGAACAGCAGGCCTATCTCGCTTCAAACTCGTCCGGGGGATTGAGTTCGGGCTCCGCCAACAATACTCTGCTCACGAACTTGGACTATCAGGCCGCGCTGGCCATGATGCAGCACAACTTGGTCGGCCTGACCGAATCGGAGTCCCTGATCAACCAGCAGATGACCAACATGGGCATGACGACCAGCACGACCGGCACGACCGGCACGGTCTAGAACACTGCCGCCACGACCGCAGGCTGCGGCTTAGACCGCCGGGCCTCGCACATTGATCCGAGACCGTGCGGCGTCCATAAAAAAACCGCCGGGAGCGACGCTTCCGGCGGTTTTTTTCGTTTTCGGTCACGGGCTAGGGATTGGCCGGCACCTTGGTGTTCCTGAACATCACCGTCATGTCGTCCTGGATTTCTATCCGGCAGCCGGATTGCGGATTTTCGTATCTGTAACCCTGGGTGAACTCCTTCCGTCCGCCGCTGGAATAAAACTGCTTCATGGTCAGGCCGGCCGCATCGCCGAATTCCTTGGCGAATTCGGTCGCGGACAGGAGCTTGCGGCCGTATATCTTTTCCACCTCGCTGCGGGAAAAGCCCATCTCCTGGACGGGCCTGGAGCACACCTTGTCGAATTCCTCGGCCGCCTGCTGCGGGCTCATCTTCCCCTGGCGGCTGTTGACGAATTTCTCCTTGGTCTCGCAGTTGTACCGGAGCGGGTCGTTATAGTCGTTGAGACGCAACCTGACGTTGAGCTTATCGTATTCGGTGCGTGTCATGCCCAAATGAAAATCGCCGATCTTGCACTCGTCTGTCTGGGCGTAAGCTCCAGTCGCGCCCAGGCACAAGAGAACGGCGAGAATGAAGGCTGTTTTCATGGTCACTCCCTGTCCAAATGAGATTTAAAAAAAGACGTCCCAATGACGCCAAATGTTACCTGGCTTCGCAAGCAGGCCGGAAAGCCAGAATTTTTTTATTTTCCGGAACAAAGCCGTACGACTTCGGGGGCGATGGCCGGCAGGGGCAGGACCCGGTTCACGCCGCCGAGCTTGATGGCTTCGTTGGGCATGCCGAAAACCACGCAAGTGGCCTCGTCCTGGGCGATGGTGTACGCCCCGGCGTCTTGCATTTCCTTCATGCCGACCGCGCCGTCGTCGCCCATGCCGGTCATGATCACGCCCACGGCGTTTTTCCCCGCGTAACGCGCGGCCGAGCGGAAGAGCACGTCCACGCTCGGCCGGTGGCGGCGCACCAACGGCCCGTCCTTGACCTCGACATGATAACGCGCGCCGCTGCGCTTGAGCAGCATATGCTTGTTGCCCGGGGCTATCAACGCTTGGCCGCGCAGCATGGTGTCATTGTCGCGGGCTTCCTTGACCGAGATGCGGCAGATGGTGTTCAGACGCTGGGCGAACGCAGCCGTGAAATTCTCCGGCATGTGCTGCACGATGGCCACGGCCGGGGAGTCCTGGGGCAGGGCTTCGAGGAATTCGCGCAAGGCTTCGGTGCCGCCGGTGGACGCGCCGACGATGACCACCTTTTCGGTGGTCTGGAGCATGGCCTTGGAGGGCGGCGCAGCCGAAATGACCGCGTCCGCCGACAGCTTGGGCGCGACCTTCATCGGCACGCCCCGCAGGGGCCGAAGCCTGGCCCGGGCGGCCGCTTTGACCGAGTCGCAGATGCGAATGCGCGACTCTTCCAAAAACTGCTTGGTGCCGAGCTTGGGCTTGGTGATGATGTCCACCGCCCCGTATTCCAGCGCGCGCAAGGTGGTTTCCGAACCCTGGTCGGTCAGCGAGGAACAGATGACCACGGGCAAGGGGTGCTGGGTCATGAGCTTCTTGAGAAAGGTCAACCCGTCCATGCGGGGCATTTCCACGTCCAAGGTAATGACGTCGGGCACCACCTCTTCGAGAATTTTCGCGGCGGCGAAGGGATCGCCGGCCGCGCCCACGACCTCTATTTCGGGATCCGAGGCCAGGATGTCGGTCAGGGTCTGGCGCACGAGCGCCGAATCGTCAACCACGATAACCTTGATTTTTGTTCCAGCCATGTTTCACCCGTATTTTTTGTTCGCACCTCATCCCTAGATAAAACCGACTCAAATCGCCAGCATTTTTAACGGGGGCAAGAAATGCCTTCATTTCCCCGCTCCCAACGATAAGAACGGCCACGCCGACGGTGCGGGCACGCGGCTCGGGGCCGGCGGGAGCACAAAGTGAACAACTTTGTGCTCCCAGGCATATCTCGCCCGCCTGGGCCTTGCCCGCAACCCGGTCCACGATTTTCCTCGCATCCAACCCCGCATCCGGCCCCGCACCCGTCTGTTGACGGAGCTTTTTTGCGACCCTATACAACTCTCTCGGCCGTTGCCCAGAACGGCCGAATCACATTCTCCCAAGGAGTTTCCCATGCGGATTTTGGTGGTCGGCTCCGGCGGCCGGGAGCACGCCCTGTCCTGGCGCCTGCACCAGGGCGGCTTGGTGAGCGAAATTTTCGCCGCGCCCGGCAACGGCGGCACCGCCATGGAGGGCGTCAACTGCGCCGTGCGCGACAGCGACGTTCCCGGCCTGGTGCATCTGGCCAAGGACAAACGCATCGACCTGGTGGTCGCCGGTCCGGAACTGCCGCTGGTCGAAGGCCTGACCGAGGCCATGGCCAAGGCGGGCATACCCTGCTTCGGCCCGGACGCCTTCGCGGCCCAGCTCGAAGGCAGCAAGGCCTTCGCCAAGAACCTCATGCGGGAAGCCGGCGTGCCCACGGCCGATTTCGCGGTCTTCGACGATTACGCCAAGGCCCGGGCGCACGTCCTGCACCGCGACGAACCCATGGTGGTCAAAGCCGACGGCCTGGCCGCGGGCAAGGGCGTGGTCGTGGCCCAAACCCGCGAAGAGGCCCTCTCAGCGCTCGACGACATGATGCTCAAAAAAATCTACGGCCCGGCCGGCGACACCGTGATCGTGGAAGCCGCGCTTCGCGGCGAGGAGGCCTCGTTTCTGGCCTTCTGCGACGGCGAGACGGTCATCCCGCTGCCCGCCTGCCAGGACCACAAACCCGCGGGCGAAGGCGACACCGGCCCGAACACAGGCGGCATGGGCGCCTACTGCCCGGCCCCGGTGCTGCCGGAGTCGCAGTACGCCCGCATGGCCCAGATCGCCATCCGCCCGATCGTGGACAACCTCGCGGCCAAGGGCCACCCCTTCCGCGGCGTGCTCTACGCCGGGCTGATGATGACCCAGGATGGACCGTACGTCCTGGAATACAACGTCCGCTTCGGCGACCCGGAATGCCAGCCGTTGCTCATGCGCCTGGAAGGCAATCTGGCCGAAATCATGCTGGCCTGCGTCGAAGGCCGCCTGGGCGCGGTCCGCGTCGGCTGGAAACCCGAAACCGCCATCTGCGTGGTCATGGCCGCGAGCGGCTACCCCGGAAGCTACCCCAAGGGCATGGAAATTTCCGGCCTGGACGAAGCGGAAAGACTCCAAGGGGTCAAGGTGTTCCAAGCCGGCACCATGCTCGCCGGCGGCAAAATCGTCAGCTCGGGCGGGCGCATCCTGGGCGTCACCGCCCTGGGGGCGGGACTGGCCGAAGCCAAAAACCGGGCCTACGCCGCTATCGGAAAAATCAAATACGACAACGCCTACTATCGCCGCGACATCGGCGACAAGGGCCTTTTCAGGGAGGCCAAGTGAGCCAAGTCGCCATTTTCATGGGCTCGATCTCGGATGAGGAAAAAATGAGGCCCTGCGCCGACGTGCTCGCCTCGCTCGGCATCGATTTCACCTTCACCGTCACCTCGGCCCACCGCACGCCCGCGCGCACCGAAAAGCTGGTCGCGGACCTGGAGAAACAAGGCTGCCAGGTGTTCATCTGCGCCGCCGGCATGGCCGCCCACCTGGCCGGGGCCGTAGCCGCCAGAACCCGCAAGCCGGTCATCGGCGTGCCCATCGACGCCTCGCCGCTTCACGGCATGGACGCCCTGCTCTCCACCGTGCAAATGCCGCCCGGCTTCCCGGTGGCCACCATGGCCCTGGATAAAGCCGGTGCCCGCAACGCCGCCTGGTTGGCCGTCCAGATCCTGGCCCTGGCCGACCCCGCTCTCGACGCGAGACTCGCCAAGGCGCGAGAGGACTTCGCCGCCGCCGTGGACAAATCCGCCCGGGATCTGGAAGCACGCTTGGCGAAGAAAGAGTAAGAGAATCGGGGGGAAAACCCTTTTTGTGAACAAAA
>Ga0326727_10011552_pt1 | contig 20493 bp, 13 predicted proteins | sample MB2enrmetagenome_FD_207643 | JGI IMG/M metagenome (GOLD analysis project Ga0326727, IMG submission 207643) | Lab enriched peat soil microbial communities from McLean, Ithaca, NY, United States - MB29MY | ecosystem: Environmental > Terrestrial > Soil > Wetlands > Peat | place: USA: New York...
TGGGATCCCGATAGCTTATCGGATTGTCAGCAGCATAGGCATAGAAATTGGTTCCGCTTCCCGCGAACCCTATCGGGTCCTCGCTGAGGAAACGTCCTGTCGCCGGGTTGTAGTATCTGGCCCGGTAGTAGTCAATGCCCAGGCCGTCGGACTCGCGCCCGGTGTAAGTGTAGGGATTTGTATTCGATCCCGAGGCGCTCAGCAGGCCATAGGGGCCGTAGCTATACTGATCGACCGAAGCGCCGGTTGAGTCGGCGAGCGCCACGGTCGAGCCCAGCGCGTCGGTCAGATAGCTGTAACTGCCTGTCGCGTCCGTGCGCTGGAAATACTCATCCACACCGCCCGTCAGCATGTTCGCCGTGACCGCGCCACCCGATTGCTCCTGCACGCCATTGGCCCCGTCGTAAAGATAACTCGTCGTGGTGGAGAGCAGCGTCTTGCTCGCGCGGCGGCCCAGAGCGTCGTAACTGAACCCCGCCCCGCCACTATTCGCCGAGACGAGACGGTTCCGCGCATCCCACGTATAGGTGTTCGTCCCGTCCGAGAGCGTGTTGCCGTTCAAGTCGTACGTCATGGCCGCGCCATTCCACGAAATTAGCTGGTTGTTGGCATTATACGTGGCCGGGCTGACCGCCGACGGCAACTGCACGCTGGCCAGGCCCACCGGCTAGCGGCCCTTCACGCCCTTCGAATAGTGCGGTTCAACCAGCGCAAATAACTCGGCCCACGGCATCCTGATCCATCTCACTGAGGAACAGCTCCCGCCGCGTCTTGCGCGCGAACCGCTGAAACTCTGCCGGCTGTGCCAAACTCATCTGCTGCATCCGTGATCTGCCTCCAGAAACAGAATCAAGCAATGGACATAAGAATGAAAGAGTTTTTCAGAGGTTACTAAGCAAAAGAGCACGACTTGCAACCGAGTTTGCCGGATCAGACATATCTCTGACAGATTGGACTGTGGCATGGCAGGCACACAGTCACTTGATGCGACGCATGATGGCCGATTTCAACCACAATCCGCTATCGGCGCGGATAAATGATGGACGAGCCATTGAGCGATCTGCTCGGACGTAACTTTATCCGCATTCGTCCAACCCGCCTTGCAAGCCCGCGGCAAGACCAGGTACGCGCTCCGCGCGGTTTCCGCGACGCAAAGAAATGCGGTTTGCGCGCCTTCGGGATAACGCCGTGTAGCGTGCAGGATATAACGCGCCAGCACCAAGGCATCGACGGCACTGCCTTGCGGATCGTCCACCTCTGGCAGAGTGCTGATGCGCTGCTGGTCCTCGAAGATGGCAATGCCGGTAAATGGTTTGGGCTTGGCGCGAAGTCCAAAACGGGCAAACAGAACGCGGGGACGGGCGCGGCGAATCGCTTCGCTGGCCGACCACTCCACAAAGGAATTGCAGAAGACCAAAGCGCCGTTACCGCTCAAATATAGATCGATGACAAAACGGCGCAGTGCTGGCTGGTCACTAAGTTCCGGTGGCCACCACGGATCCCAACTTTGGTTACGAACGGAAGCGAGTGTCTGGTCGGTTACTTCGATGTTTTTAGGAACGGTGTTGACCTGGGCGAGAACACGTTCCCGCAGCGCACCCAGCGCCGGCCAACTCAGAGATGAAGCCAAGTCCGGCTGATCGGCATTGGCTCGCAGGCTGGAACCAGAATCAATCAGCCAAAGGTCCGAGATGTCACCGCCGCCTTGCTGCCGAAGAAGATTGGGAACAGACGATGAACCTTTCAGAAGCATTGCGGCAATCTGCGCGGCATCTCCTTCTAACGGCAGCTCTATGCCCAGGTCTCCCCACTTCTGCCAAAGATTCGCGCGCTGATACGGCAAAGTCGCAGGCAAAATGGCCACGACCAAACGCGGCCGCGCGACGGCCGGGGGTGCGGAGGCGCGTGCCGCCGCATCGACCGCGGCATAGATACTCCGCACCTCCTCGCGCCATTCGGCATAGTACGCCGACCGCGCCAACAGCGAAGCGTTTTCCAGGCTGCCAGATGTTTCGGAAAAACTCCACTGGCTGACTCCCATCCGGGATTCCAGCTTGCGCATAGGCCTGAGAAGCGCATCGAGCGCCGCGGGAGAGAATGTCGCCACGCCGCGCATGAACTCTTGCGTAACCCCGCGCTCAAAAGGAAAAAGCGTCTCCCATTCCGCCAACTTGGCGTTCAGTTCGGGACGGAGCGTGACGGGCAATTGTTTGACGAGGGCGCGGTAAGAATCCATTGGCGCGGCATCGGCGCGCTCGCTGTTTCGTTGATGGAGCGTATCGGCGGTCATAGCCACAACTCCGGCAGCGGCTTGCCAGATAGATTCAGGTTCGGCACTTCAAAGAGCCGGGCAATCGTTGGGCAGATATCGGTCTGCTCTATTGGGGCTTCCACGATCTGCGCCCTGCGAACAGCATCGCCCAGGCACATCATCCAGGTAACGCGCGTTGAATTGCCGTCCTGGCGGTGATTGAAGAAACCGTTGGTGCTTGAGCCGTCAAAATCGCGGCCGAACTCAGGCAAGACAAACATGGTGGTCTTGTCTTGATACGCGGGCAGGGTTTGTAACAGGTTCCATAGCTCATGCACGAGACGATCGACGGTGGCGATGCCGGCCAGATGAAGAGAATAAGAACCGAAGTGCGCCACCTCCATATCGGAAAACGTAATGACTAATAGCGACGGGGCAAAGCGGCGCATCACCTCTGCCGCCACAAGGTAGGTGAACTCGTCTCCCGTTGCCGGAGCGCTGCTGCGTACCAGATCGTCGATGGCCTGATGCATGGTTCCCAGCGTGATCCGGTCGAGCACCGAAGACTCTCCGCCAACCGACCATCCAAGACCATCGTAATGATCGCTATTGAGAATGGCTTCAATCTCGGGCTGCACGGTGGCACGGTCGGTGCTGTGGACGGCCCTGCCCTCTGCCGCCGCGTGCACCACCGCACTGATGAGAAGCTGCTTGGGAAAGATCACGTTGGCGCCGAACTCGGGACCGAAACCGGAAGCCGAGCTTGCACCAATGCGGCTGGTGAGAGCTTTGTTACTCGAGATCAACCAGACTTGATCCTGCTTGAGATGCCGCGCTCTGCGCACATATTCGAAGATCGTCGGATTGGCTGGCGCCGTTTTCCCCCAGTCGTCCACACGCTGCCAATTGCCGGTCAGAATGCTGGAGATGGTATTGAAATGCGAAGTTACGCCATTGTTGCGCAAGAAAGGGTAGAAGACGCTCACCGGCAGCAGATCGCGGTAAAGGTGGGGAATGTTACCGAATCCTGAATCGGCTAATGTATCCTCGCGGCGCATCCCTCCGCAGGCCACTAGGACTACTTTTCTATCTGTCACGAAGTTGGCGGCGCTGGCAACGGCGTGGCCCGCGGCCCACTGCTCGACGAGCAGCGCGGCAGCGCTTTGCAGCAGTTGCCGTCGTGTAAGATCCATGCGCCTCTCCAGTCTATTGATGAACGCTCACTTCAAAAATAGTCATTTCGCGAAGCCTCCGGTCGAGGTCTTCCTGTTGCTGATGGGCAAACTTTTTCTGCAGCTCCATCTGTACATCTCCGTCCTTCTTGCGGCCCGTTCTCCAATAGGCACGAGCCAGAAGATAGTGAGCCTGCGCAAAATCAGGTTTCAGGGCCACGGCGCGCTCCAGATATGGAATACTGCCCTGCCAATCCTTCCCGTTCTGCAGAATCTCTCCCATTTGAAACTGTGCTTCGGGTAGCTTGGGGTTGGCGGCGAGAGCACTTTTCGTCAGCTTACGTATCAAATCCGCATTCTTCGCGTCATCTTCCTGCTTCATCAACAAAGATGCCGCGTAGGCCGCTGCTCTGGCATTCGCTGGGTGCGATTGCGCATAAGCCACCAGTGAACCGCAGCGGGGACTGACGGTCTGCATCGGAGCATTGCACGATATTCCCAGCGATTCCGCGTAGACCGCATTGCCCGGATCGCTTTCTAAAAGATCGGCAAAAACGGGGATCGCGCGCTCGTAATGAGCGGCGCCAAACAGCGCTGCGCCCAACGCAAAACGCAGGCGTGTGCTGCGAGGGAACTTTGCCGAGGCTGCCGCGAACTCGACCGCAGCAGCTTCGAATGCCCAATGGCGCAGCAACTCCACTCCCAGTTCCCAGGCATTCTCTTCGCTGGGCTCCAACTGCACCGCGCGGTCGAAGTGCTTTCCGGCCTCTTCGAATTTGCTCTGCTTTTCGTCGATTTCTCCCCATAGCGACTGCGCACGCGCCGATTGACCAGCATCGGCGACAGTGGCGAGCATCTTCTGCGCTTGATCCAGGCGATTGGCCACCAGCAGCGCCGTCACGCAATCCAATTTCAGATCCGCATCTTCCGGCTTCAATTGCTCTGCGGCCAAAAGCGCTTTTGCCGCCTCGTCTGGACGATCGGCCTCCATCCACAAGCGGCCGAGGCTTTCTTGCGCTGCAACATTGCGGGGATTGATCCGCACCGCCGACTCAAATTCTTTCCGCGCGGGCAGGCTACGGTGAAGTTGATAATACGCGGCGCCCAGATTGACATGCGCTACATCGGAGGCAGGCCGTTCGCGCACAGCAGCTTCAAGCAAAGGCAGAGCGCGCGCTATATCTTCACGCGAGACTATGACCAGTCCCAGCGATTCATCCACCTCGAAGATCCCTGGGTGCGCCTTATGCAGCGCTGTCAGCAGTGTCTCGGCCTGCGCCAGATCGCCGCGATCCTCGGCGGCCATCGCCGCCTGAAAATCCAGTTGGAGTGAATCCGCACTGCGCTGCATAGAGGTCTGGCCATCCGCGCTCCATCCTGCAAAAGCAAGAACAGCCGAGGCGCAAAGCGGCAGGAGAAAAGTCATCTTCACCGGAAAACTCCCCCAACATGGTATAGGAAAACGGCTACGCCTCGCAGCGCAAGATACGATAAATCTCTTGCAAAGAAGAGAGGAGATCCACCTTACGGGCAGATCTCCTCGGTGCTACGTTACTCGTTGCGATCAGCCTTGGTTAGAAGGCATAGCGCAGCGAGAGCTGGAAGAAACGCGAGTCAGGCGCGTTCTGTTGCAGTGATCGATGGCCTGTGATAGGCCCGCCGTTGATGCTTTGGTCCGCCGGAAGATCCATGCTCACCGTATTGAAGACGTTGAAGATGTCGGACCGGAACTCCAGCTTTTGCTCCCGATACACCGTGAAGGCCTTAAAGATGGACGCGTTTGCGCGCTCGAGGCCAGGACCGATGGCAATGTTGCGGTGGCCGCCTGCATAGCCCTTGATCAGAGTGGGATCCGTCACGTACACCGGCGTTGTATCGCCGGCTGGAGTCTTCGGATCGGTAGCAGACGTGGGGATGTAATGTGGGTTAGTTTGACCCGCGTTGGACCAGCCACTGGGTAGTGTCACGTCACGAGCGTCCCACGGGTCGGCATAAGAGCAGCCATTAAACCACTGGCTGCGGGTCTTTGTTTTATGCGCACATGTCTGGCCATTTGCGCTGGTTCCGCCAGTGGCAAACTCGTCGGAAACCTTATACGCAAATGGTCCATTTTCGAAGCCGCTGGCGGTGCTGACGTTGCCGGTTTTAATGGTGAAGTAGTTACCGGTCTGCGCCGTCCACAACAGGTTGACCGACCATCCACCTAAAATCATATCCAGAGCCTTGCTGTCGTTCAAATACATGCGCCCCTTGCCGAAGGGCAACTCGTAGAGAGCGTTGAAGGTGAAACGCTGCCGGGTGTCGAAGGGCGAGTTGGCGTAGTCCCACCGCAGTGGTACCAGGTTATAGGAGCGGAAGTCGCCGTCGCCAGAGGAACCCAGCGGCGTTCTGGAGGCATCCAGGGCGTGCGACCATGTGTAGGTTGCCAACAGGTTATAGCCATGCGACATGCGCTTTTCCAGCTTGGCCTGTAGGGAGTTGTAGTTGCCGTAACCGACATTGGCGACGTATGCCGTCCCGTAGTCGTGCGCTGGCTTTGTATTATTGTTGCCAGCGTTGGTTAACGCCATCTGTCCGTTAGGGTCGACGTTGATCTGCAGGTTCTTTGACGTGTTGCCGACGTAACCGACCGTGGCAACAAGATCGTTCGTGATGCTGCGCTCCCCGGTCACGTTCCAGGACTCGGAGTACGGCGTCTTGATGTCGTGATCCTCGCCGCGCATGGTTAGACCGGTAACAACATTGGCAAAGCCATTGGCGAGAATCGTGCTAAAACCATTGGCCAACGTAACACCATCAGTCTCGCAATATGTGGCATGGCAGGGATTATTTCCGCTGTAGCTGGCATTAACTTGGAAAGGATAGTTTTCGCCCAGGTTCCCCCAATAGCCCAAACTTTCCAGGCCGCCGTAGAAGATACCGAAGCCACCGCGGACCACGGTCTTGCTGTCCAAGGAATAGGCGGCGCCAACACGGGGAGCGAAGTTGGTCATCTGCTGGTTGGCCAAGTGCGGATTCGAGTCCCAAACCAGGCTGATGTTATCGTTGGCCAGCGCGGTATCGAAGCCGTTGGCTGTGATAATGGGCCCCGCCGTTGCCTTTTGAGAAGCCGGAATCGCGTAGGTCATGGTTCCGGTGGCCACGCCGGTCGTCGTGTTGAAGCTCTTCTGACTCACGTAGAAGTTGGCTTGAATACCCTTGATTTCCTTGTACGGCTGGAAGTCCTCCCAGCGGAGTCCGAGATTCACCGTCAGCTTGCGGCTGATACGCCAGTCGTCCTGGAGGTAGATGCCGTTGGCCCATCGTTGGTCACGATCGACCACAGCGTTCGAGATATTCCACCATTTCTGCTGATCGAGCAGAAACGAAGCCACGCCGTATCCCGTACTGCCAAGATTGCTGGGATCAGCCGTATGCATGGTGTTGTAATCGTAAGCACCGCGCGGTACCTGAGGCTGAAGCGTAGAGAAGCGTATGTTCTGGAAGTCGACACCCGCTCTCAGGGAGTGATTGCCCCAGATTTTGGTTACGTTATCGATGATCTGATAGACGTTCTCGTGCTCGTCGGTCGCACCCCATTCTGTGGCGCCGAAGCCGTGAGGTGAAGCAGTGCCATCAAACCAGGTATTCGGCAGGCCGCCATTCAGAGTCCCGGTGGGGATGCCGCCAAAACCCTCGTTGGACGCCAGGCTGGCATTGTTGGCGCTCGGCTGCTGGAAGCCGGTATGCAGGTAGTTGTAGCCAAAGCGGGCTTCGTTGGTCAGCGTATTGGTAAAGACGTGTGTCTCCGACCACATGAAGTTGGCGCCGTAGTTCTTGTTCTTACCACTGCCGAAACCGCCGCCATCGAGTATGGGACCAAGAACCGTTCCCCCGCCGCCCCAATTCTTGCCGACCTCGTTGTAGTAACTGTAGCGGGAATAAGAGGTATCCTTGCTGTCGATGCTCCAGTCGGCGCGTAGATCCCACTGGAACGTGTTATCCATCACTGGAATGGTTGTCGTGTAATTGTTGTAAATCTTCGATGTGTCCGTAGGCTGCGGATATTGGCTTAGGACTTTGAGGGCCGTCGAATTCAAGGTAAGCCCTGCATTGGTTCCGCAATTTGAGGTAGCAGCCATGCAGTTGTTGGGAATTGCGGTCAATGCCGTGGGCGACTGCGCGTAAAGATGAATGGTACTGTTACTTCCCAGCGCGGCTGGACTCAACAGTTCGGAGAAATCGCCAATGCGTTCTTTGGCAGAAGGCACGTTAATTGTCGTGGAATTATTTGCGTCGACGCGCGTCTCTTGGACATCGGCAAATAGGAAGACCTTGTTCTTGAGCACTGGACCGCCCAAAGTTACGCCGAACTGGTTATCGTGATAACCAGGCGTCTTTTTCGTTTTGTCATCCCAAGAGGGAACATCGAAGATGGTGTTGCGGTTGTACTCCCAAGCGCTACCATGCAGCACGTTTGTGCCGGACTTGATGGACGCATTGATCACCGCGCCTGCGGAGTGGCCGAATTCGGCCGAGTAGTCGGAGGTTTGAACTTTGAACTCGGCCAGGGCATCCGGGGGCGGGTTAACGACATAGCTGGCACCGTTGTAGAAGTCGACCACGTTGGAGTTGTTATCTACTCCGTCTAGAATGAAGTTGTTCTCTTCGGCGCGCTGGCCGTTGGCCTCGAAGTCGCCCTTGCTGCCACCGCGGGAGCCATCTGCAACAGTTGTGCCAGCGGACAACTGGGCAATGTAGATCCAGTTGCGGCCGTTCAAGGGCACACTGGAAATGGTTTCTGTGTCCATGGTCTGGCCAATAGAGCTTTCCTGCGTCTGCATCAACGGCGCTTCCGTGGTTACCGTCACGGTTTGCGTTTCAGCGCCCGGCTTGAGCGTAATCGCAACGTTGAGCCGCTGCTGAATACTCAAGTGCAGATTGGCCTGTGTTGTGGTCTCGAAGCTCGGCGCGCTGGCCGTCACCTTGTAATTGCCAATCTTTGTTGGGGGAAAAGTAAAAACGCCGGCGCCGTCGGACTTGGCTTTCAAAATCTGGCCTTCGTCGACGTTGGTTAGCGTTACAGATGCGTTGGCGACCACTGCGCCGGTTGGATCCTGAACGACTCCGGTGACCGTTCCCTGATCGAGTTGCCCGAACATCACTTGTGCCGATGTAAGGAGTAGAGCAGGCACTAGGAATGCTAGCAACAGTTTGCGTCGAAACATCATAATTTGCCTCCACTAGTCTGTGACTGGTTTGGACCCAATTTACGGAAGAACCTGAAAACCGGCGGCCATTGGATTCCACCAACTGTGATCGATGCCGCCAGTAAATGTAATCGGCAAAATTCCGTCATTTCTGGTCCGGATAGGACAGTACTCCGGCAATGAAAACGTTGTCAAGATATTTTTTCATGACCTATTCATCTTCAAAACATCACGTATACCATTGAAATATTTAATGATAATCTATAAATTCATTTCATGTTACTTTGGTTTTTTCGCTTAACTTGTAACCGTGTAACGCTCCAAAATATTGGAAATTCAGTATAGTAGCTAAGAAACCGGTTTTCCGCTTTTGATTCGTCCAAAGGTTTCCATGGCCCTCAGCATTCGTCAAATCGCCAAGCTCGCGGGAGTCTCCAATGCCACCGTTTCCCGGGTGATCAACGGCTCCAGTCTCGTTACACCGGAAACGGCGCAACGTATTCAGCAGATTATCCAGGATCTGAAATTCGTCCCCAATCGGAGCGCGTCTCGATTCAAACAAGGCAAGAGCCAGATCTATGGCGCAATCGTTCCCGACCTGACCAACCCTTTCTTTATGGAGATGGCCAAGGTCTTCGAAGAATTGCTGGTTGAAAACGAGCTGGAACTGCTCGTATCCAACACCGACTTCCACGCATCGCGAACGCAACTTTCAATTCGCCGCATGCTGCTTCGCCGTGTGGACGGAGTCGCGTTCATGTGCTCGGAGCGTGAATCGGCAACGCTCGAATCGTTGGTTCAAAACCACATTCCGGTGGTGACCACCGACCACCACCGCACGGCTCCAGGGATCAGTGACATTGTTGTGGATTTTCGCCATGGAATGGCTCAGATTGTGGGCCATCTCAAGGCACTTGGGCACCGCAACGTCGGGTTTATCGGAGGAAACGAGGGCCTAGCCACTTCACGCGATCGCCGCGATTCCTTCCTCGATGCAGTAGTAAGATTCGGACTGTCTTCGCAGGAAAGTTGGATTGTGGAAGGCAACTTCAGGATCAGCGGCGGCTCCGCGGGAATGGAGGCCATCCTGAAACAAGAGCGGAGACCGACAGCGGTGGTGACAGCAAACGATCTGACCGCCTTCGGTGCGCTTCGCAGAGCACACGAAATGGGCTTGCGCGTTCCCGAGGATGTATCGGTAACGGGATGCGACGACATTGAGATGAGCGATGTCGTCTATCCTCCGCTCACAACGTTGCGGATCTCGCGCAAGCTGTACGCACAGATTCTCTTCGACGCACTGCAATTAGGCGCGGAAGACCTTTCACGGCCCGGAAAAGTTTTCTCTCTGCCGATGAAACTTGTGGTGCGTCAATCCACCGGCCCGGTCCCGCAGCCCGCCGGCGCGAGCGGAAGCTCGGCTACCAGAAGATCGCGTTCACCAAAATAAACAGACTGCCCAGGACGATGCCGGTGGTGAGCAGCGGCCACGCGATCGAAACCGGCCGTTCCCCGGATGCAGGCTGCGGAACCAGCGCGCCCTGTGACGGTCGCCGCAAAACTCCTGTCACAAGAGCGGCCACGAGGGCGATGCTGAAGCCGAGAATCGCTCCGTAAAAGTTGGCGGCCATCTGACTTCCGTAGTGGAGTACATGCGTGAAGGCGAGAATCTGGTGAATCACCGAAGTGGCCAGACCAGAGATGAAACCGGCGGCGCCTCCGCTCGCAGATATGCGCGGCACAATCACGGCAAGCGCAACCAAGGCGAACAATGGCGCGTTGAACGTGGAAAGAATCAGTTGGATGTACTCCATCAGGCTCTGAAACCCCAGCGCGAAATAGGCCGCGCCCATGGCGAGCAGTACGGCAGCTGCATTCGTCACACGGCTGACCTGGGTGTAATGCGCATCGCTGGCTCGCGGCTTGATCCACGGCTGATAGATACTCTGCACCCAGGCCGAAGTGAATCCTGCAACATTGTTTGAAAACGTTGAAATCAGGCTTGCCGCCAGTCCCATAAAGCCCAGAGCCAGCCATGTGGACTTGTAGTAGTGCAGCATGAGAGCGGGCAGCGTCGCATTCCAGTTTCCGCCGAGGCGCGCCGGGGATAGCACCAGAGGCGCGGCCACACCCGTCATCGCCACCAAGGGCGCGAATACGAGTTTGGCGAATCCGACGCTCAGCGGCACAAAGGGCGCATCCCGCTCGTGGCGAACGGCCAGAGCACGCTGAAGCTGCACGAAATCCGTGCTCCAGTAGCCAAAGCTGAGCACTAGGCCGAGGCCGAACACCAAGCCCAGACGATCAATGACAGCGTGGGGAGCAAAAAAAGCAACACTCTGCCATGCGTGGATGCGGCTGGGGGGAACGCTGGCAACGAGTTTGGTGACTCCGCCCATTTCGTGTACGGCGAGAAACAACAGAGGGACCACTGCGATGAACACCAGCGCAAAGTGAAACAACTCGGTGTAGACGGTGGCGCGAAACCCTCCTGCCCATATATAGATCAGCACCACCGCGGCTGCAACCAGTACGCCCTGCAGAAAACTCCAGCCCAGGAACGCGGTTACAACTTGCGCCACCGCGCAGAGGCTGACGCCGGCCAGCAGCAGCATCATGGCCGCCATGCAAAGCGCCACCAGGGTCCGGGTAGCGTGGCCATAATGGAGTTCGATGAAATCAAGAATCGTGAGACTGCGCTGGCGGCGATAGACCGGCAGCAGCCAGAAGGCGACAACCAAAAGCGCGGGAATGGCGCCGATCCAATAAAAGTGACAGGCCAGCATGCCGTACTGCGCACCCAGCGCCATCATGGCGAACAGATCGAGAGAGCCACAGTTGGCCGCGATGCACGCCGTGGCGCAAACCCACACCGGCAACGACGAGGTCGCGTTCAGATATTGATTGGAGTCGCCTTTGTGGCGCGCCGACCACATTCCCATCAGCATCAGCGCGGCAAAATAAGCCGCGGCAAGCACGAGATAGATCGGATTCCAGGCCATGTTCTGCTTCGTTCTCTCCCCGAGGATGCACGGCAACCAATGGCCCTCGCCCGGCACAAAAACACAGAGCGAACGAAAGCGGATATTTCGCTGAAGTTCCCTAAAGCTTCATCCGAATGATCCGGCCCGAAATGATAGGACAAACTTCGGGTGCCCCATCATTGCCGCGCCTTTGTTTTTGCGGCTAAAGTGGGGTAGCACGGTCTTATCCTTCTGGGCCGTATCAATAATGTACAAACTTTGGCCCCACCCTCGGCGCGTTCTTATTGTCGCGTCCGTGGTGGGGCCAGTTTACAGCAATAGGTGAGACGCGCTAGAACCGCCCCATCGTAACGCGCACCACATCGGTTGTTTGATGGAAACACAAACCGCGATCGGTCTCATCGCCATTCCAAAGACGCAGCGGTTTCCATACGCCACTGTCATAACTTCCCTGCTCGGCGGTCACAATCTGGCTGCGCATCCAGGGCTGCTTTCCCGGCAGATGAAAGATGACGCTGGCATCCACTCCCGTAACCAAAAACTCATTCGGACCTAGCTGCGCCACCAATGCCGCACCGTGCGCGTCTTTTGTGCCGGGAGCGGGACGGCCATCCTGCTGCGGAAAGCCGAAGGAAACGGTCGCTTGCCATTCGCCGAAGTCGAGTTCCTGGGTTGCCTGGCCGGGTTCTTCCACGGCGGTCTTGACCTTGCCGTCAAACTCCAACTGCGCGATCTCCCGGTCCATCGGCCCGATCAGAGCATAGTTGGCGCTATGGCTCTTCCACGGTTGGTCGCCGAAAATGTTCCAGCCATTCCGGTCCACGCCGAAAGGTGAAAAGCCAATGGCTCCGGATCCCAGCGCGTAGTAGAAGAACTTGGCAAAGCTGTCGTCGCGCCCGGTCTCGGGAATCCAGAGCGGGTTGTCGGCGCGATGATACGTGGCGATGATCCCACGGTAAAATGCTGAATTGTCCGCGTAAATATCCGGCCCAATCATGTCGATGGACGGGGCCAGCGAGCGCCAGAGGCCGACGGCTTTTTGCACCGCGCCTCCGCTGGGGTAGGCAATGCCTGGCTGATCCAGTTGCCGCTGCGATAACTCTGCGGACGGGTAGTCGAGCCATACATTGACGTAGTAGGGAATATCGAATTCCCGTTTTCCCGCGGCGGCAATCTCGTTGATGTACTTTGCCTGGTGATATAGCTGGAAGATTTCGTCGGCCTCGCTGCCAAAGACCTGCACCCAGCTTCCAGCCTGCTTGTGCGCCGCGGCCAGCAAATCCCCCGGCACCTGCCCGGCAAACTCGCGATTCGCCTCCATCGAGTTGTCGCGAACGCTTCCAATATTGCCCGATTCGTTTTCCACCTGGATCATCAGCACCGTGTGCGCATCGCCGTCGATCTGTTTCAGATGCCGCATCAACGCAACAAACGCGGCCTTGTCGGCCTCAAGCGTGGTGCGCGAATCGGCGGAAAGAACATCGATGGGCTCGCCGTCTGGCCGGATGACATGAGGAAAGCGCTTGGCATCGTTCTTCACCCAGGCGGGAACATAGTGCATATTGCCGTTCTTCCACGTGCCAAACCAGAGCAGCACAACATGCAGATTGTGCGCTCGCGCCCCTTCCACCAGTTGGTCGATGTTGGTATAGTCAAACGCGCCCTCGCGCGGCTCAAACTGCTCCCAGTAAACCGGCGCTTCGACTGTGTTTGCATGCAACGCCTCCATCGATTCCCAGACCTGCGGCAGTTCGCCCGGCCATGCACTGGAGTTGTGGATTTGCCCGCCCAGAATCAGAAACGGGCGGCCATCGACAAGCAATGTGTAGCGCCCGTCCCGCTGCTCCAGCCTTGGAGCCTCGGTAGCGCGCGCGCTCACACAAATCGCGAGACTGGTTACGAGAAATGAAAGCAAAACGGAAAAGGCGAGCAATCCGTTAGGACTACGAAAAGCGATGCGGCGCATGTTTTCCACCCCCGCAGTAATGTAAACGGATACATCTAAAGTTGCAAGTCTATATTTATTGTTTGTTCTCAACTCATGGTCTACCTGCAAATCACATCCCGGCGCGAAAGCTTCCATCCCCCCGCCAATGAGATATGCCCATTTGATCCAAAGAATCTATCCGGGGGCATTGTAAGGCTGAAATCTGTGTGCTCCCTACTGGCCGCATGAGGCTGACCACTGAGGCGGTACAGGCCTCGAGCAACGAAGAACTTCTGTCCCCGGCAGCTATGGCGGAAAGCCATCGAACATGCCATATGCATTCGGCCTGCACCGTCAAATGCCCGGAAAGCCGACAGTCCTATTTGCATTCTTCTCGGCCAAGTGCTGCGCCCCAGATGTATCCCGATCCAGAAAAAGCCGATTTGGTGGGCCCGGAGGGATTTGAACCCCCAACCAAGGGATTATGAGTCCCCTGCTCTAACCGTTGAGCTACAGGCCCTTGGGCAATACAACAGATTTATTTTCTCATGAGCAGACCGGAAAGCAACGGATGATCGCAGATCAAGAATCGGCAGAACACCTTTGCAAGTGACCGACCGAGTGTAAGCGTGTGGTGATTACCTTGCGGACTCCCGGGGCCGGAAATGGACTGGTTCATGTAGAATCCACTTGTTTTTGGTGGACACTACAGCTTGACGGTGCTGCCCATCGCATCGGTCAGGTAGTTATAGGTGCCGGTTGCGTCGGTGCGGGTAAAGCGCTCATCCACGCCGCCGGTGAGCAGGTTAGCCGTGGCCGTGGAGCCGGTCTGCTCCTGCACCACATTGGGGCCGTCATAGAGAAAATTGGTATTGGCCGAAAGAATCGTCTTGCTGACCCGCCTTCTCACCGGGTCATACGCGAAAGTAGCTCCATTGTTATCCGCTGAGGCCAGCCGGTTGCGCTCATCCCAGGTGTAGGTGTTCATGCCGTCGGAGAGCGTGTTGCCGTTGGCGTCGTAGGTCATGATCGTTCATCAGTCATGGCTCCTTCAGCGATAAATCCTAATCCGCGCTCATTTTTACCTACTCAGACCAGCACCTCCCGCCCTACAACATCTTTACGAGATTACAGAAGCTCACCAATTACTATCAACAAAGTCAGATAGGAAACTAACGTCGAGACTGCGAGCGAGTAAGAAATTCGAGCTATTAGTTCTGACTCAACGGCGATCTCCGACCTCTTTTTCAGCTCATTATAGAGCGGCCATCCAGTTGATATTGGAAGCGACAACATCACAGGTAGATATATAAGATGAAGTAACCAATGCGTCGACGTTGGCCTCATTAACAGTGAGTAAATCACAACGCACTCAAGCAGCCCGAAGGATAACACTGATGCGATCCATATAAGGTTGGCGGTACGATTGGTTTGCGAAAGAAACAGTAGCATTGGTTTTCTCCTATTATCTGCAGCCGATGTGATGTTTGGCTGCCAAACCGTCTACCCACCCCACAACTGCCGCCCCCGCAGCAGTAAGACCAACGGAAGCCGATTCGGGTAAATCTGTTCCTCCTGAAGCCACAATTGATGCACCCAGAGCCTTGTATAGTCCACCAGATACCGCAATTCCTTTTAGGATACCCGCTTGGTTATCCAGTGAAGCACAAGTAGGCACAATTGTATCGTATACCAACAACGCTTCCATCATCGCTAACACTATGACTGGAGGCAATTTACTTAAGGCGATCATATCCCCATCGACCGCTTATTCCATATTTGATTGCACGAATTGCAATAAGGAATGTGCCTATGACAAATACCACTTGAGAGAATCGCCAACACTTGTCGTTAGTAATCACTATAAGATGAATGTCGATGAATACAAATGCAGCGCCAGCTGATGCTGCGAGCAGGCGGATAGCTTCTATTGATATCTTCTTTGAACAAGATAACTTTGGAATTACCCGCCCCATACATCCGTATTCAATTAAATGTTCTGATAATACAAAGCACAACAACATTATAACTACCGAAATTCGATTCCAACAGCATCTAAACTGAATCAACATACACAGCGTAAAAACAACGACCATGCCAAATACGCCGTACAAAATGAACGGAGAGTGCGTATTGAACTTGTTCATGAGCTACTCCACCAAAACGTCAAGAATTCGGTTGCGACACAAATATCGCTTGCATGAATCGCTATAGAAATCACGTGAATATTACCACCATCCAGCTAAACATCCGATTCTGGCTCCGACTGATCCCGCTGTTCCAACAGCCCCGACCCAAAAAACTGTTTTTCCGGCTGCGCTAAGCACGTTTCCCGCAAGAGAGGCATCCTGCGCGATAGAGACGGCTGCGCCAGTAGTCGCTTCAGTTCCACCCCAAGTCGACAGCACGTCTCCCGCGGATGTTTCGGTTGATGCGCCAAGAGTCTCGGCAGTTGCAGTTGCCCCATCAGTAAATTGTCCACCAAGCTTCTCTATACCTTCACCAACAGCGGAAGTAACGCCGTAAAATCCAACTGTATCAGCTACAGCTGTAATTCCTGTTACTACTGCTGAATGCCCATTACAAGCCTTATCGAACTTATCAAACAGGCTCGGACTCTCGTTATTTGGGGCTCCTCCCGCCCACGTGAAATCCCTCTGGTTAAGAGGAGATCTCTACAGGCTTACGTCTACGCAAAAGGACAACACAAAGAACAATTCCCAGCAAAGGGTACCCGGTTATGATCTGCGGAGCGATTGGGCTTGCAGCTACCGCCCAATAACTTATCGGGACATGCGTTGCCAATGATGGGTTGAGTGGTACTACATTCACCGCGTCAGCGAAAAAATATAGAATCTCCGCAGCGAAAATGGAGGCCATAAGTCGCAGGCTAGTCTTACTCCCAATAATGAGTCTGACACCCAAATACGCCAAAGAGGATACCATCAACACGGTGCAGAAGCTAAGCGAACAGAACACTATCCAATCTCGCGTGTTATAGACTACCTGCGCTTTTTTAAAATGCCCGTTAAGACAGGTGACGAAAAACCAAAGTCCATAAAATCCGAATAAGACATTCAGCGCGCCTAGAATGCGCATTGCCCATTTTTTCATCTTGCCCCTCACTCTCTTTGATCTGTCAAAAAAAGTAAATCTTTGTTAAAAGACCGGGAGTAACCCGCCTCCTCGTCTAGAAGTGCGGAAGGATTTTATCGCCACCATCACCACCCGAATTATTCATGCAGTCTTCGAGCTGACGAGAGCATTCGGCTTTTTCGAGTTGCTTCGTTAGATCCCCACAAAGAATTGGGCTAACCGGGGAAATAGGTGATTTAGGAAGGTGTTCCAAGACTTTGCATTGCAAGTCTGCAAGACCCACGCCCAAGTTGCACGCTTGGTACCTTGCCGCGCACATCATCTTGTTAACCTGGTGCGCCCATGGCGCACTCGGCAGCAACATCAAACTTGCGACGCTATTTGGGGCGTCAGGATTATTCGGATTAGCACGTTTATTCGGATCGTGCGGCTTAAGTCCAAACGGATCAATGAAGCTCGTAGGGTTATCATCGGCATACGCGTAGAGATTGACACCGCCCGCAAAACCGCTGGTGTCCTCACTCAAGAACCTGCCTGTCGCCGGGTTGTAGTATCTGGCCCGATAGTAATCGATGCCCAGACCGTCGGATTCGCGGCCGGTATAAGTGTAGGGATTGGCATTCGAGCCTGAGGCGCTTAACATGCCGTAAGGGCCGTAGCTGTATTGCTCGACATTCGCACCGGTCGAATCCGTGAGCGCAAGCGTGCTGCCCGTCGCGTCCGTGCGCTCGAAGTACTCATCGACGCCGCCCGTCAACATGTTGGCCGTGACCGCGCCGCCCGACTGCTCCTGCACGCCGTTGGCCCCGTCGTAAAGATAACTCGTCGTGGTGGAGAGCAGCGTCTTGCTCGCGCGGCGGCCCAACGCGTCATAACTGAACCCCGCCCCGCCCGAGTTGGCCGAGACCAGACGGTTCCGCGCATCCCACGTATAGGTGTTCGTGCCATCGTTGAGCGTTTTGCCGTTCAAGTCGTACGTCATGGCCGCGCCATTCCACGAAGTTAGCTGATTGTTGGCATTATACGTGGCCGAGCTGACTGCCGACGGCAACTGCGTGCTCGCCAAGGTGCCACTCACGCTCGTCCGCCAGCCCGCCGCATCGTAGGTGTAGGCCAGGTTGCCCAGCTCGCCCGAGGCGTTCTGGTAGTCGATGCCGGTGAGTTGCGAGGCCGCGCGAGCCCGTTGCGGCATTGGGGGCTGATTCGTCGTAGAATAGAAGATGCAGCACGAGCCCAACAGGCTCCGCGCATGCACCCTACGGCGCTCAACGTACATCAATGGAGTGCCGGCAATCCGGTTTACAGGCTGGCGATCGCAGCCACCGGACGGGCAGATGGGGGCGTCACGGTTTCGACGGGATTGATTGCGGCTAGGGAGACATGTCGGGGTGTGGGCACCCGTAATCGCCTGCAAAAACAAAGTTGCCAACCAAGAACTGGCACTTGCTGCTTAATTAACTAAGTAGCCGTTCGTCGCCGCTTTGCCTGTGGGCAGCGAACGAACGTCATTCAGCAGGCTGGCTGAAGCGGCTCGGTCCGGGCGGCAGAGGCGAGATCAATCGGACTAGTTTGCGGCGCATCTTGTCCGTTCTTAAGTGCCGTAAGCGAACCTAATTGAATCGGACACAGCATGGACTCTCCCGGCTGACAGCGATTTCGGACGCGGGTTCGACTCCCGCCGCCTCCACCACATTTAACTGCATTGTTTTCATAAACATACAAAAACACTAGATTTCCACGTACGATACGCGTACGATGGCTGCATTATGTTGACGCTCTATCGCCGCCATCTGAAGCGCTGTTCGAAAAAAGACGACCGCTACTGGAAGCGGTGCTCTTGCCCCATGTGGGTTGAAGGTACGGTCAACGGCACCTATATCCGCCGCAGCCTGCAAACCGCGAGTTGGGAGCGGGCACAAGGACTTGCGCTGGAGATCGAGTCCGCGGACGATCCCAAGAAGCCACCTGCGAAAAAAGAAGAGGCCATCACCATTCAACAGGCTGTTGACGAATACCTGGCAGATGCCAAAGCCCGCGACCTGGCGGAGTCAACGCTTGCCAAGCTGGATACTATTTTCCGGAAACAGCTCTTGGGCTGGGCAAGGTCCGAAGGATATACCCTGCTGAGCGAATTGGACCTGCGCGCGGTTCAAGCGCTTCGCACCACATGGAAGGATGGCGGACTGGCAAAGAAGAAAAAGCAGGAGCGCCTCACGGGCTTTTTCTGGTTCTGCATTCGTGCCGGATGGATTGCGACCAGTCCGACACACAATCTCAAGCCAATTACCGTCCATCAGAAGCCAACGGACTACTTCTCTCGCGAGGAATACGCGAAGATTATTGAGGCCACCTACCGACTTGATGACGGAATGGAGCGTGCCTACGACATTGAAAAACGAGGTGAGCGCATACGTGCATTGACTGAACTGATGCGCTGGAGCGGCCTGCGAATCCGAGATGCGGTTACGCTCGAAAAAACGCGCCTTCTGCCGAACGACGACCTGTTCCTCTATCAGGCAAAGACTGGTGTGCCGGTGTACGTTCCGCTTCCTCACCACGTCGCCGAGAGACTTCGCAACATCCCCCCTGGTCCCAAGCCGAATCCTCGTTACTTTTTCTGGAGTGGGAACGGCGATCCGAAATCGGCGGTGGCAGATTGGCAGCGTAGCTTCCGAAGATTGTTTGAAATTGCCAAACTGGAAGCGGCTGACGGAACTGCGAAGAGATGTTTTCCGCACATGTTCCGCGATACATTTGCTGTCGAGAATCTATTGGCAGGAGTTCCAATCGACCAGGTTTCGCTTTTGCTTGGTCATAAAAGCGTGAAGATCACGGAAAAGCACTACTCGCCGTTCGTAAAGGCAAGGCAGGAGCAATTGACGGCGAGCGTTCGGAAAGCATGGGAAGAGATAAAACCCGAAACAACTGGACCTCAACCTGACAACTCCACAACGAAAGCTCTCTCATCGCACTCAGCCGGCCCGACGCTGGTGTACTCGAATCAGCACGCTCTCAGGAATGCGTAAATTGCAGTATCCACGTTTACGGGAAGTTTCGGGCGTTCCCCATCGTAGAACACCGCTCTCTTCAGCAAAAAGCCTGCGGACTGATTTCTCGCTCATCCCCCAAAGCTCTGCGACCTCCGGCACTGAATAGTGTCGTTCTAATGCGATGGACTGCAACGTCTCTCGCTCCGGTGGCTTTCTATCAAATGAAATTAGTCTCATAAGCAGAATCCTGAGCAAAAACTCCAACTTCGACTACCGGTGAGATTCGCTCTCATGGCATCAGTCGTCCAATGAAATTTTGGGTGAGCGTCATTCCCTGGGGGGATGACGAAAGTTTTCGGCCATGGTGTTGAACGTTACCGGCGGCAGTCATTCGGGGTTACAATTACGTCCATTCAAGGTTTAGCACGCCAACACAAGCGTGCTTGCTGTCCATCCCAGAGTTCCCCCATCTTGGAGGATGGTCATGTTCCTGCCAGAGATCCGGTTATTGCAGGCGGCGATTGTACTTGCCGAAGAACTACACTTCTCAAGAGCGGCAGACAGGTTGAACATGAGCCAGCCAACCCTCAGCAAGCAGATATTGCGACTGGAGCGCGGCATTGGTTTTCAAGTTTTCAGACATAATCATCAGGCCGCAGAGCTCACTGATGCGGGGCAGGTATTCATCACTGAAGCGCGCGAAGTTATAGCACACGCGGAACGATCTATACTGCTGGCGCGAGCTGTCCTTGATGGTCCTGTTGAGGTTTTGAATATCGGCAAATCGTCCTATACCGATCCCTTTTTGGTTTCAAACCTTTTATCTATCCAGCTCCCACTATTCCCTGACATGAAAATCAAACTATGGAGCAACTACTCCAATG
>Ga0326727_10011553_pt1 | contig 20492 bp, 25 predicted proteins | sample MB2enrmetagenome_FD_207643 | JGI IMG/M metagenome (GOLD analysis project Ga0326727, IMG submission 207643) | Lab enriched peat soil microbial communities from McLean, Ithaca, NY, United States - MB29MY | ecosystem: Environmental > Terrestrial > Soil > Wetlands > Peat | place: USA: New York...
CGACGGCTCCATTCGCGAGAACGTCGCGTACGCCCGGCCCAACGCCACCGAGGAAGAGATCCTCGCCGCCTGCCGCATCGCGCGTGTGGATGAATTCGCGGAAACCTTCGAGAAAAAATACGACACCATCGTTGGCGAACGCGGCGTGAGGCTTTCCGGCGGCCAGAAGCAGCGCGTCTCCATTGCCCGCGCCATCCTCGCCGATCCGCGCATCCTGATTCTCGACGAAGCCACCTCCAGCCTCGATTCCGAATCGGAGGCGCTTATCCAGGAGGGTTTGCGCTACCTGATGCGCGGCCGCACCACCTTCGTCATCGCCCACCGTCTTTCCACCATTCGCCGCGCCGAGCAAATCCTGGTCGTGCAGGACGGCCGCATCCTCGAACGCGGCACGCACCAATCTCTGTACGCCGCGCGGGGCCGCTACTTCGAGCTGTATACCCGTCAGCATGCCGTCGAGACAAATCTGTTCCTGTCGCCGGGTGAGGGCGACAAAATCGAATCCTCTGCCTCGGACGCCGCCGCCGGCAGCGGCAACTCTTCCTCTTCCCTGCCCGAAGCGTTGCAGGCGCTGCGCAACCGCAATTCCTGACGCTGCGGCAAAAACAAAAGCGCACCTCGAATCACAGTCGAGGTGCGCCTCAAACTTTTTTATCCCGGAACTACCGCTCGCTTACAGCGTCGGTCTGCGCAGCACCGGCTTCCTCGCCTGCTGCCCCGCCTGCACCGGCAGGAGCGTGGCCATCTTGCGGATCATGGCCAGCACCAGGCGCTTGTCGCCGTCGGAGAGGGTAGTGCTGTATTTCTTGATCTCCGCCAGGAAGCGGATTTCGTCCTGGGAAAGCTCGCCCAGCATCTTCTGGGTTTCTTTATCCCGCGGCGTTTCCGTGCCCGGGAAAAAGTCGGCTAGCGAAATCTCCATGGCTTCGGCAATCTTCGCCAGAGTCTCCAGCGAGGGCACAGTGTGGCCGTTCTCCACGCGCGAAAGATAGCAGCGCAGCAAGCCGGTCCGCCGCTCGATGTCCCCCTGCGACAAGCCCCGCTGGCTCCGGTAGGTTTTTATCACTTCACCAATATTGACTTGTGGTTTCTCTTTTGGCACGGTTTTCCCCCATCGCACCCGTATCTTAGTCACTAACAGCAGGGTTGGCAAGGGAGAAAAGCGCAGAGCGGGTTTCGTAAGGGTAACCCCGCCCGGCTTATGTGCCGCTATGGTTCACAAAACAAGGAAGTTCTTGGCGTGTCTCGGGGCGCCTGCGCGCCAAAAATTCCGCCGCCCGTCTCCGCCATCGCTTCACGCAGCGAACCGCGCCTCAACCTATTGCGAAATCTTCACCGGCTCTGCAGCCACATTGTAGCCCTCAACTTCCAGAGCAGGCTCTTTCCCGTTGAGGTCGCTCACGTCAAACGTCGCGCTGACACTCTTTTCCTCGCCGGGCAGCAGCGAGAAGTAGTTGTCGTCCCAGAACACCGGCACAACATCATCGCCGTCTTTGCCCATGGTGAGCCGGGCGTGCACCTGAAACGCCACGCTCGCACTTGGATTTTTCACCTTCAAGTGGATTGTTCCCTTCCCCGCTTCGCTGTGGTAATCAGCCTTGAGTTCGAGCTTGACCTGCGGCAGTGCGTTGAGCCCCGTCAGATCCCCGAAATCCTTTTGCGGTGTGTAGGCCGTGTCGTTGCGCGCAGCCCAATTCATGGTGTCCGGTTTGGTGGAGAGCCAGTAGAAATTGTCGCTGAGCAATTTTCCGGCAGCATCGTGCAACTGCAGCTTCAGAAAATAGGTTGTCGAGAGGGCTTTCGGGTTCGGCAGGTCCAATGCCTTGACGCTGGCATCCGCAGGCATATCGAGCGTGACATCCTGCGCCGCCACTTCTTTCGCGTCAATATTGTAGAGCTTCGCGGTCACCTTCAGCCGCTTCAGCGCTTCGTATGTGCCGTTCACGACCGCAACGGAGTTGTCGTCGTAACTGTACTGCACGTGCACGATTTCCAGCGCTTTCTTGGTGCCGAAATAGCCGCCGCCGGGCACGAGGTAGTAGTCGTAGAGGTGCCAGATGAGCGAAGGCCAGGCATTGTTGAGCATCCACTGGATTACGCCGGTGGAGACGTATTTGTTCCGGCCATAGGCTTCAAACATGGAGCGTTCATTGTCATAGGCCTGGGCCTGAGCTTTGCGCTCGTAATCGTCGAGCGAGGTGGCCGTACCGTAGCGCTTGTTGAGCGCTTCGGTGAAAACATTTATCGTCTCAAAACGTTCGCGGCCCGCGTGGAAATTCCAATACTCGTCGATGGGCCACAGGTGGTTCTTGGGAATGAATTTCGCCAGGCTCTCCTTGGTGGGAATCGCGGGGCCGGGGCTGGTTTCCGTGTTGTAGCCGTACGCGCCACCAGCTTCCTTATCCACGAGCCAGTACATGGGCGGCTCGTACTCGTAGGGCCCGGTCATCTTCACGCCGGATTCTCCGGTGAGCGTGGTCGGGGTCGCGGAGGCCGAGGAGACCGCGAGATTGGGCCACTCAAGTTCCTTGAGGATGCCGAGGTACATGTTTTCGATTTCCGGCGGCGGCGGATTGTCGCTGCCATAGAACCAAACAAAAACACTCGGATGCGTGCGCAGGCTTTTGACCTGATCGACAAGCGAGGCAGCGGCGATTGTCTTGGTTTCGGGTGTCCATCGGTTCCACTTCTCCCATGCGTCGCAGCAGATCCAGCCGGGCATCACCAGAATTCCCAGGCGATCCGTTTTGTCGAAGAATTCCTTGCGGTCAATCTTCCCTTCCAGGCGAATAGCGTTCAGACCCATGTGCTTGGTGTACTCGAGGTCGGCATCCACTTTCTTGGACGACCAGCGGAGAAGCATGTCGGGCGCCCACGCCGCGCCGCGGATCAGCACGCGCTTGCCGTTTACTTTGAACAAGCGGTGGCCCTTGTCGGTAAGCTCCGAAGTGACTTCGCGGATTCCGAAATCGAGGCTGGCGCTATCGGAAATCTCCTCGCCGGTTTCCACGCGGAATTTCGCCGTGTAGAGGTATGGCTCGCCCATCTGATAGGGCCACCAGAGGCGAGGGTGGGCCAGCTTGAGCTGGGCAAACTGCTCTGGCGAGAAACGCACGATCTTCGATTCGTTGGCCGCTAGCGTCACGGATTGCTGCAGCTTTTCCCCGGCCACTTCGGCATGCACGACCGCGGTCACGGGATGATCGGAAGCATTGCGTAGTTCAGCGCTCAGCGTCAGCGCGGCGGCATTGTAGTCCGGACCCAACTTGGACTGAACGAATGGATGCCGCAAAGAGATATCGCCGCTGCCCGTCAGATACACTTCGCGCCAGATGCCCATGTCCTTGTCGGGAGGCGTGGGATTCCAATCCACCCAGGTGAGGCCGAGATCGTTCTTCTCCGGGGCAAACACTTCCACCGCAATGGCGTTCTCCTTGGCTCGCAGCAGATTCTTGATGTTGAATTCGTAGGCGCGGTACGCCCCGGCCACATCGGCGCGGTCGGCGATTTTCTGACCATTCATCCAGATGTTGGCGCGGTAGTTGATGCCCAGGAAATGCAGCCAAGCCTGTTTGTTGAAGTACTCGCGCGGCGTAACGAACTCCATCCGGAACCAGTGCGAGCAACGGAACGGACTATCCGCAGGCATATCGCGATTGGAAAACGGTTGTTGGCCGCCCAGCACGACGCCGGGAAACGATTTTAGGTTCATGGCGTAGTCTGGATCGGGCAGCGTTTTGTCTGCCACCAGTGCGCCAACAACCGTGCCGGGTACCTCGGCGGAGTGCCAGCCCTTGGCCGCGAATCCCGGAGTGGAAATCGCTTCACCGGAGGAATGATCCACGCAGGACGACTGCATTTGCCAGATGCCGTGGAGATCGAATTTCGGGAAATCGGATGGACTTTCCGTGGCGGAAAGAACGGCGGGGGAAAACGCCCACAAGGAGAGCAGGAAAAATGCCGCAAGAGCACGGGAGAGCAAGTCGCGAACGCAAGCCATATGCACACCTCGAAGAAGCCGCCGCGCACGATATTAAACCGTTTCAATACTGAGTTCCACTAAATTCTGGGGGGCGCAGAAGCGAGAAAAAAGGGACCGGAGGAGGGGGCCGCTAGAAGGTGTCGCCGGTGATTTCGGGAGTGTGCGGCTTCCAGTCCGATGGCGGGAAGGCCACGCGCCAGAAGTTTGGCGCAGGCTTGACGAATTCGATGCCCACCTCGCTTCTTCCGTCTGGCGCGGGATCCGCGCGCGCGACGCGGCAAAGCTGCTCTTCGTTGGTCTCCGGGTTTTTCAGGATGATGACCTGCCCGACCGTCACTTTCAGGGACAGGTAGATCAAGGCCCCGTGCGCGTTCACCACGGCGGTTTGCGTCAACTCGGAAACGGGCTTCTTGTCCGGGCCGCGCCCAATCACCTGGACGGGAATGCGCAGCAGTACCCGCTGGCTGCGGCGGCGATTGCTCATCGGCGCAAGATTGGAAGAAAGTGAGGACATAAGCTCCGTCAGGCGTATTCATTTATGGGGTGCGGCGATGCGCGCGTCAAGAGTACCAAGTTGCGCCCGGCCAAAGGATGGTCCCGGAGGAGGGAGTCGAACCCACACGGGGAGTGATCCCCGGCAGATTTTGAGTCTAAAACGTACCCTCTCAAGTACTAGGCTTTTCGCGTATTTCCTAATAGTTTTGTCGTTTCTTTTACTTCGGGTTACGCCCGTTTACTACGGATTGAACACAATTGAACACAGCTCCTAGCGCCTTCTTTTAAGCTTGGCCTGGCGGGCCTGGTGCGCGCGCTCGATCGCCTGCCGCATCGCTTCCACGTCGCCTTCCTTCCCGATGTTGTAGCGGTCGAACATCGCCCGGGTTTTGTGCCCCGTGATCGCCATTATACGAGCTTCGGATTCTCCGGTCTCGCTCATATTTCGTGCCGCGGTGTGTCGTGTGTGTTTTAGGTGCGGCCCAGAGTAGCCCAGGCCCTTCACGTGGCGCTCGCCGTGCGTCGGGCAGACCCGTCCGTCGCAGATCGCGCCGCACGCTCGGCAGTGGTGCTTCCCTATTCCTAGTTTGAGGCACGCGGCCTGCCACGGTTCGCGCGTGTTCACGTCCGCGAAGACCAAAGCGTCGGGCTTCCCGGGTTTCAGCTTGAAATCAGAAGGCAGAGGCACGAGGCGCGGGTTCCCTGTCTTCGTGATCTCGGCGGGAAGCGTTACTGTGTGCTTCTCGACGTCCACGTCGCGCCAGCGGAGCTTCTGCATCTCGCCGACGCGCATCCCGGTGTGGTAACAGAGAACAAACGCGGAGCGGAGAGGCTCGGCCAGTTCTTTCGAGAGCGGAGCGTACCAGGCGTCCTCGATGAAGATTGCTCCTCGGGCCACGTTCGGCTCGTTCGTCACCGGCCAATATGCCGGTGCGTCCGCAGGCTGGATCATTTCATCGCGCACGGCGATCTTGAACATGCGGCGAAGCGCCGCGATGCAGCGGTTTGTCGTCGCGTCGGTTATGCCGTCGCGGCGGCACGCCCGGCGAAATTCTTTCAGCGCCTCGATCGTGAAGTCCGCGACGCGCCACCCGGCGAAGTAGCGATCGATGCGTCCGAAGTTGGAGAGCGTGCCGCGGCGAAGCGAGTGCCGATGGAGTTCGACGCACTCGGCCACGTAAGCAGCGCGCAAATCCTCATACTTGACGTCGCCCGGATCCACCGCGCGCGGCCGGCGTCCCCCCAACTCCTGGAGTTTCGCGTTGAGGAATCTCTGCGCATATCCGCGGTCCTCGGAGTGCGTCGAGACGCGGTGCTGGATGTAAGCCGTAGAGCCGTCCGGGCGGCGCTTGATTTCGCGATAAGACACATGCCAAATACGGCCACGCTGGCCCAGAGAGCCGGTGCCATAGCGCGCGCGAGGCTTTCTCTTGGCCATCTTCCTATCTCACGTGCGGGGAAATAACCGCGCGCTGCCAATACAAATCTCGAATTTCAGGCGGGATATTTTCAATGAGTCCATTGCAGAGGTTATGTTTGAATTGTCTCTGAATGACCTTCAGATGGTCTCCTAGACCGTCGTCGTCCAAAAACGTTTGTGTGTAGTGACACACCGGACAGGTAGCTATAATCTTCGTTTTCGCCCCTGTTCCTTCTACTTTCCACTCAGTCGCCACAAAGTCACCTCTCTTACTTCCCACGCGCTAGGTAAAGCCGGATCGCCCGCCGGATTAGGTCAGAGACCTGCAATCCTTCCTTCGCTGCCAGGACTGCCAGTTTCTTCAACTCGGCCGCCGGGATTCTCACCGAAGTCTGGTGTAATCTCATGGGTTCTAGTGTATCACACTTCTCTCCCGGCGAAAAGCAATTTCTGATAAAGCCAATAGACAATTTACAGTGTGACCAACATCGTGTAGCCTGTGCGGGAGCGGTATGGAAGATTCACAGCCAAGCGTCGTAACCCCTAGCGACCTCGAGGCCTACTACAGGTCGATAGAGGTCCCTTTCTGGGTGGCTTGGAGGGCAATCACCCGTCGAGACGATCCTACCGGCCTCTTCCTCGTCGGCTTCCTGCTGTGCTTCTTTCCTGTAATCCCCTTCCTCGCGTCCACGCTCGCTCGCGTCATCTACGGGAATCCAACGATCCACGTCTGGCGTCTGCACTTTGAGCCGTCATCGTTCTGGCTCTGGTGGCCGGTCTCAGCCATTGCATCATTCCTGCTTATGCTGGCGATCGGAAGGCAACAAGGCAGGGTCGCCGGATACAGAATTCGACAACTGTCACCACAACAGTTGCGGTTCGCATACTGCTACGGGGCCTTGGACGAGATAAGAAGATACCGCTCGAGCCGGGCGCCTCAGCACATCAAGGAAGCAGACGCCTACCTGAGCAAACTTACAGCCGCAATGATGCGAGCCTCAACGCTAGACCTCGCCGAGGGGGCTTATCCGTATCACTACTGGCAGTCAGATGCATGGGTCGGGCAGCGAAAGAGCGGAGAACAAGCCTCCGTCGGAATCCGCTTAAAACTGCCGAGTTGGTACCGCTTACAGCCCGAGGCAGAAGAAATCGTGAAGGCCTTCCCGCGCACGATCCTTCTGAGGGAACGAGCGGCGGACGGTAAGGATCTCGAGGTGGTTGAGTCAGCCCTGATCGACCTTGGGACGTTCCTCTTTACCGAGATCGCCAGCGTCCCAGGAGCGGCACCACGCGCCGCGCTTGAACGAGTTGGCACAGAATCGCTACTGAGCTTCGCACGGAAAATAAACGCGCTCCCCCCATACAAGCGGCAGCCGCGCAAGCAGGAGCGCCGCGGGGGGTTGCTGCAGGGCCTAACTTCGCTCCCTCGGCGACTCACGCCGATTCTTACTCATGAAAACGTGCTCGCCGCCTTCTTCGCGTGGCTGTTCCTAGCGTTCGTGCTCGAAAGCGCGGTTATTCTCGTCGCGTTCAAGCTCTTCCCGAAGTTAGTCATGGACACCGCGTTGATGGCAACAGCGATCGGAACTCCATTCCTCGTCGCGGCAGCGGGCCTTGTAGTCTCAAATCGGCGACCTAACTCTCCAGACTAAGGTGCCCCGGGTAGCGTGCGGGACTAAAGAGTCAGTGCTGCTTTGTCGCTTCTGCCGCTTTCTTCATCCATGCATTCGTTTTTCTGGCTTCTTCGATGTCATTAGCGTCTAATGTGCTGACAACTTGTTCGATCGCCTCCGTAGAGCCCGGTGAGGTTTGTAAATAGTCTCCATTAAATTTTTCAAACTCTGAGTCAACGTTCAGTGCTTTCAGTTGCTCCCTACAGTGCTGAAGAGTCACGACGGAAACGGTGAAACCAGTGCGATGCCCACTCTCGGTTTCGGAATAGAAAGCCAAAATCCGCGCGACGACATCCGCATCTTTCTCATCAAACACAATCTCAACATCCTTTTTGTTCCGAAATCGTTCTCGAATCCCGCTTACCAACTCGGAGGGTGATTTATCACTGAACTCCAAAAAAAGCTTGACCTTGTCATACGAGTCGAGCACGTTGAAGGGTCTCCCGCACGAAAACGTGTTAACCAGATCGGTTGCGTTCTTGATTCGAGACGCGTATTGGTCCTCTATCCAACTTAACAACACTCTGTACTCCGCTTGTGTCAGCTTGCGCAGGCCTGCTTCCTTGAAATTAGCTTCAGTTAGGCCTACATCCTTTTCCGCGGTATCGTTCCAGACTGCCAGTTCAACCTTGGCTTGAGCTAGTGTAGGCTTTGGACGTGGCGTTTGAGTAGTTGCAGTCTGAGACAAAACTGAGGCGCAACAGAATATATAGGAAGTTAGCAAAACTACTCGCACCGGATATTTCATATGAGCACCTCGACCTAGAGCTCGGTCCGGGTATTCGTTCAATGGGTATATTACTCCCTTATGGAACGTAATCGGGTGTAAACTAGAAGTCCCTCCTCCACTGAAAATCAAAATCTATCCCCAGGTGATCTCATGGACGAACAGCGGAAGCACGCGATTCTGTTTGCCGCGACGCTCTTGTGCGCGCGGAAGATGATCGAAACGATGGAGTCGGACAAGCCGAATTTTGCGGAACAGTACTGGGTGGATCGTGCGATCGACAAGGTCGCGTTCATCCTTGAGCGGATCGAGCGGAAGTGGCCGGCGGGGGTCGGCGCGGCGCGGTGAGGTTGAGCTGTTGGTGTTTTAGCGACCTTGAAGCACCCAGTCTGTGCCGTGGCATTCAGTACATTCAGGAAGAGGGGCCCCTTCGGAGAGTTGCACAGGCGTCGCCCGACCAAAGTCGAAGTAGCACTTTGTGCATAGGTACGTTCCGGGTGCTGGCGCCGATTCGACGCGGGCGTCGAATGAGTTTGCCCGTCCGAAGTACCGTGTTATGCGTCGCTGGAGTAAGCGTGTTTTGGCGCCGTTGAGTCGAAAGTGTTCGTTCGGGCGGATTCGATTGATATAGCTTGTGTGGACGGCTTGAATAAGTTCCAAGTCAGCATAGCTTTCGGTGGGAATTTCGGGCATGTGTCGCTTAATCCAGAACGCGGAGTATCTGTGGCCCTGCTTGAGTTTTTCAAATTCCTCTGCGTCATCGACATCCGCCTTATCGAGGGGGAAAATGGGTGCTACCTGAAGAAATTGCTTGTTTTGGACATCGCATGTCTGGTTGAGGACGAGAACTGGGGTTTTGTCGAGGACACCGAGGGCATAGTCCCCGCGGTCATTTGTTTGCCATTCGATGCTGCTCTGGTTGGAATCGAGTACTCTGACAGTCCCGGGAGTACTTCCGTGCTGAAGGGCTTCGTGCAGCGGCCTGGCGGTCCTAGCGGCTCTGAGGAGGAGCCAACGGCAGCCCATTTCTTCCCAGGGCATCCTTAGGATGGGGACGTTGGTGAGGATTTCCGCTTGATAGAGTAGGTACGGCTCAAGCGGGCTTGAGTCGTAGAACGTATCTTCGTCGATGTTACCAGGGGTGCTCTCGCTCGAATTCACTCAGTTCCTCGCCTGATTTGTCGCGCAGGGATCTCTTGGGTAGCTTCATCTCGAGCACAGGGCCGCCGGCCCTTTGCGGTTCCGCTTGGCGTGGTTCGGGTCGACTTAGGAGAACTTGCGGCGTCTCCAAATCGACGGAGACAAGATCGCAACCACTGGAGGCGGCTGTAAAGTACGTCCCTTCTAGCTGTGCGAAGCCCCACACGATGACCGTCGCAGCCGATGCCTTAACGCAGAACTGAAAAGCAGAAGTTGGGGTTCGAGTTTGGCATGCCCGGCGGGTGCCGACGTGGACGGGGGTTCGTGTGGTCCTCTTCTGGCCGGTAAATTCTGAATACGACGCCAAGAGTTCCGGTCCCTGGTATCTCACGAGTCTTGATTTAGCGAGCTCTAGCGACACTTGTGTTCCTTTCTAGTATCGGTTGATTGTAGGTAATGCGCTGCGCGTGCGGCCTCAAAACGTTAAAGAAGTACTTCGTGAGGACCGTCGACATAATGACGCGAACGGTTGCCTCGATCTCCATATCGGTCCTTTGCGTTTTGGCGAGGTGTACCTCTCTTGGCGAGAGGTGGTAGAAATCGAGCGAGGACTCACCGTCACCAGCAGCTGCGAAGATGATATTTGCAAACAGCGTGGGTGCCTCCGTCTCTGTCGGTATGAGCGGGCGAAGGTCAACGCTAGTTCCGGATGCTTGCAGGATCTTATCCACAGCCTCTTCGACCGGGGTGGCGCTAGCGCAAAATACCCCAAAGAGAGAGTTGGTCGGCATCACAACGTCGATCCGGTCAGAAAACTTGTCCGTGTTTTCGTTTCGATGACCAAACGCGAGGATTGCCATGCGCATTTCCTCGTCGACGCGGAGATGCAGACAGTCAGCATAGTAGTACTTATCTGGCGGTGAGATCTGGCTGAAATCGAACCTGATTTCCATTGGCCCTTCAGCACCCTGGGGGAGTTTGTAGAAAACTCCCTTGCTGCCGAAAAGCTGGTCGGGTTTTACCTTCTTAGTTGCCTGGTGTTTTCTTGCGGCCACTGTGAGTGCCTTTCCTGTGAGTTGGATTCCCGTGACAGTGGAAGGGTTATCGCCCGGTGATGATGCAGGTTAGCGGGTTTTCACGCTGCAAGCAATGACGGAACGGTACCAACGCCGCGAAAGGGAAAAGCCCTCGTCGTTTTCGCTATTCGTTCGCCCCATGCACTTGGATAGGAATACAACCCTACTTGTTACCTAGAATAGCGCATGGAAGAGGCGTTGGGTATCCAGATCCGTTGAGCGGGCTCTCGCGTTTGTGGTCGGACTGGTCTTCGGCGCCGCGATCATCCTGTGGCTTTTTCGCTGACGCCTTCTTCGTGGGTCCATACTGGTTGTGCATCCCCCAGTTCTTGCACCCGCACTTTCCTTCAAAATAGCCGTGCGTGCGGACGTTCATGGCCATCTGCTCGACGCAGGCGACCTCGAGGCCGAGCTCCTCGGCGATCTCGGCCGCCGGAAGCAGACACCGAAACCATAAGTAGATCAGCGCGCACAACTCGCACGCGCGGTTGTGAAAACGCCGGCGGGTCTTCGCCTTCGGCGAGGCAAGCCCGGGGATGCGATGCAAAATGTATTCGCGGATTTTTCCGTCGCTCGCGGTCCACCCGGGGATCTCCCGCAGGTGAACCGAGATCGGGATCGTGCGCGCGGAGGCGCCGGGAATCCCTAGATTTTCTAACTGAAGCGATTTGCTCTTTACGAACTGGAGCGGAGGCTCATGGTCGACGGGCCAGACGATGTGCTGAGTCTGGCACCCCGCCGCCTCCATATTCGCGCCGAGGCCGAATCGCGCGAGGAGTTTTTCGTACTTGCCGAAGATCGGCCCGCGCCCGCGGCGCACGTGGCGGCGTTCGGCAATCCTGGGGGGTCCGCCGCCGCGCCCGCCGACGAAAATCGCTCTGCCTTGCCACGGATCGTCGCGAGCGGGCGCCAGCAAACTCTGAATGAACTCGCGATCGAGCCGCCCGTACTCGGCGACGAACGCCGCGGCCCGTGTGCTTCCAAGAATTAACTGCTCGATGTCGGTCTCGCTGATCGCGTGGGCGTTTTTCCAGTGTAGCTCGGCGTAGGGCAAGACGCCTCCAAAGGGAAAGTGGTTTCAGGTGGCCCGCGCCGTGGACTTGATCGGCTCGGTCCCGGCGAGCCGCCGGCGCAACTCGACGCGGGCCAGCAGCGCCGAAACTTGTTCAGGTCGCAAAATACCTGGCGGTGATTCTCGACCCGATCGTGCGAACCGCGAGCGCCTCATCGACCAAAAGGCCTAGGTATTTTTCGCAGTCATCCTGGCTAATGCCTAACGCTGCAGCCACCGTCGCCAGGGGTTGCGGTGTGGTGCTTAGCGCGTTGAGCGCCGCGGCAACGTGCTTTTGTTCGATGTGCGCGATGCAAAAAATTTTTCTCGCGGGGTTGAGTGACATGGGGCTCCTTTCTAAAATGGTTTGGGGCACCGGGGAACTCCGATGCCCCGACGTCGCGCGGTATGACAGTTGAACGTAGAGAGACTGGGCCCACGCGCGGCGTTTTCCTCGGTTGGGCCAATGACCGAAGTTTGTTTTACGAAACCGCCATAATGACGAGCGGCGGGTTCGCATTGCTCGCCGAGGCGTCAAAATATTGAGCAGACAGGCGCATCCTGAAAATGTGGAGACTCTCGCCTTTTTCGATCGAGTTATACAGGCCGCCCGAACCACCGGTCTGAATCGTGCGCTGCCAAACGGGACGTCCCGCCCGGGCGACGATGCCGTCCCCTGAGCCGAATATGATCGCGCCGACGGATCCGACGCCGCAGTTCGCGGTCGTCAGCTCGGGGCACACGAAGACAGGCTTGTCAAACAGCAATGCTTGACCGTGAGTAACATCGAGCAATGGCCTGCCCTGGCCATCGATTGCGTTCGCGAGCATTTTCACGCACGCATCGGGCATGGCGAAGAAGCAGCGGGCGGAATCCCGCCAGAATTTGTCCAGCGCAAAAAACAGCGACGTCAAATCGCCGAGCGCGAGTTTGCCAGCGCCGCCCGCACTGTTTGTTAACGTCGAACTCAGCGCCTTCGTCACGCCGTTGATGTGCCCGCCGCTCCCGCTCCCGCTCAAAACTTCCATCATCGCGGCGCGGTAAATTGCCGTCATGCCGGCTTTGAACATGCGCTCCGAAAAATCGGACACATCTTGTTCGGCTTCAATCGTGCTGACGAGGCAGCAACGAAGATGCACGGGATTTTGAAGAGACGCATACGCCGTCGGCGTGGTGAGCGGGGTCAGTTGCGCAGCCTCGGCGATCACCGCCGCCGTGATGGTCGATAGGTCATAGCTCGGAATCGTGATCGGATTGCAATTCTCGGTCGGATACTGTATATAATCCGTAATATTTTGATTCAGTAAAGGTCCGATGTTTCGCTGAACGGCCAGCAGCTCGTCGTCGAAGAACTGCGGCACGAGGAACCCGCCTTCACCTCCAACGGAATATCCAAGGGTCTGTTGGCCCGCTTCCCATGTCCGCAATTCCGCTTCGTCGATGCGGCCGCGCACGTAAGCGTCGATCTTGCTGCGGTGCTCCTCAGCGGCTGGCCGCAGGCCGAGTTCTTGGCGAATTCCCTCGGCGTACTTCATTCGGCTTTCATCGCTCGAGCAATGTGTCGTCTCGGTAATGAACTTAATTCTCTGCATCAAGACCTGCGCCCGAGCACGGTCGGACGCGCCGCCCTTGGTCAAACGCTCGGCCTCAAACGAGAGCTCCCGAACTTCTTTTGTAGCTAGTGGTGTCAACATGAATGTTCCTTCATTGCATTATTTTTGTCCGCGGTTACGCACGGACGCGGGCCCACTTAAAACATCTTTGCTGCTTCGATCTGCGCGTCGAGCTCGGCCGAGGTCGGAAGGCCCGCGGCCTTGGCTTGGAAGTCCCTGAAGGTTTTGCCGAGCAATTTCGAGCGCTTTTCGAGAAGCTCCTCGTAACAGCGAATTGACTGCTCGCGATTGACGCGGAAGGTCGAGTAGTCACAAAAGGGAAGCTCCCGCAGTCCCTCGACCGCGTGCTCCCTGGTAAGGAATCTTTTCTCTACTTCTGAAAACATTTTGCCTCCCTCAACTCAAATGAAGTTTTTGACAAAGACGATCCTCGTCCGGCGCATCGGGATCGTCGTCGTCGTCCGTAGCGTCAGGCGATAGGAATTTGTTCAACCGAGAGTTCACCGCGTCTAGGCCGAGCGGCGCACGCTCATCTTTTGGCGCGGGTGGTGCTGGCTTGCGCAACGCGGCCGCGTTCGCTCCTTCGTTCGGGTTCATCTTCACGTCGAAATTGATGTTCGACGTTAAGCTCGGATTCGGCGCGGGCGTGGCGACGTCCCTCTTCGGCGCGGGCCATTTGTTTGGAGACATCTGCTCTCCGATACTCGGCTTCAAGCAAGCGGGTGTCTCCGGCGCCGTGTACACTTCGGGCTTTTTGTTGACCGCCAAGTTCGGTTTGACCGCCGTCGCTGGATGCGCCGCGTGATGGCGCATGTTTGTTTTTGTCATGCTGTCCTCCTTTCAATTAACCTACGACTAAGAATCGACTGCGGTTTTGCGGCGGCACTTCGTCCACGGGCACAAACGGCGACGCTGGCCGGCGCGGTTCGCGCGGGCCTTCGGCGGCGTCGTGCTCCTCGATTTGCTTCACCCGTGCGCTTAGCTCAGCCGGCGTCATCGCGAGTGCCTGCGCGCGAGTGATTAGCGTGCGCGCGAGCCATTGCGCAAGCTTTTCCTTCGGCCGCATGGTATGTTTCACGCGGGCGATGAATTCCTTATCCTCCTCCATGCTCACGAAGCCCCGCTTGCCCTTCGCCAGCTCTCTTTCGATGACCGGCTGGATGCTCTCATCCTGCTTCGCCAGGGGTTGCGCGGGCGGTGGTGCTAACGGCATGTTTTCGCGAATGAATCTCCGCAAAAATCCTTCTTCATGTTCGTTCAGTGCCATTTCTGTTCCTCCATTTCTTGACCCGTCTCCAGAAAGAAAATTCGGGCCGAAATCTTTTTGATCGCCGCGCGCAGCATCGGGTGCTCGCCGTGCGCGTCGATCAGTTCTTCCAACCAAGTCTCGACGCCGCGCAAGTAGTCGGCGCTGACGTAGCTAGGCACCAACTCCTCGAGCTCCTTCGCGATTTCCTCACGCGCGCTCGTCATCGCGGCTCCAGCAAATGCGCGAATTTTCGCCGCAGGAACTCGCAGCGCGCGTCAAAACGGGAATACCAACTCCCCAACTCCGCGGGAACGTCGTCCGGCGTGCCGAGAAAGTTCCGTAGTGCGCGCGACCGTTTCGGCACCCGCCGCGACTCCACGCGGAGGTTGTTATTTTGCGTCGCGAGGATTATTTGCACGGCGTCCCCCTTGGCAAAATTCGCAGCCTCTCGATACGATTCCCCTGTAAACATGCCAACGGTAATGTGCCGCCCTCGCCATCCACCGCCGCCCGCCGCCGAATTCCTCGATCCGGCGCAGGATCGCCGGCCACGCCTTCCGCACGCCCCGGCGCCTGGCCTCGATCGGCACGGCCGCACCCGCTGCGCGCTGTTTCCTGAGCAGCGCCCGGCAGCGCGGACATGTTTTCGCGGTCACGCATTCGTCGCCCCGATTGATGTCTCCTGCTGCTCCTCGACCAGGAACTCGCTGAAGCTCGGCGTCCGCTTACCGGTGGCCAAATGCTTCGCGAAATTCTCCACGACGGTCTTTGCGTCTGCGTGATCCGGGTTCTTCGCCAGCAACCGCTTCGCCTGAAGAAAAGTCTTCAACTCCCAGTCGCCCACCAGGACACCCTTCGAAGCCGCGAATTCCAACACTTCCTTTTCGCCCTCCATCATCAGTTCGTCCTCTCCAAGAGTTTGTCGAGCTCTGCGAGCATCGCGGTGCCCTGCTGCTTCGCGTCGCGGCGCTCGGACAAGATCAACTTCCTGCACTTCAACAGCAGCGACAGGTTGACGAACGCGGGGTTGCGCTTGCCGCGAACGGTTTGACCGCGCGCGCATTTTTCTAACGCGGCCGCGACCAATGAATCCAACTTCCGCAACTCCTCGCGCTGCTCGAGCGGCAAAGGGGTGTTTTCCGCTTCGCGACGTGCGGCAAGTTGCTGCGGGCTGAGTTTCCTGCTGTTGCCCGCAAGTGTTATCTCTTCTACGCTTTTCGCCGGTCGGCCCATCGTTTCCTTTCACGCAACATGCACTGACTTTTTCTTCAAATCGCCGCTAAAAACGCGGGTTTTGCGCGTTTTTCGCGCCGTAAGTTGTTGATTTTTCGCGGTGTTACACAAAGAGGCACGCGGCGGCTTCCAGCGGCATCGCCAGTGCAATTACACCGGGATACCGGGTACGTGTTCGTTGCTAGAAGCACGGCGTCTCCCATCGAGTCGCAACGTAGTCGATACCTTCGCGCCACTCAGGCGTCCCTCTGCGTCCACCCGGATGGTGCGGCGCGCAGAGCATCACCACGTTTTTCGGATCGAAGAACTCCGCGTTGCAGTGCGGCTCCTTCAGGTGATGCAGTTCCGTACCCGGTTGAGTGCATTGCGCGCCGTCCACGAGTCGCTGACAAATTGGATTCAAGCTCATGATCCGCGGACGAAAGCGGTCACGATAGGTGCGACCAGAATAGAGTTCCTGCAACGGCCGCGGCGTCCTGCTATCCGTGCGTTGCGAATCGTGCTCGTCACAATAAGAACGCTTCCAATTTCCGAACTTACAGCAGCCGGGTTTCAAACACTTCCGCGGTGGACGTGTGGTGACACTCATCGCGCACCTCGCAGCCGAATGACGACCGCGCGCGCGTCACTCGCATCAACACCAGCACGCAGCAAGCGTGCGCGGATCGTTGCGCGCGAGGCGTCGGCGCGCTGCAGTTCGGTGACGATACCAGCGACTTCCTCGATCCTCGCCTGCGTCCAGCCGTGCGTTTGCATCACGCCGATTTCGGCGAGATAGTCCGCTTGCGTCACGGCCGCGGCTCCGGTGCGGGTGCAGTCGGCGCGACACGCTGCTCAAGCACGACCTGGATCTCCCGAGTGAGGGAACGCCGATTCGTTGCGGCGGACGCCTCGAGCGCACGCTTAAGCTCTGGCGGCAGACGCAAAAGGACACGCGTCCGCTCTTCACTGCTACCGCTCATTTTTTCCTCGTGGATTTGAAGTTTACGACTACAGGCGCCGAGGGATTGGCGTCATAATCAATATATCACATTGACCACCTTTTGTCCAGCGAAATCGACGGCGTTACCCAAAAAAGTTAGCCGAAAGACCGTCATATAGAGCAGGTCCCGGCGGAAAAGTACGGCGACTTGGATACTTCGATAACTGACCCGTTTCGATGGCGCGCATAGCGCGGGTCAGTGCACGACCCGTCGTGCAGGGGTCGTGCACAGGGTTGGGGGGGTACAAAACCCCCAAAAGGGGTTTTTACCCACTGCAGGACCCTTCTTTACTAAGGGGTCGTGCACTGTGCAGTCGGTTGCTTTTTTCAATCCTTCAATGCCTCCTTCCGGTAGGCATAGACGGCGCGGTCCTTCACCGCGATCCCCATCTCTTTGAACTTGGCGATCATGTCCCCGACGCTCATCTTCGGGTCCGCAGCAAACCAGGAGTTCACCATGGCCACGCGGTCGGCCTTCTGCTCTTGTCTTTCCCGGTTGCGTTCGTTCGGCTGTTCCTCGGAAAGATTCCCGCACTCGTCGGGACGCTTGTACATCTTGAAGTCACCCGTGTCGTCGATCCACGGGCGTGCGATGAGCTGGAATGGGCCGCAAGGCTGAAAGTCCCGAGGCTTCACGTTCTCGATGTGGACCACGTTGTTGATAGGGTCGATCAGTTTTACCGCCCAGGCCGTCGAGAGCATCGCACCCACGTCACCGCTGCCCCTGAGAACATTTTCGAGCGTCATCTGGTTGTCTTTAGCAAATTGTTTGGGCGAGTGGTGCGCTGCGACCGTCGCTCGGGTGCCGGCGGCGGTCAGTGCGAATAGGTCCTTCGCCAACCCTTGTGAAACGTCGGCCGCCTTGCTTTCGTCCCCTGTCGTGAAGCGCATCGCCGTGTCCAAAAAAACATGCGAACCTTTCGCGGCGCACAGCAGGCGGGGATCCTGAAGCAGAGGTGGCGCACCCATGTTCAACGTGCGCACGAGAAGACGTTCGTTCTGCGTGTACTGGAGCAAGTGCATCAGCTTGAGGCGGTGGACGAAGGGCGCGAGACTGCATTCGGGAATCAAATAGAGTATGCGCTCGGCCGTTTCCAAGACCGGGAAGAGGTCCCAGAGTTTTGTGCCCTTGCCAGCTAGCAGTGCCTTCACCATCGAAAGCATGATGAACGTTTTCATGTGCCCCGAGAGTCCGCCGATCATGGTGCTGCCGTCGTTCTGCAGAAATCCTTCGATCGAGAACGAGAGCGGCGGAACGGTGAGGAATTCCTGGGGGGTGTGAAAAAGTTCAAGCCACTTCGCGGGATCCATTTCCGAAGCAGTTTCCACGCTCGCGTCGAGGTACGCCCGCGCGGCCGCTCCGATCTCCGCCGAGCGCAGCGGAATGTCGGCTTCGGCGTTGAGGAAGAGCTCGCACGCGTTCAGGAGTTTGCGATGGCGCGCGTTGCGCCGCACGAGCCGCGCGTAGCTGGTCATATTCGCCGGCGTGAACGGTCCGTTCAGCGGGTCGTCGAACCCGTGGACCGCCGCCGCCTCCACCTCGTCGAGGCGGAGGGGCTCGATTGCGGCGAGCGTGTTGATCGTCTCGCCCATCGCGTCCATGTCCTGAAATCGCTTGTAGAGTCGCCGGCAGAGCGGAGAGAAAAAGTCCTCGGGTGTGAGCTGTGAGAAGTCGAACGCGGCGCCGGAGAGGATCCCGCCGAGGACCGCACGCTCCGCTTCGGTGTTGATCGAAGACGCGGGCAACAGCGGTCCACTCATGGCCGCCTCCGCTTCCGGCTGCGTCTCTTCGCCCAGCGGCGGGCGACCCACGGGCGGCTACCGCGGCGGTACGGTGCCACAATTCCCTTCTGCCGCTCGAGCCATCGGTCCACGTCGATCCGGTCGAGGCGGAATGTCTGGCCGATACGGACGGCCGGGACCGCACCGTCGTGGAGCAATTGCCGAACAGTACTTGCCGAAAGAGACAAGTACGCGGAGGCATCTTCAATTGTGAACCAGCGTTTGTTATCGGTTTGGACTACGGGAGGCGATCCCACGGCGCACCAATCAATGGGAAGGGCCGCGGCGAAACGGCCCTCCCCTGCCCACAGTGCGCGTGGAGGTCGGCCAAAGCCAACCTATCCATGTCCGCGGCGAAGCGGACACGAATCTTGTCTAAACTTTTCGGGAATTCGCCGAACCTGAAGAGGAAAGCCATCGCCGCGCACTAGGCCCAGAATTTGATTTGTACTCTTAGCCTGTAGCGCCCGCGTTTGCGGCGTAATCGCCTATACGGGAAGCGGTGGGACGGTCATTTAACGCCCGAAGGCAGCGGCCGTGCTTTACCCACTTATCTCGAAAACAGCATACCCTAGTTCTAGTACCCGTGTCCAGCTAAATTTTGCGGCGTGCTCGCCGAGTCGCACATCCCGACTCTCGGCCCTGTTACTGGATTCCTGCCGCAACGGGGGTCGTATCCCGAAAAATTGAACACAGAGATTGAACACAGAGGGGTCGGACTTTGAGGTGTAAGTAAGGGGGACTATCGCTGAAACCCGCGTAAACACTAGCGAAGATTGGTCCCGGAGGAGGGAGTCGAACCCACACGGGGAGTGATCCCCGGCAGATTTTGAGTCTGCTGCGTCTGCCAGTTCCGCCACTCCGGGAGAACTCTATTGAAAATAGCATGAGCGAGGTGTGGGGTAAAGGAGCGGGTCGGGCTCAATGCGATGAGAAGATGGAAGTGGTGCCAGGATCCCTCCGCTGCGCGGCCCGACGCGCCAAAAGGCAGCGCGGGAGAAACAGTCGGGCCGCTTCGGTCCCTTCGGCTCCGCTCAGGGCAGGCGGGATGACAATTTAGGGGGATCGCAAAAAGCGCGGGACTCCGGTCCCTTCGGCTCCGCTCAGGGCAGGCGGGAGGACAATTCTGGGAGGGAAGGGGTGGGGAAGATGTGCCGCGCACTACCGGCGCTCTTCGTCGTGCGCGCAGTTAACCCAGCCCTTGCGGGCTGGGCTAACTTGTGGCGCGCCTCCGGCGCTTGATTCAAGCGTGGGGGCAGGGTTGGAATAAATGGCAGTTTGCCGGGTGGGTTGCGGTTGTGAAGGCAGCAAGCCGCTCTTTGAAGCTCCCTTCGAGGCTCAGGGCAAGCAGGGCAAACAAGCCGCCCTTCGAAAGAACTAAGGGCGAGCCGCACTGCAAAAAAAGAGGAACCCAAGACCCAGGTAGAAAATCGAACCTGGGGCACCCAAACCCATGACCCAGGCACACACTCCGTGCCTGGGGCACCCGGCCTTGCCGCTTCACGGCTGACAGGATAGACTGCGAAAATTCATGGATGCTGCAGCGAGCACGATGGAGAGACCTGTAGCGGTGGAAGATCCGCGCGCGGGCCTGCTCGGTTTTTGGGCTTTGATGGCCACGCAATTCCAAGGGGCCTTCAGCGACAACGCCCTAAAGTGGCTGGTCAGTTTTCTGGTATTGGACTCCAGCATCTCCCGCGAGCAGCGCGATTTCCTCTTTGTGCTGGTGGTGCCGCTGCTTTTCGCGGTTCCCTTCCTCGTGTTTTCCATTCCAGGGGGCTATTTCGCGGACCGCTTCAGCAAGCGCCGCGTCACCATCTGGACGAAACTCCTCGAGCTGCTCACCATGGGCGTGGCCACCTATGCGCTCTGGCAGAACCGCCTGGGACTCGCCGCGGTGGCGCTGTTTTTCGTTTGCCTGCAGGGAGCGATCTTCGGCCCTTCGAAATACGGCCTCCTCCCGGAATTGCTTCCCACCAGCAAGCTGAGCTGGGGCAATGGCGTCATCGAACTCACCACGCTGCTGGCGGCGATTGCCGGGACGCTCGCGGGCGGCTTCCTGGCGCACA
>Ga0326727_10011555_pt1 | contig 20488 bp, 16 predicted proteins | sample MB2enrmetagenome_FD_207643 | JGI IMG/M metagenome (GOLD analysis project Ga0326727, IMG submission 207643) | Lab enriched peat soil microbial communities from McLean, Ithaca, NY, United States - MB29MY | ecosystem: Environmental > Terrestrial > Soil > Wetlands > Peat | place: USA: New York...
CTGAATTTGGCGTATGTCATCAATGGCGGTATCCAAAGTAGTGGCCATGAGTTGGTGCATTTTTTCCGGGTCATCACCCTCCACAAAGTGGGGCGTCCAGCCGCAGCCGCGCAGAAATTGCTCCAATTCCTCGTGCTCGATGCGGGCCAGCACGGTCGGATTGCTGATCTTGTAGCCATTGAGGTGCAGGATCGGGAGCACCGCTCCATCATTAATGGGGTTGAGAAACTTGTTGGATTGCCACGCGGTTGCCAGTGGGCCCGTTTCCGCTTCACCGTCACCGACAACGCAGGCAACAATCAGACCGGGATTATCAAGCGCAGCTCCGAAGGCGTGGCTGAGCGAGTATCCCAGCTCGCCACCTTCGTGAATCGACCCCGGCGTGGTCGGCGCGACGTGGCTCGAAATCCCGCCGGGGAACGAGAATTGCGTGAACAGCTTTTTCAGCCCGGCTTCGTCCTGGCTGACATTCGGATAAGTCTCACTCCAAGAGCCTTCGAGGTAGACGTTGCCCACAATTGCCGGGCCCCCGTGACCAGGGCCGGCAAGGTAGAACATATCCAGGTCATACTTCTTGATGACCCGGTTCAAATGCACGTAGATGAAGTTCTGGCCCGGCGTCGTGCCCCAGTGTCCAACCACCAAGGGTTTCACGTGCGAGAGTTTTAGCGGTTCTCGCAGCAAGGGATTGTCGTAGAGGTAAATTTGGCCGACCGACAGATAATTGGCGGCGCGCCAGTATGCATCTATCTTGTGGAGCAGATCAGGGGAAAGGGTGTTTGTAGATATGGGGAGCGGTTCCAAGGAAAGAGTTGCTGTCTTCATGATTCAATTCTCCTTTTTTCAGTCAGGGACGAGATCGCTGCAGTCCGGCGTGGCGATCTCCAGTTTCTCGACCTCATTAATGACACGAACAGGCACCCAGTTATTCACCCCAGGTGTAGTTGTCCTAGACGGCAGCAATCACGCTGGACAGAAGCATTGGCCGCGGCGGCGACATCCTCCGGACTCCGCCTTGGGTATGGGGTTGTGCCAACCGCCGGCTGGAGCGATGATCGTGTCGACCTCTTTCGGTCCCCAGCTACCGCGCTTGTAAGGGCGAACTCGGTGGTGGGTCTTAAGAACGGGATCGACAACCGCCCAAGCGGCCTCAAGCGCATCCTCACGGGTGAAGAGCGCTCCATCGCCGTTCATGGCGTCCCCCAAAAGCCGCTCGTAGGGCGATGCCTCGGCCGGCGTTTCTTCCAGTAGGTAGAGCTCTCGCTGGTCCCCGACGAATTCCTTCCCGGCGAGTTTGACGCGAGCGGCGATGGCGATGGCCGCGCTGGGGGAGAGCCGGAAGCGCAAGTAGTTGGCCCGGCCGTTCGTCGGTGCGGAGTCAGCGAAAAGCCGCTGCGGCGGGGGCTTCAGCTCTACCAGTACCTCCGTCGCGGTGTCAGCCAGGTATTTGCCGGAGCGCAGGTACCACGGCACGCCCTCCCAGCGCCACGAATCGATGAAAAGCCGCAGAGCGCAGAACGTCTCGACGTCGGAGTTCTTCGCAACGTCCGGCTCCTTACGGTAGCCAGCGTACTGGCCACGCATCACGTCGTCAGGGTTCAGAGGGCGCATGGCTTCGAAGACCTTAGCTTTCTCGGTGTGCACGGCTCCAAAATCTCGATCGGCTGGCGGCTCCATGGCAAGCAACGCGACGACTTGGAAAATGTGGTTCTGAATCACATCGCGCAAACAGCCGGCGGTTTCGTAAAACGCGCCGCGGTTCCCTACGCCGAAATCCTCGGAAAGGGTTATCTGCACGCTGGCCACATAGTTGCGATTCCAAATCGGCTCCAGGAAGGAATTGGCGAAACGGAAATACAGAATATTCATGATCGCTTCCTTCCCGAGGAAGTGATCGATACGGAAGATCGAGTCTTCCGGAAAAACGGTGTGAGCCACGCGGTTAAGCTCTCGCGCGGTGGCCAAGTCGCGTCCGAACGGCTTTTCTACAATGACACACGCATGATTGGTCAGGTTCGCCGCGCCCAGCCCTTTGATCACCGTCGCGAAGAGTGAGGGTGGGATGGCCAGATAGTGCGCTGGGCGCCGAGCGCTACCCACCTCCTTTTTAATCGCCGAGTACGTGCCCGAGTCCTGGTAGTCCCCACTCACATACCGGAGCAGGGACAGAAGACGGTGAAGGGCACGCTGGTTATTGATCCCGCCTGATCGCTTGATGCTGTCCGTCACGCGTTGGTGCAATCGGGCGAGACTCCAGTTGGGAAAGGCAACGCCGATTACCGGGACCTTGAGGGTACCTCGCTTCACCATCGCATAAAGCGCCGGGAAGATCATCTTGTGGGCGAGATCGCCCGTCACACCAAAAAGCACCAGCGCGTCTGAACGGGATGCGACCATCAGGCGCCTGCCTTCTTGGCGGCGGCCTTTTCCTCATGGCCGCCGAACTGGTAACGAAGGGCGGACAAGATTTTGTCAGCAAAGTCTTCCTGGCCGCGCGAACTGAACCGCGCGTAGAGCGCGGCACTGAGGACGGGAGCCGGAACCGCCTCATCCAGGGCCGCTGCGATCGTCCAGCGCCCCTCCCCCGAGTCCGACACTCGGCCGGCGAACTTCTCCAGGTCGGGGCTATCGAGCAGCGCCGTGGCAGCGAGGTCCAGGAGCCATGAGGCAATGACGCTGCCGCGGCGCCAGACCTCGGCAATATCGGCCAGATTCAGGTCGTATGGGTATTGCTCGGGGTGGCGCAACGGCGTGGTTTCGGCATCCACGGTGCGCTGCTCCTTGCCGGCGTTGGCATGGCGAAGGATGTTCAGCCCCTCCGCGTAAGAGGCCATAATGCCGTATTCGATGCCATTGTGGACCATCTTGACGAAGTGGCCAGCGCCGCTGGCGCCGCAGTGCAGGTAGCCGTGTTCGGCGGTGCCACCGAGCTTCTCCCGGCCGGGGGTGCGGGGCGCTGCCTCGATACTTGGGGCCAGCGCCGCGAAAATGGGGTCGATGCGCTGGACAGCAGTTTGGTCACCACCGATCATCAGGCAGTAGCCTCTTTCCGACCCCCAGACCCCGCCGCTGGTCCCCACGTCCAAATAGTGGATGCCCTTCGGTTTCATTTCGGCGGCGCGGCGGATATCATCGTGGTAGTAGGAATTGCCACCGTCGATGACCACGTCATCACGTTCGAGAAGTGGGACGAGGGTCTTGAGCGTTGGATCCACCGCAGCGGCCGGCACCATCAGCCAGACCGTGCGGGGCGATTTCAGTTTCTTCGCGAAGTCTTCGAGCGATGTTGTTCCGAACGCTCCATCTTTGACGAGCGCCTGGCCAGCTTCCGGATGGAGGTCGTAAACGACGCACTGGTGCCCCGCCCGCAGAAGGCGCCGCACCATGTTGGTTCCCATCCGGCCTAGTCCGATCATGCCGAGTTCCATTTGGATTTCCTGCCTCTCAAAGTCGGTTCCGCCTGCTCCATCCACAGCATCCCATCACAGGTAGGGACAAGCAGTTCAAAATTGCTCATCCGGGCAGACATCTGAAAGTCAAACCGCGCATCAACACACACGGAACTGCAAACTCCACTCGCGCAGGTTGAATTACTTTTCTCCGTGATTATCCGGTACGTTCGTCTTCTTCATTTTTACGATCAAGCTACTTTGCGAGGGTAAGACCCAAAACGCGACAGACCAGGTTTGCGATCATCCATTCCTCGTTCGTAGGAATGACGCGGACGGGAATCCGGCTGGTCGCGGCGGAAATCACGACCTCATTCGTTGCGTTTTGCTTTTCATCGAGTTCGATTCCAAGGAATCCCAGCCCATCGCAAATCCGGGTGCGGACAGTGGGAGCGTTCTCTCCGATGCCGCCCGCGAATATAAGTGTGTCCAGTCCGCCCAGCGCCGCCGCGAATGCGCCGATCCATTTCTTGACCTGGTAACAAAACAGGGCCACCGCTTCCGCCGCTCGCACGTCTTGCGTTTCGTGCTCCAGCAAGTCGCGCATGTCGGAACTGGTCTCCGACACGCCGAGCAGTCCAGATTTGAAATTGACCATCTCATTGAATCCCTTTGCATCGAGGCCCGCAGTGCGCGCCAAATACCAAATCAACCCGGGATCGAGGTCGCCGGAGCGGGTGCTCATCGGCACACCGGCGGTCGGAGTGAAACTCATGCTGGTATCCATGGATTTGCCGCGATGCACTGCCGCCAGGCTCGCGCCATTGCCGAGGTGGGCCAGGATGACCCGGCCCTGCGCCGCTTCCGTTCCCGCCAGGCGGGCCAGTTCACCCATCAGGAACTCGTATGACAATCCGTGGAACCCGTATCGCCGAACTCCCCGCGCTTCGTATCGGCGCGGGATCGGCAACAATTGGGCCACGCGCGGCAGGTCATGGTGAAAAGCCGTGTCGAAACACGCCACTTGGGGCAAGTCAGGAAACCGGCGATGAAACTCCTCGGTCAACAGAATCTCCTCCGGCAGATGCTCAGGATCGAATGGACCAAGCTGGCGCAAGTCCGCAACCATTTCCGCAGTGATGCGCCGTGGCTGGCTATATTTCGGCCCGCCGTGCACAACGCGATGCCCCACCGCGGTAAATGCACCATACCCGCTGCGTTCTTCGATACCATCGATCAGCGCGCCCACCGCCGCGGTGAAATCGGGCGCCGTCACTGGCCGCGAATCGTTGTCGCCCGGGTTCAAGCCTTTCACCCGCAACGTGGCGCCCGGCTGTCCTACCCGGTCAATCCCGCCCTCCAGAATCCGCCGGAGTGAATCACCGGTCTCAAACAGGGCGAACTTGATGCTTGACGAACCGCCATTAATCGTCAGGATGCGTGGATTAGTGGGCTTCATGGATGACTCCATGGTCATTCGTCAATCCGAACGAAGCCAGTTTCGCGCGCGTAGACGCGTAATCAGTGTGAAGAATGCTTCGAATCCCCAAGCTTTCCGCGATCTGGACGAACATCGGGGTGTCTTCGATATAGACGACCTGCCGGGCTGGCGCCTGGGAGATATCCAGCGCCAACCGAAAGATGTCCGCATCGGGCTTGCGGATGTGGACAAAGCAGGAGGAAATAAAAGAATCCACCAACCCGTCCAGCTTGAATTTGCGAATCCTATGCACATTCAGTTCGCGTGCTTCGTTGCTGACCACGACGATCTCCAGCCCATGCCGCGCCTTGAGCTGAGCGAACAATTCGATCATCTCGGGGTAAGGTTTCGATTGCGCGAACATGAAGCGCAGAAACTGAGCCCGAGTGAACGGCCGCTTTCGGTAGAAGACCACCCGACCTAAATATTCTTCCAGTGTGAGCTTTCCCTCCTCGTAGGTGTCGAAAGTCAGTTGATGCCGTGCCTCGATCTCAGCCCACTCCAACTTGAAGTTCGTCGCCGCCCGTTTGCGGGCATGATGATCCCACCCGTCGGTGAGCAGGACGCCGCCAATATCGAGAAAGAGGCAGGTGATTACCGGTGCTTTTTTCATAGATCTTTCTTCCCTCGACCGGATTATCGCTGCCAGCGGATTCGAGTATCCTCCAGTGGGATTACAATAGAGGAGTCTGCGAACGATCCTGCTGAAATCACGCGCCCGTTGTCAGCGATTTCCGCCTGGTCTGCGCCAGGCCATCAACGTTTTTGCGAAAGATTTCGATCCATACCCTAAATCTTACGGCACTCAGTCTTTACCCGCCGCATGGCTATGGTGTTGCTCCGATGCCGGCGTCCAATAGGGCGACCGGTCGTAATAATCGTAAAGCCTGTTCTCGTATTCGCGAGTGACGGTCATCGACTCGCTCCACTCCGGGCCGTTCTTGATGGTTTCCCGGGTGAGGTCGACGTAGACTTTGGAATCCGCCCAACTTACATTGTCGATCCACTGGGGCGCGACCAGAACTTTTTTGCCGGGCCACCAATTCCGCGTTTCCACCTCGAGGTATCGAATCGCCCAGGTTTCATCATCAACGAGGAAATCCTTTACGTGACCGATCTCACCGTCGGTCGCCTCAATGTGATAACCCGTCACCTCGTCGGTGCTGCGCAGATGTGAATCGGGCGACTCTTTTCCCGCCCTGGCTCGCAACGCCTCCGCTTCTGTCACCGCTTCCCTTTCAACCGTCAAGCCTGCCGGATAAGACGCCAGGCCCCAAAGATTGGGCCCACCCCAATAATAGGGATAACCGTAATACCCCAAGTACAAGGCTTCGTGCTGCCTCGATACGGGCTTGTGCGCATCGATGGGGGGGCTGTCCTCGATCTGTTTTTTTGTCAGTGCCACATCGAGCCGCTTGGATTGCCACCCCGCCTGACGGAGGGCAACGGGCGAGACCAGCACCAGCCGGCCGCCCAGCCAGTCCCCGGCGTTGACCACCAGATAGCGGATGGCCCAGGTCTCATCGTCAAAATAGAATTGCTCCAATGTTCCAATCTCCCCATCCCGGGCGCGGATCGCAAAACCCTTTAGTTGAGTGATATTTCTTAACATGGTTCTACCCTCCTTGGCATTTTGTAGCGTTAAGTGGGGTTATCGCGCGCCGACCGCGGCGGGTTTCGCACCAGCGGCGATGTGCAGTGCAACTTCCGCCGGGTGAGTCGTCTGTAAAACGTCTTTCGCCTTGGCCACCTCGTCCGCCGTGCCGTGGGCCAAGACGAGGAATTTATCCGACTTGATTGCCGTCTCGTAATTCACGACGCTGTCCTTGGGGATGCCAATGCTGTACAGCCCCGCGCCGATCGCGCTCATCCCGCCGACCACCACGGCGCCCTCGAGAGCCCCAACAATCCACGCGACGAGAGGGCCGGCTACCAAGATCGGGCCGACGCCTGGGATGGCGAAGGCCGCGGCTCCGAACAACATCCCCCAGAGCCCGCCCCAGAAGGCACCGAGTTTTCCCCAGTACTTCATTCGGTCGCCGGTATTGTAGTAACCTACGACCTGCTCTTCGGTGTGATAGTCCTTACCCACGATGGACAGTTTCTTCATATCCACCCCCGACCTCTGCAATTCCTTCACCGCCTCCTCTGCCTGGGAATGGGTGTCGTAAATGGCTACTGCCGCGTTTGTTACTGACATGGCCAGTTCTCCTTTTTCTGTTGATTGGGTTTTGTCGCTTGTCGACTCATTTCCATCTTTGACCTGAATTAAGAGGACATTCTCCTTTGACTGCACAGACGCCACCGGGCCGCAAGGGCAAAGGGATGGTCTCTACCATCAGCCGATTTGGTTATAGTCGAATGCTTTTCCCCGGGCAGTCCAATACCGCTCACTGGTCTGGTCAAAAGTGCTCATCCGGACGTTTTACGTTGCCAAATGCGGATACAGGCGGGCGCCGATGAAGACCAGGATGATCGTGGCCAGGAGGATGACAGCGTAGTCGGTGCCGAGACCGTAGGTGCTCGTGCTGCCGGCCAACATGAAAGTGCGCAGGGCATCGACGACGTAGGTCAGCGGATTGAGATGAGAAATGGCCTTCAGCCACCCGGGCATGATGCTGGTGGGGTAAATCGCGTTGCTGGCAAAGAACAGAGGCATGGTGAGCACCTGACCGACGCCCATGAAGCGTTCGCGCGTCTTTACAATGCACGCGATGATGAGCGAAAACGTGGAGAACAGCGTCGCGGCAAGGACCACAATGACCACCACGTTGAGGAGCGCCAGCGGGCGCCAATCAAGCTTCACCCCGATCAGCAGCGAAAGGCCATAAACAATGGCGGCCTGCGAGAGAGTGCGAACTCCAGCGGAGAAGCCTTTGCCGAGTACAAGGGCAGCGCGCGGAGTTGGGCTGGCGAGGAATTTCTGCACAATGCCGAGGTCGCGTTCCCAGATGACGTTGATCCCGTAAAAAATGGCGACGAAGAGAACGCTTTGCGCCAGGATGCCGGGAGCAATGAAATCCAGGTACGGAATGTTACCCGTGTGCATTGCCCCGCTGCGTGAAAATACCTCCCCGAAGATGAGCAGCCAAAGCGCGGGCTGGAGGGCGCGCGTGATGAGTTCGGTGAAATCATGGCGCAATTTGCGCAACTCAAACTCGATGATGACAAATGTCTTGTCAATGAAACCGGTAAAAGGGTGGATGAATGTGGTGGTCATAGGATTGGAGCTAGCCAAGGCGCTGGGCGGTAGCGCGTTCGGCGGATACGTCGTGGAAGCTTCCGCCTGAATCAAGGGCGCTGCCCGCATAGTGTGTGAAGACCTCATTCAACGTGTGAGCGCCGCCGCCCAGTGAGGCCTCAAGTTCTTTGGTGGTGCCCAGCGCATCCACTTTGCCCAGGTGCATGATCGCAATGCGATCACAATGGCTTTCCGCCTCCTCCAGGTAATGGGTGGTAAAAAACAGGGTCGTGCCGTAGTTCGAGCGCAGATCAACGAGATGTTTCCACACGGCGTCGCGCGCAATCGGGTCCAGCCCGACGGTAGGCTCATCGAGGAAGAGCAACCGCGGTCGATGCAGCGTGGACTGGGCGATTTCCAGGCGGCGGACCATGCCGCCGGAATACTGGCCCACGAGGCGGCTGCCGTCTGCTGTGAGGCCCATGAACTCCAATGCCTCGCGGACGCGCGCCGGCTGCTCGCTATGGGGCAGGTCGTAGAGTTTGGCGAAGATGAGCAGGTTTTCGTAACCGGTCAGCGAACCGTCCACCGAGACCGACTGGGGTACATAACCGATGGCGCGGCGAACATCGACCGACTGAGTGCTTATGGAGAAACCGGCGACGAGCGCATCGCCCGAGGAGGGCGGCAACAGCGTCGTGAGCATCTTGATGGTGGTCGTTTTACCGGCCCCGTTGGAACCAAGCAAGGCAAAGACCTCACCGGCGTTGACCGAAAGGGTCAAGCCATCGACCGCCGTAAATGCGCCAAAGCGGCGAGTAAGGCTTTTGATGTCCAGAACGATGTCGCTCATAAGGATTACGAAAGTGTGGCGAGAGCCTCTTTGCTGAAATTGCTGAGTTCGGAGGAACGCCCCTCGTGGATTTTCCGCGACCACCCCGCGTCGGCAAGCAGGGGGCGGCCCACTGCCACCAAATCGAAATCTCCGCGGTCGAAACGCCGGAGGAGTTCATCCAAGGAGCTGGGCTTTGAAGTTTCTCCCTGAAAGGCGGCCAGGAAATCTCCTGAAAGCCCGACGGAGCCCACCGTGATGGTGGATTTACCCGCGAGCTTTTTAGCCCATCCCGCAAAGTTTAAGTCCGAGCCGGTGAACTCGGGGTCCCAGAACCGCCGCTGCGAACAATGGAATAGGTCCACCCCCGCTTCCGCCAGGGGGACCAGCCACGCCTCCATCTCCTGGGGTGTGGTCGCAAGCTTCGCGGCATAATCCTGAAGTTTCCATTGCGAGACGCGAAGACTGATGGGAAAGTCCGGGCCAACGGCCTTGCGGACGGCGCGAACGATTTCCACGGCGAACCGGGCGCGCTCAGCCAACGTTTGCCCGCCGTAGCCATCGGTGCGCTGATTCGTGGGATGCCAAAAGAACTGGTCAATCAAATAGCCATGTGCCCCATGAATCTCCACGGCGTTAAACCCCAGGGTTTTTGCATCTTCCGCCGCTTGCGCGAACGCGCGGACGGTTTCGGCGATGTCGTGCTCCGTCATTGCCACCCCGCCGATTTTTCCAGGCGCGACGTAACCCGAAGGCCCTTCAAACGGAGCGGGCGGCAGCCAGCCCGAGGGCTTGGGAGCCACCACGCCCATGTGCCAGAGTTGCGGGGCCATGACGCCACGGGCGGCCCGCACCTTATCAATCACGGCCTTCCACCCCGCGAGCGGCTCTCCGCCATAAAAACGGGGAATGTTCGGATCGTTGGAAGACGCAGGCCGGTTGACCACGGTACCCTCCGACACGATCAGGCCGACTTCTCCTTCCGCGCGGCGAGCATAGTAGCCCGCCACCTTCGGAGTTGGCACACCTTCGGGAGAAAACGAACGCGTCATAGGAGCCATGACGATCCGGTTCTTAAGTTCAAGAGACTTCAGGCGGAAGGGCTGAAAGAGTTGGTGAGCGGTCATTGATTTTTTCCATTCTCAAATCGCGGAGTATTAAAGACAAGCTTACACGTCGAGCCATGAGACCGGTGGTCAAAAGCGAACACGCGGACAAGTTTATTTTTGCAACAACTTATCTGAGCGTTCCGCTAGACTGCGCTCAGGGCACGAGAACTGCCGCGCCTTCGAACCGCCCGGCGCGGAGATCGGCGAGGGCTTGATTGGCCTGGTTAAGTGGATAGGTCGTGGTATGGGTGACGATGCCGATGTCAGGAGCCAGCCGCAGGAAATCTAATCCATCCTGCCGCTGGAGATTGGCCACCGAGACGATCTGCCGCTCCTCCCAGAGCAGCCGATAGGGAAAGCTGGGGATGTCGCTCATGTGGATGCCCGCGCAGACGACGCGACCGCCCTTGCGGACGGCTTTCAGTGCCAGGGGTACGAGGTCGCCCACGACGGCAAAAATGATCGCGGCGTCGAGCGGCTCCGGCGGCGCCTTGTCTGATCCGCCCGCCCAGGCGGCGCCCAGGCTCCCGGCGAAGGTCTGGGTAGAGACATCTCCCGGCTGCGTGAAGGCAAACACCGATCGCCCCTGCCACTTCGCGACCTGAGCAACGATGTGGGCCGCCGCGCCAAAGCCGTAGAGCCCAAGCTTTTTGCCCGCGCCGGCTATCACGAGCGATCGCCAGCCGATCAGGCCAGCGCAGAGCAAGGGAGCCAGCGCCACGTCATCGCCAGCTTCGCCGAGCGGGAACGCATAGCGCGCATCGGCGATGGTTGCCGTTGCGAAGCCGCCGTCGCGGGTATACCCGGTGAAGAGCGGGCGATCGCAAAGGTTTTCCTGGTTTCCCCGGCAATAGGGACAGATGCCACAGGTGTGGCCGAGCCACGGAATGCCGACGCGCTCACCCACGCGCAGCCCTTCGACGCCCGCCCCGATCACATCGATTCGGCCAACAATCTCGTGGCCGGGGATGATCGGCACCTGCGGATTGGGCAGTTCGCCATCGACAACATGCAGGTCCGTGCGGCAGACGCCGCAGGCGGAAACCTTGACTCGAATCTCACCGGGCCCCGGCTGCCGATCGGCAAAATCGGTCCATTCCAACCGTTCCCCCAGCTTGTTCAGCACCATCGCTTTCATAGCGTTTTCCGGGTCCGCGGTGTCCCCATGGCAAGTGTGAAACGAACGAGCACCGTTCCGCATGCGAAAAAAAACAGTTTCCATCTATTAAGGCGGCGAAACATGCCCGGCAGCATGTCCGGTAGATGCTTGGGGGTGGGTATCTAGTCTACCCTGTTCGGTTTGGCGAGACATCACTTCGCAAGCCCCTTCGAAACACCCTTTCCGATGCCAATTCCGTCGCCCGCCATAACTGCAGCTTTTCCTTTCAAGCTCATAGCGAACACTCCTGCAGGCACGCATTCGAGGGATTTTGCTTTGCCGATGCTGTCTTGTTTCGTCTTGTGCCCTTGACCCGGTTTACCGAGGTCACGCGCACGCCATCTCGGCGCGGTATGAAGGTTTCCAGGAGAGCAATAATCTCCGCTGCGCCCAATGGTCCTTCAAGATAATCCAAGGCGCCCGATTGCATTGCTTGCAGAAAGCAGTCCCGGTCATAAGATCGCGCCAGTACCAACACCCGCAACTCCACGTCGACTTCCATAGCCTGCGCGAGCAATTCCTTCCCTTCGAACCTGCCACTCCCCTGGTCCAAGAGGATCAAGTCAAACGGTCCGTGCCCAAGGCATTCCATTCCCTCAGCGAAGGACGAACTGGCTCGCACCTGGCACCCCAGGTTTTGGAGTATGGCTCGGTAGTGAAGGAGATCCTGCGGATCTTTGTTGACCAGAAGGACTCTGCCCTGGTTTTCCGACACCAGTTCGTCTCCCAACCCGTGGCCCTTGGATAATGATCCCATGGTTTGTTCTCTTCCTTCACGATGCGCCGGCGGAGATTTCGTCCTGCCGTGGCTGGCAATGCGTCGTGACCAGTTGTTCGAGCTCCACTGGCGCCAACGGTTTTTCGAGATAATCCACGGCGCCTAATTGCATGGCATCGAGATAGCAGTTCATTTCCAGGCAACGTGTCAGGACCACCACCGGTTTGTGCCGGTCGAGGGCCAAAGTTCGCTGCACGAGGTCGCGCGTTTCAAATGCCGGGCTACCCTGGCTCACGATGACAATATCGAAGTGCTCGTGTTCCAGGCACCCCTCCGCCTCCCGGTAATTCAAAAAAGCCCGGACCGAGTAACCCATGCGCCCCAACAGCGTGGTGAAATACTTCAAGTCTTTTTCATCCTCATCAACCAGCAGAATTCTTCCACGGGGAAACGTAGACTGTGTTGGATGGAGGGATGACGTGTTATTTCCTGGCACCATCGGATACCTCCATTCTTGCCTATGCGGCGTTGTCGCGGGCGGCAGAGCATATCGCTTGTTCGTGCCGCGCGGGAAAACAGGCAGTGACCGGGCGAAGTCTGGCCAGCCGATCACCGCGAGTCGGGAAACGTGCCTACTCGCGCAACCTTTGCATCAACAGGAGAGTGTCCTTCTCCACGAGCACAGGAGTTGTTGAGATGGATAAGGAGAGGAGCGGCAATAAAAAACAACGTTGGCGTCATTGTCGTGGCTTTTTCTAATGACATGGCGTTTCCTTCCGTCTCAGTGGCCCTTGCGCATTAAGAATGACGCTTCAAAGGGGGTACCTTAGCAAGCCCGGTTCTGGTCTGTCTGTTCAAAAATGCACAGCTAATTGCTCCAAACCCCTCATCTCAGCTAATAGGGGGAAATTACGGGGTGGGGCTGGTGGGGACCTGCCGGGTATTTGCCATGAACGGGGAGTTCATTTCGTTACAAGGGTCGCCCCGCCTTCTGAGCTTAAGCGCCGAGTCTCAATTGGAGGGCACACCATCAAACGGAATGCTTTCCCCCCGCTGCACCGCTCGGCATTGCAATCCGGGCGCTCCGTTAATGCGGATGGCGATTGCAGGATGCTATTCGCTCAGGATCACGCTCAAGAGGCCATTGTTCGCCGTCAATGCGCCGTTGCCCGCGTAATCGATAAAGCCCAGCGTGCGGAACTTGTTCATGAAATGACTGACTCTTGACCGGGTGGTGCCGACCATTTGGGCCAAGTGTTCTTGGTTGATTCCAGGATGAACGGTCTCCACTCGGCTTTCCTTGCCAAAATGCGCCAGCAGTAAGAGAATGCGGGCCAAGCGCTTCTCGCTGGAATTGAAAAGCTGGTCAACCAGATCCTCCTCAAAGCGAGAGTTGCGGGTAAGCAGGTGCGTGATGAACAACTCCGCGACACCGTGCTGCTCGTGGAGCATACGCACCATCAGCGCCTTCTCGATCCTGTAAAGAGTGCAATCGTTGACGGCGGTAGCCGTCGAGATGCGCAATGGCTGGCCGGCCAGGCATCCCTCGCCGAAGAACTCGTTGTCGCCCAGAATGCTTACGATCGCTTCCTTGCCTTGTCGGGATGTCACCGCGAGCTTCACCTTGCCTTGCTTCAGATACCACACGGAATCCGCAGCGTCTCCCTGCACGAAGATCGTGCGGTCCGCGCCGTACTCCAAAACGGTTTTCCCTCGTGAGATTCCGGCGAGGAACGCTGCCCAATCCACAGGCGGAGTCTTTTCGATTGCTTTTGCAAGGGTGGGTTTGCCTTTGCTGTCGGGCCTAACAACCTTAGACAGGCTCTTTTGCGGGGTCATAACAACCTCCTTCTGGGTTTGACCCCTGGCATGACTGAAACAAGCAGTTAAGCCAGAATTTATGTTTTGACTCCCAACTGAGCAATATTATACATCAATCTGCCTCCACGCACCACGCTCCCCGGCGGTGCCTTGCGGCTTCAGCAGCCCTTCCCGCACTGGATTCAGGCGCACCTGCTCCAGTCCGCCATCGAAGGGAAAGCCGTGGGCTTACAAGACCGGTCCGAGCTACACTTGTTCCCCGGCAGCGACATTTCGTAGGCCCGAAAACTGGTAGATTTCCCTTGATCTTTGTGTTGTAGGTTGGCATAATAACCTGATGTTACTGTGGGGAGCCATCATCTCCGCGTGCAAGTCTCCCTCCTCTTCGAAGCCCAGCCTGTCCAAGCTACGAAGTCAGCAGGCAAGATTTCGGCGTCAGGATCCGAGGGACGAAGATCCGGGGCTCATGCCGAGGATGGAGGATCCCTGCCGGCGGTCGAATTACGATTGTCGATTTGCGTAGTGCCGTCCCGCTGTTTCGGTTCCCGAATGTCATCTTTAAGGGTCCAAAGCGGGGTGGACACAAAGGATGTTAAAAATGAAGGTTGCTCTGGATGAGTTGTTGAAAATAAAGAAGTTAGGACTTTTTCGATAAGTTATTGAAAAGACATTGGATAGACGCTGGGCGAGACAACGCGCTCAGGGAAATATAGAAGAACAGCGGCCAGTGAACGGGTTAGTGAGCAAATTTGCACAGACAGTAGGAAGAAAGACGGGCAGAATCTCAGCGATGCCGGCTCGGTGGGCGTTCTTTTCAGCAGGAGACTCAAAATGAATCTTAGACCTCTGCACGACCGAATTCTGATCACGCGCATTGAAGAAAAGGAGGCCGTGAAGGGTGGAATTATTATTCCTGACACAGCCAAAGAGAAACCGCAGGAAGGCGAAGTGATCGCTGTCGGAAACGGGAAGAAGACTGAAGAGGGGAACATCATTCCCCTGGACGTGAAAGCGGGCGACCGCATCCTGTTCGGCAAATATTCCGGCGCCGAAATCAAGATGGACGGCCAGGAGTATCTGATCCTGCGCGAAGAAGAAGTGCTGGGAATCATTGAAGGTAAGGCAGCTACTGTAAGTGGGAAGAAGTAGCCCGGTAGTTGGCTTTCCGCTAGCCGACCACGAAACGAATTCGCGGGGAGCTACCGGCACATATCCCTCGCGACGAACGATGAAAAATGGAACGCAATCAACGGAATCTTGGAGGAACTGAATATGGCAAACGCAAAACTAATTGTACATGGCGAAGAGAGCCGGCATGCGATTCTCCGCGGGGTGAATCAACTGGCGGACGTCGTAAAAGTAACGCTGGGTCCGCGGGGCCGCAACGTGGTGCTGAATAAGAAATTCGGGTCCCCCACGATCACCAAGGACGGGGTAACGGTGGCGAAGGAGATCGAACTGCCGGACCCGCTCGAGAACATGGGAGCACAGATGGTGCGCGAGGTCGCTTCCAAGACCTCTGACGTTGCCGGCGACGGCACCACCACCGCCACCGTGCTGGCCCAGGCGATCTTCCGCGAGGGGGCGAAGACGGTGGCCGCCGGGGCGAACCCGATGGGAGTGAAGCGCGGCATCGAAAAGGCGGTGCGCGCCATTTGCGGTTACGACGAGACGAGCAAGGATGGAGACAAGAAGCACGTCAAAGGTGAACTCGACAAGATTTCCAAGCCGGTCGAGGGCGCGATGATCGCCCAGGTGGGCACGGTTTCCGCCAACAATGACCGCACGATCGGCAACATCATCGCCGAAGCGATGAAGAAGGTGGGCAAGGACGGCGTCATCACGGTCGAAGAATCCAAGACCATGGAGACGACGCTGGAAGTGGTCGAGGGGATGAGGTTTGACCGCGGCTATCTTTCTCCTTACTTTGTCACCGACCCCGAACGCATGGAGTGTGTGCTGGAGAATGCGCTGATCCTGATCCACGAAAAGAAGATCAGCTCCATGAAGGACCTGCTGCCCCTGCTTGAGCAGGTCGCCAAGTCGGGCAAGCCGTTGCTCATTATTGCGGAAGATGTGGAAGGCGAAGCCCTGGCCACCCTGGTGGTCAACAAGCTGCGCGGAACGTTTCACTGCTGCGCGGTGAAGGCGCCAGGCTTTGGCGATCGCCGCAAAGCCATGCTCGAAGACATCGCCGTGCTGACAGATGGCAAGGCCATTTCCGAGGACCTGGGCATCAAGCTTGAGAACGTGAAGCTGGGTGACCTCGGCCAAGCCAAAAAGATCACCATCGACAAGGACAACACCACCATCGTCGAGGGCGCGGGAAAGAACACGGACATTGAAGGCCGCGTGAAGCAGCTCCGCACTCAGGTTGAGGAGACCACTTCCGATTACGATCGTGAAAAGCTGCAGGAGCGGTTGGCGAAGCTGGTGGGCGGCGTCGCTCAAATTAAAGTGGGTGCGGCCACCGAGACCGAGATGAAAGAAAAGAAAGCGCGTGTCGAGGATGCCATGCACGCCACCAAGGCGGCAGTCGAGGAGGGCATCGTACCCGGCGGCGGAGTGGCGCTGGTGCGCTGCGTCCCCGCCCTCCGCAAGCTGAAGGGCGACGGCGACGAACAGATCGGCATCAACATCGTCACGCGCGCTCTTGAAGAGCCCCTTCGCATGATCGTCGCCAACGCCGGCCATGAAGGCGCGGTGGTGGTGGAGAAAGTGATGTTGAACGGCAACCAGAACTACGGCTTCAACGCGGAGACGGAACTCTTCGGCGACCTCGTCGCCGAGGGCGTTATTGATCCTACCAAGGTCACACGCGCGGCACTCCAAAACGCTGCTTCCGTTGCTTCGCTCTTACTTACCTCTGAGGCGTCGGTCAGCGAATACCCGGAAGAGGATGAGAACCCATCGGCAGGATCTCCGGGAGGAATGGGCGGGGGAATGTACTGAGAGGGGCTTTCGCGCAGAGTGTTGTGAGGGGCAAGCCATGGACAACAATTATCCAAGCGCGGCGATTGAGGCCCAGAATGCCCCCCCTCCAGGTGCTGAATCTCCATCGGCTGACCTGGCCGTGCTCCAGAAGGACCTGGCCGCACAAAAGGAAGATTACCATCGGCTCGCCGCCGACTTCGACAACTTCAAAAAGCGCACCCGGCGCGATTCCGAGCGACAAGCCGCGGCCGAACAGGAGTCCTTCATCCGCGATCTGCTGCCCGTTCTCGACAATCTCGAACGCGCCCTGGCCTCCGAGCAATCTGTTTCCTCCAAACAACTACATCAAGGCGTGGAAATAACGATGCAAGAGTTGGGCCGGATACTCCACTGCCACGGCATCGAGGCTGTCGAGGAGGTTGGTCGGACCTTCGATCCACACCGGCACGAGGCAGTTTCAGTGCGGCATGACCGCAGCCAACCCGATCTTATCGTCCTTGAAGTCATCCAGCATGGTTACAGCCACGGCGACAAAGTGTTTCGTCCGGCCAAGGTCATTGTGAACGATTTGGGCCATGCCCCAACGCGAAGCCGGGTTCGTTGAATTCTGGGATCACTCAAGATGTGTATCCGCTCCATCAGATTCGGGAATCATGATCCTGCCCGAGTCGGAGCGGTTGCAACAATCCGGGGAATAAGGTGAAATACTCCTCCAGGTTTAGCGGTTTCTTTCCTGTGAAACGCAAAACCGCATCACTGGTATCGCTTCGTTTCAATAAGGTACGGTCGGGCAGCGCCTCCTGCGCCAAAAACCCCAAAAAAGATGATATCCAGGAAGGCCTATGATTTTTCAGGCCGAATCCCCAACAGCGCCGGAACTGTCTGCCCAACCACAACTTGCAGTGCTCCGAGCGGGTAGATTCTTCTGCGACCACATGAGAGTATCTTCCTCGAAGAAGATGAGTCCCTGGGCAGAACAATCCAGCACTTGGGTCTATCCATGTCGAACCCTCGGTGATTTCCACTAGCCCATACTGTAGTTCCCCCCGCAAAAACCGGAATGAGCAATTTTGAACATGCCATTGTGCAATGGTGAACAGACAGGGCACAACCCGGCTTGTTAGGGTATGGCTCTTCTGACATCTGCATGAATGCAACGGCCATTGAACCGGCACGGAAACGCCAAGTCACTGATAAAAGAGAGGCCACGAATGGTCACGCGGAAAGTTAGCAAGCTGTGGATTATGGCACTTCTCCTGGTCGTTTTTACGGCCGGATGCGGTGAAGAGCGGGGATTTCTTTCACCCACGCTGACCTCGATCAGTCCGAACCGGGGCACCCAGGGACAGACCGTGCCCGTCACCCTGACGGGAACAAACTTCACGGTGGGAGCCTCGATCAACGTGAGCGGGGCGCTGATCACCGTCAGCAACACGACGGTGGTAAGCAGCACCCAGATCACCGCAACGTTTGCCATCGCCACGGCCGCGGTGCTCGGCCCGGTGAACATCAGCGTGACGAGTTCCGGCATGACCACCAACACGGTGACGTATACCATCGGCCCCCCACTTTCCGTGACCTCCACCATCCCCGCCAATGGCGCAGCAAACGTGCCGATCAATCAGGTCCTCACGGCAACCTTCAGCCAGGCGGTGAACTGTGCAACGGTCACCACGTCGAGCTTTACCCTGACCGGACCTTCCGGCGCCGTCGCCGGAACGGTCACGTGCTCAGGCTCCACGGCCACCTTGACGCCAACCAGCCATCTCGCCTCCAATGGCTTTTATACGGCCACGCTGACCACGGGCATACAGGACCCCGTAGGCGATCCGCTGCTGAGCAACTATGTCTGGAGCTTTACCACCGCGTCGCCTCCCACCGTGATTTCCACCAACCCCACCAATGGCGCAACGGGCGTGCTGGTGAATCAGGTCCTCACCGCAACCTTTAGCCAGGCGGTGAACTGCGCAACCCTCACCACCTCAAGCTTTACCCTGACAGGTCCGGCGGGAGCCGTAACCGGGACAGTCTCCTGCTCCGGCACGGGCGCGACCTTTACACCGGCAAGCAATCTCGCCCCCAATGCCGCATACACGGCCACCATTACCACCGGCGTGACCAATGTGGCAGGCGCAGCGCTGGCCAGCAACTATGTCTGGAGTTTTACCACCTCGGCCAATCCTTCGGTGATTTCCACCATCCCCACCAATGGCGCCACGGCCGTACCGATCGGTCAGGCCCTCACGGCAACCTTCAGCCAGTTGATGAACTGTGCAACCATCACCACCTCGAGCTTTACCCTGGCAGGACCGGCGGGAGCCGTTGCAGGAACCGTCGCCTGCTCCGGCCCCAGCGCCACCTTTACGCCGGGAAGCCTTCTCGCTTCCAATACCACTTACACGGCCACGCTGACCACCGGGATGACGAATGTGGCAGGCGCACCACTGGCGAGCATCTTTGTGTGGAGCTTTACCACCGCGCCTCCTCCTTCCGTAACCTCCACCGTCCCTCTAAACAGCGCCACGGGGGTGCCGATCAACATTGCCATCAGTGCGACCTTCAGTGAGTTCATGAATCCTGCCACTCTCACCTCCACAACCTTTACACTGACCGGTCCCGGTGGTCCGGTGGCAGGAACAGTGTCCGCGCCGAATGGAATAACCGCGGCCTTCACCCCGGCAGCCAATCTCGCACCCAACGCCCTCTATGTTGCCACGATAACCACGGGAGCCCAAAACACCGTGAGCGTTGGTCTGCCGAATAACTATGTGTGGGGATTTAGAACGGGCCCGGGCCCCATCATCCCCCCCACGGTAATTTCCACAAATCCAGCGAATAATGCCACCGCGGTGCCCGCCAACCAGGAAATTGCCGCGACCTTCAACGAGGCGATGGATCCTGCCACCATCACCCCGGCCACCTTTACCCTGACGGGGCCGGGCGGAGTTGCCGTAACCGGGACCGTCACCTATGTTGTCGCGGGCTCCATTGCCACATTCGCACCCCATGCTGCTCTCGTGCCTCTTACCACCTATGTGGCGACGATTACAACCGGGGCAAAAGATCTGGCGGAAGATCCCCTGGCGAGTAACTACGCGTGGACTTTCACCACGGGCGTGGTTCCCGACACCACCCCACCCACCGTAATTTCCACCCTCCCGGCGAGTGGCGCCGTAGGTGTGCCCATCAATCAGGCCGTCAGCGCAACCTTTAGCAAGGCGATGAATCCTGCCACGATTAATTCCACCACCTTTACCCTGGTGGGGCCGGGCGGAACGGCCGTGACCGGGTTAGTCACCTATGCCGCGATTGCCAACACTGCAACCTTCACACCCACGGCCAATCTCGCACCCAATACGCTGTACACGGCCATCGTAACCACCGGAGCCACTGACCTGGCAGGCAATCCGCTGGGAGCGGGTATCGTCCCGAATCCCTGGAGCTTTACCACGGCGGTGACTCTGGACACCACCGACCCGACCCTAATTTCCACGAACCCCATTAACGCCAGCTCCAACGTGCCCATCACCACTACCGTGAGCGCAACCTTCAGTAAGCCGATGGACGCCTTAACGATCACCACCGCTACCTTCGATCTTGCGGGTCCGGGCGGGGCCGTCATAACCGGAACGATCGCCTACGATCCCGTCGCCCATGTTGCAACCCTTACCCCCTCAAGCGAACTGGCGACGAATACGACCTATGTCGCCACCATAACCACCGGCGCCACCGACCTGGCAGGCAATCCGCTGGGGCCGGGCATCGTATCGAACCCCTGGAGCTTCACGACAGCTCCCGCGGTTCCTCTGCCCCCGACTCCTCCCACCGTGAGTTCCACCAACCCCACCAATGGCGGAACCGGAGT
>Ga0326727_10011557_pt1 | contig 20486 bp, 11 predicted proteins | sample MB2enrmetagenome_FD_207643 | JGI IMG/M metagenome (GOLD analysis project Ga0326727, IMG submission 207643) | Lab enriched peat soil microbial communities from McLean, Ithaca, NY, United States - MB29MY | ecosystem: Environmental > Terrestrial > Soil > Wetlands > Peat | place: USA: New York...
TACGTTGTCAGCACCGTTGACCTGGATTTGGAACGAACCGTCAGCGGCAAAACCGATGGGCTGAAGAGTGGGCGTGGCATTCGTCGGAACAGTGAAGGTGTTGGTCGCGGTCGGCACGTTGGAAGAGGTTGTGGTCATGGTGTAGTCACCCGGGGCCAGCGCGCCTAAGACCACGGCGTAGCCATAAAAGAACCCCCCCCCGACGACACCGCCGCCGTAGCTGGAGAAGGACAAATCAAACGAGAAATTGCTGCCGTTGCGGATCAAGGGCCCCATGCTCTCCAACACCGCCGAACCGCCGCCTTCCTCCCAAGAATATTCGGCATAGGTAATGCCGCCGGTTGTGAACAGGCTGACCGGTTGAGCGTCGAGCAAGGCAGGGCACCCAACGATTGCGCAAAAGCCGAGCAGGACGCCCGGCAAAGTCCCGGTCAGCCGCCGGAAAAGACTGTCGGGTTTCATCATATAACCTGTGCCGGACACGCTTCCGGCGCGATTTGAAGGGGCAATGTTCTTTTTCATTGTTTGTGTTCTAACTCATGGTTCTACTGTTCACCTATCAGTGCGCCTTTTGCTTTTGAAAACGATCACGCGAATTGCGCTTTTTTGGTTAAATCTCATTTTCAGTCGGTGAGCCAACTCGCCCACCGTTGATCAATGCAGGATTCCGCGGACAAAGGGGCAAATTATTTGCGGAAAGTTCTCAATCCGGCGGCCGCCTTGGGATGGCCGTGCTCGATGGACTCAAGAATGCGGGTGAGGTTGCTCGTGCGGGACAACCGCCGGCCCGGAGCGCATTACCCAGAGAGGACCTTGCCGGGGGAACGGCCTATTGCTTGCCGGTGCCCAGCGAGGCCAACAGCTTTTTCCACCTGGCTGCCTGGTCCGGCCGGTTGGTTTCCTCATAGAGCCGCACCAGGCGCTGAAGGGCTTCCTTGAGACGCAGTTTGCCTGCGGCCGGAATCTCGTCTTCGCGTTGCTTTAGGCCCTCGTAACCGGAAAGCAGCAACGGTTCAGCCGCTTGGTATTTCCGCTGCTCCAAGAGACTGCCGCCGAGCAAGGAACGGGCGTTGAACGTCCGCCAATCGTCGGGAATAACTATTTCGCGGACGGCCAGGCACTCACGGGCAAGCGACTCGGCCTCGGCATACTTACCCTCAACCAGCCGTGTGAGTGTCCACTTGGCCAATCGATCGTGATCCCGACAAGGATAAGACAAGTTTGATTGGTAAAGTTTCAGACAGTCGGCGAAAAGCTGCGTCTCCGAGAGCGCCATGGCCTCTTGCTCAACCCGGACCGCGTTGGTGAACTGGCCGGCGATCGAGTAAGCCGCGGCCAGTGTGTCGAGGATGCCCGGATCCTTGCGATCGGTCGCCGCGACGGCCTTTTTCCCAATCTCGACCGCCACGGCCCCATCCCAACTCGTCGGGTTGTCCATCGTGACTAGCCCCCAGGCAAGATCATTCAGCCATTGGGCATTGGTTGCCTCCGCCGATGCCTTGGACGCTATGTCCAGGGCTTCGCGATAATAGCCCGCCGCTTCGTTGGTCTGGTTCTGTGCGGTGAGAAAGTTGGCCACTTTGGCCAGAGTGAACGCGAGTAACACATTCGTCTCGCTGAGCGCCGCCCGCTCTTGCGCCAGCGTCTCTTCCGAAAACCTCCCGGCTTCCGCCGGCTTGTCCTCAATCGCCAGGATGTCCCCGATCCTCTGCATTGCATCGAAGTATTCGGATTGGCCAACCCGGTTGCAGGCGGCATAGGCTTGGATGGCCTCTCGGAAGGTCTGTTCGGCCTCCGGCAACTTGTCCTGTCCCTCGAGCGCCCGGCCCAGGTCATCGTATAAGGCCGCCACATCGGGATCATGCTCGCCCCGCACTTTCTTCGTGATCGCCAGCGCTTCGCGAAAGGGTGCTTCCGCTTCCGCGAACTTGCCTTGGTCCAAGAGTGACCAAGCCAAGCCTGCCAACTCATACCTAAGATGCGGATGGCCGGGATCCAATGCGGCTCTGGAGATCTCGAGTGACTTGCGAAAGGCCGCCTCGGCCTCGCCGGGTTTGCCTTGAGCCTTCAGGATCCACCCGATCGTGTCCGAGATATCCACCACGGTGGGGTACTCGTAAGCGTGGAGCTTGGCGTGGATGGCCAGCGCCCGGCGGAGCGCGGCCTCCGCTTCGGACAACCTTCCCTGACCCCTAAGCGAAGCCCCCAGCGCGGAGAGTGTCTGGACAAACTCGAGATCTTCTCCCCCTGGGAGTTTCTGGCGCATGGCCAGGGATAAGTTGAGGTTGGTTTCGGCCTCGGCATCGCGGTTCTGCTTCATGAGCACCCAGGCGAAACCGCCCAGCGATTGGGCTACCGCCAGGTTCGTCGGGCCGAGCAGCTTTTTGCGCATGGCCAGGGCCTGGCGTTGGCAGGCCTCGGACTCGGCCACCCGGTCAAGCGACTCCAGAACCTGTCCGATGGCATAGAGCGAAGCGGCCACGTCGGGGTGCTCCTTGCCGTAGAGCGTCTGGCGCAGAGCCAGCGCCTTGCGGCTCATGTCCAGTGCGTTGGTGAAGTCGCCGCTGTCAACGTAGGCGGCGCTCAGCGTCTCCAGCAGATCCGCCGCCACCGCGGGCTGGCCTTTCAGTTCGCGGTCGAGGCGCTGCGCGGTCTGGTCCAGGATCTCCCGCAGCAACCGTGTGTCGCGTCCGCGCGCGACGCTGGGCCCCACCCCCTTAAGCATGTCCTTGAGGAACTGGGCCACCTGTTCGCTCTTGGCCGCTTCCTGCTGCGCGGCGGCGCGCAGGCGGCTTTGGTCGCGTTCCGCTCGCGTCGCTCGAATCGCCTCCGACAAGCTGGCCACCGCGCCGAGGATCAACACGGCGGCGATCATGGCGGCCGTGGCGAACGCGGTTTTATGCCGTTGCACTGTTTTCCGCAGGCGGTAGCGCATGCTCGGCGGACAGGCGACCACAAGTTCGTTGTGGAGATGCCGATGGAGATCGGCGGCCAGCCCGTTAGCCGAGTCGTAGCGCCGGGTCCGGTCCTTTTCCAACGCTTTCATCACGATCCAGTCCAGGTCGCCACGCACCTGATGGATGAGTCGGGGCGGCTCGGACGCGCGCTGTTTGGCGGTGGTGCTCAACTCGCCTTCGAGCATCGTGCTCAACCGCGTCGAAGGGCGCACGGGTTCCTTGTCGCGAATCGTGCGGCGCAGATCCTCCGCGCCCAGCGCCATCAACTCTTTGGTGTCGAAAGGCGTGTGACCGGTCAAAAGCTCGTAGAGCAAGACGCCCAGGCTGTAGATGTCGCTGCGCGTGTCTATGTCCAGGCTCGTCATCGTCGCTTGCTCCGGACTCATGTAGGCCGGCGTCCCGATGAACTGGTGCAGATCGGTATAGACCGTCAGATCCGTCAGTCTTCCCTCGGTCGCTTTGGCGATTCCAAAGTCAATCACCTTGGGCATTCCCGGCGAGCCGGGATCGTTGACGGTGACGAGAATGTTCGAAGGCTTGAGGTCGCGGTGGATGATCCCCTTTTGGTGGGCGTGCTGGACGGCCTGGCAGACTTTGATGAACAGTTCCAGCCGCTCCCGCGTCGAGAGTCGATTCTGGTCGCAGTAATCGGTGATCTTGATGCCGCGCACCAGTTCCATGACGAAGTAGGGCCGGCCCGTCTCCGTCGCCCCCGCGTCCAGAACCTTGGCGATGTTGGGATGGTCCATCATGGCCAGCGCCTGGCGTTCGGCCTCGAAGCGCGCGATGACGTTCTTGGTGTCCATGCCCAGTTTGATGACCTTCAGGGCGACCTTCCGGCGGACGGGTTCCTCCTGCTCGGCCACATAGACCACCCCGCAGCCGCCCTCGCCGATTTTCTCGCGCAGCTTGTAACGGCCAATCCGGTCGCCGGGCTTCTCGGTTGGAATCTGCGCCAGCCCCACGGTGCCGCCCGGATCTGGCGGGACGGCTGCCGGGCTTTCGAGGAAGACCCCCGCTTCGTCCTCGGCCTGAAGCAGTTCCTCGACGCGCTGACGCAGTGCGGCGTCGGCGGCGCAGACCCGATCAAGGTAAGCGACGCGCTCCGCGGCCGGCAATTCCAGCGCCGCGTTGAAAACCTCAATCTCGCGTTCAGACGGCTGAGGCATGGGCAAACTCTATCATTCACCCTTCAATGCAAGAAAACAGCCCAAAAGAGGCAAGACGATTTTTCTTTTTCCGACGGTCTGGAATGAGTGACGGTTAAAGCCACCGCGCAAATCACATGCCGCCATGATTTCAGAACGCGACGCTGGAAACCAGACGTGACCGCCCAGCCGGATGCAATAAAATGTGGGTCAAGGCGGGTGCGAATGCCTGGCTGACGGCAAGCGGGTGAAGTCAAGGCACAAGGGTGCAGCGGTAGAATTGGTTGGACGGCGCGGGGTCGGGCAGGGGTTCATAAAAAACCAACGTGCCATCGCCGTATATCAGGTCCTGCAAGGAGCCGGTCTCCCAGTTCACGAAATTGGTGCTGGAATCCAGAGTGAATTGCTGGTCCAGGACGCCAGAAACCAAAAAGACATTATATCCATCGACTTGCGAGTAATCGACGAAGTTAACCGGAGTCAACACGGGCACTACCTGGCTTCGCAGAATGGTTCCTTCAAAGCCGACGACCAGCAACTGGCCGTTTTGCGTGGCGGCGCCTTCCAGCGACTTGGTGGTGATGGCGCCGATGTTGGTCCAGGTTGTAAAATTGGTGCTGGCCAAGACGATGCCCTGGTCGCCGACGACGTAACAGGTGTTGCTGATCATCACGGCATCGTTCAAGAAGTTGGTGACGCCGCTGCGAATGGAGGACCAATTGGTGCCATTGGTGCTGCTCAGCATGACGCCATTTTCGCCGACGGCCAGCAGCCTGCCATTGAGGCAACGCAAGCGATAAAGCCAGTTGGTCGTGCCGGAAGCGCGACTGGTCCAGTTGATGCCGTCGGGGCTGGTGAGAATGGCGCCCTGGTTGCCCGTCAGCACCAGCAGGCCGTTGGTAAAAGCCGCAATGCCGGACAAATAGTTTGACGTGCCGGAGGCAAGCTTGCTCCAGTTGGTGCCGTCGGGGCTGTTGAGGAGTGTGCCATTGCCGCCAACAAGAAAAAAGCTGTTGCTGAAGACGCCGATGCCGGCCAGGTCATTGGTTGTTCCCGCGGGTGCGGGCAGGGAATACCAAATGACGCCGAGCGAGCTGGCGCTGTAATTGGTGAACAAACTGCCGTCCTCGTTGGTTTCCACGACGGGAACGAGCATATTTGGACTGATGGCCAGGCTGCCCCGGGTGCCGGCGGCCACGAGGAGGTTGCTTGTGCCGCCGACACAAAAGAAGGCCGTGTTGGTAGCGGAAACAGAATTCGTCAGCGGAACTTCTTCGATCGTCCAATCCGCGCCATCGTCGCTGGTCATGATGCGGGCGTTATCGCCGACGGCCACGTAGAGGCCGTTGGTGAGCGCGACTTGCCAGAGCCAGTCGCGGGCGCAGGAATAGGGAGTGTCCCAACTGTAATTGCCATTGGTCTGGGAACTTTCCACCAACAAGCCGTCATAGCCAGCCAGTTCATAGACGCCATTGGTTGCGATCACCGCCGTGAAGTAGGTCCACGTTGGCACGTCGGTCTGGGCCGCGCCAATTTGCTCGGGCCAGGTGACTTTGTTGGAGACGGCGGAGCCAAGCCGCGCTTCATTATCTCCCGCCAGCAGTCCGGTCGCGTTGTCCGCGGCCGTATAAAGGACATTGGTCGAAGAATTCAGGGTGAATTGAGTCCAAGCCGCGCCATTGGTCGTGCTGTAAAACGCATAACCCGCATCGCTGACGGTCCAGAATCCGGTGTAGGGGAAATTCGTGTGGGAGCCGGAGGTGTTAATCCATGTCACGTCCTCCAGTTCGCCGTAGCCCGTATAGATGGAACGCGCTGTCCAGTTGGTGCCGTTGCCGCTGGTGGCAATGTAACCCTGTTCGCCGGTCGTCACAAAGATTCCATCGCCATAGGCGACACTGAGAAGCCAGTAAGGGCCTAAATAGGGAGGCGCAGGCTGCAGATGCCACGTGGCGCCATCGGTGCTGGTGTAGAGCGCCCCGGCGTCGCCGACGGCGACCACCAAGTTTGACGAGGCGGCCACTGAGACGATCCAGTTGGTGGTGTTGAGAGAGATGGCGGTGAAATTCACGCCGTCATCCGAATAAGCAACCGCGCCGCGGGAACCGGTGATGATGATGCGATTGCGAAAAAACGTGACCGCCTGGAGGTCGTTTGTCAGGTTGCTGTTTTGAGGGAACCAGTCAATCAGGTTCGGACTGGTATAGACCCGGCCCAGTTCACAGACTTGCACGCCCAAAGTCCCGTTCCATGCCATGCTCACGATGTCGTTGCCGTGGGGCTGCGGGTTGGACCAACGCCAGGACAGACCTTGCGATGCAGAAGGCAAAACCGGCGCGGCCGCGCAAAAGATCACCAGCCAGACACATCGCGCGAGTTGCATAAGAAATGAAATCCTGAATGCTTAACCAGGTTGCTCTGACGCCGACGATTCTCCAGCGGTCACGCCTTGGATTGCGCCACCGTGCTGCCGGGGCACAGTCAGCCGGAAAGAGCAGCCAGCCGGACTGCTCTGCTGCAGTTCCAAAGTTGCGCCCAGGGATTGCGCGAGTTGTTTGCTGATGGCCAAGCCAATGCCTCCGCCGCCTTTCTTTCCAGAGGCGCCGGGCATGAAGAGTCGCGCCTCCATGCCGGGGGGCAGGCCGGGACCTTGATCGCGGGTTTCAAAGCAGATCGCCCCGGCCTCACCCGTCACCCGGACCTCAACGATCTTGCCGGGCGGAGTTGCTTCGATTCCATTTTGCACCAGGTTTTCCAGTATCAATAAAATGAGATCGGCTTCCCGGTTTGACAGCATCCGGTCGCACATCACCTTGGTTTCGAAACGAACGCCGGCCGATTCCGCGAGGCCCCTGGCTTTTTGGGCGAGCATCCCTGCCAGTTCGGCGCTCGAGATTTCATATTCCACGCCGGTCTGTTGTTCCTGCAAGACGCGCACCACGCGGTTGATTAATTCTTCCATGCGCTGGGCGGTGCTCAGGGCCGTTTGCCAATCGGTGTCGGAGCCGCCGCCATTATCCGTGTTTTGGGCGTGGACGAAATTGCGGAGTCCGCTCAATGGGTTTTTCAGGCCGTGAATCAAATGTGAAGCGACCGCCCCCACGGCCGAAGTGCGCGCCGCCAGCGCCAATTCGCGATTGGCTCGCAGAAGATTGCTGGTGCGCTCGGCGAGTTTTTGGTTCGCGCGTTGCACGCGCCGCAAAGCCAGCCCAAGGCCCGTGATCAGGATGCCAGCCGCCACCACGAAGGCGGAGGAAAACTTCACAGCCAGATTCCGATCCAGGTCGGCGTATTGACGGACAATGCTGCTGCCATCCATGACGAATTGAATCACCCCGGCCAGATGCTGATGATCGTCGGTGCGCAACGGCACTTCCACGAATAAAAGAGGCGCGGTTGGACTGTCGGTCTCGGCCAGCAGGGTTTGATCCTGCATCCGGGCGTTGGCGGCAAAAAAACTGGCCGGCTGAAGGTTCCTCAGTTGCGCCAAATCGGAAGCCGGCAGCGCGGACTCAGTGATGTAAGCGGGAAACGCGTTGACAAATTTTCCGTCGGCGGAATAGAGGCGGACGCCCAAAACATTGCGCAACCGGGAAACTTTGAGGGCGAGCTGAAACTGTTCGCCCGGATCGGAGAGCGAGGCAATCGTCTCGCCGCCGGCCTGGTCATTGAGATGTTGCATGAGCGCAACGGCATCGAGAATCTCCCGGTCACGCTGGACGATTTGCGAGCGGATTCGCGCGCGTAAATCCAGGGCGGACCACGCCAGCGTGCCGGCCAGGACGGCCAGCGCCAGCCCAATGATGAGGAAGGGCGCCCAGGGCGAGCGCGCAACCGGCCGCTCGATGTGAGACGCGATTCTCACGTGGTATTCATCCTTAGCTTTCTGATATGCCGCGCCCTCAATGATTGCAAGGTTTTCGTCATCATTTGGTTGGCGGCTTCAAAACTCCCAGCGGAGGCCAAAGGTCACGGTTCTGGCCGTGTAGTCGCCGGCATTGAACGCGTAATTGGACTGCGCTTGCTGGTAATCGAATTTGCCAAAGCCCTTGAGTTCTTTGTACAGCCGGCGTTCGACCTCCAGCGACAAATCCGCCAAACGGCGGGCAAGGATTTCGCCATTCAAAATGCCGACTCCCTGAATGGGATAGATTTCATCCACCCATTGCGCGCCGGCTTTGATTTGCCAGTTGGCAGATTGCCAACGAAGATCCTCGATAGCCTGGTACTGGTAGTAATTGAAATAGCCCCCGCCATTGTCTTGATCGTACGCGAAAACCAGACGGGTGGAAGACCTCCAATGCCGATGTGAATCCCAGTACTGGTGCCAGGCGAGTTCAGCCCGTCGTTGGGAAACCTCCAGATGTTGAGGCAACGGACGGCCATAGGCATCCAGAGCCACCCATTCTGAGTGGTACTGATACGAGGCCCCGTAGCTCAAGGTCACATCCGCATATTTGCCGAAATCATGTCCCAGTGTCACGACCGGTCCGTACTCCCAATAAGCATCCAAGGGCGATTGCAAATACCAGTGCGTGTAGGGCATTTCCAGTTGCAGCCACAACGCCAGCGGGAAGTCTTTGCGGATCGAAGGCTGGACTGTGAATCCGAATCCTTCCACCAGCGCCGTCTCCGGCATGCTCACAAGGGTGGAAATGTCGAGCACCTGTTTTTCGAAAACGCCGCGCAATTCCAATCCAAGCCGCCAACCGTCGGGCAATAGTCGCTGGACCCGCAAGGTGGACAGGAATGAGTCTTCCGAGTTGGTGCCAACGTTGCGCCAGTAACGGATATCATCGCCGACGATTGAGCCCACGATCTGCCAGCCGTCCAACGGCACCCGCAGAACCATCAAATCGAGGCCGTTGATGGAAAAAGCGCTTTGGCGGGGATTGAAAGGGCTTAACAGGACATTGTCGTTGTAACCCACCCCGGACCAAAGGGCGATTTGCTTGTCCCACAGCATGGATTCGGTCCACAGCGGCTCATTCTCCGCAATTAAATTAGTGTCCGACTGGGAGGTCTCCGCGCCGCGACTGTTCAGCAAGAACAGGCAAAGAAATAAGATGATGATGAGGCAACGCCGTAAACCCAGTTGTGTACACGCAAAAAAAGTCCGCCGGCCCGCCCGGGCCGGCAGACGTGGGGTTAGAAAAAGCCGGTTCAGAAAGTCGTTGGCGAAAGTTCAATGACCTCTATGATGGCCGACGCCACCTTCAGTGGATGCATTATACGCGGCGTCAATGATCCGCAAGAACTCTTCGTGGCTGATTTTGCCCTTCAATGCCGCCAACTCATCCTTGAGTTGTTCGCGGAAGCTCTTGAGCGCGGCCAGGAAGGCCTGGCGATTGGCCTGCAATTCCTCGCGGATTTGCTCGCGCTCCGCCGCGGTCGTGGCGTGCTTGAGCTTGATGAGCAACAAATTCTGCTCCTTGAGATATTTATCGCGCGTTTGGTCAAAGCTGGAGACCAGAGTTTGGACGGCCGGGGGCACACCGCCAAGGCCATCACGTGGAGCCACGGCGATGGGCGGTGTCGCGTTGGATTGCGCCCAAAGAGTGCATGTTCCACACAGACTTGCAACGGCTATTCCCGTTAGAAGCAAGTGACGAATTGTTTTCATAATCTCAACAGCTTTGCTCATGGGAGCCAGCTTCTGATGGTTCCCTTTGCGTATATTTAGCATCAATCGTGCCATGAGGATTTTCAATTAGAAAATGACTGAAATCATGGGGTGATTTGTTCACGCGTCGCGCATCCGGGTCGTTCTGGCTTTGTTTCCTGGGTCAATACACCCGATGGCCGGGCGATTTGGCGGCGGCCATTGGGTGCTATTCCCCAGTGGAAGAGTCCTGGGTGTCCTTGCTTCCGCCGAGCCGGTAACGCAGGAAATCCCGCGAGACGCCCAGCAACCGCGCGGCGGCCGAAACATTATTGCCCGTTTGCCGCAACGCCCGGCCAATGAGCACTGCCACAACGTCTTCGAGCACAAAACCCTCCGGAGGAAAACAGAAACTTGGATTCAACCATTCGGTGTGCGGGACCGTTTTGTTGGGATCAATGGGAGTCTGCAACTGCTCCAGATTCAAGTCCGCGCCGCCCTCGAAGACGATGGCGCGTTCCAACTCGTGGGAGAGTTCGCGCACGTTGCCCGGCCACGCATAAGAGGTCAGCCGCCGCCGACCGCCAACCCCCAGGCGCTTGACCGGCACGCGGTGCCGGCGGCACAAATTCTCCAGCAGTGATTCCGCCAGCCTGACCACGTCGTCGCCCCGCTCCCGCAGCGGCGGAATCTGAATGCGATAAAGGTCCAGGCGGTGAAACAAATCCTCGCGGAATTTCCCGCTCGCGACCAACTCTTTGCAGTCCTGGTTCGTGGCGGCGATCACCCGCGTGTCCACGGCCAACTCGCGCGTGCCGCCCAGGCGCCGGAGGCGATTATCCTCAATGACCTTGAGCACCTTGGCCTGAAGCGCCGGCGAAAGGCTCGGCAATTCATCCAGAAGCAGAGTGCCGCCGCTGGCGGCTTCGAAGAGGCCGATGCGGGCCGTCCGCGCGTCCGTGAACGCGCCGCGTTCGTGGCCGAACAATTCCGATTCCGCCAGCGTATCGGGCAGCGCCGAACAGTTCACCTCGACAAAGGGCTGCCCCGCGCGCACGCCGCGTTGATGCAGCCAGCGGGCGATGGTCGTTTTGCCCGTGCCCGTTTCGCCTTGGACCAGCACGGGCGGCAATTGCGTTTGCATCCGCGCGTCCGCGTCGAGAATTCTTTTCAATTGCGCTTCCACCCCTGCCAGCGCCCGTCCGAAAAAGAAAACCGCCGCGGCCTTTGCCGTGTCGTTGCGCTGCTGCTCATCCAGACGCGCGCTGATGCGTGTTCGCTGAGCCCGGGCGATGACCAGCGGCAATTCACCGGCATCGAATGGCTTGACCAGATAGTCGGCCGCTCCCAGCCGCATGGCCTCGACGGCGCCGGCCACGCCGCCGTTGGCGGTCATCACAATGATGGCCGTGGCTGGCGGAAAGACCTCTTCGCGCAACAAATCCGTCCCGCGTCCGTCGGGCAGGTTCACATCAAGAAGGACGAAATCGAATTGTCCATCGCGGAGGCGCTGGCGGGTGGCGGCGATGGAATCCGCCATGGTGACATCGGCGCCGAACCGCTCCAGATTCGCGGCCAATTGCCGTCGCAACAGGGATTCATCTTCGACAACCAAAATGCTTACTGCTTTCAGGTCAGTTGCTTTCATGCCAACGGAGGTTCCAGCACCGCGGGCAATCTTGGAGCGCAACGTTCAAGTTGTGAAGTCTGAAAACTCCTTAGGGGTTCGCGCGCTTGCCGGGCCAATGTATTTGGGGAGGCATCATGGCCCTTTGAGCCGGTAGAATTGGTTGGCCCTAAGAGGCGGAGGGATGGCCACCTGATTCAGCCCATTTGTCAGTACAGGCAGGTTGGTCACAGCGACCCAATTGGTCGTTGACAGGTCGGAAAGCTCTTGCAGCACAAATCCCATCGCCGCGGACGAGTCGCGCCACGAAATAAGAAGATTCCCGCTGGGAGGCCGGATGTTCAACACTGGAATTGACAGCCCGGTGTAGATTCCACCAGGGTAGGCCGAGGCGGCCAGTTTGCTGCAATCGGCCGAGGAGGCAATGGAGGTCCAATACCCAACGGGCGCGGTGGTCGCCGTCCAATCGAGTCCTGAATTGGTCGATGTGTAAATCAAGCCGTCGCCATCGCCAGAGTCCGCCGCCACCAGTGTCGTTCCATCCGCCGACGAGGTAACGGAAGCCCACTGATTGGTTGGCGCGGTGGTCGCCGTCCAACTGAGTCCTGAGTCGGTCGATGTGTAAATCGAGTCGTCGCCATTGCCGGAGTTGGCTGCCGCCAGTCGGGTGCCGTCGGCTGAAGAAGCAACCGAAGACCACGGGTTGACAAGCGTGGCGGGCGCCGTCCAACTGAGTCCCGAATTGGTTGATGTGTAAATCAAGCCGTCGCCATAGCCAGAGTCCGCTGCCACCAGTGTCGTTCCATCCGCCGACGAGGCGACGGACGCCCAAAAGTCACTTGGGGCGCTGGTCGCGTTCCAGCTTTTTCCTGAATTGGTTGACCTGTAAATCAAGCCGTCGCCGCCACCGGAATCCGCCGCCACCAGTTTCGTGCCATCGGCTGACGAGGAGACACAGATCCAAGAGTCAGTTGGGGCGGCGGGTGCCTTCCAGGTCGATCCCGAGTTGGTTGAGGTGTAAATGACGCCAGGATTACCGTCCGCATCCTGGTAAACGGCAGCCACTAGCGTGGCGCCATTGGTCGAGGAGGCGACCGATTGCCAGGCGAGGTTTGTGGGCGCGCTGGTTCTGGCCCAGGTTGCCCCGGAGTTTGTCGATGTGTATATCGGGCCGCCGTCACCCTGACCATCATCATAGGCCGCCGCCGCCAATTTCGTCCCGTCCGCCGAAGAAGCGAGTGATTGCCATTGAAAAGTCGCCGGGGCGCCTGTCTGCGTCCAGTCTTGGGCGAGCGCTGGATCACCCGCAATGAGCAGCAGGCAGAGTGTGAAGTGCTTTGATTTCACGGTAAACCTCTTCGCTTTGGGACGAAAATCGCGCTGCCAAATGAGCGGGGAGTTTTTCCCACACTCATTGGCAGCGCTGTTTTTCATGGGGCTCTAACACGGGACTCCGCACCTCCTCGCGGCGCAAATTCATTGCCGCCCGGCGCTGTCGGAAAGGCTGCGACCGCCTTCCCGCACAGCGACGGAGTCAGGCATCTTCAGTCACTTGTCGGGGTCGGGGCGACGACAGGCAATTCGCGGCGAATGCTAAGGCCGCCGTAAGGGACGAGGATCGTGTTGGTCGTGCCATCCGTGACGGCGTCCACGACGCCAATCAGGTGGGCCAACCCCGTGCGGAGGGTGAGCGGCACCGTATCCGGGTCGTCCCTGGCGGGCAATTCCATGTCGTCAGCGAGCCTGTCCAAGGGATCGCGGTCGAGCCAAACGATCACAGGCTTTGGACAACCATTTGTGGGATCCAGATTCACCCGTCCCGCAACGGTGAAGTATCCGTTGAGCAAACCATTGGTCGGGTTGCCGTTGGCGCCGATCTGCATGACTGCGACAAAATGGGCACGGTTTGGGCCCGGCTCCTTGACGTCCTGCTGCACGACCGAGTCAATGGTGGTGCTCGCGGCAATGGTGGCGACAACATTGGAGGCCAGTGTGTCATAGACAACCAAACTGGCCGCGCTCAGGTCGCATGCAAATGTCATGGCCAGGACCTGGTTGGGCACGTTGGTATCGCTCACGCCGCGGCCCATGGCGAGGTTGACCAGATTGTGCCCCGCAAAGTCCGCGTTCACGTATCGCGGATGGCCGGTCACAGGATCAGTCCCTTGGGTCAGACCGATAAAGTAGCCCAACGTGCGGAAGGTTACGGTGCTAACACCCGCGGCGTACGCGGCCGCGGCGGCAACGGCCAGACTGGCCAATCCGAGGAATATGCGCTTCTTAGTTTTCATGTTTTCTTATCTGTTTTTCACCCGGCACGACATTATTATTTCTTGGAATTGGCCGCCGGGCTTTTCCTTGGCGATACTGCCAAACCGATTCCAATTATACGGTAACTCAACCGCGGCAGGCTAATAGCAACGCCCGTGCCACGGATTGGGCGTTCGACGTATCTCGCTGGTATTTATATGGATAGGTGAACCGAACGTCCATGACGGCTTATGCAAGCTTGATTGAGTTGGGGGATTTTACCCAACCTCCCCCGCCAGATTGACGCGGATTGGGGACTATCCCCCATTACTTAGGCATACACCAACAGGTGGATGTCGTCGGGCAGGATGTCGGAGATGTCGCGGATGATGTTGCCGCGCAGGAGGTAGGCCAGGCCCTTGCGCTCCGGCGCGCCGAGGATCAAGTACGAGGCGCCCATCGTGGCGGTGATATCGACAATGGTGGTCGCCACCGAATCGCTGACGGCGTAGCACGGAAAAACCGGATGACCGGCGGCCTTGCTCCGGGCTTCGAGGAAAACTTCGCGGGCCTCGTCGTCGTCCTGCCATTTGCGTTTATAGTCATCCGGCGTCAGCACGGGAAGGGAGCGGACAAAAAGGAGGTAAAGCGGTCGGAGGGTCTTGCGGGCCTCGTCAATGGCGAAGTCGAGAGTTTTGCCCTTGCCCCGAATGGCGCACATCATGGGCGGGCCGTCCACGCTGGCCTGGCTGACTGGGAAGACCGGCACGGAGGAGGGCGCGGGAGCGGGGGGTGCGGCAGCCGACGCTACGGCCATTTTTTGACGCTGGGCGTACTCGGCCGCCAACCCGCGCAAGATCAAGCCGACGAGGAGCACCGCCCCGGCGAACAGGCGCGCCGCAGGCTTGTCCCAGAAGAGGGAGATTTCGATCGACAACATGATTAAGAACGTGAAGAACATGAGGACTCGCTCCCAAGGCGCCAGTCCCAGTTTCCGGTCGGTGCTGGAGGCGCCCAGGTTGGTCGCGATGGCGCCGACGACGCCGACGGCGTAGAGGTCCGCCAAGCCGCTCAAGTTGCCAACGGATATAACCAGGAGCATGGGAATGGCCGTGGCCACCATCAGGCCGAGGGTCGGCACGCCGTATTGGTTGAGCTTTTGAAAGCGAGGCGGCAGTTCGCCGTCGCGCGACATCAAATAGGAAATGGCGATGAGATCAACAATGGCGGTGTTGACGGCCGACAAGAGCAGGAGACCGAAGAAGAAACTGATGGTCAATGCCGCCAAATGTCCCCACCACGGACCGACCGCGCCGCCGATGAAAACCTGCCCGATGTAGCGGAGCATGTAATCGCGCACGCCGGAATTGCCCGGAGCATCGACGTCGGGATTGTTGATATCGGTGTGGTTAATGGTCAGGCCCGGCAGGGCATGCATGGCCAGTCCCAGCAGCGCCGTGCCCAGGCAAACCTCGATCATCACCCAGAAGATGGCGGGTGTGGACGTTCGGGAAACATTCGCGTTGGCGTCCGTGCAGCCCCGGTTGAGCCTCATCACGCCGGTGGAATTGGCGATGGCCTCGACTCCCGACAACGCCAGGACGACGCCGACAAAGCCCTTCCAGTTTTTGCCCCATCCACCGGTCAGGGGTTGGACGTTATGCACGGCCTGCCCCAGGTGCGGCAGGGAGAAGGCGCAAAGAATGATGACGATGATCACCGTCGGAATGGAAACCAAAGCGGCCAAACCGCCCGTGTGGCGGGGACCGAAGACGTTGAGCAAACCGATCACCACAATCGAAGCTGCCGCCCAGTATTCCGGTCCGGGCACCTTCAAATAGTCAAAGGCGGAAAGAGCGCTCAACGCCGCCGTGACGATGTAATCGGCAATGAGAAGGAAGGCCCCAACAATGGAGATGATCTCCGAGCGGTGCCGCACGCTGGCATAGACGCCGCCGCCATCGGGGTAATGGCGGCAAATCGCCATATAATTGACACCGACCAGACCGGTGAGAACGCACATGGCGGCGATCAGCCAAAAGGAACTGTAACCGCCGACGGCGAAGGCCAAGCCGATAACGTAGGCCTTGCTGGTGCCCCAGTCGCCATAGAGAATGGCGGCGGCCCGGGGCACATCGACGTTGCGGGGCCGTCGAGTGTTACCGGCAACGAGCATCAGTTGCAGCCCAAATCATGGCGCGGAAACGTAGGACTTTTCGCGTTTGAGTTCAAGAGATTATTAAGATGGAACTCCGGTGCAATCCTAAATTGCTCCAAGGCAACGGCTTTCAATAGTTCCGCCAGGCGATTAAACATGGGTGTTGCGGAATCGTTGGCGAACCCGCCGCGCAATGCGGAAGGAAAATGAAAACATGCGGTTATGCGGGACTGGCCTAGCTCATGGGATTTGCGTGTTACGAAACTTTGACTCGCCTGAGTCAAAGTTTGGGCGGGCCGGGGGACGGTTTCAGGGGTGGTGTGTTTCTTTGGGGGATTGGCGGCAAAGGGCGGCAAAGGGCGGCAACGGATCGCAAATAGCAGCAATTGCCGGCGTTTTGAGGGTTTTTGGCATGGCGCACAGGGAGGCGCGCGGAGGAGGAGGCAGGGCACGGAGGCTGAACTGTTGAGCGGTGGAAGGGCAAGAGATGGGCGGTTGTCGTTCATAAAAACGTGGCAAGATTCAAAATAGTGTTAATAGTTGAAAAGTTTTGCTAATGGAAGGAGCGTCATTCTGGTTGCAAGTGGCTTTGGCGCAATGGCTTGGGTATTATGGGCCGGGTGGCGACGCTGTGGAAATAGAGTTGAAAAAATGTTTAAGTGTGCCGCCAGGAACAGCAACGGAATGAATGGGACTTAAGGGAAGTGTGTATAAGCAGGAAAGATTAAGATTACGATTAGGACTTGAAACGGATAGGGCGGGGGATCGGGCGCCGGCGGGGCGTCCGTGGCGGCCCAGGAAAGGCTCCCGAGCGATGGACCCGCCTTCGCCAAGGCTACGGCGGGCAAGCATATTCGTGCTCACGCGCAGGAGTTGAGCACATTTTCACGAGGGAGAAAAACCGACTGGGGGAAAAAACGCAGATTCTTGAGGATTTATTTCAGCCACAGACGAGAACCGATCCGCCGCCGCGCTCAGCGGTTGGCCCGCAGGGCGAGGCTGGCGGTCTGCAATCCGTCGCTGGCAGCAGTCAAGTGAATCGCGCCCGTTTTCTCAGCGCCGCCGATCAGGACCAGGCATTTGCCGTTGAAGGCCCGGCGGAAGTCGGCCTTGTCGGGATCGTGATCGCCGGGGTTGCCGTTTCCCACGCCGACGATCTGGCCGGGGCCTTGAACTGAAAAACGAATCCGGTTATCCGCCGTGGGCACGACCAGGCCATTGGCGTCCAGGACATCGACCTCGACCAAGGCCAGGTCTTCGCCATCGGCGGAAATCACGGGGCGGTCGGCTGCAAGGCGCAGAGCGGATGGGACTCCGGTTGTTTGGACCAGAGCAGAAGCGGTGACACGGCCTCCATCGTAGCCTTTGGCTGAAAGGGCGCCAGGAGAATACTCAACAGACCACTCGAGATGAGCGTTGCGCGGCATGTCCTTTGTTCCGAGGCTCTGACCGTTGCGGAAGAGTTCCACGCGCTGGCAGTTGCCAAAGACGATGACTTTGATTTCCTGTCCCTCTTTGCCGGGCCAATTCCAATGCGGCATGATATGAACCACGGGGTTGGTCTTCCACCAAGACAAGTAATAATAGTAGTTGTCCTTGGGAAAGCCGCACATATCCATAATGCCGAAATGGCTGTTGATGCAGGGCCATTTGTAAGGCGTTGGTTCGCCTTTATAATCGAAGCCGGTCCAGACGAAACTGCCTGCGACGAACGAACGTTCCGCGACGGGAATCCATGAGGAGTCAGTCATATTGTAGGAAGTCACAAAGGCCTTTTCCGGGTTGTCGGCATATTCGCCGCGCGTGGTCAAGGTGCTGGCGGTTTCACTGGCAAACATGGGCTTGGAGGGGTGATGCTGGTGAATGGCGTCGTAGCGATCCGGCCAATAGTTGACACCAACCAAGTCTTCGACCAGGCCGAAGTTGGTGGGCGCCAGCCAGCCATCATTCATGGCGCTGCTGATCGGCCGCGTGGGGTCATAGTGGCGGGTCACGTCCATCATTGCCGAAAACAACCTTGTGCCCTCGGCGGAGCCCTGCCGGCCCTCTTCATTGCACATGGACCATAGGATGACGCAAGGATGATTGCGATCGCGCAACACGAGCGAGGCCACCTCATCAAGTATTGGGGTTGAACTGCCCAGGTGACGGTTCTCATCCATCACCAACATGCCAAGCCGATCGCAGGCGTCGAGCAACTCTGGCGTAGGAGGGTTATGAGACATGCGCCAGGCGTTGGCGCCCATGTCCTTGAGCATTTTTACACGGCGATATTCCAGGGTGTCGGGCACGGCGATGCCGACTCCGGCGAAGTGGTTGCAGGTGCCTTGGATTTTCACAGGCATGCCGTTGAGGAAAAGGCCTTTCCCGGCGTCAAACCGAATAGTGCGGATGCCGAAAGTCGTCGCGGTTTGGTCCACAATCTGACCGCCGCGCTTGAGAAGGCTCACCAGTGTATAGAGATGCGGCGCCTCCACCGACCACAATAGCGGATGGGAGACGGTCAGATGGTTGGTTATGCTGTACCGCTCTCCGGCGTCCAGGTTGGCGGGCGATGAAACCGTTGCCACGACGGAGTTTCTTTCGTCCACCACTTGTGTCGTCAGCGTCACCCCGGCTTGAGCGAGGGAGTCATTGGCCAGGACGGAGGCGACTGAGATTTGAGCTTCTTCAGGCTCAGTTCCCGGCGCCGGTTCCGGCAATTGAGTGGTGACAAAGGTTTCCCATGGCGCGAGGTGGAGCGGGTCGGCGACGTTCAGCCAGACATGGCGGTAGATACCGCCGCCCTCATACCACCAACCTTCAAAAGTCCGCGGGTCCAGGAAAACAACCAGCACGTTATTGCCGCCGCAGAGAGCGTACGGAGCAATGTCATAGCGGTAACTTGTGTAACCGCTGCTGTGGCGGCCCAGGAAATGGCCGTTCAACCAAACCATGCTGTTGCGGTAGGTGCCGTCAAAATCGATCCAAAGGCTCTTGCCCTTGTCGGAGGAAGGGAGGCTAAAGGCTTTGCGGTACCAACCTGTTGTGGGAATGATTGAGCCGTGATTGGCATCACCCTTGGGATCGAAAGAACCTTCGACCACAAAATCATGGGGCAAATGAACACTGGTCCAAGCGCTATCGTCGTAGTCCGCGGCGGCGGGCGGCGGAGCCGGATAGAGATCCTTGTCGCGGAATAGGACCGGCCCCATAATACCACCTTCGCCGCCGGTGTTTTCGACGAGAACGGCCATGACATTCGGGCCGCCTGCTTTCCACGCGGGTTTGAGATCGACGTCGAAGGGAACATCCCAGCCTTCATGCGTAGCGAGTTTTTTTCCGTTCAGATAAACAGTGGCGTTGTCGTCAACCCCTTCAAAATGGAGCATGGGGGCGTCCTCGCGGCGGTCTGGCAGATCAGCCCTGAACCAGGCAAAACCCACAGCGCCGCCAAATACATCCTGGCCAACATTGACATTCGTCCAATCCGAAACATCCAAGGCCGGATCGGTCATTTTATCCGCATCGGCGCCGGCTGATTTGTCAGGGACCCAACGCCAGTTTCCCACAGGCAAACCTTGGGGAGCGAGGCTGGCGCCTGGGAGATCACCGCGATGAAACCGCCATCCGGCATCCAGCAAGACACGCTCGCGGGGCGGCTTGCCGAACAGCGGGAGGCACACGGACGCGAGAAGCAAAATGGTCAGGACACAGAAGCAGGGGAAGTTTCCTTTTTTCATAAAACTTAGTTGTTGTCGTTTGCCGCCCATCAATCCCAAACCAAGAATACCAACGCGCTTATTACTCGTGCTCGGCCATCAGCGACCGGTCATTTGCTCCAACTTTTCGGGATAGCGAGCGCCATGCACCGTGATCTTCGAAGCAGCGCTTTCGATGTCACGGAGGTCGTTCGGCGTAAGTTCGAGTGCAACTGACCCGATGTTCTCGTCCAGGCGATGCAGTTTTGTGGTGCCCGGGATGGGAACAATCCACGGCTTTTGCGCCAGCAGCCATGCGAGCGCGATTTGAGCGGGTGTCGCCTTTTTTCGCTGACCGATTATGCCGAGCAGATCAATCAGGGCCTGATTCGCCTTGAGCGCCTCCGGCGTGAAGCGGGGGAGGGTGCTGCGGAAATCGGAACTGTCAAACTTCGCGTTTTCGTCAATTTTGCCCGTGAGAAAACCCTTGCCCAGCGGGCTGTAGGGAACGAGACCGATGCCGAGTTCTTCGAGGGTCGGTATCACTTCCTTCTCCGGGGTTCTGGTCCACAGCGAGTATTCGCTCTGGAGGGCCGTGAGCGGCTGGACGGCGTGAGCGCGACGGATTGTTTTCACGCCGGCTTCAGACAGGCCGAAGTGCTTGACCTTGCCTTTCTGAATCAACTCCTTCACCGCGCCGGCGACGTCTTCAATCGGCACGTTCGGGTCAACCCGATGCTGATAAAGCAAGTCGATTGTCTGGATTTTGAGCCGCTTGAGTGAGCCTTCGACGGCCTGCTTGATGTGCTCGGGCCGGCTGTTCAGGCCGGGCGCGCCCGGCCGATGATCACTGCCACTGAGGTCGAACCCAAATTTGGTGGCGATCACCACTTGCTTGCGGAAGGGAGCGAGGGCTTCGCCGACGAGTTCTTCGTTGATGAACGGGCCGTAAACCTCGGCGGTGTCGAAGAACGTGATGCCACGTTCCACGGCGGCCCGGAGCAGAGCGGTCATCTCCTGCTTGTCTTTGGGCGGGCCGTAGGAAAAGCTCATTCCCATGCAGC
>Ga0326727_10011558_pt1 | contig 20484 bp, 16 predicted proteins | sample MB2enrmetagenome_FD_207643 | JGI IMG/M metagenome (GOLD analysis project Ga0326727, IMG submission 207643) | Lab enriched peat soil microbial communities from McLean, Ithaca, NY, United States - MB29MY | ecosystem: Environmental > Terrestrial > Soil > Wetlands > Peat | place: USA: New York...
TCGACCACCCGGACGGCCTTGTGCTACCTCCCGGCGCCGCATTCTGGCCGTTGCTTGCCAATACTTCGCTAGGGCTCTCCGCTCTCGTCACGCTCGACATTTATCAGGCGGTACATCCATGAAACAAACACCGCCGCCGGCCCTCTGGCCGGGGGAGCCCTGAGCAATGGCAAGAGGCGCATAACGAGCGCGAGGCCGAGCGGGAGCAGCAGCAGATAGACCGCCCCGCCGACGCGCCGAGCGGAAAGAAGAAAGGCCGCCGCAGAATCGGCGGGAAGGAGTCGTGAGACCATGAGAAACAAAGAGATTATTAACCAGCTTGCCGATGCGCTGGAAAGCATCGGATATGAAATTGAGGAAATTGGAATATCGCGGTCCTCAAATCCGCTTACGAAGGAGCGTCAGCCGATTGCGTCTGTCACAATTCGGCTCGCGCCCCTTTGCATCTAAGCTTTCGTTATATACCCGACGAAGCGGTCAGCCATTTTTTCTATAGACTCTAAGTCCATCGCTTGGGGCTTCGTCGGGTCTCGCATTGCGTTTAAGAGTGCGATAGCACATTCCAGACCCTTTGCCCTTACTTCTTGTTTCGCATCCATGATTCCCCCTTGGGGAGATTCTATATCTAGTTTTTTTGGAATGCCATAGTAACAAACGCGGTACGGGATGCCGCTCTCGGGGCCGCAGGTCAATCTCCGCTTGCGTGTCCCACCCCGGCTCGAAGCAGCCGGGGTCTTTTATAGTTGGTTGGTCTATCGTGCGAAAACCGTGGCAGGATATAAAAGGGAACATTCGAGAGCGAATTATTTTTATTATTTAGTGGACACCCCCGTTATGCGCAACTACAATAAAATAGAAATATTGCTGTTTCAGAATAAGACAAAAAAGTCTGGAGCGAGAGATGAAAAAGAAACATCCTGTATGGGCTGTAGTTTTTTGGATTTATTCTATCGCTTCATTGACCGAAGTGTCGAAGCCCGGCGCTTGGGGACTTGTTTTTGCCGCTATCCCCCTTGGTTACCTTGGCTTTAGGTTTTGGCAAGGCCCGCGTAACCAAGACGCCCCCAAAACGCCCAAAAGAAGAAGTTCGCCACGAGACGAAATCGCAATCCATAAACAATATGAAAAATCGATTACTCAAAATTTTCCCTTACCGAAATTGCGAGTTTTCATGAAATATCTTGATTCATCCGGCGACCTTACGGAACGATATGTTCAAATACAGGAACTTCAAATATCTAGAGACGGGGATCTTTATTTAAGGGGCTTTTGCGAACTTCGTAATGAAGAGCGTACTTTCAGAATCGATCGTATTAATCAGCTCTCGGTTGATGGTACTTCGGCGGAACCGGAACCGTTTTTTCGTAAACTGGCAAAGGGCGAGCTAGACGTCTGAGTTGTTATTTTCTTCAATAGCTCCGCCCCTCCTCCTTACATGAAGCGCCACTCCACCCTCGAGGCGTGTTGTCTGCTTGATTCCTATCGTTAGGTTATTTGACCGGCCGGAGCTCGCGACCTGCTGCCCGAAGAGCAGATAGCAAAAAACTGAGATTAGACTGAGATCGGAAAAATTAAATTGCGTGAAATCCTAGCTGCTCTTTTGAAATTAGTATTGACTTATTCTCTATAATGTATGACTATAGTGAAAAGCAATGAATCTCAGTTAAGATAGCCTTGACGCCTTCTAAGCAGCAGGTCGCAGGTTCGAGCCCTGCTGGTCCCGCTTATGGTAAAAGGAATTAGCTCTCCCCCTGATGGGGGCAATTCCTAGGAGTGACAAAACTATGACAAAGATAGATCCTGAAAACCAGAAGAACTACTATCTTCATCAGGTAAAGCCTAAGAGCGGTCGGCCGCTCTGGTACGTCCGTTTTCGCGATCCTGTCACGAGAGAAATACTTCTCGCACGATCCTCTAGGTAGACGAACGAGAACCGGGCGAGGGACTGGGCGGAGAAGGAATATACGTGCCGTTCCGGCCGCTCGCCGTGTCTTGCTCCAACCCTGCGGGGGAGGCGACGTATACGGTCACCTATAACGCCAACGGCGCGACGAGCGGTACGGCTCCGGTAGACAGCACGGCCTATGCGTCAGGGGTAAGCGTTACGGTGCTTGGCAACACTGGCAGCCTGGTAAAGACGGGCTCCAGTTTCTCGGGCTGGAACACGAAGGCCGATGGTTCTGGAACAGCTACGCGGCAGGCGCGACGCTCACGATAACTTCGAATGTGACCCTCCATTCACAGTTCAACAGCAGGATGACGGTAAACGGCAAAGGTGTAATCCAAAGCACTTATTGCGTATACCCTAAGCCTTAAACCTTGCTATATGCGAAAACCCCGTCTCTAACCAGCAGGTAACTCCTATCGCGAAGGAGTCAGCTGCTTTCCCTTATAGGAACAGCTCTTCCGGCGCTTCCACGAGCATATGGCGGAAGTCCGCATACACGCTCATGAGCTCGTAGAGCCTGTCGAAGGGCAGGGCCTCGCGGTCGAAGGCCACGAAGGGCAACTGCTCCGCGAGCCTGTCGGCGTTGAAGCCGCCCTTGCCGCCGATAACGAGGATGGTCTCCATGTCCTGGGCTTCCTCGAGCGCGCGGTAGGCGAGGCTCGGGTTGCGAGTGGCGAAGAAGAGCCGCGTCTGGTAGCTGGGCTGTGGGTCGAGGGAGAAGTAGCGGGAGAGCTCGTAGTAATGGTCTTCCTTGAGGAAGGCGTCGCGCACGCGGGCGGCGAGCTTCTCGGAGGGGAAGCGCGAGTCGGACTTGAGGACGATCTGGTAGAGGGCGAAGGGATTGTCGCGCTTGATTTCGCGGGCGGCTCGCACGAGGCGCGAGACGCCTTCGGGATCGTCCGCGTCGGCGAGGATGGTGATCGAGGATGCGAGTTTGCCCGGATTGAGGCGTGCCCAGTCGAGGCTCTCGCCTCGGCGGGCGTCGATGAAGGCGCGGAAGCCGGACTCTTCCTCGTGGAAGTGGGGCGCGGGAGGGAAGGCCCACTCGACGTCGAAGCCGTCCTCGAAGGCGGCGATGGAGTCGGCCATGTCGTCGCCTGAGATCCAATCGGTGGAGGTGACCCAGTAGGGCGGCAATTCCATGCGGCCCATACCCCAGTCGTCTGCCTTTTCGCGCACGGCGGTACCCGGCAGGAGCGAGAGCGGATAGAGCTCGGCCTCTTGCCCGAGGCCGTGCATGCCGAGGAAATCGAAGGTCTCGATGACCTGCTCGTATCCGTCGAAGGGCAGGCCGAGGATGATGCCGGTCTTGATGGGCACGTTGTTCTTCTGGAGGATGCCTGCGCCGCGCTCGAAGGCGGCCGTGTCCCAAGAGCGGCCGACCGCCTCGAGGGCCTTGGGATTCACGCTCTGCAGGCCAACCTCGGCCGAGGTGAGGCCTGCGGCTGCGTAGAGCCTGCCGATCTCCTCGGTGACAGACTCGAGGCGGAGCTCGGCATGAAGGGCCATGCTGCTTGTGTTGGCCCGGGCTATGTCGACGAGCCTGCCCGGCAGGTCCTCGGTCGCGTGGAAACTGGGGTCCATGAGGTAGAGCTCGCGAACTCCGGCCTTGGCCGCCGCCTCGACGACCGCTATGGCCTGCTCGCGCGGGTAGCGGCGCAGCTCGGGATTGGCTTTGCCGTAGTAGCAGTAGCCGCAATGCGAGGGGCAGCCGCGCATAGTCTCGAGATGGACGGGCCTGCCGACCTCGAAGGGAAGGGCCCCAACGAGATAGGGATTCGGCACTGTGGCGAGGTCGAGAGGGCGAGTGGCCGCATAGCGCTTCGCCAGAGGCTTACTTCGCTCGACGTCGGAGAGTATCTCGCAGAAGGATTCCTCGCCCTCGCCCTCGACGAGGCTGTGGAAGGGCGACGAGGAAAAGATCTTCATGCCGGAGACGACTTCGGGTCCGCCCGCGATGAGGCGCATCCTGGGCGCAGCTTTGGCGACGCGCTCGGCCACGTAGAGGCTGCGCGCGAGGTTCCATGCGTAGAGGGTGAAGGCCGCAAGTTCCGCGCCCGAGGCGGCTATCGCGTCGATGACGGCGCTGTCCGAGCCTATGTCCTGGATCGCCCCGTCGAGAATGGCCCAGTCGCCGCGCTTTAGAAGATTGCGCGATTCGGCGTAGGCCGCAATGTAGCCGGCCGCGAGGGGGATATTGGCTTGGGCGCCTTCGGCATTGGGGTCCTGAAGTGGCAATTGGACGAAAAGTATCTTCATGCTTCAGTCTGTCTCTTTGAGTACGACGCGGCGATATTCGGAGGACAGGGGGAAGTCGGGGAAGAGCTTCGACCAATCGCCCTTTCGCGTCGGTAGGGCGGCGCCAACAACTTTGTCGTTGACGAGGCGATCCGCGAGGAGGCCGAGGTATTCAATCCGTGGTATCTCCCGAGCGCCGAGTCCGGCCAGGTGGTCAGTATACACTTGGCTATCGATGAGGGTGAAGCCCTCCTCCCGTAGGCGCCAGACGAGGGGGATGAAGGCCGCCTTTGAGGCGTCGGGTACGCGGCTGAACATGGACTCGCCGAAAAACATACCGCCAAGGGCCACGCCGTAGAGCCCGCCCACGAGCTCGGGTTCCGCATTGGGATTCATGCGGAGCCAGGCCTCGATGGAGTGGGCGTAGCCGAGGCGATTAAGCTCGCAGTACGCCTCGATCATGTCTTCGGTAATCCAAGTTCCGTCCTGACCCAGCCTAGGGCTTGCGGCGCAGGCGCTGATGACGGCGCGGAAGTCTCGATCGAGGCAGAGCTCGAGGGGCGCTTCCGAGCGCGCGAATCGCCGCATCACCTTGCGCATGGTCTCGGAAACGTGGAGCTCTTCGGTGAAGAGGACGAAGCGGGGATCGGGGCTCCACCAGAGTATGGGCTCTTCATCCGAGAACCAGGGAAAGATGCCCCTGCGGTAGGCGGACAGAAGTAGGCCGGGCGAGAGGTTGCCTCCGGAACAGACGACTCCGTACTTGTCCGCCGTCGCCGGGTCGGGGAAGGCGAAGTCCATGTCCTCGCTGAGGTAGGGGAAGGGCGGCTCGTCCTTAGTCGCGCGGCGAAGCATAGGTTTTAGTATACCGTCGCGCGAAGACGTCGGCGATAGTCCGGACGCGGTCCAGGGTAGGCACGAGTATCGCCGCGGCGACCAAGCCTCCAACCACGTCGGCGGCCCAATGCGCGTGCAAGTAGACGGTAGCCATCATGATGAGGGCGAGGTCGACGATGTAGAGCGGCAGGAGTTTCGGCTCAGTCTTCGCGACGAATATGGTCATCATGAGGGTCACGGCTACGTGGCTCGAGGGGAAGGCGGCGCCCGTGGTGACGGCATCGTCGAGGAGTCGGCCTTCGACGAGGGTGAAGAGGCCGCCGGGGACGCCCCCGTAGCCTAGGCCTACAAGATCGGGAAGCCAGTGCTTGGGGCCTACAACACGGAAGAAGACGTAGAAGATATAGACGATGCATATGAAGCCCGCGAGTATCGAAGCCTCACGCTCGCCTTCTTTCTCGTCGCCGCGCAACCAGGGGATCCAAGGCGTGAGGACCATGATGAGGTAAAAGGAGAAATAGGCGGCAAACATGAGCTCGTTGCACCATGGATACTGCCCGAAGCTCCTGTAAAGGGTCTCCGAGGGCTGGAGGCCGAAGACCGCGCCGTCGATGAGCGCAAAGAATCCGTCGTGACATGGTCCGCCCCAGGGTTGGGAGGAAAGGAGTATAGCTTCGCCGAAGAGGGGACCGAAGTAGGCCTGGGGATAGAAGCAGCGGACAAGTCTCACGAGCTTGGGGGCCTTCGAGAAGTCCCAGAGGCCGAAGAGGAGTGCCCCAGTGCCGGAGAGGCCGAGGATGAAGGCTACGCAGTATCCCCTCGGGATGGACCCGCCAAAGAGGCAAAACATGCCCGTGTTCGGCCAGAGCAGGGAAAAGAGGGCGAAAGCGAAGAAAAGGACTGCCGACCAGAGGTCGTGTGGTTCGCTGCAATAGGCTTGGCGTGGAACGCGTTGATTGCTCATGGAACTCTCAGAGCCAGATGATACTCAGGAAGGAAAGTCGTAACTAGAGCCCGGCCGGAAGAAGACGTACTAGGTGCGGAACGGACATATGCACATTTGGCAATGGACCAAGCCGCTCACTCGACGCTTATCGCCACCTCTCCGTCGACGACATCCGCCCTGGCTTTTCCCCCTGAAGCGAGGCGGCCGAAGAGCACTTCGTCCACGAAGAAAGTCTTGATCTTGTCCTCGACGAGGCGGCCGATGTTGCGCGCGCCGAACTCGCGGGAGTAGCCTTTCTCGGCCAGATGCTTGATGAGGGCGTCTGTCGTCTCGAGGCTGACCTTTTTCTCGGCCAACTGGACACGGAACTCGTCGATGCACTTTACGACGATCTTCTCGATGACCTCTGGCGGCAGGTTGTCGAAGCGGACGACCGCGTCGAGCCTGTTGCGGAACTCGGGCGTAAAGGCCCGGTCCACGGCCTCGGTGAGGGCGGAGTCGGTCATGGAGCGGTCGCCGAAGCCGATCATGCTCTTGCCCACGTCGCGCGCCCCAGCGTTGCTTGTCATGATGAGGATGACGTTTCGGAAGTCAGCTTTTCGACCTTGGTTGTCGGTGAGGGTTGCGTAGTCCATGATCTGCAGGAGGATGTTGTAGACGTCGGGATGGGCTTTCTCGATCTCGTCGAGGAGGACCACCGCGTGCGGAGTTTTGCGGATCGCGTCGGTCAGGAGGCCGCCTTCCTCGTAGCCCACGTAGCCGGGGGGCGAGCCTATGAGGCGGGAGACCGTATGCTTCTCCTGGTACTCGGACATGTCGAAGCGGTGCAGGGAAATACCCAGCTCCTGAGCGAGCTGGCGGGCGAGCTCGGTCTTACCGACGCCCGTTGGACCGACGAAGAGGAAGTTCGCGACCGGCTTGTCCGGCGAGCGGAAACCCGCACGGCTGCGCTTGACCGACTTGACGACCGCCTCGACCGCCTTGTCCTGGCCGAAGACCTGCGCCTTGAGGTGCTCCTCGATATTGGCAAGCTTGTCCTTCTCCGAAGTGGAAACGGAGCGCTCAGGTATATGGGCTATCTTGGAGACGACGGTCTCGATGTCCTTGAGGCTGATGTCGAGGGTGGCGGTCTCGGTCATCGGCGCCGCGCCATCAGTTGCTTTTTTGACTGCGTCGGCCGCGGCGTTGGCTGCCGCCGCGACGTCGCCGACCGTCTTCGAGGGGGCCGGCACGGAGTCGGTGCCGGTCTTGTAGGCGTTGATGCGCGCCCAGGCGCCGGCCTCGTCGATGACGTCAATGGCCTTGTCCGGCAGGCGGCGCTCGGTGATGTATTGGGCAGAAAGCCTGACGGCGAGCTCGATGGCCTCGTCCGAGTAGCGTACCTTGTGATACTCCTCATACTTGGTCCGGAGGCCCTTGAGTATCTCGATCGTCTCGCCCTGAGTCGGCTCGACGATATCAATCTTTTGGAAGCGCCTCGAGAGCGCCCGGTCCTTCTCGAAGAACTTGTTGTACTCTTCGTAGGTCGTGCTGCCTATGCAGCGAAGCTTCCCTGAGGTGAGGGCGGGCTTTAAGAGGTTGGAAGCGTCGAGCGAACCGCCGGATACGGCGCCGGCGCCGACTATCGTGTGGATCTCGTCTATGAAGAGAATCGACTTGTCTTTCTTGAGAAGCTCGTCCACGACCTTCTTTACGCGCTCCTCGAAGTCGCCGCGGAACTTGGTCCCTGCAAGGAGAGCGCCCATGTCGAGGGCGTAGATGGTGTAGTCCCTGAGCCTAGGAGGCACGTTTCCGGCGACGATGCGCTGGGCCAGGCCTTCAGTTATGGCGGTCTTGCCGACACCAGCGTCTCCGACGTGGATCGGGTTGTTCTTGAGTCTGCGGCAAAGGACTTGGACCGTGCGCTCGATCTCGGACTCGCGGCCGATCACCGGCTCGAGCTTACCCTCGCGGGCGCTCTTAGTGAGGTCGGAGGCGAAGCGCTCTAAGGGGTTCTGCCTGCCCTGGGCCCTCGGCTTCCGCTCCGTCTCGCTCTCCCGCGTCTCGTCATCATCGTCGTCGTCATCGTCCTCTTCTTCGAAGGCTTCGCCGCCATCGGCGTCGCCGTGGGAGATGACTTCGAGGAGCTGGAGGCGCTTGACTCCGGACTTCCGGAGGTAGTAGGCGGAGTAGTTGCGCTCCTCGTCGTAGAGGGAGACGAGGACATCGGCGACCTCGACCTCCTCCTTGCCCGCTGCCTGGGACTGGAGGACGGCGCGCTCGATCACGCTCTGGAAGCCCGCGGTCTGTACCGGTTCGGCGTTCTTGACCTGCGGGATCTTCTGCTCGAAGTAGGATTCCATGCCTCTTCTGAGCTGCTCCACATCGGCTTCACAAGCCTCGAGTATGGAGCGAACCTGCTCGAAGGAGAGCGCAGCATAGAGGATATGCTCCGGAGTGAGGTATTCGTGATTGCGGAGCTTAGCCTCGTTGTATGCGGCATTGAAAATGGCCTGGACTTCCTGGCTGACCTTCACCTACGCCTTCTCCATTGTGCACTTGAGTGGGAAACCGTTTTGCCGTGCGAGTAGGTGCACCTGGTTAATTTTCGTCACGGCAATATCGTAACTATATATCCCCACTGTCCCTTTCCCCTTTTGATGCACATCAAGCATGATCTTCGTCGCCTCGGGGAGAGGCTTGTGGAAAACGGTCATTATGACAGTAACGACGAATTCCATCGTCGTATAGTCGTCGTTGAGGAGCAGGACCATGTACTCCTCGGGCTCCTTTACTTTCTCGTCACTACGAGTGAGTACTACGCCCTCCGGCCCCATTTCTATAGCCATGACTCGTTCTACTAATAAAATACCGACTGCAGATGCTAAAAACAAGTGCCGCCCGCCCGATAGAGGAGACGTCCTCCGATATAACGGCGACGCCTCACTGATATAACGGCGACGCCCAGACCTTGCTTAGCCGGACGCTTTCCGTATAGAGTTAGGTTAATTCATGGTTATTTTCCCGTTAGAGTTTCGAGGAGTTTCGATGAGCCTGCTGTTTCCCAGAGGCCGAGCAGGGCGCTTACGCACTCCGCTGTGGGTTCTCGCGGCCTGCGTTATTTTCGTGATCGGCGCCGCCTGTGCCGGAAGGGCGGGCGCGGTGACGCTCGCCGGCTCTACTGCTTTCCAGCCTTTCGCGGAAAAACTTGCCCAGCAATATAATAGCGCTCATCCCGAGGTCAACGTCACAGTCCAAGGCGGCGGCTCGGCTCTCGGCATCAGCGCTGCCCTGAACGGTGCAGCCCAAATCGGCATGGCGGACTTAGTCGAGCTGCCCGCGGACGCGGCCTCCCTCAAGGGGACAATAGTGGCTAGAGACGGCATCGCAGTGGTCGTCAATCCGGTGAACAAAGTCTCTTCTCTCTCCATGGGGCAGCTCAAAGAAATATATGTAGGGAATATTCGCGACTGGAAAGATGTCGGAGGCCTTGCTGGCCCGATCACCGTCGTCTCCCGCGAGTCGGGCTCAGGCACTAGATCTTCCTTTGAGACTATCCTCGGCAAGTTCGACCTCACGCGGGACGCGATCATCCAGGACTCTAACGGCACTATCCGCGAGACCGTGGCCAACGACGAGCGCTCCATCGGTTACCTCTCCTACGGCCTCGTGAACCAGAAGATCAAGGCGATCACCGTGGACGGCGTCGCATGCACTACCGAGCTTATCCTCTCGGGCAAGTACCGTCTCGTGCGTCCCATCTATTTCCTCACCCAAGGCGAGATTACGCCCGCGGTCCAGGGATTCATAGACTATGTCCTCGGGCCTGCGGGGCAGGCCTCGATCGTGGCCGATGGCCTGTTGCCAGCCACATGAAGCGCGCCAGCGATAAGCTCGTGGAGCGCCTTCTCCTCGCCATTGCCCTGACCACGATTCTCTGCCTCCTCGTCATAGCCGTCTTTATTTTTAAAGAGGGTCTGCCCTTCATCTTCAAGATCGGCCTCGGGGACTTCCTCTTCTCCTCCGACTGGAGGCCCGACTCGGGCCACTACGGCATCTTCCCGATGATCATCTCCTCGCTCTGGGTCACCTTGGGCGGCCTCCTTGTGGGCGCGCCCCTGGGCATAGCCGGCGCGATCTTCCTCTCCGAGTTCGGCCCCCCGGCCATGATGCGCTTCGTGAAACCCGCCATCGAGCTCCTCGCGGGCATTCCCTCGGTCGTCTTCGGCTTCATCGGCGTCATGGTCCTCGCGCCCTTCATCAGGGCGGTCGCGGGAGGGCCAGGGCTCTCGGTGCTCGCAGCCTCGATAGTTCTCGGCGTGATGATCCTGCCCACGATCATGAGCATCTCCATCGACGCCCTCGCTTCCGTCCCCCAGAGCTACCGCGAGGGCGCCCTGGCCCTCGGCGCGACGAAGTGGCAGGCTGTGCGGATGGTCGTGCTTAAGGCCGGGAGCTCGGGCCTCCTCGCCGGCACTATCCTTGGGATGGGCCGCGCGATAGGTGAAACCATGGCCGTCATCATGGTGGCGGGCAACGCGGTCAAGATGCCGGCTTCATCCCTCGATTCTGCCAGAACCTTGACCGCCAATATCGCCCTCGAGATGGGCTACGCCACGGGCATGCACCGCCAGGCCCTCTTTGCCACGGGCATCGTCCTATTCATCGTCATTATGATCCTGAACGGAATGGCCGGCTCGATCCTAAAGAAAAAGGCGCACCTGCGATGAGCGCGCACGCGACGAGTCAGAGGATCGCCGTCGGCGCCCTGGCCGCGGCCACCCTCCTCTCCCTCGCGATCGTCGCATTCATACTGTTCTTTGTCCTCGAGAAGGGCCTGCCCCAGCTTTCCTGGGAGTTCCTCTTTTCTGGGCCTAAGGACATGGGCAAGGCGGGCGGCATCTTCCCTGCGATAATTGGCACCCTTGTTCTCTCGCTCCTGGCCATCGGCATCTCCCTGCCCCTGGGCGTGCTCACCGCCGTCTATCTCTCCGAGTACACGAAGGAGGGCCGGCTCACCAAAGCGATCCGCTTCGGCACCGACTGCCTCGCGGGCATTCCCTCGATCATCTTTGGCCTCTTCGGCTACGTTTTCTTCGTCACGACGCTGCGCATGGGCTGGTCCCTCATCTCTGGCGCCCTCACTCTCGCGATGATGGTCCTGCCCACTCTGATCCGCACCTCGGAGGAAGCCATCCGCTCCGTCCCCCAGCCCTGGCGCGAAGTGAGCCTTTCCCTCGGCGCGACGCGTTGGGAGACGGTGCGCAAGGTCGTCCTGCCCAACGCCCTTCCGGGCATCGTCACGGGCGTTATGCTGAGTTTCGGCCGCTCCATCGGTGAGACAGCGGCGGTGATCTACACCGCCGGCTCCTCCTTCCGCATGCCGCGCAGCGCCTTCGATTCGGTGCGCACCCTGGCAGTCCACTTCTATTTACTCGCCCGCGAGGGTATCTCTACCGAGAAGGCCTACGGCACGGCCGCGGTCCTGGTGCTCGCGGTGCTCTCGGTCAACCTCCTCACCTACGCCCTCATGAACCGCTTCATAAGGAGGCGCGCGCGGTGAGCCTAGATCATCAGCGCTCACCCGACGAACTGCGTTCGTCGCATAACCCAAAGGTGGAAGTGCGAGACCTGAAAGTGTCCTTCGGTGGCGATCTTGCGCTTCGGGGCGTGAGCCTCGACATAGCGGCCAAACGCATACTCGGCGTCATCGGGCCTGCGGGTTCGGCCAAGACGACCTTCCTCCGCGCCCTCGACCGTATGAACGAGCTGAAATCCGGTTGCCGCACCGAGGGCAAGGTTCTCATCGACGGCGAGGATATTTACGCCCCTTCGAGCGATCCTGTCCTGCTGCGCAGGAGAGTCGGTATGGTCTTTGCGATGCCCATGCCGCTCCCGCTCTCGATCTACGAGAATGTGGTCTACGGCCCCAGACTCTCGGGGCTCTGTGACAAGGCCGCGCTCGATGAGCTGGTCGAGGAGAGTCTCTCCTCCGCCTTCCTCTGGGAGGAGGTGAAGGACCGCCTCGGCACTTCGGGACTAAAGCTCTCCGGGGGCCAACAGCAGCGCCTCTGCCTCGCCCGAACCCTCGCGATGAAGCCCGAGCTCATCCTCCTCGACGAGCCTTCCTCCGGTCTCGATCCGATATCCACCTCGAAGATTGAAGAGGCGCTGACCATACTCAAGGAACGCTATACGATCGTCCTCGTCACCAACAACACGAAGCAGGCAGCCCGCGTCGCCGACGAAACCGCCTTCTTTCTCATGGGCGAGCTCATCGAGCTTAACGCCACGGGAAAGATCTTCACCAATCCCGCCGACAAGCGCACCGAAGATTACGTGACCGGGAGGTTCGGATGAGCGGCGCCGAGCGCGGCATCATGAAGATGCGGGCCGAGGGCTTCGATTTGTTCTACGGAGACTTTCAAGCGCTTAAAAGCGTGAAGCTCGAGGTCGAGGAGCGCAAGATCACCGCTCTCATCGGCCCCTCCGGCTGCGGCAAGTCGACTCTCCTGCGCAGTCTCAACAGGATGAACGACCTCATCCGCTCGGTCAGGATCGAGGGCTCGATCCTCCTCGACGGCGCGGATATCTATGCCGAGGGGGTCGACGTCTGCGAGCTGCGCAAGCGCGTGGGCATGGTCTTCCAGCGGCCGAACCCCTTTCCGCTCTCGATCTACGACAACGTCGCTTTCGGCCTTCGTGTCGAAGGCCGCTCCGCCCTGAAACGCTCCCGCGAAACCGTCGAGCGGGCTCTGCGCTCGGCCTGGCTTTGGGACCAGGTGAAAGACAAGCTCGGCGAAAACGCCCTCGAGCTGCCCCTCGACCAGCAGCAGCGCCTGTGCATCGCGCGCCTCGTCGCCGTCGAGCCCGAAGTGATACTCATGGACGAGCCCTGCTCGAGCCTCGACCCCATCGCCACTGCCAAGGTCGAGGAACTCATGCTCGAGCTCAAGAAGGACTACACGATCGTCATCGTCACGCACAACATGCAGCAGGCCGCGCGCATCTCGGACTACTCGGGCTATATGCTCTTGGGCGAGATGGTCGAGTTCGGCCCCACGGGCGATCTCTTCACGAACCCCAAGGAGCAGCGGACTGACGACTACATCAGTGGGCGCTATGGCTGAAATGCGGTTATCGAGGAGCAACTTGACACTGTAGCGGCCCCTCCGGATAATTATGCCTATAGATTATCGAAGAGAAGTCTAGCAGTAAGCCCCGCCACAGAGATGAGCGCGGCCCACGTCATAGGGCGCCGAAGTGAGGTACTATCGCGGATTTCCGCGCGGGACCTTGGACGGGAAGTCGTCCTTACGCGAACGTGAGGCCAATAGCCTGACGCTAGAGGCTCCCCCCCCGGGCGCATTCCGGCCCGAGGCAGCCTTCCGTTTTGGGCCGCGGAGGAAACACGCGAATTTCCAAGAAGGAGTACCCAATGTCCGCAAACGTCGAGACTATCCGCCACTCGGCTTCCCATGTGATGGCAGAGGCCGTCCTCAAACTTTATCCCGGCACCAAACTCGGGATCGGGCCCGCGATCGAGGACGAAGCGCGCAAGATCTTCGCCGACCAGAGTTTCAAGCTTGAGCTCATCGATGGCCTCGAGGGAACCATATCGACCTACGAGCAGGACGGCTACGTCGACCTCTGCCGCGGCCCCCACGTCGCGAGCACCCGCGAGATTAAGCCGGACGCCTTCAAACTACGGACCATCGCCGGCGCCTACTGGCATGGCGACGAGAAGCTGCCGATGCTCACTCGCATCTACGCCTACTGCTTCTCCTCCAAGGCGGAGCTCGAGGCCCACCTCAAGATGCTCGAGGAGGCGGAGAAGCGCGACAACCGCAAGCTCGGCAAGGAGCTCGACCTCTTTTCTACCCACGAAGAGGCCGGCCCCGGCCTCATCTACTGGCACCCTAAGGGGGGTCGCTTCAGAGTCGAGCTCGAGAACTGGTGGCGAACGGAGCACTACAAGAACGGCTACGAGATCGTCTTCACCCCACATATCGGCAAGAGCTGGCTATGGGAGACTTCGGGCCATCTGGGCTTCTACAAGGGCAACATGTACAGTCCGATGAAGATCGACGAGGACGATTACTACATCAAGCCGATGAACTGCCCTTTCCATATTATGATCTACCAGTCCTCAACCCGCTCTTACCGTGACCTCCCTTTACGCTGGGCCGAGCTCGGCACCGTGTATCGCTATGAGCGCTCTGGCACCCTCCACGGCCTCATGCGCGTACGCGGCTTTACCCAGGACGATGCTCATATCATCTGTACCCCCGAGCAGATCGAGGACGAGATCTCAGAGGTCCTGCGCTTCTCTCTATCTATGCACAAGACCCTCGGTTTCAAGGACATCAAGGCCTACCTCGCTACAAAGCCCAAGGGAGACGGTGCGGTAGGCGATCCCGATCGCTGGGACCAGGCCCTGGCCTCGCTCAAGAAGGCGATCGAAAAAGAAGGACTCTCCTACGAGATGGACGAGGGTGGAGGTGCCTTCTACGGCCCGAAGATCGATCTGAAAGTTAAAGACGCGATCGGCCGCGAGTGGCAGCTCACTACGATCCAGTTCGATTTCAACCTGCCCGAGCGCTTCAAAATGGAATACATCGACCAAGACGGCCAGCGCAAGCGGCCATATATGGTGCACCGTGCCCTCTTGGGCTCGATCGAGCGCTTCTTCGGCGTCTATCTCGAGCACACCGCAGGCGCCTTCCCCGTCTGGCTCATGCCGGACCAAGTCATGGTCATTCCCGTCGCCGAGGCCTTCGATGATTATGCGAAGAAGGTCGTTTCCGAGCTCAAGCTCGCAGGCATCCGCGCCAAGGCCGATCTCTCCGACAGCCGCATGAACGCTAAAATTCGCGACGCGCAAGGCCAGAAGATTCCCTACATGCTCGTCGTGGGCCAGAGGGAGGCCGACGAGGGCGCAGTATCGGTGCGCACCCGCGACGGCACCCAGGAGAACGGCGTGAAGCTGGCCGACTTCAAGGCTAAGGTCCTCGACAAAATAGCTAGCCGCGCCATAGAGGCGTAGGGAAAGATGATGTATCCTTTCCTTATTGCGGAGGATAGATGGGCGAGGGTAGAGAAAAGACCGACTTTCTCAAGTTGAGCGCGATACTTGCGCTCTCTTGCATCGGCTGCGTCCTCCTCTTCGGCGTGCGCGTGGCCATCTCGGGCAAGACCTTCTACCGTTATCTCGTCTGGAACCTCCTCCTCGCTGTCGTGCCCTACTTCATCGCGGTGCTCGGCGTTCAGCTCATGGCCCGCTCTCGTCCCGGACGTGGGCGCGGTTTACTGACGGCGGCCGTCGCCCTGCTCTGGCTCGTCTTCTACCCCAACGCGCCCTACATCTTCACCGACTTTATCCACGTCATAAATAAAACTTACCTGCGCGCCGCTCCTTCGGAGTGGCTCAACCTTAATGCGCTACTCTGGTACGACCTGCTCATGAATGCGGCCTTCGCCTTTCTCGGCCATTTCATCGGGCTCGTTTCCATGTGGCTTATGCAGGGCGGCCTCACGCGAGTCTGGGGCAGCCGCGTCGCGCGCATCGTCGTCTGCGTCGCAATCTTCTTCTCGGGCTTCGGCATCTACCTGGGCCGTTTCTCGCGGCTCAACTCCTGGGACCTCCTCTTCGACCTCGGCAAGGTTGCGAATGAAGTGACCGAAGCCCTCTCCGAGCTAAAGGCCATTCTCTTCTCGGCCGTGTTCGCGCTATTCATCCTCCTCACCTACGTCGCCCTCGTCGTGTTCAAGCGCATCGAGCTACCCGCACAAGATGAGCGAAAGGACTAAGCATCATGCCCATCTCCCAGAGCCTCAACGATCTCGCCTCGGCCTTTCCTTCCGAACTCTCGCCCGATCAGAGGGCGAGAGCTCAAACCCTCTTCCTAAAGCGCCTCTCGGTGAGCGCCCACGACTTCTTCGGCGGCAAGATGCAGACCGTGCCCAAGTGCGGCCTGTGGGGCTTTAACTGGTTTAACGTCTGGTACACCCCGGGCGTCTCGGCGGTGTCGACTGCCATCCGCGACGAGAATAACCGGTCCTTCGATCTCTCGAACCGCGGGAACCTCGTCGCCATCGTCTCCGACTCGACGCGCGTCCTCGGCGACGGCGACTGCACGCCCCCCGGAGGACTGGGGGTCATGGAGGGCAAGGCCTTCCTCATGAAATACCTAGGCGGCGTGGACGCCCAGGCGATCTGCATGGACTCGCGCGGCAAAGACGGCAAGCACGATCCCGAGAAGATCATCGACTTCGTGAAGATGCTTCAGCCCTCGTTCGGCGCGGTCAACCTTGAAGACATATCCCAGCCCAACTGCTTCCGCGTCCTCGACGAGCTGCGCGATGCATGCGACATCCCCGTCTGGCACGACGACGCCCAGGGCACCGCCTGCGTGACCCTCGCGGGTCTCGTCAATGCCTTGAAGCTTGCGGACAAGAAGATCGGCGACGTCCGCATAGTCCTCTTAGGCGCGGGGGCGGCGAACACGACGATAGCCCGGCTCATAATCGCCGACGGCGGCGACCCGGCCAGATTGGTCATGTTCGATTCCAAGGGCGGCCTACATGTGGGCCGAAAGGACATAGAGGCCGATTCCCGAAACTACCGCAAGTGGGAGATCTGCAAGTCCACGAACCCCAAGAAGATCGAGACCGAGGCCGAGGCGATCAAGGGAGCGGACGTCCTCATCGCCGCCTCCACTCCGGGCCCCGATACGATCAAGCGCAAGTGGGTGCGCTCCATGGCGCCCAAGGCGATCGTCTTCGCTTGCGCCAACCCCGTGCCCGAGATCTGGCCTTACGCGGCCAAGGAGGAGGGCGCCTTCATAGTGGCCACCGGCCGCGGCGACTTCCCCAACCAGGTCAACAACTCGATCTGCTTTCCTGGCCTATTGAAGGGCGCCCTCCTTGCGCGCGCGCGCAAGGTGACCGACGGCATGGCGATACGCTGCGCGCACTCGATAGCGGACTTCGCCCAGGCGCGCGGCATCACACCCGACGATATCACTTCGCGCATGGACGAGACCGATGTCTTCGCTATCGAGGCCGCGGACGTGGCCGAACAGGCGGTAAAGGAAGGCGTCGCTCGAGAGGTCGTGACCTGGCAGGCGGTGCACGACGAGGCCTTGTCCGGTATTCTCGCGTCGCGAAAGATGACCGACGACCTAATGCGGCTCGGGCACATCGCCGAGCCGCCCCAGTCGATGCTCGACGAGGCCCTGTTTTGGGCGATAGAGCAGGTGCGGTAACCCGATAGGCGCGGAGGTGAAAAAAAGGAGCTGTCCTTTGGGGCAGCTCTTTTTTTTGCCGTATGGACTAGTAAAATAACAAAGCGTTAATCTTCAATTCATGGTCAGGTTATGGAGATCATTTATAAATACTGCTAGGCTAAATCCAACAAGGAACTCCTGAGAATGATATTGATACATAAACCAGTGTCGCAATTTAACTCGCATGCACAGCTATGCGAGATAAAGAATAGTAAAATATTACTATGTATACTATTGCTGCTACTGTTCATTGGTTTCAGGTTATCAGCCCAGACCCTAATAAAAGTCATGGACCAAGACTTGGGCACTCCCCTTGAAGGTGCCCGGATTATGGTTACGGGCATCTCTAAGCCCTTTACTACCGACAAAGACGGAAAAGCGGAAATCAACCCTCCATCGGGGAAGCGCATCGTCGTACGAGTCGACTATCCAGGATACAAGAGCGTCAAAAAGGAGCTGGAGCCCGGGCTTAAGTCATTGGAGTTCGATCTTGAACTATCTTCGTCCCTTGAAGGCTCGGGGGTAGTCGTCAGCGGCGCCAAGCCGCAGGCCTCCGACGCCCAGGCGGGCATTTCGGAAGTCGTCACGAGAGAGCAGATCAATCAGCAGACGATGGGCATTATCGAAGACGTGTTCTCTGCGGTGAAGAACCTTCCGGGAGTCGGTTACACGGGCGCCTTCGATGCTCAGCCTTCGATCAACGGAGGAGATCCGAACGAAACCGTGGCGACGCTCGACGGCGCGTACGTTCTCAATCCCTATCAATGGCAAGGTGCTTATACGATATTCAACCCAGACATGGTGGACTCCATCAAGCTTTCCGATGGCATAATAGCCTCGCCGTACGGTCAGGTCATGTCGGGGCTTCTCGAGGTCAGCTCGAAGACGCCTACGGATAAAGCCACGCATGTGAGCGTGGATTTGTCCACGACGGGGATCGATGCCTTCGTGGAACAGCCTTTGGGAGCCAATGCGGGGCTCTTGATCGGCGGAAGGACAATGTGGCTCGAGGTTCCGCTGTGGCTCTTCGGGGAAGGCGATCTCTTTACCACGCCACCCTATATGTATGACGCGGACGCGAAGTTCTACTGGAACCCTTCGCCATCGGTGAATTGGACGGTTAACGCCCACTACGATTCCGACGGCGTTGGGGATAACTTCGGGACGACCTCCTTTGGCCTGACGGACAATCAAACCCTGTTCTCTTCGAGTCTGAAAATGCTCCTCAATGAGAGTCTTTTGTGGAGCGTCATGGCCAGCTATAACACGTCCTACGACGAATTGAGCTTTCAAGGCGCTCTTCGGGATAATTCGACACTGACAGATTCATATTACGATAGCGAAACGGAATACCGCTATCAATTCAAAAGCGGATTCGATTGGACGCTGACCAAGAATCAGGTCATAAGCTTCGGCCTCGACGAGCTGTACGAGACCTGGTCTACGCGAGACCAGGAGGATATATGGAACGATAAGACAGGCCTTTACATCGACAATCACGTCGATGTGACCGATCAAGGCAAAAACACGATTGAGACTGGTGTTTATATTGACGATAACGTCGTTCTGATTCCGGATACGCTCAAGGCCGAGGCAGGACTTCGCATTGACCACGCTTACGTTTCCGGCGGGGGTGAGTCGCTCATGACGTATCCTGTTTTTAATCCACGACTGCTCCTTACCTATACCACGCTGAAAAATTGGGGTCCCTGCCAGTCCGTGGATTTTTTTGGAGGGAGTGGCCTCTACTCCCAGTTCCCCGCTGACAATCAGTACATGGATACGGAATACGGCGTAAAATCTCTCGATGTCGGGCCCACACGAGCATGGTTCAACGAGGTGGGACTGGAAGCCCACGGTCGCGAGGGCGAAAGCCTCACGCTCGAGGGCTTTACGAAGAATTACTTCAATAGGTTTTATACTGCTACCGGCGAAGATAATACTACCGTTCTGAAATATGATGGCACGGGATATATCTATGGAATCGACTTTGGGACAAAGAAGTCGACTAGTCTATGGGATTTTTCGCTGAGTTATACCTTCACTGTTGCCCAGCTCTATAATCCCGGCGGCTCCGGCCTGAGCTCGACGAGTTGGGATAGCCCTCTTGGAATATGGTATGCGCCCTCATATAACCGTTATAACACCATATATGCATCTTTCCTCTATAGGCCGTCAGACGGATTTTCGGTGCTTCTCGATGGGGATGCGGCCTCGGGAGAACCTCAGGAAGATGGCGGCAGATCGGGATGGGAGTATCCAATAGACATCAAGCTGGATTGGCATGGATTCTATAGCGGGTCCAGGGTGCGTTGGGAGTTTTATGCGGCATGCCAGGACATCTTAGCGGTTCTCTATTTCGTCAGAGCTACCGGGTCGGCCTCGTTCGGCACAGGCATCCCAATCCCGTCGGTCGGATACAAGCTCAGCTTCTAGGAGTCGTATCGATGCGGAAAACATCGGCCATTTCGGTCTGTGCGGCACTCTTTACCGCGTGCCTCGCTTGCGCCTGTGCCTCCGTTCCCGACAAGGCAGTACACCCCGCGATAAAGTTCGCGGAAGTGACCGGTGACCCGAGCGAAGGGATACAGCTCGATTTCGAGCAGGCCAAGGGCGGCGAAGAGCAGTTTCGTCTCAGGTACCCTGATCTGGGGCCGGTGGCGATCCGCGGGAGCGTCGAGCGCGAAGGCGATAGCTGGCTTCTCAAATTCGAGAGCCTCGACTGGTTCAACACATGGGCCGATGGCTGGACCGAAGCGTCGTTCCTTCTCGAAGGAGAATCCAGTCTCATGCCGTCTCCCGCCGGAGATGTCTGGATACTCTCGTTGCGCGCGATGCCAAAATTGGATGCGGTCAGGTCGGCGACGATTCGGTATTTCGACACCTATATCCGGGGGCAAAAGGGAATAGAAGAGTTTTCGAATCGCTGGGACCGAATCCAGGCCGTATGCAAGGATCTGGCCGATCGTTTCGATGGCCGGAGCCTGGCCAGACGTCCCGATGCGCTCCGGCGTTACCTCTTTCCCGAAGTCTATGGCTATGACGAGCCCCCGGCGTCCGGCTTTCATAAGGTCTTCGGTCAAGGCCAGGAATGGAACGCTGATTACAGCGCCGATCATCTGTCCGAAGGGTTGAGGAAAATTCGCGAGGACGGAACCATGCTCAGGGATTACAAGGAGTCGCCCGGCCTCTGGCAATTGGCCCTCTCGTGGGAAGATTTCTGGGAGCATCGGGGATATGCGGCCGGC
>Ga0326727_10011560_pt1 | contig 20483 bp, 18 predicted proteins | sample MB2enrmetagenome_FD_207643 | JGI IMG/M metagenome (GOLD analysis project Ga0326727, IMG submission 207643) | Lab enriched peat soil microbial communities from McLean, Ithaca, NY, United States - MB29MY | ecosystem: Environmental > Terrestrial > Soil > Wetlands > Peat | place: USA: New York...
GCAGGAGATCAAAGTGGGCGCAAGCGGCAAGTTGAACCAGAGTGCTGACCTTGCCGTTTGTTCCCAGCCGCTGCGGGCACTCAATCAAACGGATTGTCCGCTCAGGAAACTCTGCTTTCAACTGTTCGACGGCTGCCGCGGCCGGGTCGGAGAGCGAAGAGACTCCGAAGAGCAGCTCAAACTCGCCCGTGTAGGACTGAATGCAGTGGCTGCGGAAGGCCTCGATCATGCCGGGATCCAGGCCCTTGAGCGACTTGAGTACGCTCACGCCGGGCGCAAAGGCCGCCAACGGAGCGCGCCGAGCCGCCAGAAAGACCCGCGCCGCCACCATGGCAGCCAAGTAGTAGCCCATGCCGGCGACAGCCAGCACGGTGGTAAAAATCTCAATCAACGTAGCTAACATGTGCGCTGTCACAGAGGTAAGAATACAGCTTCCAGCTGCATTACTCGTACCTCAGCGCCTCGATGGGGTCCATGGAAGCGGCCTTCCAGGCTGGGTAGATGCCGAAGATGAGGCCGATGGCGCAGGAAACTACAAAGGCGATGACGACCCACACAAAAGAAAGCGCGGCGTGAAGGAACGAAACGGCAAAATGCAAAATCAGCGTGAACAGGGCTCCGGCCAAAATGCCCAGCAGGCCGCCCACCACGCAAAGAGTCACCGCCTCCAGCGTGAACTGGAGCAGGATGTTCTTCCTGGTTGCGCCGATGGCCTTGCGAACGCCGATCTCGCGGGTGCGTTCTGTCACCGAGACCAGCATGATGTTCATCACACCCACGCCGCCCACCATCAGGCCGACGGAGGAGACCGCAACCATGAAGAGAAAGAGGCCGCCAGTCAGTGAATTCCATAGGCGCGTCAGCGAGTCGGGACCAAAGATGGCGAAGTTGTCGTCCTGCTCCAGCCGGACTCCACGGCGGATGCGCAGCAGCTCGCGGATCTCTTCGACGACCAGCGCCTTATGCGCGGGATCGTCGTATTTTACTGTGATCCAGAAATCCTTCATCTCGGGATGAAGCTGACGGAAGGTCTCCAGCGGAAAGTAGGCGGAGTTATCCTGCGTGTTACGACCGCTGCCAAAGGGCTGGGGTTGTAGGTCGAGGACGCCAATGACGGTGAAGATGCTGCCTTCGCAATCGACATCCTTGCCGAGGGGATCTTCGCCGGGGAAGAGATCCTCGGCGGCGTCATGGCCCAGAACAACTACTTTGGCGCTGCGCTCCTCCTCGGAATCGGTCCACATCCTGCCCTCTGTAAGCTCTATATCCGCAGTCTCCTTAACCTGTGTCGTGTCGCCGTTCAGGATGGTGTTTTGAATTTTGTGAGCGCCTCGCTTCAGAGAAACACTTCCAATGCCGAGCTGAAAATTCTGAGCAGTAAGGCCGGCATCGACGGCAACGACGTAGGGGAGGCTGCGCATCGCGATGCCGTCCTCGTAAGTGAGTTGCTTGCGGTTGAGCTCCTCGGTTGTGGGACGTTTGCCAAAGGGTTCAAAGCGAAAGACCCATAAGTCATTGGTGCCCAGAGTGTTGACGAATTGAGAGATATTGCTGTTCAGCCCGTTGATCGCCGAAGAGATCAGAATCACGGTGGCGATGCCGATGGAAATGCCCAGAATGGTCAGGCCGGAGCGCAGCTTGTTCTTGCGTAGCGTGTCGAGCGCCAGCAGCACGGATTCTTTTGAATCGCTTAATCTCACGCCTATAGCTCCGATCTAAGTGCAACAATGGGATCAAGTTCCGCGGCTTTGTAGGCCGGATACACGCCAAAGAACAAACCGACCGCCGTAGCCACGAACAGACCGACCAGGATCGACCAGAGCGCCACCACGGAAGGGAAGGAGATCGCCAGCGTAATCAGTTTGGCCGCCGCGATGCCGACGAAGACACCGATAAGGCCTCCGGCCAGCGACATGGTGCCAGACTCGATCAAAAACTGCAGCAGGATGTCTTTGCGGCGCGCGCCCAGCGCCTTGCGCACACCGATCTCGCGCGTGCGCTCAGTGACCGATACCAGCATGATGTTCATGATGACGATACCGCCGATCACCAGGGAGACGGCAGCGATGGCAGCTACCACGGCGCCGAAGTTATTCAGCACTTTGCTCAACATATTCTGAAAGGTGGCGCTGGTATCCACCGAAAAGGTGTCCGGCGTACCTGGCGCCAGGTGGCGGCGCGCGCGCATAATGACGCGCAGCTCATCGGCGACCGCATCGATCACTTCACCGCCGCCGCCGGCATCGGCGAAGACGCTCAGGCTTCCCTGCGACCCATAGGCGTGAAGAAATGCCGTGAGCGGAATGGCAACCCAGTTGTCCATGCTCATGCCCAGCATCTTGCCCTGGCACTCGCCGACCCCGATCACCGTAAAAGGAGCGCCGTCTACGCGAATCTCCTTGCCAAGCGGGTCGCCATAGCCGAGCACATTGTCCACAATGTCGCAACCGACGATGGCCACATGGGTGCTGTGTTCGTCCTCGACCTCCGTGAACGATCGGCCCGAGTCGATATTCATATTGGAAAGCGCCGGCATCGTCCAGGTCCAGCCGCGAACCGTCGTGTCCGTGGTGGACTTGGTTTGGTAGACGACCTTGCCGGTGGCCGAGCGAGACGCGCCGACTGAGACGCAGGACTTGCATTCATCAAGGATGGCCCTGTAGTCGTCGTAGGTGACGTCTTTTCGCTTTTGGAAGTCAAGGTACTCCTCGACGGTGATGAAGGTCTGCGGCATCTTGCTGACCGTGACCACGCTCGCGCCGTAGGTATTGATCTTGGTGGTCACAAAGGCTTTTGCGCCGTTGGTCAACGTCACCACCATGATCACGGAGGCCACGCCAATGACCATCCCCAGCAGGGTGAGGATGGTCCGCATCTTGTTGGCCCACAAGGACTGGAGCGCGAGTTTCAAGGCCTCGGTGAAGAGCATGGTCCTGCTTTCTGTTGCCGGTACTTCTTTTGATGCCGCGGAAAAACTCCCCGGAGCGAGGAATCTTCGCTATTGCTATGGACGTGTCACCAGCCCATTAGGCCGCTCGCCGCAGCCGGAAGCAAGGCTTGGCCGAGGCGGTTTCGCCCTTTCTGATACGCAAAGCGGCGCCGGTAGGTTCCTGGGCTCTCACCAAATCCAAAAAAACCAGTCAAAACAGGCATTGTCAGGAGACTTTCAGCTCCCGTCTGGCGTAGCATGGATTGACGCGCAGTTTCGCGACCGTTTATTCATCTGAATCCACAACCGATTCTACTCACCGGAGGCCCCATGATCCGCGCCAACTCCCGGCTTGCGCTTGCCCTGCTTGCGATTTCCATCCTGTTTCCCGTCTTTGCGTCCGCCCGAGGCTCTTCCCCGGCCGCTCCCGCGCAGCCGCCGCTGCTGCTGCGCTCGCCCTCCCTCTCGCATGACCGGATCGCCTTCCGCTACGCCGACGACATCTGGACAGTCTCTCGGCAAGGCGGCGAGGCCGAGCGGCTCACCGCAAACGGCAAGGTGAATGCAGGTCCGTTCTTCTCTCCGGACGGAGCGTGGATTGCCTACTCGGCCCCCCTGCACGGCAACAATGACGTCTTCATCATCCCCGCCGCGGGCGGAGTTCCCCGCCGTATCACCTGGCACCCGGCCGGCAGCACCGTGGTGGGCTGGTCGCCGAACGGCAAGGACGTGCTAATCGCCAGCGGCGCGGCCAGCTACCGGCACTATGACCGGCTCTTCCGCGTCCACGCCGATGGCTCCGGTGTACCCGAGCCTCTGCCGCTGCCCTCCGGCTTCCAGGCCTCGTTCTCGCCCGACGGCCAGTCGATTGCCTATCAGCCTTTTACCAAGTGGCAGCCGGCCTGGAAGCGCTACGTCGGTGGCCAGACCACCCCCATATGGATCGTCAACCTCAAGACCCTCGACCAGAAAAAGGTGCCCCGCGAAAACTCCAACGACTCGAACCCGGTGTGGGTCGGCGACCAGGTCTACTTCCTCTCCGACCGCGACAGCGCGGGAAAGAACAGCGGCCCGGTCACGCTCTATCGCTATGACACCAAGAGCGAGCAGGTCACGCAGGTGATGGCCAACCGCGAGCTGGATTTGAAGTCCTTCCAGGCCGGGCCTGCAACCGGCGTAGACGGGTCGAGCCGGACCGCCTTGGTCGTAGAGCAGTTTGGCCGCATCCTTCTGGTGGACCCGGTCACGGGCATGAACATGCCCATCCCGATTCAGGTTCACGGCGAGCTGGCCAGCCTTGCGCCCCACCGGGTCAATCTTTCTCCGGAGGAGATTCAGAACGCCCAGCTTTCGCCCACCGGCGCGCGTGCCGTCTTCGAGGCGCATGGCGAAATCTTCACCGTTCCGGCCGAGAAGGGAGATACCCGCAACCTGACCCAGACCCCCGGCATAGCCGAGCGCGACCCCGCCTGGAGTCCGGATGGAAAGACCATCGCCTACTTCTCCGACGCCTCCGGCGAGTACCAGCTCTACCTGCACGATCAAACCGGCTTCAAGCCGCCCGCGGTCATCGACCTCGGTCCCGAGCCAAGCTATTTCTATACGCCCACCTGGTCACCCGACTCCAAGCACATCGCATACACTGACAAGCATTTGCGCCTGTGGTACGTGGATGTGCCGGAGGGCAAGCCGGTGCTGGTGGACAAGGAAATCTACGGCAATTGGGGCCCCAGCTTCGGTGCCGTCTGGTCGCCGGACTCGAAGTGGCTCGCCTATCAGCGCGACCTCGACAATCAATTGAGCGCCATCTTCCTCTATTCGCTGGAGACGCACAAAGCGACGCAAGTGACCGACGGCATGAGCGACGCCTCCAGCCCTGCCTTTGACCTGAACGGCAAGTACCTATACTTCCTTGCTTCCACCGACGACGGGCCCTCCCGCGCAGGCATCGACCTTTCTTCGCTCGACCGCGCGCAAACCAATGCCGCCTATGTGGTGGTGTTGGCCAAGTATGGCTCCTCTCCTGTCCCTCCGGAGAGCGACGACGAAAAGATCAAGGACGAAGCCAAGAAGGACGATACCGACAAGGACAAGGATAAAGATCAGGATAAGGACAAGAAGGACGCGGACAAAAAAGAGACAGACAAAAAAGAGAGCGATAAGAAGAGCGCCGAGAAGAAAGACGACACGGCCAAGGAGGCAGACAAGGACAAGAAAGACGCCGATAAAAAAGACGCCGACAAGCCGGTCGAGGTCAAAGTGGACCTGGAGAAAATCGGCGACCGCATCCTGGCCCTGCCCATTCCGCCGCGCAACTATGGCGGCATCGCCGTCGGCAAGACCGGCATCCTCTACCTTGCCGAGACGGCCCCCTTCGGCCGCCCCAGCAGCTATGACGGCGGACCCGGCATTCGCGCTCTCTGGCGATTTACGCTGGAAAAGCGCAAGCCGGAGACCGTGCTCAGCGACCTGGACAATTATATTGTCTCCGCGGACGGCTCCAAGGTGCTTTATGCACGCAAGAACGCATGGACCATCGCCTCCGCCGACGACCTGAAGCCCGGCGAAGGCGCTCCCGGCAAGCCGCTGAACCTGGGAAATCTTGAAACTGTCGTCGATCCCCGCGCCGAATGGCGGCAGATCTACCACGAAACCTGGCGCATCGAGCGCGATTTCCTTTACGATCCGCACACCCACGGCCTGAGCATTCCCAAGATCGAGGCCAAATACAAGCCCTACCTCGACGGCCTCGCCTCGCGCTCCGAGTTCACTTATCTCTCCACCGAAATGCTGGGCGAGATCACCATCGGCCACATGTTCGTGGGCGGGCCTCACCAGCCCGACACCGAGCCCAAGACCGGACTGCTGGGCGCGGACTACAAGGTCGAGAAGGACCGCTATCGCATCGCCAAAATCCTCGGCGGGCAGAATTGGACTCCAGGACTGGCCTCCCCGCTCACTCTGCCAGGCGTCTACGTCCATGAGGGTGCTTACTTGCTGGCTGTCAATGGCCGTGAGCTACACGCGAATGATAATCTCTACGAATTCTTCGATGGCACCGCCGGCAAGCAGACCATGCTGCACATTGCGTATAACGCAGAGGGCAAGGACGCCCGCGACGTAACCGTGGTTCCCATAGCCGATGAGGACGGCCTGCGCAATCTTGACTGGATCGAAACCAACCGCCGCAAGGTCGACGAACTCTCCGGCGGCAAGGTGGCTTACGTCTATATGCCCAACACCGGCGGCTCCGGCTACACCAACTTCAACCGCTACTTCTATTCGCAGCTCGACAAGCAGGGCCTGGTGCTCGACGAACGCTACAACGAGGGCGGCTTCATCGCCGATTACGTGGTGGACGTACTCAAGCGCTTCCCGCTCTCCGGAGCCATCGAGCGCGACGGCAAGCCGATCCACGACCCGGTGGGCGCCATCTTCGGCCCCAAGGTCATGCTCATCAACCAGAACTCCGGCTCCGGCGGCGACGCTATGCCCTGGTACTTCCGCAAGGCCGGCATCGGTAAGCTGGTGGGCACGCGCACCTGGGGCGGCCTGGTTGGCATCGGCGGCTATCCGCCCCTGCTCGACGGTGGCTACGTGATGGCCCCGCGCTACGCCATCTTCGGCCTCAACGGCGACTGGGAGGTGGAGAACCGCGGCATCGCCCCCGACGTACCTGTCGAGGATCTGCCTAAGGATGCGGCAGCCGGCCACGACCGCCAGTTGGAAACCGGCGTGCAACTGGTGCTGGATGAACTGAAAGCCCATCCCGTACCGGAGATTGCCGTTCCAGCCGCGCCGAACTACCACAAGGACGACGGACTGGGGAACAACTGAAGCCCACACATCACCCGTCTGGGGTTGAGAGAATGGGGGCGTTGAGTCGCTGGAGCGATTGAGCGCCTCCATTTCTCTTTTTGGCGGGAAGCCTTGAACTTACCGCTAGTGTGCTTGCGCTGCCGGCTCGACCGGCCGGAAGAGCCACAGGTTGAGCAGCACAAAGAGCAGCCCCCCGACAGTGAACTTGAGCCAGATGGGGGCGTGCGACGGCGAGAAGAAGCCTTCCAGTGTTCCGGCAATCACCAGCAGCGGAATGATGCCGCTGACCAGCTGCGTGGCTTCGATGCCGCCGCGGGCAACCGACTCCTTCCAGCGTAGCGCGCCCGGGAAGAGCATGGCATGGCCGAGGCGGAAGCCGGCTCCGCCGGCGATGAGGATCGAAGGCAGCTCCAGCGAGCCGTGCGGTGCGACAAAGCTCCATAGCAGTATCGACATATCGTAGTGGTGGCAGGCCGCGCCGATCACGCCCAGCATCATGCCGTTGACGTAGAGCGAGAGAAAGGTGCCCAGGCCAAAGACAATTCCCCCGGCAAAAGAGATAAAGCAGACGGAAAGATTGTTGGTCATGATGGCGCTGGAGGCCATCGGCGCCACGCTAACCACGGACTCGGTCCACATGGTGTGCCGCTCCATGGTGGCGATCATCTCCGGGCCGACGAAGTGGCGCATGAACTCGGGCCGGGCGTTGGTGAGCGCCGCGCCCAGCAATCCAAAGGCCGCGGAGACGGCGAGTGCGGCCGCTACGTAGCCGATCTGGCGCTGGAAGATGGCAGGGTATTCGTCGCGCAAAAAGCGGAAGAGGGTGTGAAGACTGGCCTTGCGGCCGGAATAGATGATATGGTGAGCGCGAGCCAACAATTGATTCACATGCAGCGCGTAGGTGCGCGAGGTTGAGTCCTGGCGCAGCACGGAGAGGTCGGCTGCCACCTGCCGGTAGAGCAGGGCCAGCTCCTGCAACTCAGCGCGGGAGAGCTGGCCCAGACCGCTTGCGTCGCATTGGGCCAACAGAGCCGAGAGCCGGTCCCAGTTGGGCCGGCGCTTGAGAATCCACTGGTTGGAGAGGACAAGCGCCATGGAGATGAATTCAGACCAGCTTAACATCGACACCCCGGAACTGGTGGAGATCGAGATGCCGCTGGCCGGCATCGGCAGCCGTTTTATTGCGCTGCTGGTCGATATGCTGATCTGGTTCGCCGGCCTTATCGTGATTGTGATCCTCCTCGCCGTCTTCGCGCCGGGGATCGGAGCCTTCTCAAATATCAACGGGCAATGGGCCGTCGCCATCGTCATTTTCATTATCTTTCTGCTCTTCTGGGGTTATTTCACGCTCTTTGAAGCCTTCTGGAACGGGCGTACGCCGGGCAAGCGGGTGGCTCGGATTCGCGTGATTCAGCGATCAGGCCAGGCCATCGGCCTCTTCGAGTCGATGGCCCGCAATCTGGTCCGCTATGTCGATATGCAACCCTTTCCGCTCTACGCGGTGGGGGTGATTGCGATCTTCGTCACCCGCCAGCATCAGCGGCTGGGCGACCTGGTGGCGGGTACGCTGGTGGTACGGGATCGCGCGTTGGAAGAGCCCGCGTGGGGCGATTCGGGAGCGCGAATCATCACGGCACAGAGTTATGCTCCCAGTGCCCCAGCGCCGGAGCCGCATTTGGCTTTTTCGCTGCCAGTTACCGGCATCGCGAAGCTCTCGTCCACGGACCTGGAGGTGCTGGAGGGGTTTTTCGCGCGCCGGCTCGACATGAGCCTGCCCACGCGCCAGGCGCTGGCTGAACGGATCGCCCTGGCCATCCAGACGAAATCCGGACTGGAGCAGCCCGCCGGAGCCAGCGTTGAGACTTTTCTGGAGGCTACTGCCCGCCAACTGCGGGATCAGGCGCGGATGCAATAGAGATTGTGGGGATGGATTCGTTCGAGAAGTGGCTTAGTTCGCGTGGCTCCGGGATTCCGCGGCAATTTCCATCGCCAGCAGCTCCGCCAGCGCCCGCTCCGGACAGATGTGCCGGGCCTCCAACCGAGCCAGCTCCCTGTCTGTTTCCACCGCCGAGGCAATGGTCATGAAGCAGTAAAGGCAGCGGGTGTTGTAGGTTCCGTTCTCGTTCTGGGTGCGGCTGTACATCGTTCCTCGGAAATTGCCGAAAGATGGAATGATGTTAGACGGCCTCGGCTTTCTCCGACGTGACCCGTATCACGGGATTATCTTTTGCCGCCCCGCAGCAGATTCTATCTTCGCAAGAAACTTTTATAGGGTAATGCCCTGGTTGGGGTTGTGGCGCAGTTGCCAGCACGTGCTCCGGCCGGCCTGGGGAAAGAGCGAGACCGAGCAGGGCACATCGATGGAGCCGAGGTAGTCGAACTCCTGCTTGTTGCCCTTGAGCGGAATCGCCAGGTATCGGTTGACGGTGACCTTGGACGTGGGCGATCCGCGCAGCTTGAAGACAGCCCAATCGCCGCCATACGCGGCCACAAACGCTACCGTCAGCGCCACAATCGCTCGCAGCAACCAATGCACAAGCCAACGCGTCATGCGGATTCAGCCTTTCTGCTCGATTGAATGGGCAGGCGCCAGCGCCGATCTGCTCTGGAATACCCTCTTCCGAGAATAGCTTGCCGCGTGGGCGGAGCGGAAGTCACGCCGGCTGTCGATGGCTCAGCGGAGTTTACGGTGGATGGTTTGTGGAAGCCCAGATCAGAAAATCCGGAGCTGGGACAACCGCACAGGCTTTCAAAAAGCGCGAAACAGTAGCCATTTCCGGCTGAAAACAGCGGCTCTTGGGCCGAAAAATGGGCAATATTCGGAGTTTACCGTTACTGATTCGTCACTATGTAATTATTACAAACTATTGATTCCGTGTAAGTTATAAGCGATCAGAAGGGTCGAAAAGAGAGTTCCACAGGGGGAGGGGGGTGGATTCCCTACCGGTATAGACCGGTCACATCCCTGACAGATTGGGCAATGGTCAGCAAAGAGCCGCTCCTCTGGTCAATGTTCATAGAATGATTCTGCGCTGGCGGAAGGTTATTATCTGCAATGAACCGAGGGAGAAGGTTGTGGTTTCCCAGATCCAGGAAGCGGGACCTGGGGCACCCGGCCTTCCTGAAACAGATGGGATTCTTCATCGTGTGTGGCACAGCAGACGCGGTCGAGTCTGGCTCGGTCAACCTGCATCTGTTTGTCGCTCCCGAGCGCTGCCAGCGAGGCGGCGAGAACCGCGGAAGCGGACGCATCGGCGACCGGGCAGATGCTGTAATGCATCCACTTACCCTCGCGGCGCGCGGTGACGATACCGGCGTTGCGCAGGTAGGCGAGATGGCGCGAGATTTTGGGCTGGCTCTGGCCGAGTATCTCGACAAAATGGCAGACACAGACCTCGCGACCGGCCATCAGGTTCAGGAGGCGCAGGCGGGTGGTGTCGGCCAGCGCAGCGAAGAGACTGGCCAGGCTGATCGATTTGGAGCAGCAGCCCATAAAGTGATTATATACGTGTTGACACATATGAGCGTGTATAATAAATTTGCTTAAGCGTATGTGAGGCGCTTCAATGGACACGAAAACACTGGTTCAGGAAAAATACGGAGCGGCGGCGCGGGAAGTGCGCAAGAGCGGAAGTGTAGCCTGCGGCGATCCGGCGCTGCGCTGTTGCGACCCAATCACCACCAACCTCTACAACGAAGCCGAGAAGAGCGGACTGCCGGCCAGCGCGGTGCTGGCTTCGCTGGGCTGCGGGAATCCGACCGCGCTGATTGAGTTGAAGCCGGGGGAGACGGTGCTCGATCTAGGCTCCGGCGGCGGCATCGACGTGCTGCTCTCAGCCAAACGGGTGGGGCCAACCGGCAAGGCCTACGGACTGGACATGACCGACGATATGCTGGCGTTGGCTCGCGAGAACCAGCGGCAGGCGGGGGTGGAGAACGTCGAGTTCCTCAAGGGCGAGATCGAGAAGATTCCCTTGCCCGATTGCTCGGTGGACGTGGTGATCTCCAACTGCGTCATCAACCTTTCGGCCGACAAGGGCCGCGTACTGCGCGAGGCTTTCCGCGTGCTCAAGCCGGGCGGACGCTTTGCCGTCTCCGACATCGTGGTGCGCGGCGAGGTTCCCGCCGAGGTGCGCCAGAGCATGCTGCTGTGGGTGGGCTGCGTCGCCGGGGCGCTGGAGGAGAAGGAGTACGTGGCTAAGCTGGCCCAGGCCGGGTTTGCACGCATCTCCGTCGAGCCGACGCGTGTGCACTCTATCGAGGATGCTCGGCATTTCCTGATCGAGGCGGGCATCGATGTGGATTCTATTGCGCCGCTGGTCGAGAACAAGTTCATGAGCGCCTTTATCCGGGCGACCAAACCTGGGGCGGCGATGCCGATTGCCGGTTGCTGCGCGCCGGGCTGCTGCGGCTGACCAGTTTGTGGAATCCCAGGTCTCAGAATCGAGACCTGGGGCACCCGCAATTGAACCGAGACAGGAGTAGATTATGCGGAAACCCTACAACATTCTCGTTCTGTGCATTGGCAACTCGGCGCGCAGCATCATGGGCGAAGCGCTCTTCAACACCATGGGCGCGGGCCGCTTCCAGGCCTATAGCGCGGGCAGCCATCCCAGCGGCAAAGTGAATCCCTTCGCCATTGAGCAGGTGCGCGCGCTGGGCTACCCGGTCGATGGCCTGCGCAGCAAGAGCTGGGACGAGTTCGCGCAGCCCGGCGCGCCGGAGATGGACTTCGTCGTCACCGTCTGCGACAAGGCGGCGGGCGAGATGTGCCCGCTGTGGCCGGGCCAGCCGGTCACGGCGCACTGGGGCTTTCCCGATCCGGTTGCCGTTGAAGGCACGGACGAAGAGAAGCGCGCCGCCTTCGCGCAGACACTGCGGCAGATTCAGAGGCGCGTGCAACTGTTTCTCAGCCTGCCGCTGGAGACGCTGGACCGCATGGCCATTGAGAGCCGTATGCGCGACTTCGGGCGGGAACCGCTGTAGAAGCGGAGGCTTTATTTTACGCGGCGGGTACCCCCACCCGTAATTTGGACGCAAATTCCTTTTTTTCTTGAGCTTACAGGCAGGGTTTCGCTGTAAAATATTGAGAACAATGAAGTTCCCTACAAAATATTCCAGGATAAGGAGTTACGTGACATTTCGGCCTCATCCGGCAGCTTCCGGCTGAAAGGCGGCGCGAGGATGTGCCGGGACGATGAATAAAGGAAGACTTCTGGGATCATTGTGCAACGGCGGAGGGTTATTATCTGCAAAGTACAGAGGGGAAAGATTGTGGTTTCCCAGGTCCCAAAGCGGGATCTGGGACACCCGGCTGAGGGCGCTTGTGCATCTTAGGGTTCATGGATTCTCACCCTTGAATCAGAGAACAATTTAAGAATGAGTCACCCGCCACCAGCCAATCCCTTTAAAGCTTCAAAGCAGTCGCCTCAGATACCAAAATATGCTTTAATCGTGGGCCCGAATTTCTCCCAGAGTGCGGTCAGGTGGGCGGCGGAGGCAACTGCGGTAGGAAGCCACGAGATTACCGCTCGAACCGGACCTCTTGAACGCTCCTCCGGTTTCTTCGCCGCTTGCTCTGCGAGAGTTGAAAGCGCCTGTACGATTTCTTGCTTATCCGTGTCAGGTAGAGCCTTCTCGGCTATCGTAGCTTCCGTGAGTTGTTTGAGCGCGAGTACAAGTTCCTGTTGAGAAGCGTCTAGTTGGCCTGAAATCGACTGAAGAGCAGCGTTGATGATTCCAAGCTGTGAACCAAGGTTTAAATTGGCGACGGAACTATTCTCAATGTGTAAATGGACAGTTGGCGGCTGTCCCAATCGTAAATCATCGTCTATTCCGGGGAACCCCTGAAGATCGCAGCCATATACCTTGATCGTCTGTTCATCTCTGTCCAGCTTGACGGAGTGACAAAACTCGCCCATTTCACTAGGCAGCTCCTCAACAGAAAGAATAGTCCCTGGCTTCGATTGATTTCCCACCAGCACACGCCGACCGGGCGAGAAACGTTGCTTTTGCGTTCGTGTCATGGTGTGCTCCTTTTCTACAATGACCCTGTTCGGAAATGCCTCGTATTCCCGCACCATTATTTCCAGATCGCGCCGCGTTTCGATGGTGACGGCACGCATCCGCGTCTCGATTTTGTGCATTACCCCAAGAAAGGCCGTGCCCATCCTCCTCTCAAGGAATACTGTTTGGAGGTGTCCCTTTTGTGTCTTTGCGTACCCGTCGACTTTGCCGGCGATGAGTTCGATGTCAGATCGGGAGATATGGCCTTTGCGCTGCTTTATCAGATCGACCCAGATCTGGTACAAGGCGTGAACCAGTCGCACGGCACCGTCAATGTAAGTTTGGCCAATTGCAGCTTCGTGCGGACCGCTTCGCGCGCCAGGGAAGGGCGCACGCGCCGCGTACTCGTTCTGCATCTCCGCCACCTTTTCGCGGGTCAGCTTGGAGATAGATTCCATCTCCTTCCCGAACTTCAATTGCGCGATCTGCTCAAGGTCTTCGTACATAAGAGAGCGGCCGTGGAAGAATCATGGCGACGCTGCTGCAATTGTAGCGCGGCGTTGTCTTATTTTGAGTTAGCTGCGAGTAAAGCCCGTGCCTAAGGGCTCCGTTAATACGCACTCTATCAAGGGGTTGAAACCCCCTGCTCCCTCCTCTAGATTTTGACGGATGCGGCGCGGGGCGAGGTGCCGGTTAGCTCTGCGGCGCGGGCTTCGGCGTAGGCGGCTGCGCCGAGCAGCGCGGCGCGGCTCTCCAGGATGACGCGCACCGGCATATTAATGAGCAACTGGCTGAGGCGTCCCTTGTCCGCGAAGGCCTTCATGAAGCGGCCGTCCTTGAGCTTTTCCAGGATGCGCGGGGCGATGCCGCCGCCGATGTAGACGCCGCCCACGGAGAGCAGCTTGAGGGCCAGGTTGCCGGCCTCGGCGCCATAGGCGGAGACGAAGATATCCATCGCCTTCTCGCAGATTTCGCTTTTGGCCGCCAGCGCCAACTCGGTAATCACGGCGTTGGGGTCTTCGGCGGCGAGGCGCTCAGCCAGCCAGACCGGCTCGTCGATGCCGCGAACTTCGCGCAGGAACTCGTAGATGTTGGACAAACCCTGGCCGCTGACCACGCGCTCCTGGCTGATGCGGCCGTTGTACTTCTGCTTGAGAAAGCGCAGCAGGTCGATCTCGTCTTCGTTGCGGGGCGCGTAGTCGGCGTGGCCGCCCTCGGAGGGATAGGGCGTGTGGCTGTGGCCGTTCCAGATGAGCAGGCCCTCGCCCAGGCCGGTGCCGGCGGCGATCAGGGCGCGATTGCCGATCTGGCTGGCGTCGCCCTCGCTGAGAGTGTAAATCTGGTCGGCGGAGAGCTCGGCCACGCCGTAGCCGTTGGCCTCCAGGTCGTTGATCAGGAAGACGTGATTAATGCCCAGGTTCAGCGACAGTTCGCGGCTGTCGAGCGTCCAGGGCAGGTTGGTGAGGCGCAGGCGTCCGTCGCGCACCGGGCCGGGCACGCCAAAGCAGGCCGCAGTTACCTTGAACGCGCCGAGAAACTCTTTTACGATCTCTTCCAGGCCGGAGTAATCCTTGGCCGGAAAACGCTCGTCGCGGGAGTATTCCAGTTTTCCATTGATAAAGTCATACAGCGCCAAATGAACCTTGGTGCCGCCTACATCGCCCGCCAGAATCATCTTTCTCTCTCCAAAACTCCACAGCCTTCCTCATCCGTTGCGGGTAGAAGCGCGGCCGCGGCCTTATCCAATATGAAGGTAAGTATACCGCTTACGGGCCAGATGAGTTGGCTGGGCAGCCGTTCCGGATCGTATGGACCGGTCAGTACATCCTTCAAAATGGAGGCTTTATCCACTCCGGCGGCGAGAAAGAAGACCGAGCGGGCGTGGTTGATGACCGGCCAGGAGAGGGTGACGCGCCAAGTCTCCTTCCGCGGGATGTAGTTGGCGGTGACCAGGCGGCTGATTTCGTGGACGGCCTCGGTGTGCGGGAAGATTGAGGCGGTGTGGCCGTCGCCGCCGATTCCCAGGGCCACCAGGTCGAAGCGCGGGCTCTCGGCGCCCTCGAGGCGGAAGTTGTTGCGCAACTCCGACTCGTAGCGGGCCGCGGCTTCGGCCGGCTCCAGCTCGCCCTCGATGCGGTGAATCTGCGCGGGGCGGAGGGGCGCGTGATCCAGCAGAGCTTCGCGAGTCATGCGGTAGTTGCTGGCGGGGTCATCGGGAGAGACGCAGCGCTCGTCCACCCAATAGAGGTCGAGCGCCTCCCAGGGCATACGGCTGCGCCACGGCTGGCTGGGGTCGGCCAGGGCTGCAAAGGCGGCCTGAGGCGTGGAGCCGCCGCTGATGGCGATCCGCACACAGCCCTGGGCGGCTACTGCTTCTCCCGCCATCTCGACAAAGTACTGCGCCGCCCGGCGCGCCAAAGCAGCTGGGTCCGGTTCAACGTAGTACATGATCTGGAGCTGTCTGGGCATACGTGCGGGTCATCCTTCGCTACCACATTACGGTCTAAGGTAACACAAAGGCTATGCTATGCGACTCACGCCGATTGGGAGTACAGCATTTCCAAACTTACCTGCCCAGATAGACCCGGTACTGCGATTCGATGACGCCTACGGCGCGAGCCAGCGCCAGCTTGGAGAGGTTGTACTGGTAGAGGCTTTCGACCAGATTGCTTTCAGCGGCGGCGAGAGTGGCCTGCGCGGTAACCAGGGGCAGGTTGTCGTCCACGCCGGCGTTGACGCGGTCGGTCTCGTCGGAGAGGGCGCGGGTGGCCAGATCGACGTTGGAGCGGGCGACCTCTACAAGCCTGGCTGTCGCATTAACATCGAGGAGAGCCGAGTGGACCTGCTGGTCGATGCGGCCGCGCAGGTCGGCGAGCTGGGCGTTGACGGCGTCCAACTGAGCCTGGGCGGCTTCCGTGTCGCCGCGCAGCCGGGCCTCGCGAAAGAGCGGCAGACTGAGCGTGCCCACGGCGGCGAAGTTGCCGTGCGAGCCGGCGCCGCCTACCTGGCTGACGCCGTAGTAGCCGCCGAAGCTGAGGCTGGGCAGCCGCTGGCTGCGATAGGCGGCGTGGATGGCCTTCATCTCAACGGCCTGATTTTGCAGGGTTTGATAGTCCTGGCGATTCCGGTAGGCGACGGCGCGAAGCTCTTCCGGCGTCTGCGCGGCCAGATCGCTGTAGGGAGCCGGATCGGTGAGGGCGATCCTCTGGCCGGGGTCGATGCCGATCTCGCGTTTGAGCAGGATCAGGTTCTTTTCGAGGGCGTTTTGGGCGGCCAGCAGGGCCAGCTCCTGGGCCTGAAGCTGCACCCGCGCCCGCAGCTCGTCCAGATTGGCGGCGACACCGGCCTCGTGAGCCTCGTGGGCGTGGCGGACGAGCACCTGGTCCGCCGCTTCCAGGGCTCTGGCGTTGTTCACTTCGCTCCCGGCGGCGATGGCGTGCAGATAGGCCGAGGCCACCTGCTGCACCACCTCGCCGCGGGCAGACATTTTGGCGAAGTGGGCGGCGCGTTCCGCCGCGCCGGCCGCCTTCCAGGCCGAGATGACCGGACCGGAGAAGAGCATCTGGCCGACCTGAATTTTGCCCTCGGTCAGGTCGTCGCGGGTGATCTCGGAGAAGCCCGCCGGCATTTTTCCGCCGGGAAAGAGTGACGAGAACATTTTGATTGTGCCGGGGCCGAAGCCCATCGCGGCCAGGTTCTGCTGGTGTACGCCGAGGTCACCCGTGAGGTTGATGGTAGGCAGAAAGTATTGCAGTGCCTCGTTTTTTTGTCCCTGAAGCGATTTTTCGCTGTTTTCGGCTTCCTTGAGGCCCAGATTGTTCTTGAGGCCGAGTGCGATGGCCTCATCCAGAGAAAGCTTGAGAATCTCATCGGTCGCCGGACGGGCAGTCACGCTGCCGAAGAATGCGTTGGCGGCTGAGGTGGAGTTGGGCGCCTGGGCGTGGAGCGGTGCAGACGCACCCGCCAGAATCAGGCCCGCCAGAAAGCCCGGCATCGCCGCTCGCCGGAAGAGAGATTGTTGCGCTCGTTTCACTTCTCTTATTCTCTCAGATAAACGAGGAAGCGCGAAGATTCCGCGAGCGGAAGGAAAACGATCCGCGACGGAACCGGGAAGGTTCACGAGGCAGGATTCGCGCTCCTTGCGCGGCGAATAAACTCACGCACCTTGGCGGGATCCTTGTGGCCCGGCGCGGCTTCCACGCCGGAGACCGCATCCACGCCCCAGGGGCGTAGCGCGGCAATGGCTTCAGCCACGTTCGCAGGAGTCAGCCCGCCGGCGGCAATACGCCTGCGCGCTCTTGAGCCCTGAAAGAGAGCCGCGCGGGCGGCATTCCAATCGAAGGCCACACCGGTCCCTCCGACGCCCGCGGCTGTCCGCGAGTCCACCAGCACCGCGTCCACGTGCGGATCCTGGTCATACTCGGCTATCCGGGTTGCGTGCTGTCCGGCACTCTCTGCGCTGAAATGAATCACACGCAGGATGCGCAATTCCGGCCCCAGCCGCTCGTGCAGCCGGGCGGGCATTTCGGGCTCCGCTTCAAAGTGCAGTTGCACGCCGGTCAGGCCGCAGAGTTGAACCGTGGAAACGATCTCCTCCAACGCTGCATCGACGAAGACACCGATTTTTTCTACGGCTGGCGGCAGATGCGAAGTGATCGCAGCGACTTCGGCCGGCGTCACGCGGCGCGGACTGGGCGCAAAGACAAAGCCCACCGCGTCTGCCTCTACTTCGACAGCCACGAGCGCGTCCTCCAGCGAGGTATTGCCGCAGATTTTGATCCAGAGGCTCATCGGGCTGCTCCGATCACGACGGCTCCGGCCAACAGAGCCGCCAGCGCCGCGCCGGGGTCAGGCTGGCGCATCAGGCTTTCGCCGATCAGGAAGGCGTCAAAACCGGCCGCGTGCAGCCGGACCAGATGCTCGGGCGTCGTAATGCCGCTCTCGGCCACGCGCACCATGGCGGCCGGAATCTGTGCAGCGAGTTCGAGCGAGGTTTCCAGGCGGACCTGAAAGGTGCGGAGATCGCGGTTGTTCACGCCGATGGCGTCGGCGCCGCTCTCGCCCAGCGCGCTGAGCACGCGGTCTAGCTCGGCGGCCGTATGCACCTCGACCAGCACGTCTAGGTTGATCCCTCGCGCTGTTTCCGCGAAGCGCTTGAGCTCGCCGTCGGTGAGCGCGGCGGCGATCAGCAGGATGGCGTCTCCGTGGTGAGCGCGAGTTTCGACGATCTGGTACTCGTCGACCGTGAAGTCCTTGCGCAGACAGGGCAGCTGAACCGCGGCAGAGGCCAGCTCCAGGTTGCGCAGGCTGCCCTGAAAGAAAGGCTCGTCGGTCAACACGGAAAGCGCCGCCGCGCCGCCGGCAAAGTAGCTCCGGGCCAGCTCGGCCGCGTCGAACTCCGCGCGAATCAGCCCCCTGGAGGGTGAGGCTTTCTTGATCTCGGCGATGACGGCAGGGCCGGTGGCGGCCTTCCGGCGCAACGCCGCCGCCCAGCCGCGCGGCTGATGCAGAGCGGCCAGCTGCTCCAGTTCCGCTATCGGAAGACGCGTCTTATTCGCGGCCACCGTGGCCCGCGTCGTCGTGAGAATCCTGTCGAGGTGAGTAAACATACGCTAGGTTGAGTATACGAGGAATGTAGCGGCCTCAAGCTATACGAGTACACTGAAACAATTGCGATAGCCATCTCTTCACGGCGGCGTCAAAACCAAATGAAGCGCAAGCGGCTGATCTTGAACTTAGCCTTTTCTATGGTGTTTGTGTGCCTGCCGGCGGCGCTGGCCCAAACGCCCGCTCCTTCCTTCCCGCAGGTTCCCGTTCTGAGTACACGAACTACGCTGGTTCTGGTTCCGGCGCTGGTCAGGACCAAAGATGGAGCGCCGGTTTTCACGCTCACCGCGAAGGATTTCGTTCTTACCGACGACGGCATTGAACAGAAGATCACGATTGAAGAAGATACAGGAAGCGAGCCGCTGGCGCTGGTGATCGCGGTTGAAACCGGCGGCGCGGGTGTTCGACAGCTCGAAAAATATCGCAATCTGGGCCCCTCGATCGAAGCGGTCATCGGCGGCGTCAGTCACGAGGTCGCGGTGGTGGAGTTCGACAGCGAAGCCCGGCTGGATCTGGCCTTTACCCCTGATGTGAATGCGGTGGGAGATGCTCTGCGCGGCCTGGAGCCGGGAGATCGCGGCGCTGCCATCCTCGACGGCCTGCGCTTCTCCGTCGATCTATTGCGCAGACAGCCGCCCTCCTATCGCCGCGCCATTCTGCTCATCAGCGAAACGGTGGACCATGGCAGCAAGACGAATCTGGAGCAGGCTCTGCATGACGTGAGCGACACCAATACGGCGATCTACAGCCTGAACTTCTCTTCCGGCAAGTCCGCTGCCAAAAATGAGGCCTCGCATATCTTCCGCGACGACAAGCCTGGTCCCGCCGGAGGATGCATGAGCCGGGGCCCGGACGTGGACCCCAGTGAAAGCCGCATCGAACAGGCCTACGACTGCCTGAGCCTCCTTGCACCACCGTTACGCGCAGCCAAGGCAGCGGCGCTGCTGGCCGCGGACGGCCTCAAGCACAATGCGGCGGAGAGCGTGGCGCAGTTGACGGGCGGCGAGTCTTTCAGCTTCAAGGACGCGCGCAGCCTGGAACGCGATGTGCAGGCCATCTCCCACCATCTGCCGAATCGCTATCTGCTGAGCTTTTATCCCGCCGCTCCACATGCGGGCTTTCATGTCATCGGATTGCGCTTGACGGAGTATCCGAATCTGGTGGTTACAGGAAGAAACGGCTACTGGGCCGACGAGCAAACACGGTAATTTTCGTGTCCAATGAACATTTCCTGCTTGCCCCGGCTGTTGACGCCAATTCCTGATCGCCTTCATCTTGAGCTCGGCAGAGTCGAAGGATCAGCTATTCTTCTTTTCCGAAGTATTTCCCGATGCTTCGGAAACCAGCGCAATCGCCTGAAGAACCAACTGCGCATTGCGGCTCGATGCGCCTAGAATTGCGATCGCCAGCCCACCCGTCCAAAAACAAAGCCCGACAAAGGTGGCTATGTAGAGCATTTTCAGGTCTTGTAGATAGATCATGGCCAGCGCGACATTGCCGCAGCTAAGAACGATGAATAGAATGGCAAGGTTCTTCAGCCATTTCCGCTGGCGATCAACAGTGTCCAGCGACTTGCGGAGTGCAGCTTCATAGGCTTCTGTCATTGGTTTCACCCTTTCCTTTCGGTTGCGTTGCGTAAACATTTCAAACCGTAGGCGAGCCGCGACTTGACCGTGCCCGCGCTCAGTTGCAGAATGGCCGCGACCTCCTGAATCGTCAGATCTTCCAGATAATGCAAATCAAGAACCGCGCGGCTCGCAGGGGAGACCTGGTCCAGAAGGGAATGAAGCTCTGCCACCAGAATTTTCGCATCCTCCTCATGGCTATCGGGGAGATTGTCGACTTCGATGCTGTTCTCATGCCTGTCTTCCCAGAGATGCTTTCGCCGAAGAAACGCGAACGAGGCGCGCGTCGAAATGCGGTAGGCCCAGGCGCGATAAAATTTGGGTTCGTCCAGCGATCTCAAATTCCGGCATATCTGCACAAAGACATCCTGCAATACGTCCTCTGTCCCTTGCGCTCCCACCATGCGGCGGATGTAGGGCAGCAAGAACATCTGTGTTGCCCGCAGCAATTCTTCAAGCGCATCCCGGTCGCCACTCTGGGAGCGGAGAACCAAGAG
>Ga0326727_10011562_pt1 | contig 20475 bp, 23 predicted proteins | sample MB2enrmetagenome_FD_207643 | JGI IMG/M metagenome (GOLD analysis project Ga0326727, IMG submission 207643) | Lab enriched peat soil microbial communities from McLean, Ithaca, NY, United States - MB29MY | ecosystem: Environmental > Terrestrial > Soil > Wetlands > Peat | place: USA: New York...
CTGCTGCCACTCTATTCGCAGGTCGTTCTTGCGCGCGAGTTCTGCGGCAAATTCTGCGATGGCAAGGTCGTTGCCGGCGAGAAATGGATGGAGTGAACGGAGTTCTTCGACATAATCCGAGGCGCGGTGGGTCCATTCTTCGGCGGAGAGACCTCTGAGCAGATTCTCACGGCTTAAGCGGTCAAGCGAGCGATTCAAGGATTGTTCGAGGGAAGTGGCGGGTACGCTTCCGATCTCAATGTGCCGCAATTCTCCAGCCCAGTCGAACACGTCCTGAAAGAGATAGCGATGGATCTCCTGCAGGTGAGAGGAGTCAAAGCCGCCGCGGATGGGCGACGCCTGAAGTTCAGCGATGCGACGCGAGGTGCAATCAAAGGCCGCGCGGGAAAGTGCAGCGGGGTCAGCAATGTCAAACTTGTTCTTGAGCATGTCACTGCCGGGAACCTGGAGATCCTCTGCGTCGATCATCTTCGCTTTCCCTCTTTTGGTTGAGATGGATTGGACAGTTGTGAAAGGGCTGCAAGAACTCTCTGAACGTAACCATTGTCAAAACCTCGCTCTGTGTCGCCGGTGTTGTAGCGCGAAAGGGCGTGCTGGAGCGCAGTCTGTCCAGGGCCGTATGTGCTGACCTCGGTCTGGTATGCCTCTTCGAGGATTTCCCATCCGGCCCGAAGGTTATTGCAGGGATCAAGCAGCGATTCAGAGGCAAGACCGCGCCTTTCTGCCTCGGCGGTACTCACTTGCATAAGTCCGACATCTACCGAGATCGCATGTTGCTTGAAATAGCGCAGCCAGGCGAGTGCTTCTTCTGGAGTGGCCGGCTGCCGCTTGAGGTGCAATGTGCCGTCTGGAAGGCGCCATCGTTTGAGCAAAGATTTCGGAAAGTCGATGTCCATGGCGTTCGCATTGCCGCCGGATTCGACGCGGACAATTGCATTGAGCGTCGAAAGTGGAGCCCTCGGAAGGCACCGCCTACCGAGCGCCGGAATGTCCGCCTGTTGAGCCGCGCCGCTGGCGGCGAGCGAGAGTACGAAGATTGCAAAGAAAGATTTCACAGATTCCGCGCCTCGTAGAGCGGGATTGCCCAAAGGTCGGCCCAGTCTTCGGTTGCGAGATGCTGGATGGCCGGAATGGGAGTATTCTGCGCCCAATAGAGATTCGAGGGCGCAATGAGCATCTCGGGGTTGCGCGCCATCGTCTGGATAGCCGGCCAGAATGCCAACTGCTCGTAGCACATCAGAACTCCGGCACGGCGATTCCAGACACGAATAGTGGCTGGAAAGCGGAGTGAGAGCGGAAATCCACGACGCGACTCTCCGGGCTGCCACATCCCGACCGGAATGGGTACGCGCTGGACGTATGAAAGGCGCTCTGTGTATCCGCGCGAGAGCAGGACGTTGTGGCTCGCCTCAGTGTTTGGAATGGGAATCGTTGTCCCAATCAGGATGCCCGTGCGCTGCGTGTTGAGCTGCGCAAAGTTAGACGCCCAACGGGCTTCGTGCACTGCGCTCCAATCGAGGATCACGGACTCCGGGAAGATCAGGAGAGTGTTGGGATGCGCCAGAGCAATCGTTTCAAGCGCGCGCTCGACCCTCTGACGGTCAAAAGTTGATTCTGGTTTCGATGTAACACTGCCGAAGTTTGTATTGACTGCAACGATGTGCGGGTCGGCGGAAGGCCGAAAGAACCGGACATGTACTGCCAGAAGAGCAAGCATCATGACTGCGAGAGTAAGAATCGTTCCTAACCGCTTGTGGGCAGCGATTAGGATGAGCGGCAACGCGAGACCGAACCATCGCGTACCTGGGAACCAGGCTCCGGAAGCGATCAGCGGGTGCGCCACCGTCACAAGACTTAAGGGCGGTAATGCAAGAACCGCAAGGGCGGCGATCGCCGATAACGACGGGAACCGGCGGCTATAGAAGAGAATCCACGGCAAGGCGCCCAGCGCAGTTAGGGCCGCCCAAACCAGTAGGGGCTGGGTAAGGTGGTGTCCGGTTTGAAAGAAGCTCTGTGCGCCGGGAATTACCGGCCAGGTGGAGGCGGCGTTGTAGAAGACGGCGCAGAGGGTGTCCAGGCGGCGGCGCGAGTGAATGTAGACGAATGGATAAAGCAGGGCCAGAAAGTGTACGGACGGATGGCCGCTCCAGCCGATGCCGCCAATCATAGCGGAGACTGAAAAGAGCAGAACGGTGTTCACAGTGTCAGACCATTGAAGCTCTCGAATTCTCATGGCTACTGTCCCCCGGCAGACGATAAGTGGTATGCGTGTTCCACGAGCAAAGGGCGAAGCCAACTGTGAACGCACTTGAGCGGGATCGGTCCAAAGTAGCGGGAATCGAAGCTGCGTGGGCTGAAGGAGCTGACAACCCAAAGTTGCGCGGGGCTAACGCGGTATTCTCCAACAGCAAATGGGCGAAGCCGCTGGCCTTTGGAGTCGCGCTCGATTGCGGCGGAATTCGGTAATACGCGTCCGTTGACGCTGATACCCGTAGCCGAAACCGAGACAAGATCGCCGGGCCACGCCACAACGGGCTTGATGAGCGGTGAAAACCCATCCGGGCAGGTGCGCATCGGATCTCGGTAGTTTGGTTCGCCCGACATCTGTGGCCAGCGACGATCCGGGCAGAAGAAGACATACGGGGCTGGCGAGTGAATCGCCTCTTCAGATTCAAACTGCTCGCGGTAGAGTCCGAAGGGTGCCGAGTGCGTGTAGTTGAAGACAATACCGAAGCCGGTCCATGCCAGCATCGTGCCGATTGCCAGTGCACTAATCGTCACAAAGATGATGCGCAGACGAGTGACCGTCCGGAAAAAGTCAGAGAGGCCACTTTTAGACAGGCCAATCACGGATGCTCTCCTCAAGAAATGTAGGAATCCGCTTGGGGTCGTTCACGCGGCGGATTTCATTTTGGTGGATGGTGGGCGATTCCGCTTTCGATTCCGAAGCGATCCGGAAGGCGCGAATTACGTGGATTTCGTAGATCGTGGTTGGCTCTCGTCCGGTGCTTGGCTCGTCGGGCCGGGGTCGGGCCTCGCGGCGGATGAGCTGGCCGGTTACGTGGATGTTGTCGCCCTTCTGGAACGATTTGGCAGCGATGGAGCTTTCGCCAAAGAATGTGAGTGGGATGAATTGCCGGTGTTCAACGGTTCTGCCCAGAGTCTCGTAAAACCAGCTTTGGGCGAGACGCGCTCGAATGAACTGACGGCCGCCGGCATCCGACACTGTGGGCTGATCGGTCAGATTGCCTGCAAGGATGACTTGGTTAAGAATCTCCATTGAGTTTCTCCTCGATCCGGATTTCGTCAACCGCACCACGGACAATCGCTGCGAATTCGCTATCCGCGGATTCTCGGTTTGCAAACTGATCTGGAGCTTTTTGAGCAGCCGTCGGGAACTCAGGCGGTTTGATCTTGGTTCGGGCGAGTAGCGTCTCATTCGTGAAGTAGAGGCTCTGCACTCCATAGATGGGTGGGACGCCGTTGATGAAGATGAGCATGTCGCCGGGAGAAATGATCTTGCTGTCTGGATCGTTTGAGGCTTTCGTCGGTGGCTTGATGCGGCGAATCTCATCGACCGTAATAAGCGGGCGCTGAATCTGCTCGACGCTGCGAAAGATGTGCTTCAGGTAAAAGTCGGTGCGTTGACCGCTGTAGTTGACCGTTTCCTTCTCGACGGTCATGTTGCCGCTCAGCTCGGAGAGATTCTTGCAGGTCTGAAGATTGTCGGTCTGGAAGGCGGCTTTGATGTAGCAGTTGTCGGTGATCGACTCATTTGGCCCATATTCTTCGATGATCTGCGTGAGGGTCTGTGCGATCAGGTACGGTTTGATCTTGTAGCCCGCCATGAGGCTCATCGCTGACGCGAGATTTGGAATCTTCCTGAGTTCCGGAAACTCATCAAGCATCAACAAGAGGTGGTGGCGATTCGGGTCGAGCTGCTCCATCAACCGGTTGACGATGAGCTGAAGGATGAGCCGGACAAGCGGGCGGAGTCGGTCGCGATCCGGCTGCGGAACCTTGAAGTAGATGCTCATTGGTGTTTTGCCGTAGACCAGATCGCGGACGCTGAAGTCGGAGCGTGAAACTGTCTTCTGCACAATCGGATCGTCATAAAGCGTCATCGGAGTGACGATGCTCGATTGAACGCTCGACGCTTCCCGATCGGCACGATTCAGCTGCCGCTGGACGGCCTTGCTGACGTAGGGATGAGTAAATGTAGGCTTGCCGTTTTGATCGAACCAGCTGAGCCGGGGCTCGGACTTGCCGCCAGGCATGTGAACGGTCTTCTGCATCTCGACCAGCACATCTGTGAAGTCCATGCCAGGTGTGGAGTAGTGCGCAAGAACGTCGGGGAGCGTGGGCTCGCGCGGCGGAGAGAGGTTCCGGTAGACGTAGCCAAGATGGATGATTCCTGCCGAGACGAGATCGACGGCTGCGTCCTCGAAGTGCTTGTAGAGGCTGTCGTCATCACCGTGGCGAATTACGGCGTTGGCGATGCTCTGGGCGTCGGCAACTTCGTAGTCGGTTTCCCACCGAATTTCGGACAGGGGGTTGTAGCAGCAACTCTCAAACGGCAGCGTGGGCGCGAACTTGAGGACGCGCTGGCCGATGGCGTGACGGAACCCGGCTGACCGGTCCCAATTCTCGCCTTTGAGGTCGTAGACGAAGACACTCTGCCGCCACTGGCAGAGCGTGGGGATAATGGCGGATACGCCCTTTCCGCTCCTGCTCGGGGCGAAAAGCAGGACCGGCTCCGCACCCGAATGAAGCAGATAATGAATCTCCTCGGTCTTTGGATCGCGCCAGCCTCCGATATAGACTCCATCCGTTGCATCGAGCAGGCCGAGCTTTTCAATGTCCCCGCGCGTGGCCCAGGCCGCCGAGCCATGCAGGTTCATCAGGCTGTCCGTGCTCTTGCGGTCACGGATGAGCGAGAGAAACCAGTAGGTCAAGTAGGCGAGGAACAGGCCTCCGGCGACGGTTGCGCCGAAGGCAATCCAGATGTCCTTGCGAACTCCAGAGCTGATAAGGCGGCTGCCTGCGAAATGTTTCCAAAGGTCCAAGGCAGCGAACGGCTGATAAACCAACGTGCCATGAATTCGAAAGATCGGCTCTCCCATCTCGATGGGGTTGTGGAGTTGGACAGCGAGCCACTGCGTAGCTGCGCCTGCGGCAAGCGTGAAGGCCAGAACTGCCCCGAACAGCGATCGGAGATTCCAACCACCTTGCCATTGGGGCCGGTTGGGGAGCACATAACCGGGAGGGGCGATTCTTCCGTTCCTCATGGAATGCCTCCTAGATGTGGAGTGTACATTCCACTAGTGACGTTTGCAAAGTCTGGATTCTGACTTTAATGAACCGTTAAGTGTTCTCCCGAGGGGCTGCTCGCTGGTCAATCAAGCAAAACTGTGAACCTGGAGGGTTGTCGGTAACAACTCTGAACAAGCGGTACGGCGACGGTGCGCTAAGCGACTTACTCGTTGGCACGGGGATGATGCGCGACGCGTGCACGTTCCGGTTGCCTTGCCAGGGCGCTACTTGATAATGCCTTTGTCCTTCATCAGTTGCTCGTAGTGCTCGTCGTAGATCTCCTTCGCTTCCATCGCGGGCTGGAGCGCCTGCCAGGACTCTATGATGCGCTCGTTGATACGTGCGTCGTCGTCCTTGAACTTGTACGCGGCCTGAACCTCGGTGCAAATAGCCAGTAGCAGGATGGCCGCCCTCATCAAGTGCAGGGACATTGCGCGGTCGTGTGCGTCATCAATGAGCGGACGTTCCTCATGCGGATGACCATCGCGATACAGGAACATCCCTACCTCATGAAGGCCTTCCGGTCCACCGTGCGCCACTGCGGAATACTGCTTCCACGGATCGTAAGTGAACGTCTCCAGGAACTTCTTATGGTCGTCGTGCGGCGGCGTGCGGATATACTTGCCAAGCGTTGGCCAATCCGGGAACTGCGTCTTGTCCATGACCTCAGCCTCAGTGAAGCCGGTGGCACGGAGGATGAAGTCCAGCTTGGCGCGGCTGTCTGCAATCCATTTGTCCCATTCCGGCTTTCCCTTGTACCGCGCTTCCTCAGCCGCCACATATAGGAAGCTTTTGCGAGCGCCGCTGGCACGGAACTGCCGCCCGCGCGTAAATGGGTCTTGGAGCAGGAGAGTGATGGTATAGAGGTTATCCATCAAGTTCCGGATAAGCGGTTCGCAGGCGACTGTGTATGTATCTCTCCAGCCAACTGAGGCACGCAGGTCGTCGCTATGGACCCAGTGAAGGAAGTTGTAAGTATTCTGTGCCTGCCGGATGGAGACGAAGACGTCTGGGTGGAACGTGCCTGGAGCGGGCATTTGCTTGTGGCCTTCGCGCAGAACCTTCTGTGCCATCGTCTCCGACAGGCGACCGATGAGGTGCTGATAGGTCGATGCATCGATCATTACGATGTTGGTGCTCATGCCTTGCCTCCGTAAAAAGACCTGGGCCACCCGCCGCTAGAAGCGGAGTCCCGACGCCGGAAAATCGAAGCGGAGAAGGTCAGGCGAGTTCACGATGCAATGACCATTTCCGCCCTGCTGATTCACCAAGTCTAGGTAGCCGTGCTCACGGAGCAATTCCATTTGCGAGTTGGCGTGTTCACCATAAACATATTCCAACAAATCACGGCTCCGCTCAAGACTGAGCCATGCCTCTGCTGTGCTTGTCGCGTCAGCAATATTCGTCGCAATCCACCTAACCGGCAACGGGGTTTGCTCATTATCCCATTGAATCTCTGCTTCAAGCCTGTACTGGTCAATGACAACGCTGTTCATGTGGGGTCTCCCTAAAAGATCGCAAGGTCCTTTCTTCTGATTTCCTTTACCGGGCAGCTGCCTGACAGTTACAGGATGCGCCAGTCGGATTTACGATTTCAACAACAATCGGCTATGACCGATGCTCTTCCCATAACACCAAGTGTTAGGGCGGCCCAAATGCCGGGAGAAGCGGGGCCAACCACTGAAGATGTGTGCCACGGATGCCCTGCATTTGGGCGCATGGGAGAGCACAGATCGCGGCCTCGGAAAGCTCAAATCCATCCCCACCCTATCTGCTGTCAACAGGCCTTACCACTCGGCGACACCCCGGTCTCGGGTCCGGTCCATGATCCGGGAGCGGAGGGTTTCGTTGAATTCCCCCATCCATCCTTTGTCGGATTTGCCCGTTGTGAGATTCATGACGCGCATCCGGCGCACGATGGAATCGAGTGCCTTTTCGTCGCGCAGGATGTCTTTGTCCTTGCCCGCCGCCGAAGCGTAAAGCTGCTCGGGGTTGCTCCGCAGGCTGTCGATCACGACGATATTGCCGGGCTGGAGGTCTCCCCGCGCCCATGCAGAGCGAAGCGTTGCGTCGTGGCGGATAATCTCGATCTTCCCTTCTGTTGTCTCAAAGATGGTTTGGAGTGCGCCTGTCTTTTCATCCTCGCTGTTGAGCAAGATACGACCAATCAGCTTTTTCGAGGCACTGGAATAGACCATTGGCGCGTGCGGATCGCTGATCGCAACTCCGCAACGGAAAAGCGTTCGCGCCCGGTCCTGAATGTCTTTCATGTTTCGGAGTTGACTGAGGAAATCGGAGTGGACCTGCCATTGGCCGCCCGGAAGGAGCCTGGCAAGGCCAAGCTGCGAGAGATGCCGCAGGCGTGAGCCTTCATTCAGATTTGCAACTTTCCTGAGGTCCTTGAACTCGGCTCCATCGGAAACGGGGACAAGATGCGCTATCAGGCGGCGGTCAAGGAGAGTGACCCGATTGGCGGTCAATTCGGTCTGTCGTTGCTGCTCGATCTCCTCAATCGTGCGCGGCCCGAGCTGCCGTGTTAGGGAATTCTGCGCCACTTCCCGCAGTCGGCTACGAATCAGCTCGCGCGGCAGAGTAAACTCCACACCGGAATGGAGTCGGTCGCGCATAATGATGTGGACGTGCGGATGGTCGGTGTCGCGGTGGACCACTCCGCCCCATTCGACCTTTCCGCATATTTCGCTCTCGATCCGAGAGATGAGATCCTGTGTTGTTCGCTCAAGGTCAGCGCCCTGGTCCTCCGGCGAGAGAATGATTTTGAACAGACGCTTGTCACCGGCCTTTTGCCAGCTTTCAGCGAGTGAGCCAAGTGATTGCTCCTTTGCCAATCCCAGTCTCTCCGAGTCCTGATTCTCGCGGCTGACTTTTGCGCTTTCGCGCTCGATATAGGTTCCGTGGGCTTTCCATCCCCCAGGCGTCCGGGAATTTGAATATCGCACGTTCACGACGGCGCGACGCTGGAAGGCTGATCCCTTTGGTGTCGATGGCAAATGGAGGGATGCTCCGCGTCCCTGCCCTCCCGCTTTGGACGTGCGAGCTACCAATCGCGCAAGACGCAGAAGGTTCCGGGCAGTCCCGGTAATCCGCGGAGACGAAGAAGGGAGCGACCTAACTCGGCGTGGACGAAGCTGGGCGCTTCGATCCCGATCTTCATCCGCCGTTTTCCGTGCTTTGGCCCTCCGTGACATCTGGGGCTACCCTTGGCTCGCACCGTTCGCCGGCTCCGCGTTGTCTTCCAATCCCAGTTCACTGGCCGTATAGGCGCCGGATTCTCTGCGTCGTTGGAATTCCCTGGCAGCGGTCAGGTTCACCTGCTCGTAGATCCGGGCCGCTCTGGACCGGGCTCCTGCAAGCAGAGCCTGTGGCACTTCTGGCAATGCCGTCAGAGCGTACTTGATGTAGGTGTCGGTCAACGCCAGATGGAGCTGTGAAACGGTCTCAAGGCCCTGAAACCGGTGGGCCAGGCTGTCAGCGAGATTGCCGAATAGGCTATAGACGAGCTGGATGAGATCGTCGCGCTGGTCGGTGGCAACGGTGACAAGATATTCAAAAACCTCGTTGTCGCTCTTGGCGTGAAGCTGTGCCTTAATTGCGGCAATGCGCTCGGCCTGGGGGCGCTTCAGCCGAATGGTGTAGCGAACGATTTCTTTGGGTTTCGGTCTCGGCATGGCGACACTATACAGCAATGTACATTGCTGTGCAATGTGACGCACGGAGGGGGGCTCTAAAGTACATCGATGCGTCACGGATTGGTGATGCAAGGAAAGATGATGCACGGAGGAAACCTTCAAAGCGCGTCTGCGCTTTATGTTCCACTACCGCATTACGTATCGAGACCAAGGCCAAACCGAACACCTCTTGAAGGGCTGCGCCCTCGGAAAGCAGAGACCAGACCGGGACAGATTATGCCTGATCGAGTGAGATTTTGCCTGATTGGGCATCTCTTGGGCTGGGAGTCAGGCGTTGTCAGCAGAAATCAGTCTTAATCAGGGGGAATCAGGGAAAATCAGCCATTCTTATCTGCGACAGTCGGAATGAAGCGTCGTCTATAGAAATGTACATGGCAGATATCGAGAGCATCCCGGAGGTCAAGCGGCTCTTAGCACTTCTTCAGGCGCGGCGTGAATTGCTGCCATTGAAGGCGCTCTTCCTGAAAGGTGCAACGGTCGAGTTGAATGCGGCACATGCGATTGGGCTTCCGTGGAAGGACATCTGGCGTGTACTGGTCGAGCACGGATACCGGGGTAGTTACCAGCAATTCTGGCGGATGGCGCTCCTGCTGAATGGGGTGATGCCAAGCAGATCGCACAGGCGCAAGAACCTCCCCGCACTTACGGGTGGAAAGGCAATGGGGCGAATCGAACTTCGTCCCGAAGAGCAACCGGAGCAGATCAACAGGAATCAGGAGAAGCCCGAATGGCAAATACGGAGAGAGCAGGAAATGGCGAGACTGGATCGCGAAGCGGAATTGAATCGGCAGAGAGAGGTGCGGCTGCAACCAGTGAAGATATTCAAGCCCAGTCCGTTCGTGGGGCGGAGCCAGGACTAGCGGCAGGGCTGGGAATGAAGCCCAAGCGGGTCGTCTTCCCTATCGCCGGCAAGGGCGGTGTGGGAAAGACGACGGTCATGGCAACGCTGGCAGAGTGGTATGCGAGCACAGCCTATACCGCTGAGCTTTTCGATATGGACCCAGACAACAAAGCGGAGGGTTGCTTCAAGGCATTGTTCTCCAAAGCGCACAAGCTGCCAGCGCTGGAGAGCTGGACCTACGATAAGCTGCTGGGAGTTTCGCTTGAATCCTCTGCCGACGTGATTCTTGCCGACTTGGGTGCAGCTCAAGGGCACCGGATGATTCCGTGGTTCCGGGAATTCTACCGAACTATGCAAGAATCCGGGCTCGAACTTCGCTGGACTGCGCTTGGCGTCGTAGATGGGGACATTGCCTCTGCGCGGTCGGTCATCGAATGGGGAGAGGATCTGCAGAACACTGTCGATTACGTCATAGTCCACAACTACTATCAGGACGGTGTTCCATCGGCGTGGGAGAATCCAAAGATTGCGGACGATGTAGCGTCCTTCCGAGAGGTCTTCTCTCCGGTCGAGATTCGGATTGACGCGCGGCGCCCGGATCTCCAGAGGTTGATGCGGACGATGAACGTCACCCTTAGCGATGTTGGTGAGCGGCGAACCGGGGTGCCGGAATTGCGAGCGCCCGATATGACCCTTCGCGCGAGGACGTACCGGTTCCGTGCATTCAGCCAATTCACCCAAGCCAGAAAGGTTCTTCTCCCGTGAGCACAACTCTGGCTCTCGTCACCGACAAAACTGCATGGATACGCGATCTCGTATTTCTGGCCTTCCCGGAAGGCGAAGCCCGCGAGCGCGTCCTCATCGACCTGGTTCAGCAGTTCTCGAAGATGGACCCGGAAGATCCCGAATGGCTGCGATACAAGCTGAGCATTGTGGAGTGCCGTGCGCTCGAGAACACGGCGCGCAGTCTCACAGACGCTGCAACGGAGCAGGCCCGGCTCCGTGGCGTGACGCGCGAGATTGCGGACTTCGCCGCCACACAGATCAAGGGATCGATCGACTCCGCCGCGCAGACTACCCGGCAGTTGCTTGAAGATGTACAGGCCAGTCTGCATCAGGCCATTGCCGGCGACGCAATCCTGAAGAGCTATTCGGAAGAGACGCGGAAGCATTTCGCGGCCGTTATCAAATCGCTGGTCGATGATGCCCTGACCCGTTCGTTGACTGTCGCGCACGGGCGCATGGACGAATGGGTCAAGAAATCACTGGAATCCTCAATGGCTGACGCTCAAAAGGCGTTGAGCGCCGCCAACAAGGATTTCAAGGACAAGCTCACCGGAGTATGGGGGCGGCTACTCTGGGCCTGCCTGGGTGGCGGCCTAATCGCTGCTGGGCTACTCCTGGCCAGCGGGTTCTGGCTGGGGCGGAATTGGTAGGACGTTATAGTGCCGGATGTCGTCAAAGGATTGGGCTATTTTGTTCCTTTGACTAAAGCTAACCGGATCATGGGAGTGAACTGCGCATACGGTGAGAAATCGAACTGAAAAGCAGAGACCTGCTTCGGGATATGGAGGGGGATCCATCCGCGTATGTAGTTTATTATAAAGACGATATGTATTTTTCACCTCTTCCAAATCCTCGTTATAGATGATTTTCCGGCACTACACTCCTCCGTCCTAGACAATTCGCAATTCAAACTGGCGCTCGCGCTCGAGGACATCTTGACAGGCTCCCGTAAGCACAGTAAGCTGACAGTGATGGCATTAAAGACACTTGGACAGCGGATTCGGGAGTTGCGGGATCTTAAGGATCTCTCCCTGCGTGACTTCGCTAAGAAATTGGGAGGACTTTCCGCAGCACACTTGTCCGATATTGAACTTGGGCGCCGGTTCCCCTCACCCGAGCTCCTGGAAAAGATGGCACATATTCTTGATGTCACTGTGGAGAGTTTGCGCGAATTCGATAGCCGCCCGCCGGTCGAAGATATGAAGAAACTCGCAGAAGCTAACCCTGCTTATGGATTTGCTCTTCGTAAGATGGTCGAGCGGAAAATCACTCCAGAGGAAATCGAGAGTCTGCTGAGAGCAAAGTTGAAGGCGGAGGACAGCAATGAGGACATATAAGGCGAATGACGGGCCGTTCACCGAGCGCCCTTATTATCCAGAAGCCGACATTGAGGCCATCTGCACCGATGAATTATCGAAGCTGGAACTCTTGCCCAGCAATCCGCAACCGATTCGTATTGACCGATTTATTGAGAGACGGTTTGTGACGCCATCGTATGAGGACCTAGGTGAAGGAATTCTTGGGTTAACACGGTTCACCAAGAATGGTGTTTCAGCGGTTGTAGTTTCGAGCAGATTAGACGCGGAAGGTGGTAAGGTATCCGAGCGGCGTATCAGGACAACACTGGGCCATGAAGGTGGACACGGGCTTCTACACACACACCTTTTTATACTTAGCTCTGACAGACAGCCTTTATTTGGTGACTTCAGTGATCCAAAGAAGCCAAAGGTGATGTGTCGCGACTCCAATTACAGTGGCCAATGGTGGGAGGTTCAAGCCAATTTGGCAATGGGTAGCCTGCTGATGCCGAGACGATTGGTAGAAATTGCAATTGACCCATATTTAACTGAGCAAGGTCTGTTGGGCCTGAAGGCGTTGAAATCCAATGAAAAGCTGAATGCCGAACGGGGACTTGCTGAGATCTTTGATGTAAACCCAGTCGTCGCACGCATACGCATCAATCAGTTGTATCCGGAGGTTAACAATGGACAGTTGACGCTTTAGTCATTTTTTTTGCCCAGAGTGTACGCACTGTATGCTTACGACCCTTACATCAACTAACAGCCGTCGCTGACGGCAGAAAGAGCAACTCAAATGTCAGACGAAAAAACCGAACAGAGAATTCATCAGATCCAAGAGGAGATTCACAAGGATGAGCGGGAAATCGAACAACTTGAACGCGAGGAGGAGATCCTCCTTCAGCGGGAGCATCATGAGCCAGATTCGCTACGCGTCGTGGTTCACTACCCAGCGGCAAAGGAGCCGTACCGGGAAAGCAATGCTCACCGCACGGAAACGGTTGGCACTCTCAAGGACCGAGTACTTGCGGCATTCGGCCTCACTGAAGGTCAACACGACGGCCAGACATTCACCTATACCCTGTATCACCAGAAGCGTCCACTGGAGAATCTCTCCGAGACTCTGGGCCAGGTCGCCGGTCATGAGCACCTTCTGGAACTCAAATTGAGCCAACAAATCACACAGGGCTAACATGAGCGACGACTTCTCAAAACTCAATCTTAAAGATGACTTCGAGGAAGCCTCAAGCACAACCGATGCATCTCGCTGGGAACTCAAAATGCCTGGGGACCTCGAAGTTGTCGCTACCATGATGCCGGCGGCTGCGCCGACTGAACGTTTTCAAGCTCGCTTGCTTTGGAATCAGTACCCGGATGAGCCTCCTTCGTTGAAGTTTTGCGATCCGGCTACCGGTAGGTTGGACTTGCCTCAGGCATGGCCCGTCATCCGCGGCTTTCGCCCGCAGAGCTTGGATGCTTGCGTGAATTGGTGCTCAGAGGGCTTTGCCTTGCACCCTGAATGGCGGGCTGACCCACGCTTCGCTTGGAACCCTGCTCATAACCCACTGCTGCGAGTCCTCAGAACATTGCAGGACGAATTAAACGATCAATACCAAGGACGGTTCAAATGAATTCTCTTTACTCAGAGACCGCGAATTGGAGGATTCCGCTTACAGCTCTAGCGGATTCAATTCAGGAGATGTCTATCGATGGGCTACATGGAAATGAGGGCATCGTGCTCTGGCTTGGACGAGACGACTCTTCCATTGCAGAGGTGACCCATCTAGTCAAACTTCGCGGGCCAATGATCCGGAAAAGACCAAACCAGATCTACATCGATTCGGCACTCTTCAATGAAGTCGCCGATCTTGCCATCGAGCAGAAGGTTCGGCTTTTAGGTCAGATACATTCTCATGGTCCCGGTTATTCACTGAACCTCTCGGACACTGATCGAGACTATGGGTTGCAGGTCCCGTATTACCTGTCAATCGTCGCGCCTGACTACGGCCTCTCTTCCGTGCCTATTACTTGTTGCGGCGTACACGTCTTTGAACCTGGCAAGGGATATGCACGTTTGAGACCGACAGCAGTCGATCAAGCCATAACGATGATTGATGGTCCTCATCTGCCCTTCCTACAAGCAGGAGGTCTGCAATGAACTCACAACTCGCGTACAGTCGGCCTCAGAAATCGGTCGCGGGTTTGGGGAAATTAGCTCGTGACCCGCACCGTTTTCTGGAGAAACAGGTGCTACTCACTGGCGATGCGCCCCATCTTGCCACTGTAAACGGTCGCAATACCTTTTTGTACAGCATACGTTTACTAGTTCGAATCTGTCCGAACCTGACAATCATGCTGCCTGCAGAAAGTGGCTTCCTACGATCCGAGGCGGAGCAAATCTCTGCGCGCATCGCTTTCGGCAAGGCTGTCCAATTCGCTGAGGCGGAGTTGGATATTCGCAGCTTTGATGCCATTTTGTCAGTCGGAAACGTGGTTCATCCAAGTCTGCCTTGGACCGCCATCAACTCTAACGGGTGGGTCTGTCGGGTATCCTCGGGCAAAACGCCGCTGGCGACACAGAGCGAAATGGAAAACCCGGTTGGCGCTCTTGCGGCGGCGTGTTTGGGTACTGGAGAAGTTTTCAAAAGGCTGATAGCTCTTGATCCTAATCGCGGAGAATTGCTTGACGGATTCGCGTTCTCACTTCGCACGTTCGAGATTAGTCCGCAGGATAGTGGCCCTGCCTTGCCTGCGGCAATTGAAGTGGACTTGCTCGTAGTTGGCGCTGGCGCAATTGGTAATGGGATTGTGGCCTTACTAGTTGACTTGCCCTGGTGTGGGAGCATCAGCATTGTTGACAGGGAGCGATATGGAGATGAAAACCTCGGAACCTGTATCCTGATTGGACCGGACGACATCACGGTGCCGAAAGCCGAAGTATTGGAACAGTGTCTGTTATCTGCGGGTAAGTCGGCCAAGGGGTTTGATTCTACATTCGCTTCCTATGCGGCCGCGCTGGGTGATCGTTATCCAGTACTTGTCCTCAACGGTCTCGACAATATCGATGTTCGTCATGAAGTCCAGAGATCGCTCTGGCCTGACCTGATTGTAGATGGCGCAATTGGCGATTTTGTCTGTCAAGTAAGCCGGCATCCGTGGGGCGAGGATGCCGCCTGCCTAATGTGCCTGTTTCGTGAGCCTACACGTTCTTCAGAGTTGGATGCCATTGAAGCGACGGGACTGAGCCATGCGCGTATTGGCCAACCCGATTCCGTTGTGACCAGCGATGACGTTGCTGCCGCTCCAAATCATATGAAGGAATATCTTGAGACGCATCTTGGAAAGCGAGTTTGTTCAGTCGTTTCAGCGGCAGTGACTCAGAAGATTTCACGGGAAGAGCAAGCACGGGGTTTCGAACCGTCGGTGCCGTTTGTGGCTGTCTTTAGTGCATGTATGGTGGTCGCAGAGGCGATCGCAAAGGTGACTGGTTGGCCCTCGGTATTGAGTTCCCGATTCCAGTTTGATTTTCTCCAGGGACCAGGTCGCGGTCAGATGTACCCGCAGGCGAGGAGAGGTGACTGTTTGTGTGCGAGAACTCGGAATATCGAAAGAGTGCGGGGTTCTCATGGACTGGGCGGTTCTTCTCTGCTGGTCACAGCGCGATCCTTTTCGGCGCAGCAATCCTAAAGCTGTTATACGCCGAGGGGGACGAGGCTTACGCCTCGTCCGCCCCGTCGCTGGGATCATCAGCCGCTTCGACCTTCGACAGACGCCGGATGCTCGAAGCGTGGATCTCGGCGATGGTGTACTTGACCTGCTGGCCTTTGACGGTTTCCTCGATCGCGCGATACTTGATCTTCCCCTCCAGGCTGACGAGCTGGCCTTTCTGGAGCGACTTCGCGAAGTTGGCGAGATTGCCCCAGGCGTAGACGCGGTGCCATTCGGTGCGGGTTTCGTACTCGCCCTGCTCGTTCTTCCAGCTCTCGCTGGTGGCAAGGTTGAGGACGGCGTAGTCCTTCTTGTTTTGCGCGGTTTTGGCTTCTGCATTCTTTCCGAGGCGGCCGATAAGGATGACTTTGTTGAACATGGTGTATTGCTCCTTTTTTGAAAGTTTGTCCGCTGGATGCGGTACATGCTTGCCCGGAGGGTGTGCCGTCGCGGCCCACTCCCAAGGCGAGTGGAAGTGATTTGCGGAAGGGGACACGAGCTTGTCTCGGGGGAGGAGTCCGCACCCGCAAGGGCCATGGGAATCTCTGAAAGGAGAGCGTGCGTCCGCCGGGCGTGGGTGCTTTGAGCGCGGCACGCTGAACGCAAACAGAAAGGCAAACTGAAGTGGAGCGAGCCTGTTCAATCTCCTCAATCTGCCGCCTAACTTGCAGAGGCAGCGCGTTTGAAAGAAGGGTGAGTCCGGAGATCCGGCACAGCGAACTTCCGAGCAGAAGCATCGGGGCGAGTACCGGCGCACTCATGGCGCTTACCGCCGTGCCCCAGCATGTGCCCAAGCCCGCGCCTTTGTTATCGTTCGGCGAATGTAGGCAGCGCGCCGGGAGGGGTTGGGATCGCTAGATAGGTAGTTGGTCTCAAGGACAGCGGCAATCGCATCGTCGGGCATCCGCAGCGAGATGGCGGCAACACAGAAGGCGATGTCGGCAGCGGCGGGGCGGTCGTGGAACTTGGCTGCCTTACGGAATCTCTCAAGGGACAGGCACGAATAGGCAGGCTTGCCGGATCGAGGTACAGGTCTTGCCTGATATTGGGCGGCGCGGGCCTCGCGCTCTTGCTCGTGAAGCTGGTAGAGCTTTGCCATCTCAAGGCGGAATCGCGCCGACGCGCTGAACTCGACCCCAGAGTGTGACCGTAAAAGAACGTAAGGAAAGAGTCTATTGACTTGCCGGTACTTGGGCTTCGGGTTTGTGAAGCCCGGTAGCCGGCCAAAGCGGCGCCAGTCCGCCGCGCTTGGATCGGCGCTGTAACGCCTGGCGAGCGTCTGCGCCACGAAGGTGGAGAGCGCAGCGGGGTAGACTTCTCCGTGTTTCAACCATGCCTGGAAGTTGCCGTGGCTAGTCTCAATCACGGCGCATGGCTCGTAACCGTCAACGTAGAGCCGTTCAACGGTCTCCGCTGAAAGATCGTCGAGGAGGGTGAAGCGATGCTCACCGGCTGGCCGGATATAGATGTGCGCACCGCGAGCATTGTGGGCCTTCAGCAGGGGAACGCGGGCTAAAACTCCGCTCGCGGAAAGATTCGCCAGACCGGGGAGCATCCCGCGCTCACTGCGGACGCCGAGGTCGTAGGTCTGAGCGTCGAGCGCGGCCAGCATCCGTTGGACGGCGTTCTGAGTTCGGTCCATCACGGCCTCCCTTTTAGCAGACTTGCAAAATTCCGGGGACTGGTGGTACAAGTATTCTTATTGAAATGTACATCGCACATGAGATGTGCGCAAGGCCCGCAGTAAACGAATCGCGAGGGACCATGGTTCACACTTCCCACTCGGACGAGAAGCAGGAACGGCTCCAGGAGAAGCTCCGAGACGAGTTGGGACCGGTGATCTGCGGCCTGCTCGATCAATCGAGCGGAATCGAGGACATTCTCGTCAATGAGGACTGCCGAATCTGGGTCAAGCGAACAGGGTCCGCCTTCGAGCAGATTGGTGAACTCGCGGGCCGCCAGTCGCGTGGGGCCATGATGACCATTGCCTCGATGCAGAAGACGACCGTGACTGAATCAAAGCCGGTTCTCGAAACGCAGCTTCCGATCTGGAAATACCGCTTTGCCGGGTTGATCGAGCCGGTTGTTCTGTCGCCCTCGTTTGCGATTCGCGTGAAGTCGGACAAGAAGCGAAGCCTGCGCGACCTTCAGCGCCAGGGCATTTTGACAACGAAGGACGATCCGCGGAACCGGCGCTCCGAGCAGGAGGACTTCATCGCCGCTATTCGCAATCTCGACCACCTTGAGGTCATACAACAGGCAATCATCGCGCACAAGAACATTCTTGTTGTTGGCGGGACAGGGGCGGGCAAGACAACGATTGCCAACGCCATTCTTGAAGAAATCGGGACGTTGACGCCTGGTGACCGGGTGCTCGTAATCGAAGACACCCAGGAGCTGCTACTCGACTCCGCAAACAGCCTGAGCATGTTGGCGACGACAGAATTCGATCAGTTGAAGTGCCTGAAGGTGGCGTTGCGGTTGAAACCAGACAGGATTGTCGTTGGTGAAGTCCGGGACGGCGCCGCCGCGCTTCCCCTGCTCAAGAGTTGGAACACCGGACATCCGGGCGGCGTTTCGACGCTGCACGCGAACAGCGCAACGGAGGCGCTCGACCGGCTTGAGGCGCTGGTACGCGAAGCGACCGACGCGCCACAGCAACGCATGATCGGGAGCGCAGTCGATCTGGTGATCTCCGTCGTGAACGATCCAATACAGGGCCGCAAGGTGCAGGAAGTTGCCGTTGTCACCGGATACGAAAACGGCCGTTACGTTCTGACGCAGGTTTAATGGCAGGGCTCCGGTCTTGTGCCGGTGCTGAGACGAAAACAAGAAGGGCGTTGCGGGTGCCTTTCGTCAACAGTGCCGGAGGGCACACAGGAGGATCAAGATGCAAGGTACACTCACACGTCTCGATAACCAGTCGGGCGGCGTTCGCAACCGGATTCGAATCGTCTATCTCTTCGGCCTGGCCGTGCTGCTCGGATCGGCCGTTTGCTTTGCAGCGGAAAACGGGAACAACCTCCCCTGGGAAGGACCGCTCAATACGCTGGTCACCTCCCTAACCGGCCCTGTCGCCTACGCCATCTCGGTCATCGCCATCGTCGCACTCGGCGCCACGCTCGCATTCGCCAGTGGCGAAATGGGCGAGACAATGAAGCGGCTCCTGCAGATCGGTATCGCCGTCTGCCTGGTCGTCTTCGCCGCGCAGGTGATGTCTTCCTTTATTGGGCAGGCCGCGGAAGTTTCTGTGCTCAACCCCGTTCATGCAGTCGCTCAGCCTGCCCTTCGGCTTCTTTCGAGGGGATAACGCAAACCTGTGTGCGGAGGGGATGGTTCACATGAGCCATCCCCACGGTCGGAGGCGAGATGGGCAATTTGGATTTCGATGGGCCGGAGCAAACAATCATGCGGACTTCGCTAAGCAGGCCGCAACAACTTCTTGGCGGGGACCGTGAGCTGGTCATCATGGCCGGCCTTGGGTCGGCCATGATGGCCGTGACCGTAATGAGCTTCCTGTCTTTTCTGATCGCGATCATTGCATTCTGGACGATCGTTGCCGTGCTGGCCAGAATCGGCAAGGCCGATCCGATGATGCGGAAGGTGTACGGCCGCCATCTCGGTTACAAGGATTTCTACCCCGCGAAAAGCGGAGTCGCGGCTTTTAGCAAGACGCCCAAAAGGGGCTGGAGGTAGGAAGTGTTTGGAGAAACGCGAAAACAGCCTGCGGGATTGGCCGACTTGCTCCTTTGGTTCGGCCTCGTCGATGACGGGATCGTATTGCAGCGGGACGGATCGTTGCTCGCGGCATGGCAATATCGCGGACCAGATCTCCAATCGGCGACACACGCCGAGATGGCTGCTGTCGCCCGGCGGCTCAATCGTATTTTGCGGCTTGGTAGCGGCTGGATGATTCAGGTCGACTGCATCCGATCTTTTTCGAGCGGATACGCGCCGGAGGGTGCGTTCCCTGATCCGGTGACTGCATTGATCGACCGTGAGCGCCGTGAGCAGTTCGCGCAGGAAGGCAACCACTTCGAGAACGAATACTTCCTGACGCTAACCTATCTGCCGCCGCTCGTGGCTTCGGAAAAGCTCGAAGGGTTCATGATCTCTGGCGAGTCGCACAAGAGCACCAATGCAGGCGCGGAAGCGCTGCGTTACTTCAAGGCAAAGGTCAGGCAATTCGAGGATGTCTTTGCAGCTCAGCTTCCGGTCACGCGCCTGAAGGCGCAAGTGGCCAATCTCTCCAATGGATACGAGCGTGTGGATGACGAACTGCTTGGTTATCTGCGCCGCTGCCTGACGGGATTCAAAGGCCCAGTCATGCAACCGGAGATTCCGGTCTTTCTGAACGATCTGCTCGCGATGGAGGACTTGCGCGGCGGGACCGAGCCCAAGATGGGGGATCGCCATTTACGCACACTCGCGCTTGACGGGTTCCCACGTTCGACATACCCCGGCGCACTGTCAGTGCTCGATACAATTCCCTGCGAATACCGCTGGAACACGCGGGCCATTCTGCTCGACCCGTCTGAGGCGCAAGGAGTCATTGCCAAGATTGGCAAGAAGTGGAAGTTCCAGCAGCGCGGTTTGAAGGATCAAGTCTTCAAGTCGAGCGGCGGCGGCCAATTGAACCAGTTCGCCATGACCATGGTTTCGGATTCAGATGGTGCGCTGGCCGAGGCCACTTCAGGTGACGTGCACTTTTGCTACTTCTCCTCGTCAATTGTGCTTCAGCATAAGGACCGCCGCTTCCTTGACAACATGATCGGTGAGTTTCGCAAAGCTCTTATCAACCGAGGTTTCGGCGTCCGGCTTG
>Ga0326727_10011564_pt1 | contig 20470 bp, 20 predicted proteins | sample MB2enrmetagenome_FD_207643 | JGI IMG/M metagenome (GOLD analysis project Ga0326727, IMG submission 207643) | Lab enriched peat soil microbial communities from McLean, Ithaca, NY, United States - MB29MY | ecosystem: Environmental > Terrestrial > Soil > Wetlands > Peat | place: USA: New York...
CGCAATCTTGCGTTCTCGATCGACAAAATAGACGCCATCGAACAGATTGTCACAGAGCTGGCTCTGGAGCGAAGAAGCGCCTTCCGGCCCCAAGGTCAGTCCTGGCGGGCAGACCGGAGGATCTCCTGAGGATTCAGAATTAGACAACGGAACCTCCTTGAGGAAGAGAAAATTGGGGAATTCCCCGGAGCCCTGAAATCAAGCAACTTAAACCAATTCGCGTACCACGATAAATTGGCAGTTCATTCTCGGAAGTGATTAAAATCACAGCCCTTCTAGGTCAGTATGGTTCGGGCAGGCTGAGGTCTTCGACCTCTCGCTGAGCGGTTGGCTAAACGAACCGCATCAGGCCGCGCGGTTTGAGGTCGGGCGCCAGGAATTTCTGCGGGTCGTTGATCGCTGCACAGATGGCTTCAGCGGCGAGATGGCCGCTGCGCGCCGCACTTTCCATGGTAGAGGGCCAGCCAGTCGCGGTCCAGTCGCTGGCCAGGAAGAGATTCGGCCAGGGCGACTCAGCTGCAGCCGGCCGATATGCGTCTACGCCTGGAGGAACGCTGAAAGTTGCGCGGACTTCCTTCACCAGCGCGGCTTTCTCGAGCTTCGCCGCGCGGACAACTGGAAAGAACTCGCCCAGTTCTGAGACAGCCTGTTCAGTCGCCTGCTCGCGCGGGCGCGCGGCAAACTCCCGCGAGGCGCTCTGCACCAACTCCAGGTAGCTGCCCTTCACGTTGCGCCAAGGCTGCAGCCGGCCCTTGTTATACATCCAGTGGATCTCGCGATCGAGAAGAACCGCGTGGGGCAGATCGGTGATCTCGCGATCGAACCAGAGATGCACGCTCGAAATTGGCCAGTGCACGTGATGCGCGATTTGCGCGGCAAAAGCCTCGGCGCCTTCGGCAGGCGGCAGATTCGGAATCAGTTTTGCCGTGGCTTCAAAAGGCAGCGCGAGGATCAAGTAATCGGAGACGATCTCGCCCGAGCGCGTCGCGATCGTCCACTCAGAGATCTCTTCCTCCCACGCAGCCGACTCCGCAGTGGTATTGAAGTGGAGCTCCGCACGGTTGCTTTTCAGGAATGTTTCTGCGCCCGCATAAAGCTGGCTCAGCGGCACGGTGCTCATGCCCATGCGGCCGGCATGGGCCGAGTTCATGAAGAGCTCGCGGATCACCTTGGCGGCGTAAGGAACACCGATGGAGTCGAGGTCGGCGTTGAGTGCGCTCGCGATCACCAGCCGCCAAAAGCGCTCGACTGCACCGGAAGTTTGTTTGTGCCGCGCCAGCCATGCGCTCAGCGTCTCGGTTGAATCCGTGGAAACCGGCCGCAGCAGCGCATTGAATGCGCGCGCCAGCGAGAGCTTGTCCGCGAAGGTAAAGGCGTGAGCCGCGATCAGTTTTGGAATCCCGTGCAGCGGCGCCGGCAGAATCGAGGGGCCGAGGACCGAGCGCCGTCCGCCAGGCTCAATCATCGTCATGTCGCTTGTCCAATGAATCTGATCGAGGACGCCGATGCGCTGGTAGAAGGCGATGAGATTGGTGCAGCAGCCGAACAGTACGTGCTGGCAGTTGTCGATGACTTCGTTGACGCCGGGATGCAGGTAGGAGCTCGCGCGCCCGCCAAGATATCCGCGGCGCTCAATGAGATGAACGCGCAGCCCGGCCTCAGCGAGAGCGCAGGCTACGCTCATGCCGGCAACGCCGCCGCCGATGATGGCGACGGAACGCGATTCGGATTGTGATGCGGTTTTCAAGTATCCTGTGCTTCAGCCAAACACCCTCGCCCACGCCATGCGCGCAAGCCCAGAGCCAAGAATCGCCACCTTCTGCGCAGTCGGCACGCTGGCACGGTGCGTGAATACATCGTAATCGGCCTGGACGATGCGCTTCAGCAGCTCATGATAGATGGAGACCAGCACGCGCAACGCGGGGCGACTTTCGGGCGCGATCAGCGGCAGCAGCTTGTCAGCGGACTTGTAATACTCCTCGGCGCGGTCGGCGATGGACTTGAGCAATGCCCGTTCGTTGGCCGTTGGCGGCGCGCCCGATGCGCGATGCAGTAATGATTCCAGGGAAACTCCGTGCGCCGCCAGCTCTTCCAGAGGCAGATACACGCGATTGCGCGAGGCATCCTCGACCACATCGCGCAAAATATTCGTAAGCTGAAACGCGATGCCGGTTTCTTCGGCGAACTTTTCAGCGCGCGGGTCGGTGTACCCAAAGATGCGAATGCATACCAGGCCAACGACAGAGGCAACTAGATAACAGTAGCGATAGAGATGCGCGAAGGTCGCGTAGGAGTCTGGAACACCGGCAGTATCGTGCTCCAGGTCCATCGTGACGCCGGCCACCAACTCATCGAGAAGGGAGAGCGGGATGTTGAAGTGCGCGACGGCGTCGCGCACGGCAATAAAAGCGGGATCGTCTGTAGCCGCGCCGTTTGCGGCCAGGCGCCACGCGGCCAGCCAGGAATCGATGTTACGCCTGCGTTCATCGATCGGCACCGATTCATCGTCCGAGAGGTCGTCGGCCTTGCGCATGAATGCGTAAAAGGCGCAAATGGCGTTGCGGCGTGCTGGGGGCAGCGCCACGAAAGCATAGTAGAAGTTCTTCGCTTCCTGTTTGGCGATGGTCCGGCAATGGGCGTAAGCGCGGTCGAGTGTCATGCTGCTCGATGCAACGTTCAAGCTGCTTTCCCGGTGGTAGTCGCTCCCAGGCGCAGGAACGGCAGAGCTTTGCCGCCGAGCGCGCGCAACGCGAGTGAGAGCTTGGTGCGTTTTGAAATAGCCGGCCGGGCGCTGAGCACATCGTAATCCCGGCGCTCGATGGCGTGCAGGATTTCGAGGCCGCCCCGGCTGAAGAGATCGAGATCGACGGCCAGATCGCGGTTGACGCGGCCGATGAGCGGCAGTCCCTGCTCGAAGAGCGAGCGCGCGAAGCGAACCTCGTAGCGCATCAGCGCGCGGAACTCGGGCGTGGCGGTTCCCTGCTTGATGGTTTCGTCGGTCACGGCGAAGCAGCGCATGTCAGCTTGCGGCAGGTACACGCGGCCTTTGGCGAAATCCACGCGCACGTCCTGCCAGAAGTTTGCCAGCTGCAGCGCGGTGCAGGTGAGGTCGGAGAGCCTGAAGTTCTCTTCGCGCACATTGGTGCCGGCTTCGCCGCAGGCGTAGAGAACGAGGCGGCCGACGGGGTTGGCGGAGTTGCGGCAGTAGCCGAAGACGTCGTCCATGGTCTCGTAGCGGGTGACGGTCTGGTCCTGGCGGAAGGCAACGAGCAGGTCGGCGAAGGGTTCTTTGGGTATGCCGCAGGCGCGGATGGTCTCAGCCAGCGCGACAAACACGGGATGGCGCGCGTGGCCCTCGTAGCAGGCGTCGAGCTCGCGGCCCCACAGATCGAGAAGCGCCAGAGCCGCTGACCGGTCCGGGACCTCGTCGCCGAGATCGTCGGAGATGCGGCAATAGGCGTAGATGGCGTGAAAGTGAGGGCGCAGCGCCCTGGGCAAAAACCATGTTGCAACGTGGAAGTTCTCGTAGTGCGTCTCGGCCAAACGGCGACAGTAGTCGAGGGCCTCTCGCAGCGAAGGCGCAACGTCGGGAATGCGATAGGCAGGTGGAAGCGCAGCCCAGCCGCGGGCGAGCAGATCGTCGGTTTGTGCGGCGATGGACATCGCGGGCCCCAAAGTTATTTTAGCTTCCGCCACCGAGTCTAAGCCCTCCGCCTTGAGGCGGACAGCCTCCAGCCTCGGTGCTGGATAATGCGGAGATGGTCGAGTACAAGCAAAGCAGCCACTCGGTATGGGACATCAGGTACGACGTGATATGGGTAACGAAGTACCGGTACAAAGCGCTGCGGGGTGAGATAGCAGTACGAACGCGAGACCTGCTGCGGCAGATATGCCAGGGCCGGGAGGTGGTTATCGTGCAGGGGGCAGCGAGTCCAGACCACGTGCACATGCTGGTGAGCGTGCCGCCGCAACTGTCTCCGGCCAAGTTGGCGCAGCATATGAGTGGCAGGCCGAGCCGGACACTGCAAGACGAGTTCCCGCAGTTGAAGAAACGGTACTGGGGGCAACACCCGTGGGCGCGGGCATTTCTGTGCGAGCGTAGGCGCGGAGGACGAGGAGACGGCCAAGCGGTATATCGAGAGTCAGAAGCGGGCGGACCCGGGAGAGAGTTTCAAGATTACCGCGCCGAGCGAGCCGTGAGCCGGCTCTAAGCGGGGCCGGCTTGGGGCGGCTTGAGCCGCAGACCGGCGACTTCCAGTTGCAACCCAAACATACCGCCCTCAGGCGGTAGTCGTTTAGCCCCATGAACCACAGTCGTCCTTGCGGCCGGCGTTTCGGGAGCCCTTGCCGCCGTTCGGTCATACTTCGGGCATGGCTGACGAGGTACCAGTTTTTCGGTTAGATTCCGCCTTTTTCGACCTCGCGGCGTCCGGTGACGACAGTTACGCTGCGTCCGCCGGTTGCTATTTGGCGGGCGCTGTTCGTTGCCCGGGACATCCGGTTTTGCCGCCACAAATGCTGATTTGGTCTTGCACCCCCGGGCGGATTACACTTCAGCTGAATCGGAGCCTTTGAAGGAGATTCCGGCTTGGAACTGTTGCCCGGGTGCGCGTTTGATGGCGATAGACTGCGATTTTGCTGAAGTGGCCGCGGTGCAGGGGGAGATTTGAGATCTGATGCGAGTCGCGCGCTGCACCGAGGTGCGGGCACTTTGGATGGGACAACGGATAGCCGCTCTCCAAAACACTGCGCAGCCACACCGTAAGGAGTAATTCGATGCGCGAATCAATTGTCTGCCCGATCTGCCGTGCTGATCGCTCGATTCCGTGGGCCACGGAGAACGGCTGGACAGCTGTGCAATGCGCCTCTTGCGCCACTGTGTACGTGAACCCGAGGCCAGTTCGTTCAGAGATCCTGCAATCAGCGCAAACCGGCATGCACGAGGCCGAAAACTCATACATCGATACGACTGGGTCCTTTAAGTTCAGCAAAGTGCGAGGCTTCAGACGCCGGTTGCAAGAGATCATTACCCCACAAGAGCTTGATCGCAAATCTGCCCGGTGGCTTGATATTGGCTGTGGTTATGGCGAATTGTTGAGCGCCGCCGCCAAATTGCTGCCACAGGGCGCGCATGTGGAAGGCATTGAACCATCTTTGCGTAAACGGGAATTTGCTTTGAGTAAAGGGTTAAAGGTGACGGATGCCGCTCTTGAGACGTTTCCCTCTGCATCTCTTGATTTCGTTTCTCTAATGAACGTTTTCTCTCACCTGCCGGAACCGGTCGAGTTCTTAGGCCAGATCGCGCATGTTCTCCGACCCGGGGGATTATTGATCGTACTGACTGGCAATGGCGGCGAGGTAGCCAGACACGAGTATCCGGGCCCCCTCGATCTGCCGGACCACCTCATTTTCGTCGGTGAGACTGGGCTCAAATCCGCGCTCGAACAAAGTGGCTTCTCAGTTCTTTCGATTCACCGGCTTCCAAGTTTTATTCCGGAAAACCCCGCGTTGCGGCTTTTGAAGAATATCGCGCGTTTCGCATTGCGGAGGCCATTGGTCCATGCAAACAAGGGCAGATTTCGTAACCTCGTTGTCAAGGCAGCCGTCAATAAGTGACCTTTTCCGGCTTGAACATCCTGGCGAGGTTGCCACTGGCATAGACCACCGTCGCCATCTCCGCGCAGAGTAGAGTAAGAAAGAGCAGCTAGAGAACGATGAAGGTCTGTGTCTGCGATGTCTGCGGCCACCGATGGATACCCGAGGTTGAAGACCCCTGTTGTGCCCACGCAAGGCCTGCCGCTCAACACTCTGGAACAAGGATGGGGTGGACGGCCGGACGAAGGCGGCGAAGCAAAACGTCGACCATAGTTCGGACAGAGCGAGAGGCTGCACGCCGCCGGGTAATCCCAAGGGGAAAGCCTGACTATCTGGTTCTATGGTGCCCGGAGGGGGACTTGAACCCCCACGACCTGTTAGGGTCTGCGGATTTTAAGTCCGCTGCGTCTGCCAATTTCGCCATCCGGGCATCGGTCTGCTCTCTTTTGCTTTACCCCGCGCGGAGATGGCGAGATTGGGATTGAGCGTTCGCAATCAACTGTGAATCGGGGGGGATAGAGCCGCGTACGCCGTGGGCCGCCGCTACCGCTTTTTCTTCTTTAAGGCCGGCTTGGGAACCTGCTTCTTCGCAGCCGGCTTCGCGGGCTTGGCGCTCTTGGCTGGCTTTGCCGCCGGCGCTTTGCGTTTTGCGGACTTGGCCGGCGCAGCCTTGACGGGGGTCTTGGCTGCAGGCTTTTTCGCAACCGGCATTGCGACCGGTTTGGCTGCCTTTGCTGGTACAGCCGGTTTCTTGCCGGCGGCCTTGGCCGGTGCGGCCGGCTTTGCCGTCGCCTTGGCGGCTGGGGTCGCCTTCACGGGGGCAGCAGTCTTGGCAGCAGGCGCCGCGGCGGGCCTTGCCGCAACTGGAACTGCAGGCTTGGCGGGAGCAACCGGCTTCGTCGCTTCGGGCTTCGCGGCCACCGGTTCCGGCTTTGCCGCCATTTCTGCCTTCGGCGCAGCAGTTTTCGGCTGCAGTTTGACGGCCGCTTTCGCAGCCTTAGGTTCAGCGGTCCGCCTGGTGGGAGCCATTGCCGGGACTTCTTCCTCTTCCTCAGCCTCCTCGGCTTCTTCCTCTTCGGGCTCTTCGCCAGCGTCCTCGTCCAAATCCTCGCTGCCGATCCCGAGCTCGATCTCCTCCTCTTCCGCGCCAAGGTCGTCTAGATCTTCGTCGCCGCCCAGCGTTTCTTGGCCCTCTTCCTCTTCCTCCAGGGCGCGTTCCTTGATCCGCGCCTCGGCGCTCCGTTTGGCGCGGGTGCGCTTCACGCTCACCGGCGGCGGAGGAGTCGGCGGCGAATGCGGCTCCAGATACCCCCGCATCTCCTCCGGCGTCGTCAGCTTGCCGTCGATCAACTCCAGGAAGATCGCCTGAACCAGCTGGCTGTATCCCGGCAATTCCAGGGTGATCCGCATCTCCTGCATCAGCGCGTACGGAATCCGCTGGCGCGCCTCGGGCCACACCTTCAGGAACTGCTCGTAGCGCTCGCGCACCGCCGCAATCTTGCTTGTAAATCCAAGCCAAAGAACCGCTTCCGGATCATAGCTCGTGAATAGCTTGAAGCCGGCTGACGGGGTGGCATTCTGCTTCGCAAGCAGAACCTTGGCGAATCCGGCGGCAATCGCATCCAGGTTGTTCCACTCCTCAACAAAGCCGGGCCGCAGCATCAACTTCTTCAGCGCGCTCAAGTCCTTGGGCGCGAGCTTTGCTGTCAACAACTGCATCTGCCCCGCCGACGTGTCGGCATGAACGCCCTGCACCAGCAATTCCATAGCCAGGTCGTGCAGCGCCTTCAACTTCTCTTCGTCTGCCTTGGCCGGGGTCCACGCCGGGAACATCACCTTCATCCAGCCCTCGGCGTCGAGTGCGCGCAGCACCTTCAGACCGTCTTCCTCGTGGCCAATCTGCTCCAGTTCAAGGCTGCGGGCATGGGCCGACATCAGCTCAATCACGCCTTCGCTCTTGGCGTATTCATAGCGAGCCAGCGTCCGCTGGTCCATCTCCCAGCCCAAACGCGCCCTGTAACGCGTTGCCCTGATCAGCAGCGACGGCTCCTCGAGGAACCCGTAGTTCGAAACCAGCCTCAATGTTCGCGATTCGATGTCGGCAGCGCCGTTCAGCGGATCCATGAGCAGCCCGAACGAGCCTTCGTTGAGCGAGATCGCCATGGAATTTGTCGTAAAGTCGCGGCGGCGAAGATCTTCCTGAATCGAAGACGGGTGAAAAACCGGCTTGCCGGGCTTCGGATATTCCACCCGGTGCGTGCTTACCAAGTCAACCCGAACCGTGCCGGGGAAACACAGATAAAGTGTGCGCGAAGCTTCGTCCTCGCCCCACACATTGGCGCCTAGTTTTTCCAGTGATTTCTTCAGCTTGAGCGCATTTACCTGAACTGCGACTTCAAGCTCGCGCACAGCGTGGCCGCTGGTCAGGTCGCGGACCGCGCCTCCGGTCAGAAACAGGATAGTACCCGCGTCCCGGGCAGCCGCCCTAAGCTTGTCGAGCGCATGGCGCTGGTCAGCCGAGAGCCGGTTTTCCAGGAGATAAATGTAATCGGGCATTCCGTTTCTGCTTCCGCCGCCTCAACCCCGCTCCAACTGCCTGATGCTGTTGCTCTTATTGCGCAATCCGCAAGGCGGGCAAACCAGTACATTAACACAACTGGCTGCGGTTGGCTAGAGGTTTAGCCTGTGCGTTTTGGGTACAGAATTCAGGTTTGAGCAGCGGAGAACCTCCAATCATCCTTGCCTTTACGGCCACATCCCCCGGGCGCCAGGCCCCGACCATGCTGCGGCGGCCTCTTCCTTTGGCTCATGTTCCTCAATCCGCTGCCGGAACCGCCCGGGCCAGAGCCTCACAGGCTTCGGAACCGCGTCTCGAATTCATGGCAACCCGCGTTGCGCCACCGCTTTAACCCTGTTAATCTATCTAAGTTCCTTGTCCGTCCAGTGCGCCCGTAGCTCAGCTGGATAGAGCGACTGACTACGAATCAGTAGGTCGGGAGTTCGAATCTCTCCGGGCGCACCATTAAACCCAAAGAAAATCAAGAGTTTAAGAGCCATTCGGGAATATCTCTCGGATGGCTCTTTTTGCGCTGGTGGCTGTTCTGGTGGCTGTTGGCCTTCCCGGTGGCTGTAGGTGGCTGTCTGCCCACTTTGGTGGCCGTTTCTGCTGACTTGTGCTATTATTCAGTCCGTGGCGACAGCCACACGAAAGCGGGGAGCACAATGGCGAGACAGAAAGAGGAAGAAAAGGTCCGGGGCGTCTTCGAACGTCCAGCCGGTTCGGGCGTGTGGTGGGTTGTCTATTACGCGGATGGCGTCCGGCACAGGGAAAAAGTGGGCCGTAAAGGTGACGCAATCAAGCTGTATCAGATTCGGAAGGCAGACTCACTCCGGGGCAAGAAACTACCCGAACTGCAACCGTCAAAAATTGTGCGATTCGGGGACCTTTCAGCCATGGCCGTGGAGCACGCCAAGACACACTTGAAGACAACCCATGACTACGTTGCCAAGGACCTTGTGCTTCGTGAGCCGTTTGGTGAGCGCCCGGCAGATGCCGTGACGCCACAAGAGATTGACCAATTCCTCACCAAGCACTGCAAGACACCGGCAACGGCCAACCGTTACCGCGCTTACTTCTCACTCTGCTACCGGCTTGGAATGGAGAACGGCAAGACCACGGTCAACCCGGCCCGTCTGGTGCGAGCGCGGACAGAGCACAACGGGCGTATGCGCTTTCTCAGCCGTGATGAATACACCAAGCTGTTGGGCATCATCCGCCGTGACCACCCTGAGCAAGTGCCCGCGTTCATCGTGAGCGTGTACACGGGCATGAGATGGGGTGAGCAATTCTCGCTGACGTGGGGACAAGTGGACTTGAAACGGAAAGTGATTCGGCTGACAAAGACCAAGAACGGCTCAGCACGGAATGTGCCACTCAACAGCGTTGCGCTGGAGGCTCTCACGAAACAGAAAGAGGCTGTGCCGCATGATGCCGACAAGCCGGTGTTTCCGCGTCCCGGTCCCCGCTCTGATTGCCGCTGGTGGTTTGAACCGGCATTGGTTGAGGCCAAAATCAGTGACTACACTTGGCACAACAACCGGCACACATTCTGCTCATGGTTGGCAATGGCCGGAGTCAGCACGAAAGAGATTCAGGTATTGGCCGGGCACAAGACCATCACAATGGCCGCCCGCTATGCGCACCTTTCACCGGAGGCCACGGCCTCAGCATCAGAGCGGCTTGTTATCGCGTAGTGATTCCCGGACGCATATTGCATCAGTGAGGCCCGGGTCACTAAGACCTTGCGCCCTATGCGCCGCGTGTCCAGCCCCTTGGCTGCAATGATGTAGTCAAGGGAACGGACAGAAATAGAGAGCTGCCGGGCCGCTTCCTTCCGGTCATATAAGAGTCTGGATTCCATTACCGGCCCCGTGCTTTCTGAATAATCTCCCGTTCGGCTGTAAGGTCTGGGAAGAGGCTGAGCAGCTTTCCCCGCGTGAATTTGGTCAGCTTGTTTGTGAGCGGCACGTCTAGGCTTAGGGCCGCAGCGATAAACCGGGCTTTCACAACCTTTCGGGTGTGCTCACTCCTTTGTGGGATGGAAGCCAAGAGGGTGCCCCGTGGATTCATGAGGCCGCAGACCGTGGGGTTAGACAGATAGTTCAAGAGGCAACCAAACACATCCCCGCTTTGCCCGATGTAATAGCGCCCATCCTCATGGAGCATATACACGCCACTGACGTGGGGGCGGCGCTCCGGGAAGTATTCGGGGAAAATTGGTGTTAGATCGGCGCTGTATGCAACCCGCTTTGAGTAATTCACGGGATGCGCCTTGGTGTCTGTGTGCATGGTTCGCCCTCTCAGTTCTGTGAGTGCTGTATACCGGCCCTACACTTAAGCATTTTTCGGAGGCATCTTTCAGATTCGAAAGGTGTTACCGGGTTCTGCTTTTAGGACGTGATTAAGAGCCGTGTTTTTGTATTCTGCCCCTACACCTAGCACGCTTCAGGGGTCATGTACTTGACTTTTCAGCGGTTGTGTGTTTTTGAGAAAGGGACGCGAGAAAGGGGCGCACTAGTTGCACACCAACCGGGGACGTGGTAAGGATGGCTTGTGAAGGGGGAAATATGTTTGGAACCGCTTAGGCATAAGCGGGTGCACAGAGCAGGTACTTGACACCCGGCTCCGTTCGCGGTAAGGCTCAGTAGTAAAGGGGAAGTATGACGGCAGCAACACTCAAAGGGAAAGAGAGAACAGTGAACCCACTGGACAGCATGATGACCCCGGCTCAAGTGGCACGGCGTAAATTCAAGTCCACGCTGCCCCGTAAAATCGAAAACCGGCGCTTGTCGGCAGAGGCTGCACTTGGGGAGCTGTTTATGCTGTTGGACCGCTTCCGGGGCTTTGTCACCGATGAGCTGCACCACCCGGAGGCCGTCAAGACGGTGTGTGCAGCCCTCGCGTACTGTCTGCCGGAATCAAAGCCCGCGATGCTGGCAGACACTCTCCCCGTGCCGGAGCCGGGGAGCAAGAGAGCGTTTGGTGTTTTCTGTGAGAAGGTCCTGTCCCTTGACCGGCCACTGTTTCTTGGCGCGGTGTTTGTCCAAGTTGACCCCCACGCAGAAAGCCGGGCGTACAAGGCCGTCTCTTTCGTGACTCAGTTCATGGGCGGCCCGGAGGCGGAGGCCCGCTTGCACTACGCGCAAGAGAAAGAACTGCTCAAGATTCAGAAGGGCCTTGAGAAAAGATTTTTGGGATGAACTGCTAACACATGAAAGTGAGGCCGTGATGACGTACACCGAAAGAGCCAATCAGCTTGCCCTTGATTCATCCGTTGCCGTGCTTGTGCTGATGGGAGCACCCGAGGATGTTGAATTCATCCCCCTCCGGCCAAGGACAGCCGATGCAAACATGCTCGCGGAACTGAAGGCCCGTTGGCCCGGCCGCAATTTGCGCTCTGTGGGTGTCCTTGGCGTTGTGGGCGGGGCCGCCCAATGTGCATTGAAAGAGCCGTTTGAGCCGGAGACAGTTTCCCGGCTTGCAGACGCCTTTGCCGTCTACGTTCACACATTGCTCTTCTCAGGTTTTGCAGAGCAACAGCAAGCCGGAGATTTCGTGCAATTTGCAACCCGCCTGTGGTCTCTTCCAGACCCCCGTCTCGACTAATCGCTTACGAAACAAGTTTAGCTGCCCGGTGAAAAAGCACCGGGCCGTCTACGATAGCTGCCGCCGTACAGCGGCTCTTAGGCGTGGAAGAAGTGCCGCCCGGTGGAGATGCACCGGGCCATCCATGACGGCTGTCGCTGTACTGCGGCAATGAGGCATGGGCTGATATACCCGGTAGCCGCACGAAGGGGAGCGGACGGCCCGGCACTTCAAACCGAGGTATCAAAGTGAATTTGATTGATATGAAACAGGAAGCAAAGGCAGCTCTCGCAAAAGCAGAGGGCATCGTAGCGGCTTGCGAAAGTGCGGGCCGCACCATGACGGATAACGAGTCATCGGACTACAACACGTCCATGACGTCTTTCAAATCTCTTGGCGCGACCATCAGGGCGCGTGAAGAGCAGAACACCATCCGCGCATCGTGGCCGGGCGGACGTTTACCGGGACTTCATGCACCAGCGGGCGTGATCGATGGACCCTCAGCGGCGTTCTCCCCGCTCCGCTTGGCTGAGGCACGCAAGCCCGAATACTCAAAGGCGCTTCACGCCTTTCTCAGCACGGGAGGCAAGGCACACACCGAAGAGCTGACGGCGGGTGCAGACGGGACGGGTGGGTATCTCATTCCCGGCTCAGAAGCGTACACAAGGCAGCGGCTCGCCAACGGGTCATTCCCGAAGATGAGCGCGGCCACATATGAAGGCACTCAGGGCAGCTCAACCACAGCCGGAGGGGATGCAATTTCTGTGCCCACATGGCAGCAAATTGTCCCGTTGGCTGTACCGGACCTTGGCATATATGACGCGGCAATGGTCATCCCAACGGCCACGGACGTGAAGATCCCACAGCAAAGCAGCTTTGGAACCTCCGCGCTCAAAGCCGAATCCACGGGCACCATTGCCAGTTTTGGCGGCGCGGACCCCACGCTTGGACAGATCACTTTGACTGCCTTTATGGCCGGGGCGCTTCGTCTTGTCTCATGGGAGTTGATGCAAGACGTTGAGATGTTCAACCAGTTCATTGTGGATGACCTTCTAAAAGGGCAGCGCATCTTGGAAGGCCAGCTCCTTGCCACGGGCGGCGGGACCAATCAGCCGCTTGGCGTCTTTGGCAACACGGGCACGGGCACCGGCACTCCGTATGCCCTCACGGGTGCGGCGACGGACGGCACAACCTTGCTTGAATCGCTGTTTGACGTGACTGCCGTACTCAAGGGCACGTATCAGGCCGGGGCCGGTTGGATTATGAGCCGTGCAACGGGCCTTGCAATCCGCCGCGCACAGATGCAAACCAACCTGTTTGTACCTGTGGCAACGGTTGACCCGGACGGCACGGAGCGTATCCTTGGCAAACCCGTCTTCTATGACGTGAACGCCCCGGCGCTGCCCTCTGCTACCACCACGGGTGTCATTCCCATTCTGTACGGTGACTTCAAGGCCGGTTACATCGTGGGTGTTCGTGGTGGAGCTGGCATCAACGTCAAGATTCTTGACCAGCCGTGGGCCGCACAAGGGCAGCTCGGCATCCTTGCATACCGCCGTCTTGATGGCCGCGTGCGCCGGAGTGAGGCAATTCAGGCAATTACCTTCAGCCACAGCTAAACCAACACAGGGTCCGGCTCAGGGGAGGGGCCGGACTTCATCTTCGCGGGGAGGTTCATGCCCGCTGTCAGAGGGCCGTGTGTGGTCCCCGCACCATGTCAAGCCACACACGGGAACTGACCAACAGACACGGCCTCGCAGGGAGAGCGGGGCCGCGTTTTGTTTCGCCATCAGGCGAAGAAAGAAGTGACAAATGGCACAGCCGGTATGGATTCTAAGCGTTGACCTACAGACAAAGACGGCCACTTTCCAGACCGGCCTTGCTGATGCTGCCAAGGCTGCCCGGGGCAGCTTTTCAGACATCAAGGGCGGGGCCGGGGATATGGGCGGGGCCGTCAATTACAACATGAGGGAAGCCCGGCACTCTGTCATGTTACTGACTGAGGAGTTTGGCATCCATCTGCCCCGGGCGCTCACAAGTTTCATCGCGGGCCTTGGACCCATCGGCGGAGCACTTGAGGCGGCCTTCCCCTTCTTAGCCATTGCCGTGGGTGCCACGCTGCTCTTGGAGCACCTTGCCAAGCTGCACCAAGCCGGGGAAAAGCTAACGGATGACCAGCTCAGTTTTGGCACAGCCGCGCAAAATGCCTTCAACGCCCTTGACGAAAAGATACTAGAGTCAGAGATAAAGGCGGATGAGCTAAAGGGGGACCACTTAGGGGCGCTAAAGCTACAGCTTGAGCTGATAGACAAGCAAAGCATGTCTGAGCTAGTCCACAGCTTTGATGTGCTTGCCAAGGCCGCTGACGTGGTGATGAAAGACCTCCAAGGCCACTGGTACACCTTTGGTATCGGCAGCGACGGGGCCAAGCACGCGCTTGAGCAGTTCCAAGGGCAATATGCCTCCATGCTGGCACAGGGTAAGGACTCGGATGCCTCCAACCTTTTACAAGGCACCCTTGACACGGCCCGTAAAATCTTAGCGGCTCAGCAAGCCATGAAAGCCGGTGTTAACACGGGCAGCACGGACCACAGCGGGGAGGCGGCCCAATATAACGAAGTGGCAGCGGCTCACATTACCTTGCAGAAGGCCGGGGTGGGCTGGACTGAGAAAGAGATTGCAGCCCAACAGCAACTTGTGGATGTGCTCAATGACCAAGTGGGCGTTGAAAACCGGGTTGCCACGTTGCAACAGAAGCAAGGCCAGAACATCCAGACAGCGGATGCCAAGAAGGACGGCACGGAGGCGGCTGAGAAACTCCGCAAGGCTGCTGAGCTGCAAGAGCGGCTCGAACGCGAGATGGCGGAGAATGTCAAGCGTGGTGAGCAAGACGCCGTTGACGCCACAGAGGCGGGCACCACGGAGCGGTTGGCAGCCCTACAGCACGCAATGGACACGTCCCGGGCGCTGTACGGGGAAGGCTCCGAGATGTACAAGGGCTTTGCCCGTGAGTACCTCAAGACAGAAGAGGGCATGTACAAGCAGCTTGAGGAAATCAGCCGCAAGTCTGATGAGGAAGAGCTAGAGCAGCAAGCAGCCATGGGCCGTGAAGAGGCGGACAACATACAAAAACTCGGGGAGCTGAAAATCGCGGTGTTGCGGCAGCAATACGCCCTTGAGGACAGCGCGCGCCGAGAGTCCGCACAAAGGCGGATTGCAGAAGACACGGACATTGCTACTCAGGAATACGCCAACAAAATGGAGGCACTACTCCGTGAGGAAGCGGCGCTCGATAAGTCCGGCAAGGATTACTTGGTAAAACTGCGAGCTATACAAGACAAGGAAACACAGCTCACCCGTGAGCATGAAAATGAGCTGGCAGCCATCAAAGATAAAGCGGAGGAAGAGAGTAACCGGCGCATACTTGCCGCAAAGCAACAGTTTGATGACAGTATTGCCAGTGGCCTCACCAAGTCCATCATGGGACACCAAACGTGGTCAAAGATGGTCTTATCTCTTGGGCAGCAAGTGGTGAGCGGCATGATTGAAAACGCCATCAAGTCTATGATTGCCGATGACATAGACAAAGAGAGAGATGCGGCACACGCGGCCCGGAAGGCTTGGAATATCGGCGTCAACTTGGGCGGCCCGGCGGGCATGATACTAGGCCCGGTATTTGCCGCTGAGGCTTTCACGGCTGTCATGGCTTTTGCCGCTGGCACAGACCGCGTGCCCGGCGTGGGCAACCTTGACACGGTGCCCGCCATGTTGACCCCGGGTGAGGGCGTGGTCCCCAAGGGCGTGATGGAGGGGCTGAGCAACATGGCCCGCAATGGCAGCATGGGCAGCACAACGCACGTTACCAACGTGCAAGTGCGACCCGTGTACAACGTCAACACCATTGACGGGGACGGGATGCAAGACACACTCAACAAGCACACGGACCAGCTCACCCGGCACATTGAGAGCACGGTGCGCCGGATGAACCGTTAAAAAAGGGTGTCACTACCCTAGCTTGAGTTTTCAGGAACGCGCCCACGCGCCTTGTAGCTCGATTACGGGGCGCTGTAGGCCAAAGAAAGTGAAGGTCAGACGTGGTTGAATTGCTAGGCAAGAAACGGATATTGGTTGTGGACGTGCCTGGTGATGCCACAGCAGAAACGGCGGCCCATTTGCTCAATGAGGCTTGCGAGCGCGGCTATTACGTGATGGCAATTCATCCCGGAGACAACGGCGGTGCCCGGGCCTTCTTCAATTTGCGGAGAGCCGATTTTGCTGAAAGGTCGCATACCAATGTTGATGGGAAGGACGCTGCGGCCCGGGCCTACATCAAGGCACACGTCACGGATACTGTAAATGCCTTATTGTCCGGGTTGGCAGACTTGGGCATTACACGCAAGAGGACGTGGGTCACAAACGTGAGGCTTGAGGTGCGACCCCCGGGAGGCGGGAGCACCCATACCGCAGAATAATGATGACGCTCCGGTAATAATGATGACGCTGCCAGAATGACCGTCATCACTTAGAGATTTGAATGATGATGACGGTGGGTCATTCCGTCAAACATCACCACCACTGTGTAATTCATTTCATTACTTACACACTTGTGGTGCTAGTTTGATGCCTTGAACGATGACCCCCGGTTGCCCGTGACAGTCCGCCGCGAGCAGCCGGGGACAACACAGCTACAGGAGTTTTAGCCATGAGATATGAGCACAAGAGCCGTGACGGTCAACTGTTCATCATTTATGCCTTGGTGTGTCCGCGCACGCTGCAAGTGCGCTATGTGGGCCAAACAAGCACACCATTAAGCCAGCGGACGCACAACCACACGGCACATCACCACCAAGGCGCAATGCGCGATTGGCTGGAGTCGCTGCTCCCGGAACACCCTGCCGTGCTTATCCTAGAGGAAGGCATCAATCGGGCCATCAGGTTAAAGAGTGGGTGGAGACGCGAGAATAAAGGCGGCGGCCAAACACGGGCAGCACGCGTCTGTCTTTGGCTCTCCACGGTGCGCGAGACTGTGTGGCAGAAGCGGTTTCGTCGCACGCTCTACAATGAAATGCTGCTTGAATCGTCTGAGGTTGCTGCGCTCCTACGCAATCCACCACTGCCTTGGGAGATGTAGGTCATTGCAGCACACGCCGCACAGCAGACGGCACGGGCGCTGTTCTGTCATCGGAATAGCCCATACTCCATACTCATCCCCCTTAGAGAAAGAGACAGGATACACACCCTACCCCCACACGGAGTGTGTGGGTGGTATGGTGCTGTACAGAAAACGGGATGCCCATACTCAGCCCGCAAAAGGGCCTTCTAAACAGCCTTTCGCAAGTCCGGTTGCCCATCAACGTGTAAGTGGTTGTATCCACACGCACATACGGCGGCCCATTAAGCACACGCTCTGTTGGTGTGTAACTCTATTGTATTGTGCAACATACAACACAGTGAGCACAACCAACGTGAAGACATCAACAGCTTATCAACACGTAAGTTGCTCATTATGCTGAGGATACAGACGGCGTGGGTCTAAATCTTGCCGATGTCCTCTCAGAGAGCGCCGCAACCACATTTCGTTACATACACAAGGAATTACTGATTTTCATATATTCTGGCTTCTTTATACTGATTTTCATAGGTTCTTATCACAATTACGCTGCATATAATTGAGTAATAAGGACTTATTCCCAGTCCCCGCCATGCCGTCCCGGTAGCCCGTCCCCGCTGCAAATCCCAATACAAATCCCCGTAACTCATACAAAATAAATAGCTTGACATGGTTTCGCGCCGGGCGTCTAATGAGCCTTCCCTGAAAACCGGATGCCACGGCCCACAGGAGGGGCCTTTCATCGTGCTATTCATACGCTTTTTGAAAATCAGCCGGAACACGTGGGAAGTCTCCACGCCCACCAAGCCAATTGCCACAGTAACGCGCCGTGCCGGGCGGTGCTCTGCGGCCAACACAGCGGACACACTCAACCGGGAAGAGCTGGCAGTGTTGCTTGACTGCATGGTGGAAAAGGAGGCTCCTATCACGTAGGCAGCCCCGGGGGCGCGTATAAGCCCGTGGGTGAGCCGGTGAAAGTGGATGCCGGGTAGCCTACGGGCTTTTCAGTGTGGTCATCAACCCCGCGCTGCTGCTTCCTTGATACGCGCCTTGAATTTAGGGGCGCTCACCTTTGCGTGCCGCGCATCATAGGCATCAAATTGCCCATTAGCCATGTTGTAAATCGAACCCTTCGCGAATATCACGAAAGGTTTGCCACCGAAGAAGCGAATAACGAGCCGGGCCGACTCTGGAAGCGGCTCGCCATCGTATTCGTTCTCATCCCAAGCATTGCGATCTGCGTACGTACCGGGAGAAACAAGGACCAGCTCCTCCCTACCGAGATTGCCTAACTCATCTTTTCGGTATATGCCACTGAGCGGCATCGGTTCGCACTCGATTCTAAAGTAGGCCCATTCCAATTCAGAGCCGAAGGATTCAAATAAAAGTGCGGACGGCTTAACAACTTCAACCACGCGTTCTCCGCCTGTCCTTAGCGCAAGGCAGCCCGGCTCCTCATTGAAAGGAGAGGCACCCGACAGGTCCATTCCGCCTCCGGTGGGATAAAACATGTGATTTGAATTTGGCCGCGAGCCAATCTTGGTCAACACCGAACCCATGGAATCCAGATCGGTCCACGTCGCGGATGCCGGAATCCCGTATGGGAAAATTTCCTTCATCAATTGTGCCCATAGTTTTAGGTTGCTCTTGCGAAAATCATTCGGGTCGTTCATGGCATTTGCATCCCTCCAATCCCAAATTGTAATCGCCAGAACTATCCAAGAAAGGGTCACAAGTTGGTGGCTGTTTTGGTGGCTGTTGCGTTTGGAATTTGAGGCTATTTCTTGCAACACAATGCAAAGATGACGTTTGCTGTATATGCAGTATTTAATGGAGTTAAACAACATTACGCAACCCTTTGCGACATCTTGCAAAGTAGCCAAATTCTGACTACGAATCAGTAGGTCGGGAGTTCGAATCTCTCCGGGCGCACCATTAAACCAAATAAAATCAAAAATATAAAGAAAAGACCAAAAATGGCTGTACTCAAAGAGCACTTTTCAGTCACTGCACTGTCACTGTCAGTACTATTCTCTTGTAGCCGCTAGAGATGCCTTGCGCTTGCACGGACCATCCAGCCGTTCAAACTCAGGGTGAAGCAAGAATTGAAGGAAGACACCCCGCGCATCCATCGCGCGCTCGATCAAACATGGTTGGGTAAATTGGTTTTTACGATACACGTTGCGGGAACGGATTTCTTCTTCGTTTTTACCCAAGGTTGATAGAATTTTGCCCAAAAGTGCGGATCCGATGGCCGCCATTTTCATTGCTTGAAGAGAAGCGCCGTCATGCCGCCGTCGACGACGATCTCAGTCCCCGTGATAAACCCAGCCGCGTCACTGGCAAGGTAGGCTACCATCTCCCCGATGTCGCGGGGCGTTCCGAATCGCCCGATGGGGTGAAACTTGAGAAACTCGGCGCGCGCACGGGCTGGATCGGGGCACGAGTCGAAGTAGTCCTGGAGCAAAGGAGTGTCGATGGTTCCGGGGCTGATAGCGTTCACTCGCACCCCGCGAGGAGCGCACTCGATGGCCATCGCCCTTGTCAGCGCCAGAATACCGGCCTTCGACGCGGCATAGGATGTGAAGCCTTCGATCGTCGCCCGCGCGTGCACCGAACAGATGTTCACGATGGCTCCCCGCTGCTCCGTCAGGAAGGGAAGCGCTGCTTTCGCGCAAAGATAGGCGCCCTTCAGGTTAACCCCGAGTACGGTGTCCCACTCCTCCGGCAACAGTTCCTCAATGCGCTTGATGATCTGGCGGCCGGCGCAGTTGACCAGCAGGTCCAGCCGGCCCCCGAAACGAATCGCCGCATCGACGGTGGCCGCAGCTCCCTGCTCCGTGCTGATGTCGGCAACTGCAGCCTCAACCGCGTAGCCCTTCTCCGTGAGCAGCTGCTTCGACGTCTCGGCCGCGGATTCCCGAATATCATTCAACACGACAAGCGCCCCCTCTTCTGCCAGGCACTCGGCGATCCCGCGGCCGATTCCGGAGCCGGCCCCGGTGACTATTGCCACCTTCTTCTTGAATCTCATCGCTGCGTGCGTCAATTCCGAAACCCTCCTAACGTGCAGTCCCCATCGGGATGATGGCCACCGCGAGAACAATCAGCGCGAGTCCGCTTGAAAGCAGTGCTTTCGCCCTGGCCGGCGCACCCTTCCACTCGCCTCGACTCAGGCCGCACAAAACCCCGGCTCCCATCGACAAGGCCACCATAATCGGCCAGCCGATCGACACCCCATCCGAGCCGAGCCTGACCGTGCCTGCTCCATACAGATAAAAACCGGAGATCCACAAGATACCCATCACCAGGCCCCACAGCCAATTCTTAATGCGGCCGGCGCCGATCAACAGGTAGGTATTTCTGCGGCGACTCATCAGCCAGCAACAGTAGATAACGTTGATGACGCCGCCGAAGGTGAAGAAAATGCACCACACAGCATTGCCGGCAAACGCTGCCGAAACGCCCTGCTGCCGCGCCGTCTGAATGACGTTCGCCCCGAACGTGAGGCCGAGATTTGGCAGGCAGGATAGAAAGCCGGAGGCAGAAGCGACAATCAGCCCCGAAATAAATCGGGGGCGGGATGCGTTTCCTTTTGTCGCCGCGGTTGATTCCCGCCA
>Ga0326727_10011565_pt1 | contig 20468 bp, 18 predicted proteins | sample MB2enrmetagenome_FD_207643 | JGI IMG/M metagenome (GOLD analysis project Ga0326727, IMG submission 207643) | Lab enriched peat soil microbial communities from McLean, Ithaca, NY, United States - MB29MY | ecosystem: Environmental > Terrestrial > Soil > Wetlands > Peat | place: USA: New York...
GTGAGCATTTCTTCACTTCCGCAGAAAGGCGAAGGTATGACCCGCCGCGGCTCCAACGTGAAGCAGGGCGAGCTGATTATTAAAGCGGAGCGCAGGCTGGAGCCGTCGCATCTTGCAATACTGCGCTTATGTGGTGTAGAGAATATCAATGTTATCAAAAAGCCGCTAGTCGCGATTCTGCCTGTGGGGGACGATTTACAGAAACCTGGTATGAATCCTGAGCTCGGGCAGACAATGGAAGCCGACAGTATCATGGTTGAATCGATTGCACGGCTTTGCGGCTGTGAAACAGTCGTTAATGATCCAATTGCCGACAGTGTGAAGGCGATATGCGACGTAGTTAAGAACCACCTCAATGACTGCGACATTGTAGTTCTGATTGGGGGTCTCGGAACAAAAGAGGCCGAATATGGCGCCCATACACCCGAGGCGGTCAGAACTTTAGGTAAGGTCCTGGTGCACGGTGCCGCTATAGGGCCGGGGGGCAAGCCGACGCTTTTAGGCGAGATCGGAGGGAAATACGTTCTGGGCATACCTGGCCCGCCGCATGCGGCCATGATGGTTACCGAACAATTTTTACCTCCAATAGTGGAGCGATTTTTAGGTTGCCCGTGCTTTGAACGTGTCGAGGTTGATGCCGTTTTAGGCGAGGACTTCAGGCCAAGAGGCAGCTCGGTTTTTATGCCGAGAGTGAACCTCGAGTGGACCGGCTCGGCTTATGAGCTGTCGTCGCTGCGTATGGGAGATACCGTAGATTGCTTCGTAAACGGTACGGCCACAATTGAACTTGGCCCCTCAGGTACACCCCGCCTTAAAGGAGAAACGATTAAGGCACAACTGGTTTATGGGGAACGCACTATCCGAACACTTGAAGCGATCCGCAAAGATAAAATTTGACTATACAAAGCTCAGCAAGGGTGTGATAGGGCTGGGTAACAGCAGCGCGTAGCGATGGAACACCAATGGCCAATCGGAGCAGGGTGATTAAACCTATAGCAGAACTACGGTGTTTGAGGAGGAACGTTGATCAATGAAAAGCGAAAGAGGCTACATTGTCGTACCGCCGCCCCCCTATTGTGAAACCTGTCAAGATTGCTCCAATGCCTGCCATAAAGAATACAAATTACTGGCTCGTGAAGAGGCCTTGGAGCGGATGATGAGTCGGGCAGCGTTTAAGGTGGAAACTGAAATTGTGTCGCTGCACTGCTCATTGGAAAGAATAACTGCCAAAAATATTTATGCCCGCTACAGTCTGCCGGTCAGCAATACAGCCATGAAAGACGGTGCGGCAGTCAAGTCGGCTGAATTAGGAGCAACCATTCCGGATACAAAAGACTGGCAAGCAGGGGTTAACTATCTGGTCGCTAGTATGGGGGATGCTTTGCCGGAAGGCTATGATACCTTAATTCTTGCCGAAAAAATTAGATTTCTGAACAACGACAAAATCGAAATTTTAGAAATGCCGTTAAAAAGGCAAAACGTTTCAACTCCCGGCTCTAAAGTTTCAGTGGGAGATCAGGTTGTTCCTGCCCACCTAAAACTGCAGCCAACGCACTTGGGCATGCTAGCCTCGGCAGGAATAACCGAGGTGGAGGTGTTCAAAAAGCCTAAAGTCGCTATTTTACCAACAGGAAACGAGCTTGTGCCGCTTGGCGTAAAACCGGCTATCGGGCAAAATGTGGAGTCTAACGGGGTTTTTCTGGAAGCCTCGCTCCGGCAATGGGGAGCAGAAGCGCAGATCTATCCCATTGTCCGAGATGAGCCGGGTGAACTCGAACGCGCGCTCAAGGCTGCTTTAATCCAGGCGGATATTGTGCTGGTTAATGGCGGTACGGGTCGGGGTTGGGATCATTACAATGATTATACGGCCAAGGTTGTTGAAAAGATCGGAGAAATTTTGGTCCACGGTCTGCTCATGGGCCCGGGAAAACCCACAATCATTGGGTTAGTGGAAGGAAAACCAGTAGTTGGTATCCCAGGCCCCCCCCATGCGGCGATTGTCATTGCGGATATTTTTGTTCGTCCCTTAGTCGATAAGTACCTTTCCCAGCTGTCAACCTCCTGTCGGAAGGTGAAAGCAGTGCTGACCGAGGACTTTCGTTCCGGTGTGGGTTCTGAGACGTTCCGGCGGGTTAAGCTCAGTTGGGATGGAGAGTCCTATAGAGTGCATGCTCTGAGCAGATTGGGCGATACCGTGGAAAACATGGTAGAGGCCCAAGGAACTCTCCATGTTCCCCTGGATTCGGTCGGATATGCGCAGGGTGAGGAAGTGGAGATTGAACTCCTCTATCCGGAGGAAGTCATTAAAGCACAGTCGGCGAAAGGTGATCAGAAGTAATAATATGTCAGTTGGTGGATTGAGCTCGCAGGCGGGATAGTTATAGCAAATTCTATGGCTGTAGTTTTACTGATGCTCAGGCCGAAGCGCTGATAAGCTCTTCCTGATAAAGAGTGATCCGCTGAGTGCCGGTAAACAAAGCTTCTCACTCTAAGGAATAACGATCTATAAACCTTGATTCCCGTGAAAAATTATACCCACAAATTGAATTACGAATCATTATTTTTGTGACTATTCAGGTACTCAGTTAATCAACCACAGATTGCACAGATTAACACAGAATAAATACATTCGAGAAACCCTGGTCCAAGTGTCCGGTGTACCTCCCTTGCTGCACCAATAATGGCCTAGGTCTGTGAATCCCGTTCCACATTCTCCATCCCCTTTATCCTTTGCCTGTGTGTTTCTATCTAATCGTTCTTAATCTGTGTAATCTGTGGTTCCCCGTTACTGAGAGTCTGTTACAAAAAGGAGGAGAATTTTTTATTTTTTTAAAAAAAGACCAGTGAAAAAACAGTTGCTCTAGTAACAATAATCCGGGGAAAAACTATTTAAGGAGATTGAAAATGAAAAACAAGAGAATTATTACACTTAGTTTAGTTATCGTTATGGCAGCACTGCTCCTCTTTGGATGTTCTTCAACAAAAACATCCTCATCGCCTGCAACAGGTGCATCCGCATCTTCTTCAGCAGCATCTGCAGCCGCATCATCCGCTTCAAATGTTACGACGGTAACAGATTTCGCCGGCACAACTTTTTCAGCAGATAAACCGGTGAAGACCGTAATGGGTCTTCATCCGATATTCACAATGCTGGCTCTTCGGCTTGCTCCGGCTAAGGTCGTCAGCGTTGATAAAGTTTTCACAACATCCTACTTAGTCGACGGCAGCCTAACGGACTTGCTCACTAACCTCGGCCTTGATCAGATCAAATCGTTGCCGGTGACCAATACTTCTATTATGCAGCCCGTTGACCCGGAGCAGGTACTCAACCTTAATCCCGACGTTGTCGTCACGCTTAACAAGGACATAAACGTCGCGAAGCTGAAGGATGAGACGAAAAAACCGTTTGTCATAGTGTCCAAGAATACATTGCAGGATTATTCCAAGTCGATGCGCATTATGGGTGTTGTGCTGGGCAATACAACAGAAGCTAACCAGATGGCGGATTATTGGGATAAAATAATCTCTTCCATTTCCGCAAAAACCGATCCGCTTGTTGCAGCGAATCGTCTGAATGTTTACCACTGTGCCAGCGGAAGCATCTACGCCACAGTCGGTAAAGACACGATCATGGCTTCAATTGTCAGGATTGCTGGCGGTAATAACCTGGGCGATCAAATCTCGAATGCCTCCAACAGTGTCAATGAAACTATTACGGTTTCCATGGATCAGATCTTAAAGTGGAACCCCGATGTCGTTGTAGCCAATAATTCTAAGCAATACCAAGAAATCATGAGTTCTCCGGAGTGGAAGGCGGTTAACGCAGTTAAGAACGGCAGGGTTTATTGCCAACTCAAATACGGAAAGATCGACGGGCTTACGACAATCCCCGGTCTTATCTGGTATAACGCTATTTTGACGGCGCCCGGCGATTCGTCGGCAATGGATGCCTATTATAAAGAAGCTCCGAACTACTACCGGCTTTTCTTTAAGTACAACATTACCAAGGATGAACTTAACTTAGAACAATAAGAGTTCACAATGAGGAGGAGTGTAGTCATGACCGAGGATTTGATATCTATTCTGGAAAAAAGCAAAAGCGAACCGATCAACCGCGAGGAAGCACTTTATATACTTCAGAACACAGAAGACGAGCAATCTGCCGCAAAATTGTTTGAAGTAGCTGTCTACGTCCGCGCCCATGAATTGGGAAACGCGTTTAAGCTTGTTGGTGGGATTGCCAGCGTCCTGCCGTGTAATCTGAAACCGAACTGCATCTACTGCCCATATTGGCGCGACAGCGAAAAGAAACAGCTGTCAACTGAAGAGATTGTAAAAGCTGTGGGCTATATCCGGTCGCACGGCATTAAGGATTTTCATCTCAGCGGTGGAACAACCCTGGGCAGTGAAGGGCTGGACGTGCTGTCGATCGTCGAAGCAATCCGCAAGGCAGGTTTTGACGACGTGGAGATTGATGTCAACTGCGGCGCTGCCATGTCTCTCGAGACATTAAAAAAACTGAAACCACTGGGTGTCAAGAAAGTAGGCGCAGTCTTTGAAACGCTCAATCCTGAGGTTTTTAGAAAAATGAAACCCGGTGACTCACTGGAGGCTAAGAAAAAGTTTGCAGGGCTGATCGGTGAGGCCGGCTTGGGATTGGGCACAGGCATTTTGGCGGGTCTCAGCCCCGAAGAAACAAAATACCAGGACTATGTCGACTTTTTGTTTGAGGTCAAGGGTTATCCACACTTAGTAAGTCTCTATGTCAGCAAGTTCTATCCCTTTGACACAACCATACTGAGAGGGCAACCGGCCTGTCCGGATGAAGAGGCGAGCCGGGTTATTGCCCTGACGCGCTTAGTGCTCAGGACAATCAATATCACCGGCGCACAGGGCTGGACAAAATTAAAACTGGTTTCTCCCTTGGAGGCAGGTGCCGGTAACACGGTAGGGGCTATTCATATTACCCGCCCGCCGGACTATTTTGATGTTAATAAGCGGGGATCGGATTTTACTTATCTGGATAATCTGGAATACCGGAATTCGATTGATAAAATTAAACAGTTTTACGAAACGAAAGGCATTCAGCTGACCACCTGATTTACGGACCACAGTAGTCATCCGTAGGGTATGGCAATGTCTCTGGAGGATATTAGGTATGGGTACACATGAAACTCAGCGGGACCAGCTTTGTACAGAGGATGGGAAGAAGATTTCAGTAAGCAGGACAGGCGTTTTATATGCTGTTTTAAGTGTTCTATTCGTCGTCATCTTTTTGTACTCGGTGACGTTGGGACGTTTCTCCCTTTCCTTCCCTGAGCTTTTTAATATGTTTTGGCGAAAAATGTTTCACCTGCCCCAGACATGGACTGATGCGGCGGAAATTGCCTTATTCAATATCCGCCTACCGAGAATTGTTGCCGCGATCCTGGTTGGCGGCGGACTATCCGCCGCAGGGGCCGTATTCCAGGGTCTGTTTAAAAACCCCATGGTGTCACCGGATCTGCTCGGTGCGTCAACCGGAGCGGGCTTTGGCGCCTGCGTGGCAATTTCTTTATCCTTTAGTACCTTCGGCATTCAGGTTTCGGCTTTTATCTGCGGAATTAGCGCGGTTCTGTTGGCTTACGGCATAGCGAAGGTTGTCAGCCGCAGCAGTAATATGATGTTTACCTTAATCTTAACAGGCATGGTCATCTCGACAATGTTTTCCTCCTTTATTTCCATGTTGAAATTCGTCGCGGATCCCAACAACAAACTGCCCGCAATTACATTTTGGCTCATGGGCGGTTTAACAGGCGTCAACCTTGAACAAGTCATCGCTTTAATTATTCCTCTGGGGGTTGCGATTGTACCGATTCTGCTTTTGCGCTATCAGCTGAATATCATAGCTTTTGGTGATCAGGAAGCAAAAACGTTGGGCGTCAACGTCAGATTTGTCCGGATGCTGATGATCGTCTGCTCAACGCTTTTGACCGCCGGAACCGTGGCCATCGCAGGCATGGTCGGCTGGGTCGGCTTAATTATCCCTCATATTGCCAGGCTTCTTGTCGGTCCGAATTACAAACACCTTCTTCCTTTGTCTATTCTGATCGGAGGTATCTTCATGATGATGGTTGATGATTTAGCACGCGGGTTATTTACGATTGAAATACCTCTCGGGATTCTTACCTCGCTCATCGGCGGCCCGTTTTTCATCTATTTACTTTTCAAAGGCAGAAGGTCATGGGAATGAGGCTTGAAATTGCTAATCTTACCTGCGGGTATCAGAACAAAATCATCAACGACAATATCTCTTTCGCGTTTGAATCCGGAGATATCATCTGCCTCCTCGGGCCAAACGGGGTTGGCAAAACGACGCTTTTTAAGGGTTTACTGGGTCTTGTTGACGTCGTATCGGGCAGCGTTCGCGTGGACGGTGAAAATATCAGGGCTTGGAACAACAAGCGTTTGGCAAAAACAATTGCCTATGTCCCTCAGGCGCACACGCCGCCTTTCGCCTTTTCGGTGCTGGATGTTGTCATTATGGGCCGGAATGCGCGCATGGGTTATTTTTCCGAGCCAACTCGCGAGGATGTAAACATAGCAGACGAAACCTTGGAAAAACTGGGCATCACGTCTTTGAGGAACTGCATTTATACTGAAATCAGTGGCGGGGAAAGGCAAATGGTCTTAATTGCCCGCGCCCTTGCTCAACAGCCTGCTTTTCTGATTATGGACGAGCCCACAGCTAATCTTGATTATGGGAATCAAGCGCGGGTACTAAGCCAGATTAAGGAATTGGCTGCTTCCGGACTGGGGATTATCATGACTTCGCACAGTCCCGACCACGCCTTCCTATGCAGTACGAAGGTAGCCTTGTTCCTGAAAGACAGGTCCCTGCTTATTGGCTCTCCACTGGAGATCGTTACGGAAAAGAACCTTCAGCAGGCTTACGGTATTGAGATCAAGATCATTACCGGTCGCCTCTCTAACGGCCGGGAATTACAGCTATGTACGCCTGTAATTTGAGAAGGTTCTGGTGCAAAGATGCCTTAAGAAAAAAGTTTACTATGATGGGAGAAGTATTACACAAGGAAAAAGAGGCAGTAGCTGATATTCCCTATCTGGAGAAGAATTCACAGCTCAATGTTTTAAACGCTGTTAAGAATAAGCGGGTCTATGTAGCACCGGCAGGAACCTTTACCTGGAATGGAGCTGTGGAGACCCCCCTTATGTTAGAGTGGGCGGCCACCAAGTTCTATCCGGATCTATTCAAACAATCGGATTTAATCAAGGACATAGAAAGTTTTTATCAGCAATTCCTGGGGTACCAGCTTACAGACCAGCAAGCTGAGGAGATGACCAAGGGTCTGCAGTAGCAGCTCAAACCGGAGCGGATTATGGAGATGAATTTGGCTCGTCTCAATCCATCAAGCATTAAAGAAGGTGGCAAAAAATGACGGATGAACTAAGCGAATTATTTCGTCTGGACTCAAGCGTGTTATTTCAAAAAGCACAGGAAATTGCTAAGACGAAGAAAACCGTCTATTGTTCCTCAAATGTCGTCAACGGTTCTTGCAAGACTATTCCGAGCTGTCGTCACTGTAAATGGGAACACATGAAAGCAGTCAATCCTGACTTCTATAAGAAAAAAACGCTTCAGGAAATTAAAGCCCGAACTCAGGTGCTTGTCGGGGCAGGAATCCAGAGAGTTTTCTTAGCATCCGGTTGGATGGGATATGAAGTGCCGGAGTTTTACTATGAGTGTATTCATTCAATTAAAGAAGATTCCGATTTAGACGTCTACGGACTCTTTGGCGCTCTTAAGCGCAGGAGCTTGGTAAACCTCAAAGCTGCCGGTATGGATGGCTACTTATGCGGCTTAGAATCGCCCAACGAAGAAATCTATAAACGTTTCAGACCGGCCGGGGATACTTTGACAGACCGCATCACCGCCTTGAAAACTGCGCAAGACATAAACTTAAAAATCTGGAGCGGCTTTTTAGTGGGCTTAGGAGAAACAGACGAAGACATCAGCGGAGGACTGGAGACGCTCCGAGAGCTTGATCCGGAATCGCTGTCCATCCTGCCGTTTACGCCGTTTCCCAATACCGAGATGTGGGCGGAAAATCCGGCGAACCCATTGCAATGGGCCAGAGCTATGGCTAGTGCGAGGATATTTTTGCCAAAGCCCAATCTGTTTTCCGATCAAACCGAAGGATTTTATCAGAGCTATGGTAGTTTAGGCGGGGCTAATGGATTTTATGTTTTTCCGGGGAAAAAGCCTTTATCCTGATTGCGCCAAGGAGCTGGAGTTTAAAAGATAAAATCTCCTGTTCTGAATCATTGAAGTTTGAGTTAGGTGATCTGAGGGGCAAGTTAAGGAAATTATCGATGGCGCAGATAGGCCCATATATATATAGGCCCATATACATAGGAAGAGAATTTAGGCTGGTAAAGAATATTTAACCAATTTGGAGGAGTTAATTATGAATAGCGGGGTTGATAAATCCAAAGATGACGAGAGATTCAGGAGTAATCCGGAAGCAGATTATCAGTTGGGAATGGACATTATTTCAGGCCTTGCCGAAGATAAAGATTTACCGGAAGCGGTTATCTTGTTCCGTGAGGCAGCTCTCCGAGGACATCCGGGTGCCCAATATGAACTTGGAGTCTCCTATTGTGCGGGTCGTGGCCTCAAGCAGAACAGTGAGAATGCCGTGCTCTGGTTTATTCGCTCGGCTGAAAATGGATATCCCAAAGCCCTCCACAATTTCGGTGTCCGGCATTCCCTGGGGAAAGGTGTTGAGAAAGATCCTGTCCGGGCAGCGAGTCTTTTTCTTCAGGCAGCCGGTCAAGGTCATGCGCTATCTCAATTTAAATTGGCAGTGATGTATAAATTAGGCTGGGGGGTTGAACAGAGGGATGAAGAAGCGGAGAAGTGGTTCGGTTTAGCGGGCGATACCGGCAGGAACGAAGCGCTGTGTCCCCTTCCTGAAATAGTATTACAGGAAAATGACCGGGCAAGATGGCTTAAGGAAGCAATGACTCAAGGGTATACCGGAAATGAATTTGGGGTAATGGGAGGTAATCATGGAGGCAAGAAAGTTAACCGAGACCGGTAAAGAACTTGATTTATTAACCCTAAATCCCAAAGCTATTTTGCGGGAAACCCATGAACGCATTCAGTCTGTTTTAGGCGAGGAAATCAACGAAATTACGTTGGAACGGGTCGTCATCGGGCTGTTTTTTACCGGAGTAAAGCTGAGCAATGGTTTAGGCGGCATTTGTTTTACTCCTATTAAAACGATTCCGGAAGCAGTTTGCTGCCCGAGTTCCGCTCAGGCTATGCCGAACTCCGGACGGCTAAAAGGAACACCTGTCTTGGAGTTGCTTCAAGAATTATACAAAAGCAACTCTTTGCGCAAAGCCATCAGTATAGCGGTGCTGAACGCCCTTTCCGAAACCTGTTGGCAAAAGTCACCCCCGCAGAGTTATGAAATTCAGCGCGGCCTGGATGCTTTGGAGGTCGTGGAAATTCCCGAAGAGGCCTATGTCGTTGTCGTCGGTGCTCTTGCTCCTTTTTTAAAGAAACTGAAAAAACGGGCTAAGCCCTTCACTATTTTAGAAATGGACCCCTCAACTCTTAAGCCTAACGAAATGCCTTTTTATGTGCACGGCAGTCGGGCGGCGGAGATAGTTCCTCAAGCAGATGTATTAGTGATAACGGGGACGACTTTAATCAACGATACTTTGGAGGATTTACTGGAGTTGGCCAAACCCGAAGCGCAGATTGTCGTTGTCGGACCGACCGCAAGTCTCTTGCCCGATGCTTTTTTTAAGCGCGGAGTTAATATTCTCGGCGGCATTTCAGTAACTAAGCCCGATGAACTGTTAGATCTTTTGGCTGAGGCCGGTTCAGGTTATCACTTCTTCGGCAAATCGGTGGATAGGACGGTGATCAGACAATGAAATGTTATATCTGTGAAAGAGGCTGTACAATTCCGGAAGGAAATACGGGAGCCTGCGGACTTTATCAAAATCGAGGCGAAGAAATAATTGAGCTTTTCCCTAACAAATACTTGACAGTTTGTCCTATTTCGATTGAAACGATGCCGATTTTGCACTTATACCCACGAGGGAAATTCCTTCAGGTTAGCACCACAGGCTGTAATTTCAGTTGTAATGGCTGTGTTTCGGCGTTGATTGTCGAGGAAATGGAACCGGCCAGCAAAGCTTTGCATGAACTGCTGCCTGAACAGGTGATCGATCAAGCGGTGAAAAATGACTGTCTGGGCATTGCGTTTTTACTGAATGATCCCTTAGCATCGTTTCCCACCTTTCTTAAAGTAGCTGAGCTGGCCAAGAAGCATGGCCTGTTAGTTGGTTGTTCTTCAAATGCTTATTTTACCGAAGTCTCACTGGCTAAAATCAGCGGTTATTTAGACTTCATCAATATTGGAGTTAAAGGATTGTCCGACCGGGCTTATCAAAATTGCGGCGGCAGTACAGTCGGGCCGGTGCTGAGAAACCTTAAAACGCTTCATGAAAAGGGCGTTCATGTCGAAGTTTCCTGCATGCTGAAAAAGGACAATATGGAAGAAGTCGTGGATTTGGCCGGGATAATTGCTAAAATATCTCAGGATATTCCTTTACAGCTCATGCGTTTCATCCCTTTGGAAGAAGCCGATCCTTCCTTGGAACCCTCCATACGAGAGGCAGAAGAACTCTATTTGAGGTTAAGAAAGTCTCTTAACTATATCTATCTTTTTAATTCACCCGGAACGGATTATTTGAACACATTCTGCCCGCGCTGTGGAGAAGTAATCTACAAAAGAGATTTTTACGGGCCTATGGGAGCAAAACTGATGTTTGCGGCGATCGGCTCGGGGCAAAAAAATATCTGCCCGCAATGCGCTCAGATAATTGACATTAAAGCTGCTCCGGCGGAGACCAAGTACCAGGAAGGTGCTTTTGAAGGCGGTTATCCTTTTACCAGGGCTTTGGAAATGATGGAAGCCATTTTAATAGCGATCGGCGTCACGGATAAAAAGAAGGTGGTCCAGGTATGGGAAGAAGTTCTTTGCCATGATGGATTACAAAAATTACATCATGCCATTCAGAACTTCGAAACTTACCTGGAGACAATCCGTTACTTTGGCGAATTGACTAAGACGGAAACCAAGGCGGAAGAGCTGGTTGCTTATATGCAAGAGAAAATTTCGCTGATTAAAGACGGTCAGTCAGCGATCAAGCATAAGCCCCGTGTTTATTACGTCATGGGAAAACCGCTTTTTTGCCTGAAAGGCGAACGTCTCGAAAATCAGTTGGTTGAAGCAGCCGGAGGGATAAGCGTCAATAAAGAAATAGAGTGTCCCGGTAGGCCCGGTATGCAAATTTCCGTTGAACAATTAAATGCCCTCAATCCAGAAGTGATCTTCATTTCGGCTTTCCTATCTTCCTCCGTTGAAGATTTCTATGCAGAGTGTTGCAGGATTGGTGTAACGGTTGAGGCTGTAAAGAAGAGGAGAATTTATACCCATCTGGCCGCCGGTTGGGATTTTGGCAGTCCGAGATGGATATTGGGTCTGCTGCATATAGCCAATATTCTTCAGCCTGAGATCTATCATTTTGATGTGCTTGAAGAGGCAAGCAAGTTGTATAAGGAATTCTACGAGTTGGAGTTTTCTCTTTCCGACCTTAATCGATCTTTTTGCAAGCCCAGCAGCAAGTGGAGATGGAAAAGGTAAGCGGAGAATTAGCTTGGAAACCTTAGCTAGTGGGTTATGGAGATCAGCCAAGGAGGGTTTATTTTGTTCTATGAAAAATAAAACAGTAACAATGCAGCTTCCCGAGGGAAACTTTGTGACAACAGTTACAGCCTTTGATGAAAGCGATGTCTCAGCAATTAACGCAATTTATGACAGTTGGCGGGATTTGTGCGCTTATCTTGGGGTGCTGGACTCTAGAGCGGCAAATCTGCCTGAAGAGCTGTACTTGCCCGAAGATTTATCGGAGATAAGTTTTGCGCTTGCTAAAGATGTGTGGCGCAACAAGAAGGGCATACCGGGTGTAAATTCTTCTTTTAATTTCTATGACCCCTATTCTGAAAGGAACAATAATCGTATCCAGGTAAAAACTTGTTGTATTAGGCCGGATTTAACTTCGTTCGATCCAAACTCGCAATGGGATAGAATATTTTTTGTGGACTTTTATCGAGAAGGCAAATGGGATGGAACGTTTGATATCTATGAGCTAAACACTGACGAAATAAACAATTTTAAAGTCAATGCCGGTCGAACGTTGATAGACCAGCAAAGGCAAGGAAGAAGCCCGAGGTTTAGCATTCATAATAGTTTAATTCAAAAAGGCAGATATAGATCCAAAGAGACTTTCCTGATTATTGATAAAGGGATTATAAAACTCTGATACCTTGACCCCATCTTAAGAATACGAAAAATCCAGACAAACTAACAAGGCCTTTGTAGGAATTCCGGAAGACTAATTTAGGGAGTAAAGCTAATGGATAAAGAAATTTATCAGGGACTTAAAAAAGTATATGAGCAAAACCTGGAGGCGGCTCTGATTACTGTAACCAATGCGCTGGGGTCAACGCCCAGTAAGCCGGGAGCCAAGATGTTAGTACTGGCCGACGGTACTACGATCGGCACGATTGGCGGAGGGTGTGGTGAAGCTGAGGTCAGGCTGGAGGCCATTAAGGTTATCGGAGTGCACACTCCTAAGCTATACTATCTGAATCTGACCTCAGATGTTGTTCAGGAGGAGGGTATGGTTTGTGGGGGCATTATGGAACTGTTCATTGATTATTTGGGTTCTCAAAATCCTCTGGAACAGACAAGCCTTTGCCAAGCCTATTTGTCTGCTCTAAGGAACGACGATAATCCTGTACTGGTAACTGTGATGGAAGCTACTGAGGAACGGCTGATCGGGAAAAAGCTTTTCGTCAAGGATAACGGAGACAGCTTAGGTGACCTTGGTTCTGAATACCTGAACCGAGTTGCCCAGGAGAGTGCCGAGACAGGCGGGGAAAAATTCTATCCGCTGATAATTAGCTTGGACTCTGAGTTCGAGTTATGTGATCCTTCAATAACCAAAGCTGCTTTCCGCTTACTGATCGAGCCTCCGACTACAGTTGTACAATTGTTAATTATCGGGGCAGGATATATTACCCAATCCCTCGTGACCATGGCCAAGATCCTTGGGTATGAGGTCACGGTTGTCGATGATCAGCCATATTTTGTTAACTGTGGCCGATTTAGCGAGGCGGATAGGGCTATCTGCGGCAACTTCGAACGAGCCTTAGATGCCATAAATATTAATCCACAAACCTTTGTGGTGATCGTTACCAGGGGTTCTTATTCCGATAAAGTGTGTCTGCGGAAAGTGATTGATCAACCGGTCCGATATATTGGCATGCTGGGCAGTCACAGAAAGGTTAAAGCGTTGAAAGCTGAGTTGGAAGAGGAAGGAGTAGGCAGTGAATCGTTACAAAAACTGTATTCTCCGATCGGTTTGAAAATTGGGGCAGAAACTCCGGAAGAAATAGCCGTGAGTATTCTCGGTCAGGTAATTAAAGTTCAGAAGAAGTTGGCTTAGAACTGCATTGAGCAGGTGCCTTGTCTTTGATCAGGAGAAAGAAGCAGAGGGGGAATACGCAAGTGCATAAAGTAAAAAGTTCAATTACAATTAATGTCAACACCTGCACTGATGGGGTATCAGTTGTCGTCATAAACCATGATACCAATAAGATCTTTGAATTTGCAGACTTTGTGATAGTTGGTTTTACTGACGAAGGTGAGTATATAGCAAACAATTGCACGATACCACAGGTAGCCCAGAGCTTATTTAGACTGCACGACCTCTACGATGAGCTTGTGGCAGAGGCTCAACTTAAAGACAAGCCTAAACTCACTGTACTGCCGGCTAAAAGTAAGTAAGCAAGAGTTAGATATATAAACGGAAACTAAAAAGCACCCGCATGGGTGCTTTTTCGACGTATCGGCCCCCCCATGCCGCTATTGCGGCATCATCAGAGAATGAAAATGATGGGTATTGCACTTCCAAAACAAGGACAAAAAGAAGAACTACTGAGGAAGATTCCCAATAGTTCTATGAGTAAGGAGCGAAACAAAAATGAATAATTATTCAATCCTAGTTTCTTCTGAAGAAGAGATATTTATACATCTAGTTGGCTGAAGTTCATTTATATTTGAATAGCTTAAGAAGAGTCGTAGTTGTTAGCAAACTGAAACTAACAAAAATGAACAACAGCCATAATTACTTAGATCTGCTTCCTGCTGCATCCCCTTGTCTAAACACCATACTTACGCAAATGCATATAGTATACGGGTAAAAAGTATGATAGTGGGTGACGAGTTTGCGTATATTAGGCAGGGGAGCAACCGGAGTCGAGGTCAGTAAGCTGCAGTCTTCTTTAATTATTTTAGGATATAACCCCGAGGCAATTGACGGAATCTTTGGAGCAAAAACAGCTTCCGCCGTTGTCCAATTTCAAAAAGACAACGGCCTTTTTCCTGATGAAATCGTTGGACCGATAACCTGGGGGTCTTTACAGCGTTTGCTTGCTTCCCAGGAAATTTACGTTATCCAGCCCGGCGATACCTTCTATAAAATAGCCCATGCTAAGAATATTTCGCTTTCAGAACTCCTTGCTGTCAACGGGAGGATTAATCCTTATAAGCTGATGATCGGTCAAGTGATTCGGCTTCCTAAGTATAACTTCTCGGACCGTGGTGGGACGCTGGCAGGTGGAGTGCGAAATCCTATCCCCGATGAAGCAATACTGACGCAGATTAAACAGAATTCCGGAACACCGACCGGCAAGACTATGGGTTCCAAACGCTTGATTAGGGATATGGCAGGCAGAACCATTTCTGTTCCCTGCGTCATAGAGACAGCCTTTGCCAGCAGTCCGGGAGGTTCGATTATGCTCTATGCCTTGTGCCCGGATAAAATGGTCGGCTGGAATAATGCCCCTCGTTCTGCAAAGAAAAAGTACATTCTTCCTAAATGTCGATCTTTGCCTGGTTTGGGTGGCTGGTATGCCAAGAAGGCGGCAAATATAGAGGAGATATTGAGGCTGCACCCGGATGTCATTATCGACATGGGCGATATTACCTCCACTAAAATCGCGAATGCCGACAACCTCCAGCAACAATTGGGGATACCGCTAGTCTTAGTTGATGCTCCATTGATGAAGATGGACAAGGCCTGTGAATTCGTAGGGGTTCTGCTTGGAGAAGAGGCTCGGACCCGGGAGTTAGCGGAATATTGCCGATATACTATCGTCGATGTTGCGGCGAGGGCAGCAATAATACCTCGGGAAAAGCTGGTCAGTGTCTATTACGCAGAAGGCGCAAAAGGTTTGTATACTGAACCTGATGGTTCCAAACATATTGAGACCTTAAGTCTGGTTGGAGGAATCAACGTCGCCAAGGTTGCCTTAAAGGGCGGAATGGGAATGTCCCCGGTGTCCCAGGAACAAATATTATTTTGGGATCCTGAGGTGATCTTGGCCTGGGGTGAGGAGCAAGGGGGGTACTATAAAGGGATTCTGAGCGATCCAACTTGGCAAGGAATAAAAGCTGTACAGCAAAATCGTGTCTATCAGATCCCCAATGCGCCTTTCAATTGGTTGGATCGTCCGCCTTCCATCAACCGGATGATTGGCCTCAAATGGCTGGGCAACTTGCTCTATCCGGATGTTTTTAACTATAACATGGTGGTGGAAGTCAAGGAGTTTTATGCGAAATTCTATCATTATCATCTCTCGGATGAAGAGGCTGAAACTTTACTTGCCCAAGTTCAGCCTGCCGGATAATGTTCCGATTAGAACAGCGCGTCTAGGAAAAGAACCTGCGACGCGCTGTTCTAATCAAGCGTAGGTTATGAATGAAACGCTGAATAGCTTATAGTTATCTAGAGTTAGTTAACTAGTTCTCAACAAGGGAATTCTCTCCAGAATACGTATTGCATCCTGCTTCGGAAGTGGCATATAATGACCTTGAAGCTTGGTCTTGTTGGGTAATGTTTATTTTTATTGCTAATATTTGAAATACCAACTCGAAAAAACTATTAATCAAACATAACTGGACGTTAGCAATCTGTGTCCAACTTCGTTTCACATTCACAAAGCAGAATAGAATTTACAAGGAGGGAATAAGACATGACCAAAGAAACAACAGATATGAAAGAAGCTGCAGAGATGATGGAAAAAACGGCGAGAGGTCCGTTTGCACCGGTTTATCCGTTTCTGGCCGAAAGATTCTATCGGGAATCGTTTCTAAAACAAGGATTATGCCTTGACATAGGAAGCGGAGGGGCGCAGCTCGGTTTGGCAATCGGAAAGATCAGCGATTTCAACATTATCGCTTTTGACATTAATAAATATGCCCTGGAATATGCCCAGGAAAACGCCATGTCGATGGGGCTCAGTGCCAAGTTTTCAACACTTTACGGTGATGTCTCGGACTTACCGCTGGAGAGCAATGGTGTTGATTTGTGTGTCAGCAGAGGTTCTTTTTGGTTTTGGGAGGACGGGATAAAAGCCTTTGCCGAAATCTATAGAATTATGAAGCCTAACGCCAAAGCGTTTATCGGCTGCGGATTTGGCACAAAAGAGATGTTAGACAAGGTTATTAAACAGATGAAAAGTCTTAACCCGGAATGGAATACCAAACGGCAAAAAATGTTCCAAGATAACCCGGTCGAAAAATATGAAGGTTATTTGCAAGCCGCAAAAATTGAGAAATTCACAATCGAAGATACGTCCTCAGGAAGATATATTATATTTTCCAAACCGATGCTCTGAGGAGATAAAGAGTAGGGCGCTTGGCATCTTCTTCTGTGTTGTGTCCCTTAAATAATGCGGGGGATGATAAAACGGAATTTCATTGGTTTCCTCGAAACGGATTTATTTAGTTAAAGTAGTTAAAGTCTTAAAACTGTATTTTGCAAAGATTTGTTGGGCGGGCAACTTTGTATTAAGCTGAGAGATAAGTTTATCAAGATAGAAGTTGTAAACATCCGCTGATATAAACTTAAATAACTTAATTTGTGTCAGTTATGACTTGTCGGAAACTGCAAATCATTCTGCGAATCTTAATATAGGCAAACACAAACCAACGAAATGTACTGAATGCAAATATAATACACTAAAAACGTGTCGTTTATTTGAAATATCGATAATTAATTATGGATTAATTAAAATAATTTGACAAATATGTTATGAAATATTATAATAACGACAGTAAAGAGTGATAAGGAGGTTGCAGAATATGCAATTATCAACGAGAAATCAGCTCAAAGGAACAATTAAGGAGATAAAGAAAGGACCGGTATCTACTGAGGTAACCATTGATGTAGGTATTCAATCAATGGTAGTCGCTTCAATAACTACTGGGTCAGCGGATTCAATGGACCTCAAAGTCGGAGACGATGTCACTGCTCTTGTTAAAGCGAGTTCAGTCATGGTTATGAAATAACAATCCATCAAAAAGTCAGAAAGCACCCGTACGGGTGCTTTCTGACTTTTTGATGGATATCCAAGGAAAGTTTCTTGTACATGACATTTTGGTAGTGTAAAATATTATGATACAGTTAAACAAGATTATTTAAGATTTGTCTGCCGTCTATGCTGTACTAATCATCGGACTATCAAGATCCAGTTAGGTGAGTGCAACTTGTAGCGCTTGTGATCAGCGAAAATGAATAGATCAAAATTAAGATAGGAAAGGACAGAAAAAAGAGATGAGGATTCATTACTTGCAACATGTTCCCTTTGAAAATCCCGGCAGCATTCTAACCTGGGCAAAGAATAATAATTATGTGCTAACAAATACGCGCTTATATGAAAAGGACCCTTTCCCCCAACAGCAGGATTTTGATTGGCTTGTGGTCATGGGTGGCCCGATGAATATCTATGATGAAGAAAATTATCCGTGGCTTGCTGTTGAAAAGGAGTTTATCCGGGAAGCCGTTGCCTCAGGTAAAGTGATTATTGGCCTATGTCTCGGCGGTCAATTGATTGCCGATGTGATCGGCGGCAAGGTGACTCAAAATCCTGAAAAGGAAATTGGCTGGTTTCCAATCCGCTTGAGTGAGGAAGCAAGGTCATCACCCTTATTCTCTTTTTTTCCTCAACAACCCGTTGTATTCCAGTGGCATGGGGATACCTTCAGTATTTTGCCGGAAGACGCGAAATGCATAGCGGAAAACGATGCCTGCCGGCATCAGGCCTTCATTTATAGAAAAAGGGTCTTTGGGTTTCAGTACCATATGGAAAATACTTTGTCGATCATTGAGGGGCTTGTGGAAAATTGCGGGGGAGAAATGATTCCCGGCGTTTATGTGCAGACACCGGAAGAAGTGCTTGCTCACCCTGAATATATCGAACAAAACAATCAGTGGATGGATATGTTTCTTACTCAGCTAGATATGATGGATAGACAAGGTGATCTTTGCTAAATCAGTTAGAGCACTAAGGTCTGTTTACTTTCGTGGTAGCCAGAAGTTTTAAATGCCTGAAGGGGCATTTGAAATAGTCGAGTGATTGTAAACCCCGTACCGACAGTAGTTTAGCGGTACGGGGTTTACTTTTGCTATTGACTTTGTGTCATTATGAACGGCACCACCCAGGTATCGAAAGGGGCGGCTGATTTTTCAAGCGAACTTCAGTATTGAGGGGGCTTGCTAATCTCAATGAACTTAACAATCCCCCAGGCTATGACGGCATATACAATCATAGCAATAATGGTCGTTGGTTCCAATACAGACTGAGCCTCGATCCCTTTAGTTGCAGTCGATCTGAAAATGCCAACGAAGGGGGATAAGAACGCTTGTGACACAGTGTAGACAAAGGATACGAAGAGGCTTTGAGGATTGGCCCCCAGCAGTTTAAAGACAAGGCGAAAGCCAAATAAAACTTCCAATACGCCCAAGATATAATAGATTATTTTTCTGGCTTTCAGATTCGCTGGGTCAGTCTTGATAGTTGAAGTTCCCTGTATTTGGGGTTCTGCAGTTTTCTGTTTATCCATTGCTGTCCTCCAGTCAATTTGTTGTTTTAACTATTAATATCTTGCCATATTTCGCAACTAACTATTACACGCCTGGATTTGAACAGGAAATCCGGAGCACGATTAGTGATGCATTGTTTTGATTTGCCGGAGAATTAAAAGGCGAGTTAGTTTCCTAATAGAGCAGGTACATATTTATCTGAACTGGTGAGCAAACTTTTTATAGTGAAAACAAAGGAGGGGACAGGCAAATGGCGGAAACCAGCCGGGAAAAAACAGAGGGCAGAGTAAGTTACCACGACTCAGTGGAAGAGATGTTAATCCGTATTCGAGAAGATGGAATGTCCAATTCATTTGATCGCTGGACCGAACAGGAGAAGATTCGCTGCAAATTTTGCCTGCAAGGATTAACCTGTCAACAGTGTGCTCAGGGACCCTGCCGGATCAGCGAGAAGGGCGGACAGGTTAAAGGGGTTTGCGGAATCGGGGCCGATGCTATGGCGATGAGGAAGTTGCTTTTGCAAAATATTATGGGAGCCGGTACATACAGTCATCACGCCTATGAAGCGTTCAGAACCTTACGGGCAACAGGAGAAGGGAAAACTCCGTTTAAAATTGCCGATCTCAATAAACTGAAATGGATGTGTGAAAAGCTTGGACTCAATACGAATCAGGATACTAACCAGATGGCCATACAATTAGCCGATCTCCTGAATGCTCAGATGAATATTGGGGCGGACGAGCCTAACCTCATGGTTGAAGCCTTTGCACCAAAGAAACGGAAAAAAGTCTGGCAGGATCTCAAGATCTATCCGGCCGGAGCTGTGCATGAAGAACAAAATTGTGTAGCGAGCTGTTTGACGAATGTCAATGGAGATTACGTTTCTTTGGCGCTTAAAGCCCTGCGCCTGGGGCTTTCAACAATCTATAATGCGCAGATCGGGCTGGAAATGACTCAAGATATCTTGTTTGGCACACCGAAACCTCATGAAGTCAACGTCGATTTAGGGATCATGGACTCTGATTATATTAATATTGTGTTTAACGGTCATCAACCTTGGGCCGGCGCAGCAACTATACAAAAAGCCAAACTGGCGGAAGTGCAAGAGAGAGCGAAAGCGGCAGGGGCAAAGGGGCTGCGAGTGGTTGGTTCGATTGAAACGGGACAAGAATTGGTGCAAAGATTTGGGATGGATGATGTTTTTGTTGGGTTGATGGGAAATTGGCTGACCATAGAACCCCTTTTGGCTACTGGGACGGTGGATGTGTTGGCCATGGATGAGAACTGTTCGCCGCCGGCCATTGATATGTATGCCGAGAAATATCAAATAACTTTAGTGAGTGTCAGTACGATTATCGGTGTACCGGGACTTCAACATAAGCTGGGGTATCATCCGGCTGAGGCTGAGGCCATGGCTGATCAACTGATTA
>Ga0326727_10011566_pt1 | contig 20468 bp, 20 predicted proteins | sample MB2enrmetagenome_FD_207643 | JGI IMG/M metagenome (GOLD analysis project Ga0326727, IMG submission 207643) | Lab enriched peat soil microbial communities from McLean, Ithaca, NY, United States - MB29MY | ecosystem: Environmental > Terrestrial > Soil > Wetlands > Peat | place: USA: New York...
AGCCCCGGGTAATTACACTCACCATTCCAGCAAAGGACAACTCCATCGAGGGCACGACAGTTCTGGGCATCTACGTTCTTGACAATGACCTTCTCAAGCTCTGCTACGGCAGTCCCAAGGACAGGTCTCCTCCGAAGGATTTCCAGGCCGCGTATGGATCACTATATGTGCTCCATCGCCGGAAGGTAGAACGGCAACGGGCAAATGAGGAGAAGGCGGCTCCTGGGCCGGCGGACAGACCAATCAGTATTCCCCCTGAGTTCAAGGATGAAGCGGCAAAGGTCTTCGCCGAAGGCAAGTCCTACTTCATCTGGTCGGCCGAAAAGACGCCGGTCAAGTCTACTGCCGGGCTGCAAATGCTCGAACTCGGCTTCAAGTTTGTGGCCGGAGATGGAAACGGCCAGAAGTTTCGCACTGGCGTCTCTGTTGTCACAAAGGATGCAAAGACAGGAGACGCTATAGAGGTGACTATTACGACTGATGGCAAAAGCGGGCCAAGCGGAAAAGACACGGCCTTCTTCATTGTGGGGCCAAACCGGACGCTCTCTGGAAAGGGTACGGCGCGCATCCGCTTACTCCGCTTCTCAGAAAACAAGGACGAGAAGGTCGTCATCAGCAACGAGGTGGTAGTTCCTGTCGAGTTCTGAAACCAGTCTATGCGGGTGTGTACATGATTAGGAAACGAAAAGGGTCGATAGCGTGCCCCTGGGGGAACCAATGGCTTGGAGGTGTGCCATGATTGCAGAAGGGCGAGTCGTCTTCTCGTGTGCCTTCCTGATAGCTGCTGTAGCAGCTCCATCAGCAAGCCACTCGGCCGAAGGCAGGCGTCATGCTCGGCCAGCAGAAGATTGGAAGGCTTACAAGATTGCCCCCACAGCGACGAAGATCATTGCAGACGGTTGGGTTTTCTCGTCGGAAGCCATCGACCTTGTACGAGCCGTCGCACGAGCCCATAAGGTGCTTGCTGCGGCACCCTATAGGTCGGGCCTCGATTTCGGCAAAGTTGTTGCTGGCTACGGGAAGCCAGATGAGGTGACCGAAGAGTCTCTAGTCGTGGGTTCGTCCTTTCCAGTCCAAACGGAAAAGGTCAACGTAAACTGGTACGGCCCACTTGGAATTGGCGTATCTAAAGACAGGAACCAGGTGGTTGGTCTGTTCCCCAGGGACAAGCCCAAAGGTTTCTGGGACGCACTGGACCCGGACGATTTGGGTTCTTCGAGTGCCCCCCACGTTTTGCCGAATGCGCCGCCTTCGACCATTCCCGAAACGCCCAACGCGCCGCCGTCCAAGCCGGTCGAGCCAGAACTCAGGCCGTGGACTGATATAAGCGGTACGTTCAGGGTTGAGGCTGCATTTCTTCACCTCAAGGAAGGAAAGGTGACGCTGAGGAGGAAGGATGGCACGACCATTACCATCCCGCTTGAAAGACTCGACAAAGCAGACCAGGCGTTCGTGCAAGAACTGAAGGTGGCGCGTCAACCGAACGTGACACCAGAACGCACAGGGAGCACGTGTGTGTCGGGAAACGCCGCCACGATACTCCTGCCAAGCAAGGATTCGCCCCACCGCCTGTACCTTAACAGCAAGACGCAACGGATAGGGCTTCCCGTTCAAAGCCTTGGTCCGAATAACGAACAACAGAACGAAGGTGCGGTCTGGGCCAGCGTGTTGGACAAGGAGTTCGCGCCTCATACGTCATGGAGTGGGTCGCCTTCTCACGAAGTCACTGCACGCGAGATCAAGGCGTGGATCGTCTTCGGGACAGAGGGCGAAGACGGTAACGTGGCTCAGGGCACCGATTTGCGGATAAGAATCCAGAGGAACAATGCGCTGGTCAGCATTCACACGGTCCACATTCCGCAAGGATTCCTCGAAAAGGGAAAGAAGGAGATGAAAGCACTGCTTGCGGTCTGGCAGGTGCCACAGTTCTCTCTGTCGCAACACGACAGACTTTCCATCAGCTTCGCTGCCGCCACACCAGGGAAGATTCTCGTGTACGGATACGGCCAGTCCTTTGTTGACTTTGCCGATTCGGTGAAACAGGAACGCGCCGTACATGCCATGTTCCGACAATTGGACGTGGAGAAGGTGCGAAGAGGCGAAGCCAAGTAGGACGTTGACATGTCCCGGGAACCATTGATGTGCCGACCAGTAGCGATAAAGGGATCAAGCACATGAGAAGATTGATGACTGCGGTGCTTGTTGTCGTCGTTTGCACACCAGTGGCATTTGCCAGGAAGTGGACGGACTCTACCGGCAAGCATGAGGTTGAGGCGGAGTTCGCCGGATTGAAGGACGGTAAGGTCCAACTGCGCAAGCCCGATGGCAGCGTGGTCACCGTCCCTGTTGAAAAGCTTAGCCAGGCGGACCAGACGTGGATCACGGAACAATCGGCCGCTTGGGTGACGGTGGTAGATACCTCGGGAAAGCAAGAGGGACTGAAGGAGGGAACATTCTCTGGGTTCTGCGTGGACTGCGCCGATTTTGACTTAGAGGTCGCCCCCGACTCGATTGTGCAACTCGAAGTGACGGGAGATGCCTCAAAGGTTGGGGACCAGGCGTGGTATCCGGTGAAGTGCAAGACTGCGGGCGGAAGGGAATTGACAGGGCGCATTGACTACCGTATGACGTATACCCTCGGCGGCGCTTGGGAGAATATCGTAAAATCGAAGACTCTAAAGCGTCTCGCATTCAACCAGCAGGCAGCGCCTCCCAAACGTCCTCAAACGCCCTTGACCGCCGATGTCATTCTGTTGTCAGGTGCAAGCCTTCACATGACGAACGTGTCGTTGGCCTATGAGCAGTATTGGGATATGCCTCTGAAATTCGATTGGAAGCGATACGAGAAAGAGGTGTCAGCGGAACGGCGGGTCGTCGTGTTTTCCAAGAATGAGTTCGCCTCCGCGCATGCAGGGTTCTTCGAGTCACGAGTGTTCTTGTCCACCATCCGATCAGTGAAAAGAGTTGATATTGCTGGGATGGCCTCGCAGGTTCCTTGGACTGGCCCAGCCGACAAGCGTCCGAAGACTATTGCCGAGGTTGGACCCAACAGGCTTCAGATGTGGATATCAGAGCCCATTGTTGGCTTAGGGAGCCACGGGTGGACTGGGCTTCGGCCTTCAGATCACGTGCGGAGTCTTACGTTTTCTGGAATGCCCGCCGACCGCGTTGTTCTCAAGGAAGACATGCTGGTCGGCCCACCTGCGGTGGTCGAGGACCGATCGGGAGTCAAATTGAATGCCCGCCACCTTTGCCAGACATGGCGTGAGTTCGGAAAGGAAGAGGTCCTGCCGCTTGGCGGTGTACGGCGAGAAGTTGTGACCAAGCGGGACGCAATGGTCCAGTTGAGCATTGCCGCAGAGAAGGAAAAGATCAAGGTGCCGTTTTCAGAGATTGCCGCCTTGACCATCAGCGGCGATAACGATCCACTTGCCGTCGAGTTGTCCAAGAGAGATGGAAAGGTTCTTCACGGAACATTCGCACCACACACCGGTGCCTGGGAGGAGCGCGATCTTCAACTGGTCACCGATTTCGGGCACGCGCTAATTGCATGGGCTGACGTTCGCAAGGTTACATTCCCGCCAGAACAGAATAGCACCGCCCAGACCGGAGATGGCAATCAGCACCTTACTTCAGAGCCAGCGGAGCCGGCTGGCAATCACGTTCCGAATGCCTCGTCTGTGGCGCTAGATCAGTCGCGCCAGACCACTTCCACTGAGGGCCAACTCGCCAGCCGCCCAGGAGGAACGATGAAGATAAGTGCCATTGCTTACTGCACCATCGCCCTGTTCATGGGCGTCCGCATTGCGTGTATGCTCCGATCCAAGGCTGCAATGCGAGGGGATTCTCAAAGAAGCACGAAAGGCAAGCTAGGGCTCATCGCGTGTTCCATTTATGGGGCCCTGCTCTGGCCAATAACCATTTTCATCTTTAAGCCGCGGGCACTATTTGGCATAGGCAGACGGGAAGCGGCGGAAGCCCACCTGGATGGTCCTGCGCAGTCATCGGAAACGTCACAAAAGGAAGTGAGCGGTATCTGCGACGTTTGCAACCAGCCAACCTCGACAGGCCACGGTGGAAAAGTGTTTAGGAACAAAGAGATGAAGCGGGCCACGGAACGCGGGTTCAACGGGCTGGCTGTTGGTCCGAACGCCCGCATGTTGGCAATGGTGGGCATTTCGGGCAATGACGCTTATGCCGAGTGGAAGAGGAAAGTCACGTGTGACACGACCGATTGGCTCCTATGTCCCGAATGCCAGAAGGAGATTCGCAGATACACGTGAGGACGAAGCTGAGCAACAGCACTGAAGCGACACTGGCACATTACGCCAAAGGCTGCTCACAAGCTGGCTACCCTAAAGTAATGAAGCGGCAAATCGTCTGACAGGAGGTGCGACATGAACTCAAGAGCGTGCGTCATTCTTCTTTGTGCCTGTTTGCTCGCGGGGGTAGCAAGCCCGTTGGCGTTCGGACAAGCTGCCATCCCCCTTGAACAGGCGGTCAAGGACGGCAAGGCCGAGGTGGAGATTAGCGGCATCGGCGGCTCAACGGGCGATGCGATCCTGATTGCCGTTCGGCGCAAGGTGCCGGACATGCTCCGGCTGACGCTGACGCCCGGCACCGTGTTCAAGAGTATCGCCGGCACAGTCCAGAATATGGCTGGGGCTTCGATCAAGGGCGAGCGCGTCGGCGAGAACTCGTACCGGCCGGCAACGGAAATCGTCCTGCCGGACAACGACAAGCACAGCTACGTGGTCGAAGCGTACTGCCTTGATTTCCACAAGGGGAATCCCGGGCCTTCCGACAGCTTCAGCATTACCCCACCCGATGGCCAAGCCGTCAAGATACTTCGGGCGGGCAAGGCGAAGGGCGCATCCATCCAGGTGATCCAGGCTGCCGTGTGGATAGATCGGGAAGGAACGACGGCGGCTGAGTTGAAGGAGCGCTTTCCGGTTAGTGACGGGGATATTGAGGCCGCTCGGGGTCTGCTGAAAGATGCAAAGCAGGGTGTGCCAGAAACGCCCAGCCCTTCCACGGCTCCAGCGACGACTCCCGGCGTCCCGCCACCGTCTACTGCTCCAACGATCCCGAGTTTCTCGCCGCCTCCCAGTATCCCGACGTTCCCCAACGTCATGCCGGTCCCAACCGCGCCAGTGATCCCGAACATCCCACCGCGGCTCAACATCTCACCGCCCCTGAACATCCCACCGCCGCTGAACATCCCGCCGAACATTCCCCCGATCCGCAACATTCCACGACTGCTGGATGTGCCCAAGGTCCCGCCCTTGTCGCCGCCCGGTACTGCTCAGCAGCAAGAGACTCGCGAACCCCAATTTCGCACCTGGACCGATACCACTGGCAAGTTCAAGGCCGAGGCTGCGTTCCTCGGCCTGAAAGACGGCAAAGTGCGGTTGAAGAAGAAAGATGGGAATATCGTCAGCGTGCCGTTGGAGAAGCTGAGTAAAGGGGATCAAGAGTGGGTGGAGCAAGAGCCGGTTCGCAAGACTTTTGCCAAGCCGCTACCTGATGGCGACACGTTATGTCCAGTTCACCTGCAAAAAGATCGCCAGGACTTTGGCATTACGGTCCCTGATGCGATCGCCTTCTGCATGGGAGATTCAAGTAAGTACGTTAAGACTGGTGTAGCTGTCAAATGGTCCGAGATTCTCGGCCTGATGAAGCGCAGTCAGGAGGCGGGAGAGAAACCAGGCATAAGGCTTACCGTGGCGAAGGACGGCGCGAGAGATGTTTTCCTGTCGGGGCTGCTCGTCAAGGATGCAACAATCTCGCCTCGCCTGTTTGAGGAGATACGAAAGCAGTTTCAACTCGACGTTCCAATGAAGTTGAACCTGTGGTTGGCCCCGGGCGAGAATCTGTACGTCGATGTGAAAGAAGGAAGCCCCGTTGCCGTGCCCCCGAAGACCGAGGCCCCGAAGCGTTCATCCGAGCCCGCTTCCAAGCGTGTCTCGCCGACATCCGATAGAACCAGCGTGTTCAAGATAGCCGACCTTGTTCTGAAAGGGGAAGGAAGCGAGGAATTCAAGGCCCGGTTCAACCTCCGTGGCAAACCCCAACCGGAAACCGCTTATTGCATCGGACTGCTCTTCCTCAAGCAGAAAGGAGGGGACCGAGGATGGGCGATGGATGGCGCACTGTTTGCACTCTTGCCTGATGCGCCCGGCCTGGTCCAACGGCAAGAGGGGTGCGGTGTAGTCACTTTACAATTCAGCCGTTTGTTTCTTCCCGACTTGGACCTGCTAAGAAAGAATATGGCAGTTCCCGTCGATTTTGAGCGTGTGAAGGAATCTTTGGCGACTCGTGAGAGTAAGGAGTTCCCAACATACGGGGGCGCAGCCCAACTGCTGACGCTTGAGTCTGCTGAGAATATCAAATGGCTGAGCACGGAAGGCACGAAAGAGATGAGTTTTCGCGCTTCGGCGCAGGAGAAAATTGAATCGGCGGTTTTCGCAAATATGTATGGGCCGGTGGACCAGATAGAGGGCACGGGCGAGCTAAGTATCGGGATTCTCGCAAAGTCAAAAAGCGGACAGAAGCCAGCATACACGCTGGTAAGTAACGTCCTTTCCCAACAGGTAACTGTTGCGAGAAACGCGAAGCGTGCTGTTATCGTAACGGCCAAATAGATGCGCGGATGGCCGTTACGGTACGGAACTGGCAATTGTGCTCTGGTGATGCGATGATGCGCCTAGTGAAGGGAACCGCGCTGGCGACCGTGTGGTGTGGATGCGTCTCTTGAGACAAACCGACCGGCAGGGCTCGCACGAGCCATAGAAAGAGGTGTGTTCATGGCCAACCCAGCTCACGTAAACAGGATACGGGAACTCGCCGCGACGGCGGAAGAGACTGCACGAAAGACCCTGGGGGCATCGGGTAGGAGAGATGCCGGCACCGATTTGATGTCCGTCATTCTCCAGGGCAAAGTCGCGTGGGCCGAATGGCGCAAAGGCACCGTGGGGCCACTTGACTTGAGCGGCGCGGACCTGTCTGGCCTTCTGCTGGCCGGCATGGACTTCGCACATGCCAACATGGTGGGTGCTAACTTAGCGAAGTGCCGCATCCAAATGGGTCAATTTGACAATGCGAATCTGTCGAACGCAAGCTTCGCCGGGGCGTTCATGTGGTGCGTGTCCTTCGACAAAGCGAGTATGGTCGGGACTGATTGGTCTGGTGCCGAGGTCTCAGGCACACCGGGTTTTCGCGGCACCGACCTCAGAGACGCGAACTTTTCGGAAGCAGTTGTCTGGGCACCGAGAACAGATGCCGGCACCAACCTTACCGGCGCGACCTTCCAGGGGTGCCGGATAAAGGTTGTCGAGCTGGATCGCGAGAGTGGGCCGGCTCTGGCAAAAGCATTTATGGGCCGCATGTCGGACATTCAGAAAGGCCAACTGGTGAGTCAGCCGGATGAAGTGCCCCAAGCACAAGCAAAACCGCAACCCGCGGGGGGCTGTTTCATTGCGACAGCCGCCTGTGGCGATAGCAATGCGTGGGAAGTCGCCGCACTGCGGGCCTATCGCGACAGAACACTCCTCTGTACCTCGTGGGGGCGTTGGTTTGTCAGGGTGTACTACACGCTCTCACCGCCGACTGCCCGCTTCATCTCACGACATCGCTGCATCCGCACCCTTGTCAGAGCCACGATCATTCGACCCCTCGGATTGTTTGCACAGAGCAGGAACGGAGGGCCACGCAAATGAGAACGGTCATTGCTGCGGTGCTTGTCGTTGCGGTTTGTACCTCATCGGCGCTTGCAAGGACGTGGACCGACGCTACTGGGAAGCATACGCTTGAAGCTGAGTTCGTTGAACTCAAGGATGGCAACGTCCAATTGCGGAAGCCCGATGGCAAGGTCGTGACGCTCCCGATTGAAAAGCTCAGTCAGGCAGACCAGGCGTTTGCCAAAGCCCACGCTGCGCCAGCGAAGCGGACTGACACAGCTAACGCAGAGAAGCAGACCGCTCAGGGAGGTGCAGACGACAGCGTTGCGCGCGGCGCAACGGATGCTTCCTCCTCGCTGCTGGCTTACTATCTGAAGGCAGCAACCATTTCGGTCGTCCAGCCGATTCCTCCCATCTCGGTAGGGAACGGTAGGGGGCTCAATATGAAGCGTGCTGAGCGCGTCGCGCAGGCTGTGCCCAGCGAGAAGGAAGTCCAGACCAAGTGGGCAGGTGATGCCACCAAGGCCGCCCGCGTGTGCGTAAAGCGACTACAGCAGCTTTCACCGCAGCTTCGGTATCTCGGATTCACGTTTGCTAGGGGAGTGCCGTTAGGCGACGTTGAGGCCAAGTACGGTGCGCCCGATCGAGAAGCTGACGTACAGTATGAACCGGAGATAAAAGGGATGGGGACCGCTGACAAACTCCACCTGAAATGGAAGTGGTGGGGATGGATCGGATTGGGCGTCGATGACCAGATGATGGTTCAAGCAATCAGAGTTGAGTGCAAAGGGTTGCTGAACAGCAAGAAGTAGGAAACCACGAGTGACGATTGGAGGGCCACGCAAATGAGAACGGTCATTGCCGCGGTGCTTGTCCTTTCGGTTTGCACCCCATCGGCGCTTGCAAGAAAGTGGACCGACTCCACCGGCAAGTACACCGTTGAGGCCGAGTTGATCGACCACAAGGACGGCAAGGTCCGCCTCAAGAAGGCAGACGGCGACATTATTGTCCTATCCATCGAAAGACTGAGTGAAGCAGATCAGAAGCTGGTGCTGGCACAGGCATCGACCAAAGGCGAAACGAACGATCGGCATAAGTGGCGCGAGCACGCCCCCACCGATCTGCCGTTTTTCTCGTTTGCTGGCGACTTCTCTGGGCTCCCCGCCAAGAAGGACATACAGAAGGCGCTAACTGACGGCACAGATAGCATCGAGCGAATGTTGTCCGACAAGATGTTTTGGCTTGAGTCAAGGGGCACCACGTACAACCTATGGGGGACACTCGAAGCGTTCGAGGGGAACTTCGGTACTCTCGTCGTGCCGAATGCTCCCTCAAACTTCACGAAGGATTTCGCTTATGTGAAAAGCCACTACGGCGCGCCCACGCACACAGGGCAGTTTCGCTTCGAGGGCGGCAAGTCTTCTTCGGCAGCCCACTGGTATGGCCCTGTCTGCCTCATTGTTGCCTCAAACGACTCAATCCAGGCGATTGGCGGATGGCCATCAAGGATCGGTCAGCGGGCTCCCGAACAGAAGAACGCGCTGCCCACCTACGATTGGCTTCTGAAGCCGGGCAAGAACGGCATTCAGATTCACAACCCCAAGCCTGCTGCGGTCACGATCGGAATTCGGACGAAGGATGCTCTCGGGGCCGTACTCGGCATCGACGGGGCGATACCCGCCAATGCAAAGGGCACGTTCACGCTGCCACCCGGGAAGTATGATTTGTACCTGGTTTACGAGTCCGATCCGAAGGCCCTCTACCAGGGCGATCCCTTTGAGTTGAAGACCAAGGAGGAATTCACCGGCACAACAACGACGCAAGTCGAGATCACGCTCGCCGAAAGTGGCGGCGGCACCTACTCGGTTCGCCGAGTGAAGTAGAACGCGGCTCAGACATGTCGATTCAAATAACCTGCCCCCAGGGCCACAAGCTGAAAGCGCCGGCGAATTACGCCGGAAAGCAGGCGAAATGCCCAGCTTGCGGGGCCGTATTTGCTGTTCCCAGGGTTGTCCAATCTGAGACCTCGCATCAAGCGCCAGGGGCAGGGATTTCCCCAGCCACGCAAAACGGCTCCACGCCGCCAACGAACCACCTCTCGGGCCTACCCTCGCTGCCCCAGAGAGAGACACCACCTGCGGCGGCTGCCAATTCAAGGCAGAAGGCAACCCCGGCCGCCACTCGTAATCCTGGGAAGAGGGCATCGACGGGGTGGTCACGATGGTTTCTACTATTGTTCTCTTCACTGCACAAAGCGGCAACGACCGGCAACCTCAATCGGGTGCGCGCCCATCTTGAGCGAGGCGATGACACTTGCCGTCCTGACAAGAACGGCTACACGCCGCTGGACTTGGCGTGCCAGAACGGCCACCTGAAAGTGGTGCAGTTGCTCCTGTCCAAAGGGGCTTCGGTGAATTCGAGTGTGGGAAGCGTTACCCCGTTGTTGTGCGCGGTGTCCGCAGGGCATCTCGACATTGTAAAGCTGTTGCTACGCAGTGGGGCTAACGTTAATGGCGGAAAGAACTCGCAGCAGACGCCGTTGCATACCGCCGTCAAGAAAAGCAACGCAGCAATGGCCAGCCTTCTGCTTGCAAAGGGAGCCAACCTTTCCTTTAGGGATGCTGACGGCAGAACCCCGTTGCACTACGCAGTTGACGCCAGTTCCAGCGAGATAGCAGCGCTTCTCTTGGATAAGGGGGCTGATGTCAACGCAGGTGACTATTCTGGGAAAACGCCGTTGCATACTGCCGGAACGAAGTTTCGGGAAAGGGCACGCGCCGCCCTTGAGATTGCTCAAATGGCGGGGTCTATGCTGGGATCAGTGGGCGGGTCAACGGCCATGTCCGACTGCACCCACAGATTGTGTGGGCCGGAGCTTATTGCGGCTGCCCAAATGGTAAGACTGCTTGCAAGCAAAGGTGCAGACCTACATGCACGAGATTCGGCGGGACGTATTCCCTTTGACGACCAGACACGCTTTGAGGAGATGATTCTTGGCGCAGATAACATTGAGGAGGCGTGTGCCAGTCTACTGAACTCGATGCAGTCTTTGTCCAGTACGTTGGCGAGTGTGCAGAAGTTTCTGAAGTAACCAGCACCGCATTGCCATTCGACGCGGGAGATCAGACATGCAGATTCAGGTAACTTGCCCCCAGGGCCACAAGCTGAAGGCACCGGCCAGCTACGCCGGAAAGCAGGCGAAATGCCCGGCCTGTGGGGCTGTAGTAATCATTCCCCAGACTGCCCAATCTGAGACCTCGCAGCAGACAGTCGGCGAAGGGATTCCCCTTGCCACACACAGCCGTTCTACGCCACCAACGAACGCCATCCCAAGTACGCCCCCACTATCCCAGGCAAAGGTGCCGACTGCCTCGCCCATGATCGAAAGCAGAGAGGCGAGGCGAGTCAAGTATACTCAAGCTGACATCAGAAAGGCAACCTTCTACCTCTTAAAGGCAAATGCCGAAGCAGAAGAGCGATCATCGAAGAGCGTTGACCCGGATACTGGGTTTCTTGCTGACCGGCGAAGACGCAAGATAGCTGAGGCTTGGCAGGGCTGCCGTACCGCGACAGGCGGTGAAGCCACGAAACTCAGGCAAGTCATCATCTCATACGAGAATAAGGCCATTCCCTTTATTTTCCAAGAAGTGAACACCTCCGACCCAGTTTCTATCAATAATGGGTGTATCATCCTCGCCGAGATCGCCACAAGAGATTCACCTCTTAGTGAAATCTGGGATACTCTGAATCGCCTTCGCAGCGACCAAAGGCTAGGAGTTGAGGCGCGGGCCACATTAGCGAGAGCATTTGATTGGCGATTAAGGGTGTTGCTTCTGATGAAGGACATCGCGGACGATGCCTTGAAATCGGCTCCCACCGCAACCTCGGTTGCAACAGCCGCGAAGCGCATAGACGCCGCAGTACGTCAGAGTGTAGTTAGTCCATGAAGTCTTAGCCAAGGGACGATCGGTACAGTCGGCCTGCCAGGACACACGGAGTCACAAGGACAAAGGATAGGCGATCCGCCGAAGAGCCAATCGAGACGGCCCGTGTGTCCTGATTGGAGAGATCGGATATGCACACTCAGGTAACTTGCCCCCAGGGTCACAAGCTGATGGCACCGGCCAGCTACGCCGGAAAGCAAACGAAATGCCCGGCTTGCGGGGCCATTGTGACGATTCCCCATTCAAATCAGGGTGCTGCGCCGGCCGCGGCAACCCCCACCAGTACGCCGGAGAAGAAACAAAAAGGACCGGGCGAGATCGTCATGGCTGTATGCGACAGGTGCAAGAAAGAGGTTCCCAAGGCCGACATTGTGACGATTCCCGGCTACCGAATCTGTAGGGCCTGTGACAGAGCACTCGAAGAAGGCGTCATGGGAGGTTTCTCCGTGTTGACGCGGATTGGTTCCCAAGGTAGCCCCACAGCACCGCCCGCGCCAAAGACGACAAGCTACGGCGGTGCGGCTGTGCCGAGCTGTTGGAAATGCCCGAAGTGCGGAGCAGTGCTCCAAAAGCAAATGCGTCCGCTCCCTTTCTCATGCGTCGTCGGACGGGTCACATGCAGTTGCGGCACCAGCTTCAATGCGACGGAAGTCTACGGCGGCAGGTACGACTTGCAGCCTCCGAGCACGCGCAAAGAAGATGATCGCTTCGAGGAGGTCTTCACTAAGGTCTTGGCTGGGGCGGTCTGTGCCCTTCTGGGTGGCGGATTCGTCGGCGGCATTCTCTGCCTCCTCGTCGATTACGTGATATTGGGTGGACCCGCGATCATGCCAGATGCACGCAGTATTCCCGCGAAGGTCATTGGCGGGCTCGTAGCACTGGTCCTCGCTTATCTTATATTCCGTGGAATTTGGAGGATGAAGTACCGATGAGGTGTGCCGAGCCGCGAGATCGGGGCTGCGGAGCAAGAGCAGTCTGTAGAAACGGGTGCGCGAGGCATAGGAACACGAAATCCGCCCCGGAGGCCGCCGGGTCCCATTGGAGAGACAACCAATGAACGATACTGGCGAAAAGAGAATGCGACAACTCAGCGAACTCGCCGCGAGGCTCGAACGTGTGCCTACTCCGACCGACCGCGTAATGAGAGTGCAGGTTGGCTTGGCCAAGGCCCTGGCCAAGGGATTGGCGCTACTGCCGGAAGGAGATGGTTGCCTGTTGCGGAAGCGAGAGGTGTTGGCAACTTCGCGTATGGCTACCGACAAACTCGCCTCGACGGTCGGCGACGATGCCGAACCGGTGGTGGTCCTTCGCCAGATGCTCGCCGTAGCCTCGGCCATCGTAGAAGAGAGCCATTCCTCAATCACTCCGAGGGCGGTCGCAAAAATCACATTCGTCTGCAAATGTGGCAAGACACTCCACGCGCCGGACACGTATGCGGGGAGGCAGGCGAAATGCCCTGCGTGTCGGGCTGTCGTGACTGTTCCCGCGACTGCGGGCGTCGAGCCCAGGAACAGCGTGAGAGAAGCCGGCGCATCTCCAGCGGTGGCGGCTTCGGGAAAGGTTAAGCCAGGTCAAGGTTTGAGAGAACTTGAAATGACCTGCACACGCGATGACCTGCTGGGCGAGCACGAATACGTCCACAAGGCAGCCGACATGATTGCGTCTGAGGGAGCCGACGCGGCACGGGGGCTCGCGGCATTGCTTTCCGAGCTTTTGAGGTGCAGAAGCCCGAAGGTAGACAATGCTCTGACGGCCGCAAAGAAAGCCCAGCCAGTTCCCGAGCTTCTCGCGGCGGTTTCGGCGATCTTTACCGCACAATCGGTTGTGCCAACGCCATCGGGCGCGCGTTTTCGCCCGCACATCGCGGGCGGTGGCCGGGTGGGGTGGGATGATGGGATGGCCGATCGTGTGCGCAAGTATGCCGCTGAGGTACTCAACATCCTCAAGCATCGACAAGCATCGTCCCCTTCTGTTCTAACTGTGACGCCTCAAGAGAGGCCATTGTCACTTGCTGCTGGCCCTGAAGTGACGGAGCCCGAGGACGCCCTTGCGTTCTTGGGTCAGACTGAACCAGTGGATGCGGGAGACCCCCTTGCGTTCCTGAGTCAGACTGTGCCACCTGCCCGCCCCACAGACCTTCCGGCGAGAGGGGAGGTCGTACTCAAGGACGAAGCGGAATTCACGGGGACCGATGGCGTGACATACCATCTCAAAGGCGGCATGGTCAAGGCGTTTCGCGGGGCACTGATAGAAAGGTACATGGTGGGCCAAAGCTCTGCAAAGACAATCGTTGATTCTTTCTTGGAGGATGAATCGAGATATAACGACCCAGTGTGGAGAGACAAGATCGCGCAAGCCCTCTTGAGACCGGACTTGCGCGTTCGGATTGATGACATACGGCGTCTTGTCGATGCCGGCTTTCGGCACGTGCTGAACCTTGATGCGATCGTCGGCGTCAGAAGTCAAGCCGGAGAACGAAAGCTCGCCAAGCTGTATGCTCGTCTCTGAGACGCCAAGATGGTTCACGTCGAGGGGGAGACCACAAGTGTACATTCAGGTTACTTGCCCACAGGGCCACAAGCTGAAAGCACGCGCCAGCTACGCTGGAAAGCAGGTGAAATGCCCGGCTTGCGGGGCTGTAATAATCGTTCCCTCGGCCTCGCTGCCTGACACCTCGCATCAGACGGCCGGCAACGGGGCCTTTCTGGGCGCAGACAGCCATTCCACGCCAGTAACGAACGCCGTCCTTAACGCGCCCCGACGCCCCCCGGGGCAGGCCGGCGCTCCTTTTTTGGCAGCGGAGGACCATGCAACGCCAATTGTGGTTCAGTGTCCAGGTTGCGGCGACAAGTTCCGTGCGCCGGACCAATTTGCGGGCAAGAAGGTCAAATGTCCGAACTGCTCGCGGTCGATCGAGGCGACGCCTGCTGGCCGGGACAGGGCCGATTCGTCCGTAAAGCGGCCAGACTCGCCGCCGCCTCATCCGCAGTCTCTTTGCAATAGCTGTATGACCAGCGATTCGGGGAGCACAGCACAAGAGCCGGAATCAAGGCCAGCGTCATTGCAGGACGAGAAAGTCCTTCAGTGGTTGGGGGAGCGTGATCCAGAGCAAACCGCAGCAGCTAACGGTGTCTCCGGCGACCACACCGCGGTAACGGGACAACCACTTCCTGCTGCGCAACCGACCCGGCCGGCCCCGCTGCCCGTCCGCGGCGCGGCACCGCCGACGCCCTCCTCTTCCACGCCAGCACGTGGCCCCGCCTCTATACCGTCGATGTCGAGTGCCTTGGAACTTTACCACCCCAAGAGGAAGTCATGGTTGCCCGTTGAGCCTAAGCACGTTCTCTGCGTTGGAATTGGGCAAGGCGGTCGGTCACTAATACTGGGCGATATGATCTCGGAGGGGATGATCGACCAGTTGATACCGCAGTTCTCGATGGTCTCACAGTGCCGAACCGAAACGAGCGATGTGGGTTCCGCGGAGGAAGCCGTGACTTTCATCATTCAGAAGGGAAGAGAGAGGAATCTCAACACTGTCGTTATCCCGTCCGTAGACGTTATGCCCGAAATGGCTGCGATGATGGGCATGAAGCGGCTACAGTTCGCAGTTGGTATTCTAGCCACGGTTCCCGAGGGCACCGACCCAGTGGCGCTGGTCGTCTCGGGGACGGCGGAAAGCGGCGAGAAGGCGCTTGCCAGTGCCCTGCGGGTCAACAAGCAACGTGTTCGTGACGAGGAGTTGCGGCGTGCGCAGTCGCGCGCAAGCGAGAAAGCGGGAACGAGCCCCGAGAAGGAGACCACGACCTCGGAGGGAGAAAAGGGCAAAGTGGGCGCCTTCGGAGCCGGAGAACGGGTGTTGCAAAGTGGAGACTACAAGTGCATGACGTGCGATACCATCATCACGGCGCACATCGCTTCGAGCATAATTGCAGGAGGGTCCGGCATGGACCCTCAGAATCGTCAACTCGGAATGCAAAGGGAGCGGACAACGCACTTCAGTGCAGGAGGGGCGTTTTCTAACTGCCCAACATGTGGTGATGCACTGTGGTCTCTTGTGAAGGTCAGAGAATGGTGGCAATTTTGGAAATGAAAGTAACGTAAATGAGCGCACGATTCAAGCAACTTGCGGACCGGCTGGCAGCTTTGCCGCTCCACCCCCTCGATATTTCCCGTCCGTTAATCGAGGCGGCAGCAGTGTGTTTGGCCAAGAGTCTAGAGGAAGATGACGTAAACGAGAAGAAGGACTACCTGAAGGGCGCAGCAATTATGATTGATGGGCTTGCAACACGGGGTAGTGACTATCATGCGCATGTGAAGCTCCTCAGAGCCATGCACATTACGGCCGTGGCGGTCGCGGAGGGGAGAAACGAACCAACGGACAAGGAACTCGGCTTGAATCAGTGTTTCATCGCGACTGCGGCGTACACATCCGAGTACGCGCCGGATGTGATCCGGCTGCGAGAGTTCCGGGACACGTTTCTTTCCCAGTGTGCTTTTGGGCGGACCTTTCTGTGGCTCTATGAACTCATCTCTCCGCCCATTGCAAGAAGCCTTTGTCATTCGCCGTGGGGCCGCAAGGCGGTTCGGATGTTTCTTGTCCATCCATCCCGGCGAGTCGCAGACTTGCTACTGAACCATCACAAGATGAAGTGAGTTCCGCGGACAGGACCTCGACACCGGCACGCAACTCGTTCTTGGTCTTCGACCTACCACAGTATCGCCAGCAGCGGCGGAGCAGTGGCGAAGTGTGGCACGATCGCTGTTGTGAGCGGCGACGATGCCACGAGATCGGCCTTGCATGTCGCTGGTCACGGGCGTGCTGATGGGCAGGCAGTCGCCGCTTGGGGCCTTGGTGGCGGTGATGATGTAGCCACGAGAGTTTTTGAGTCTCATTGGTCTCAATCCATGTGGATGATGCGGTCGTGCTTGTACTGGCCGCTGACGCAAACGGTGCAGCCCCACTGCCAGATGCGTTTGCCGCGGTCGATGTCGTGCCAACGCTCCATCAATTCCTCGTCGGCCAGCCAGGTGCGGTGGTAGCTGGCGGGGTCTTCGTAGAGCGTCCACCGCTTGTCGTAGCCGATGGCAACAACCCAGTGTCCGTCGTCCCATAGCTCTCGGTATGGCCGGTTGCTTTCGCGGTAGGCTTGCAGTGTCAGGAGCGTGGGGAACCCAGCGTCGATGCCCCGCCGCAGTGCGCGGACCTTCATCCGCTGTTTGGCGCGGTACGGCAGTGCGTAGTAGCGCATGACCCGCAGGACTCCAGCAGTCGAAGTCCCGTTGCTCGTTGTCCGCGCCAACAGCGCAATGCGATCCTCGCGCTCTTCGACCCCGGCGAATACCAGGATGGAGGCCATCGCGTTGGAGCCGCAGTCAAAGTTGAAGACCTGCCGGGTCTCGGGGAATTCGAGAATCTTCATTTCACTTGTCCGTCAAGAGAATCCCATTGAGGTGGTCGATCTCGTGCTGGATGACGACGGCCTGTTGGCCCTCGTAGGTGTCACCGCCGGCCAAGACGATCCTTTGGCAGCGGCTCTTGAATCGGACGACGCCGGGCAGGCTCAGGCAGCCTTCCTGGGCGCTGACGCAGGGGCCTTCCGCCCGCAGGATTCCCGGGTTCACGAATACCTTGCCCCAGGCGGTCACGAAGAGCCTGGCGTCGATGCCTACCTGGTTGGCTGCCAGCCCCAGGCCGCCCAGTTCTACCAGCAGGGTGAACATTTGTGGGATCACGTCGGCGTCCAGGACGAAGCTCGGCCGGCAGACGCGATGGAGGATTGGGTGGTCGGGTGCTACGAGTTGCATGGGGCCTTCACGTTGTAGGTAGAGATGACTTGTCCATGCTTGAGGGAACCGCGGGTGTGGGCTGGAATCCAGAATGTGCCGAAAATGTAACGGCCAAAGAGTCCGTTACTCACGCCGTCATCAACAAAGTGAGCAAAGTGCCCTCGGCAGATATGAAAGGCTTTACCCGCGCGGTCGCTTTCGGTCACTCGTTCCTCATGTTGTGGCTTATGACCAAGATTGGGGTCGATTTGAAGCATGTGATAGCGAAGGTCGGGCACCCGCTGGCGGCGACACCATTTTAGTGCCGGACCTTGTTCGTCTGTCACGTCGATTCGACGGACGTTTTTGCATTGCATCAGTCCAAGTGCCATCATCAGGACGGACTCTACGCCGGAACAGGGTCGCTCCTTTTCCCCTGCCCGCAACAAGTTTTGGCCGAATGCGTGCAGGTATCGGCCTGAGTCGTCAAGCACAACTTGTGTGAGATCAACGGGCGCAACCCGGCCATCTAGGAACGTGAAATAACTCACACAAACAATGTGCCAGCGGCCGTTCTTTTGGATTCGCATGAGCGCCTCCTGACTCACGTTTCCAATTGCATTCGCGATCTCCACGGGCATGTCGTCTACACCCCCCACTGCGACCTGTGCGCCGGCTTGCATGTAGCCGCATTCCCTGAAAGTTGTCGTGCCTGGATAGCGAATGCCGGCCGGACAGTTCCATTCGATAAAGAAGTCGTTGAATGGCGGTGGACACGGCGGGTAGTCATGGTAGGATGTTGGGGCAGTCTTGGGACTGCCGTAAAGGTTGTTCACGTACTCGGCAACATTGTCGGCTAGAATAACGGGCCGGTTGCTTTTGAGAGTGTTCAGTGTGCCCTGATATAATCGCTGAACTAGGGCTCCAGCAATGTAAAGGTCTGCCACGTCCTCTAGGACGCTGGGGGACTGTGCAAGAAGCCGGTGTGCAAGTCTCAACATGATTGCACCCTCAACGTGTCTCGCAGTATCGGGTAACGGTCGCCCCACGCCTGGATGATGCGGGTGGCCTCGGCCTCCGAAAGGCCCATGACCTTGTGCGGGTCGCCGCCGCCGTAGGCTTTGCAGAAGGCTATGTCCTTGGCGAGGCGGCGATCCGCGGGGCTGGTTTCGATCATGGCACAATACAACTGAATTGTTACAACGAAAAAAATTCGGCGAGCAGCCTGACGAGCACATCCCCGTGGCAGGGGACATCCTGGTCGGGCTGCTTGCAGTGGCAGCCGAGTCGCTTCCCAGCCAGTTCCGGCAGGGCGGCGATCAGGTCGGGTCGGCGGCGAATATGGACTTCGTACTTGGCCACGGCCAGTTCTCTCGGGCACTTGTCGGTGATCTCGAACGGGTTTCCCCATTTGCTCGGGCGGCAAATCAGTACGTCGCAGGGTTCGTAATGGATATTGACAACGCGGGTCATTCGTCTTTGCCGCCGTTACGCCTTGTCACTGTTTCGCATAAGCCGCAGCGCCTCACGTTTCCACCAGTTGATCGTGCTCTCGGGCACGCCCATTCTGGCTCCAGTCTCCGCGGCTGTCAGCTCCTCGAAGAAGATCAGCCGGATGACCTCCTTGTAGTTGGCCGGCAGGATCGCCATGCAGCGTGTGGCCTCTTCCTTCACCACGATCGAATTGGTGGTTGAATCGGGTTCGGTCGCCAAGTAGCTGTCCCGGTGAGGCTGGTACTGTCGCTTGGGCTCCCAGTTCTCTTCGTCGGCCGCAACACAGTCCTGGGCGAAGCTGCTTGTCATGTGATCGGGGAGCCGGTGGGTGTGAAAGACGTTGCGGCGCTTGCGGCTGGCATACTCAATGTGGTTGTAGACCATCCGCTTGGCAGTTGAGAAAAGCCACGGCTTCAGCATCGTGCCGCCGATGAACCGGCCGCGGTAACGGTGGATGAATCGGAAGGTGTTTTGCAGGATGTCGGCGACATCTGCCAGGAGTTCCGGGGCCAGGCCGTGGAGGCACCTTTCGATGTAGCTCCGCAACAGGCCGTGGTGGCGTTGGTAGATTTCATTGAAGGCAGCCACATTGCCGCCCTGGTACAAGGTCATCAGGTCCTCGTCGGTGCAGGTGTTCATGGGAGTCCTCTGGTGTGGTTTCAAGGGTGTCGTACAGCAGCAGTCTCATTAACTCCTCGTGTCAGGTGTTGCTTGCTCCCGTAAGGGCTGGGCCGAGCTTCCGCCAGGGATTCCCTTACGTCGTTTTAGGGGTTTTCGGCCACCCCCTCTAATGGAAATCTACTACTTATGCGTCCTTCTGCTTACTGAATCAGCGGTCACGCGGCAGTTAGAGTCGCCGGGAGCCTGATTGGCAGATTTTGGGGTGGAATTCTTGGGGTGGTCGCCCAGTTGAAATAGCTGTGTCGGTTGGACGGGGTACTGTCGCTTTGCGGCGGCAGCAGGCCGCATAATGTCTGGGCGAAGGCTGGCCTGCCGTTGACGACACGCTGAGGGCTGGGTATCTTAGACGGATCGAGAGAGTGCTTTTGGCTAGGAGCCAAGCGCTCTACCAAGGGAGCCTGTGATGGCTGTTTTCCGCCAGTTTACCGACAAGAAAATCGGGGGCCGTGCCAGGGTTCAGACCGGCACCGGCCTGGCACTAATTTGGCACTAAATTGGCACTGTCAGGGCTTCACGAAGTAGGTTTTGGGTAGACTGGGAGGATTAAGAGGACCAAGGGTATAATGGAGAAAAGCATTACAGGATAAGCACTTAGGACGAAACGGGGCGTAGCTCAGCCTGGCTAGAGCGCTTGGTTCGGGACCAAGAGGCCGGAGGTTCAAATCCTCTCGCCCCGACTTAGATTGAAGCTCTTATACAGAAAGAGCTTACGAAACGGCCGCAAGACGCGGCCGTAGTCGTTTCTTGGGCGTGAAATCTAGATTGCACAACACTGGCACAACACAAACGCGGCCTAAGCCTCCTATAAGCATGGTACGTTGGCCTGTCTCCGCGGTGTGGTGCGACCGTGGTACAGCAGGGCGCTGAGGGGATCGTTGGCCACGTCCTGGCCAAGGTCCTCTCA
>Ga0326727_10011568_pt1 | contig 20467 bp, 16 predicted proteins | sample MB2enrmetagenome_FD_207643 | JGI IMG/M metagenome (GOLD analysis project Ga0326727, IMG submission 207643) | Lab enriched peat soil microbial communities from McLean, Ithaca, NY, United States - MB29MY | ecosystem: Environmental > Terrestrial > Soil > Wetlands > Peat | place: USA: New York...
CTCCGCTCCGCGGCATGCTCTTGAGCGCGGTCTTCGCCGGCTCCCCCGGCCGCCCGGCCCGATTGAAATTGCCCATGCGTGGATGCGATGGGGGGAAAGCAGGGATCTCTCTTCATGACGGTTGCGCTTGTTCTGGGGAAAGCGGTGAAACCGCGGACAAATTCTGCCTTGACCTGCTCCCCGCGATACGAATTGTCTGCCTCATAGGCTCAGCACATTCAGAAACTTAGATTCACGTGCAGGCAGGGGGCCAAACAAGCTGGAATTCCTGGCCTCGCGCACCGAATGCATGGGCTTTTCCGGCGGCAAGCGGACCCCGCCCCGTCTTCCCATCATACGGCCCAGCGCATCCCGGAAAGGTGGGCTGGCCTGGGGACGGTCCGACGGCGGGCGGCTGCCAAACCAGCCCGTCGATACCCCGTGTAATAGACTCAAAGTAAACTAAAGTGTTCGGGGAAGGACAGTTTTTTTGTGAAGATCCTGGTGACCGGGGGCGCGGGGTACATAGGTAGTACAGTTGCGGGTCTGCTTGTCCAAAATGGGCATCGGACCGTGGCATTCGACAACCTCAGCCATGGCCGGCGCAGCCTTTTTCCGTCAGGCGTGGAGTTTGTGCAAGGGGAACTGTCGGACCGCGAGCTTCTTGAGAAAATCTTCATCTCCGCCAAAGGACAAGGCCAGCCCTTCGACGGCGTTCTGCACTTTGCCGCCCTCATCGAGGCCGGCGAATCCATGCTCCGGCCCGAGCTGTACTTCCGGAACAACACCGCCTCGACGCTCTCTTTGCTGGAAGCGATCCTGGCCCACGGACCCCGCCGGCTGGTCTTCTCCTCCACCGCGGCCGTCTACGGCGAGCCGGAATCCATTCCGATTCAGGAGGATGCGCGCCTTCTGCCCACCAACGTGTATGGCGAGTCCAAGCTGCTGGTGGAACGCATGCTCGTGTGGTTCAACCGCATCTATGGACTGCGCTATGCCTCTCTTCGCTACTTCAACGTGGCTGGAGCCCCCGAGGGCCCGGACGGCATCGCCAGCGGCGAGGCCCACGAGCCCGAGTCCCACCTGATTCCGCTGATTCTCGATGTCGCTCTGGGCCGCCGCCCCTCGATCCGCATCTACGGAGACGACTACCCCACCCCGGACGGGACCTGCATCCGCGACTACATCCACGTCTCCGATTTGGCCGACGCCCATCTGCTGGCGCTCGACGCGCTGGACAAGCACGACCGGCTCATCTTCAATCTGGGCAACGGCCACGGCTTCAGCGTCCGCGAGGTCATCGAATCGGCCCGCCGCGTCACCGGCCATCCCATCCCGGTCGAGGTCCACCCCCGCCGCGCCGGCGACCCCGCCGTGCTGGTCGCAGGCTCCGACAAAGCCATCCGCGAACTAGGCTGGAAGCCGAAGTACACCCACCTCGACGACATCGTCCGCACCGCCTGGATCTGGCAACAGAAGCGGTACGCTTGATGGCGAGGCGCCTGGTTCAGATCGGCCGCGAAAAGAAGGGACAATTCCATGAGCCAAACGCTTCAATACAAAGGCTATGATGGTTCAGTCGAATACAGCGCGGAGGATCGCGTTCTCCACGGGTCTCTGCGCGGGATTCGCGACGGAATTGTTTATGAAGGCTCGGATGTGGATACCCTGGAGTCCAACCTCCGCGCCGCCGTGGACGAGTATCTGACGTTTTGCGCGGATGAGGGCAAGACTCCGGACCAGCCCTTCAGGTGTCCCGGGAAATGAGCAACTGGCTACAAACCTGTAGTCCAACGCCAGAATACTTGTTAGGTAGCTACATCTATAGATGCATTTGTGGTATTCTGTACTCGACGGTGGGAGACCGTCGGCTGTGCAGAAGACTCACTGCACGGGACCGGGAGAGAAAGCGACTATGAATGAAAACTGTGTATTGGCAGTCGTCAAATGGTGTTGAGTTCGAGTGGGATCCAGTGAAAGCCGCATTGAATCGTCGGAAACATGGGATTTCCTTTCCTTTCGCCGCCAGAGTTTTTCTGGACCAGAATCGTCTAGAGAGGCTCGATACCCGCGAGGAGTACGGCGAAGAGCGGTGGGTGGTGCTTGGGCGAGTCGACGAGTGGGTTTTGGTCGTGCTCTACACGATTCGTGGATCGCATATCCGGATTTTCTCCGCGCGAAAGGCGGACCGCAATGACTACGGAAACTACTGAGACCGTTTACTTTCATCTGGACCCATCGAATCCTCCCACCATGACCGATGCGGAGTTGCAGGCGCTGCGGGACCTCAAGGACGAAGATATCGACTATAGCGACATCCCTCCGCAGCCCTCGACCGGCTGGCGGCGCGTCTCCGACCTCATCCCGGCGGAGAACAAGCAACAGATTACGCTTCGCCTCGATGCCGATGTGATCGCGTTTTTCCGCGCCACCGGCCGCCGCTACCAGAGCCGTATCAACGCGGCACTCAGGGAGTATGTCAACGCACAGAAGAAGGCCTCATAGCGGGCCTGTTGACCGCGACCGCATAAATTCACTTGACATTCATACCGCGTGCAAAGCAACGTAAGTTGCTGAATCCATATTCCCAGCCGGAGCGGCCCGAATTCCCCTGGCAGCAGCGCATCCGGCCATGGTGCGTTACACCTCGGTCTCGCTGCCCTATCACATCGGCAACGGAGTCTTTGGCGGCCTGCTGCCTCTGATCGGCCTGGGCCTCTGCGCTACTGCGGGCAACATCTACGCGGGCCTCTACTATCCCATCGGCGTGGCCGCCATCTCCTTTGTTTTTGGGACGATCTTCCTCAAGGAGACCCACGGCACGCCGATCTGGGACGAGGCGGAAAAGCCGGCGTAACCTCCGGTGCGGCAGCGCCGCGCCAAGGACTTCGATTACTTGAGGCCGCGCATCTTGCAGCAGGCCCTTGCCGATTGTGTGTCCATCCCGGTAAAGTGACTTCCACGCGGAATCTCTGCCGGAGCGGCCCTTTCGGGAGTACCGCGCACATCGGCAATTCCGCTTCCCCAGAAGGACGTTTTCATGGCTTCCGTGCCCGTTCCCGCCCTTGCCAACCCCGCCCTAGCCAATCAGGACATCGACTCGACTCTGCGTGAAAACCGCGTCTTCCCGCCGCCGGCCGAATTCAGCGCCGAGGCTCACATCCACAGCCTGGAGCAGTACGAGGCCCTCTACAAGCAATCCATCGAGGATCCGGAGAGCTTTTGGGCCGGCGTCGCGCGCGAGCTGCACTGGTTCAAGCCCTGGGACAAGGTCCTCGAATGGGATCTGCCCTGGGCCAAGTGGTTTGTGGGCGGCAAAATGAACCTATGCTACAACTGCCTGGACCGCCATCTCAACGGACCGCGCCGCAACAAGACCGCCATTATCTGGGAGGGCGAGCCGGGCGAAATCCGCCGTCTCACCTACGCCGAACTGCACGCCGAGGTGCAGAAGTTCGCCAATGCGCTTAAAGCGCTGGGGATCAAGAAGGGCGACCGGGTGGCCGTGTACATGGGCATGACCCCGGAACTGGCGATTACCCTGCTGGCCTGCGCCCGCATCGGCGCCGTGCACTCGGTCATCTTTGGCGGATTCGCCGCCAACGCCATCGCCGACCGGGTTAACGACTCGGGCTGCGTGGCCATCGTCACCCAGGACTCGAGCTACCGCCGCGGCAACGAAATCAAGCTCAAGCAGACCGTGGACGAGGCCATGCCCGCCTGCCGCACGGTGCGGCATGTGGTGGTCTACCAGCGCACCGGTTCGCCGGTCAGGATGGTCGAGGGCCGCGACTGGTGGTGGCACGACCTGGTAGCCAACGCGCCCACCGAGTGCCTCGCCGAGCATCTCGATTCGGAAGACCCGCTCTACGTTCTCTACACCTCCGGCACCACCGGAAAGCCCAAGGGCCTGGTGCATACCACCGGCGGCTACGCCGTGCAGACTTACCTCACCACCAAGTACGTCTTCGACCTCAAGGAGCAGGACATCTACTGGTGTACGGCCGACATCGGCTGGGTCACCGGGCACTCCTATGTGGTCTACGGGCCGCTGCAGAACGGCGCCACGGTGTTGATGTACGAGGGCGCGCCCAACTGGCCCGATTTCTCGCGTTTCTGGAAGCTCGTCGACGACCATCGGGTGACCGTCTTCTACACCGCGCCTACCGCCATCCGCGCCTTCATCAAGTGGGGCGACCAGCATGTCGAGAAGCATAAGCTCGACTCGCTGCGCCTGCTGGGCACGGTCGGCGAGCCCATCAACCCCGAGGCCTGGATGTGGTATCGCGAGAAGATCGGCCACAACCGCTGCCCCATCGTCGATACCTGGTGGCAGACCGAGACCGGCGCCATGATGATTGCGCCCATTCCCGGCGCAGTGCCCACCAAGCCGGGTTCGGCCACCCGGCCCTTCTTCGGCATTCAGCCTGAAGTCGTCAGCAAGGATGGCCATCCGGTGCCCCCCGGCCACGGCGGCCTGCTGGTCATCCGCAAGCCCTGGCCCGCCATGGCCCGCACCATCTATGGCGATCCCGAGCGCTACCGCAAGACCTATTGGAGCGACATCGAGGGCAGCTACTTTACCGGCGACGGCGCGCGCATGGACGCCGACGGCTATTTCTGGCTCATGGGCCGCGTGGACGACGTCATCAATGTCAGCGGCCACCGCCTGGGCACCATGGAGGTCGAGTCGGCGCTGGTTGCCCACCCAAAGGTAGCCGAAGCCGCAGTCGTAGGCCGCCCCGACGAGCTCAAGGGCCAGGCCATTTCGGCATTCGTCTCGCTCGAAAGCGGCAACTATCCCAGCAGCGAGTTGAAGGACGAGCTGCGCAAGTGGGTCTCGAAAGAGATCGGCTCCCTCGCCCGCCCCGACGATATCCGCTTTACCGAAGCGCTTCCCAAAACCCGCTCCGGCAAGATCATGCGCCGACTTCTCCGCGAACTGGCCACGCACGGCGAAATCAAGGGCGACATCACCACCCTCGAAGACTTCACCATCATCGCCAAGCTGCGCGAGGCGGAAGAGGGGTGAGCGGATCTTCGCGGGTCCGGCCAAACGGCGGACGATTCGGAGAGGGGGGACAGATTTTACCCGGATTTGGAGGTAGAATCGGGACATGAGTACGCTCCCTCGTTTTGAAGCGATCCCGTTGCCGCGCAGCCTCGTCGTCGTCCCTCCTCTCACGGACGCCGAATTCGAGGCGTTCTGTCTGGCAAACGACGGCCTTCGAATCGAACGCACGAACGAAGGAGCTATCGACATGAACCTTCCACTGGCCGGGAAACCTCCCGCGCCAATATAGAAATCTCGGCGCGTCTTTTCAATTGGTGGAGCGCCCATCGGCGCGGCGAAGTCGTCGATTCAAACGGAGGATTCTATCTTTCCGACGGTTCCGTGCTCTCTCCCGACGGCGCGTATCTTCTGCCGGAGACGCTATCCGCGATGGCCGTCAGAAAGCCGGGCGGTCTTTATACAGTTCGCCCGGACTTCGTCATTGAGCTTCTCTCCATGTCGGACAGCCTGGCCAAGACTCAAGCCAAGATGGAGCGATGGATTGCAAATGGAATTCAACTTGGCTGGTTGATCGACCCATACCGGAAGAGAGTCTTTCTGTATCGGCCGGGAGTCGAGGCTAGCATCGTTGCCGGCAAGCGCCTCGAAGGGCAAGGGCCTATGGAGGGATTCGTACTCGATCTTGCTGCAATCTGGAATTATTACGGAGAATGAGCACTGCAAGACCCGCTATGGCAAGATCGTGCGCCGCCTGCTCGGGGAGTTGGTCACGCACGGCGAAATCAAGGGCGACATCACCACCCTGGAAGACTTCACCGCCATCGCCAAGCTGCGCAAGGCGGAAGGGGGGCAAGAGCGCGATCCTTACCCACCGAATACCGGCGGAGAGTTCCAGATGACCGATCCAGACCAAACCCTTGTGTCCTCTGCTCATTTGCGAAAGATCGCACATTGGCTCGTGTTAGTTGCAGGCGGGATATTTGGGGGAGCCTTCGTTGTCGGTGGCGCGATGAGTATGCTGCTGAATCCGATGGTCTTTCAAGTGGCGCTTAGTCACTTCGCTGCAACAGTCGGCCTGCCGAGCGCTGCGCTCGCTTCCCTTTGTATAGTGATTTTCCTGGAGAGCACAACAGGTCCAATTGAGTTTGAGGGCTTTGGCTTTAAGTTCAAAGGGGCGTCAGGCCCGATAATTCTGTGGGTTATTTGTTTCTTGGCTATAGCTTCTGCGATCAAGTTGCTATGGCCCGCCGGTTAATGTCGTGCGGATCTTCGCGCAACCGGGCAGGTACCAAGGTCCCGCTTCTATTACCTAGGAACGCACGAAATCCGACACGTTTTAAAGGGCTCCCCATTGTCGAAATGGTAAAGACTGACCCTCGAAAAGCCGGCATCCTCGGTCAAAAAACAGGGCTCTTTACACGATTTTGAGCCCAAATCGCGGCGCTCTGAAGCCGCACCCTTTCCAAGCAATCCGATTCGGGTATTGTGCTATCCCACCCTTGGCGCAAAAGCAAGAACTCGTCGAGGGGCACCGATGGCATAGGGCGGGAAGTTGAAAACGCGTGGGCGCCGGGGCTTGTGTTGCCCCGCCCTTGCGCAAAGTGCGCGCAAGGGGCACGGGGCATTTGCGGGTTGGAGAGCGTCTTCGGAGCGTTGCCTCCTACTGTTTCTTGAGGACGGCGGTGCCTTTCTCATCGGAGAGGATGGCGCCTTGCATCTTGCGGAAGTCGGCGGCGCGGGAAGCGGGGAGCTCGACCTGGCGGACGACGTAGTCGCGCTCGTAGTGCAGGACGTTACCCTTGGCGGCGATGGTGGAGTGATAGCTGGCAAAGTCCAGATCGAGATCGACCGGGTCGGGGGTCTCATCGACGACGAGGCCGGGAGGCAGTTTGATGTCGTAGGAGTCGTGCCAGCGTCCGGATGCTCCGAGGTCGATGGGGACGGTGCGTGGCTTGTCGTCGAAGGGCAAAACGTGCGTGGTGACGACGCGAGGCCGGACGAGGAGCAGCGGACCGGCCTGGTGGGCGTATTGCGGCGCGGTGAGGGTGTAGTGGATCTCGATAGGCTTATCGAGTTCCGGGGGCTGGACGTACTGGAAGGAGTTGAGGACCACGCCGGGGACGTCGTGGGCGAGGGAGGTTTCGAGGGCTTCGCGGCGTTCTTTTTCGTCACGGTACTTGAGTATGTTGCGGAGTTCCGCGCCCCCACTGCCGGAGCGGACCGCATCGACGGAGCCGGTAAGGGTGCCGTCTGGGGCAAGGGTGAAGGAGCCTTTGTGATCGTCGTGGTTGGCGTCAGGCGGGAGAACCGGAATGGGAACGATCTGGCTTGAGGGTCCGGCGGCGAGGGTGCCGTAGCTGCCTTGCAATTCGGAGCGCAGGTTGCCGACGGGTGTGCGCTCGTCGGTGGGGTCGAAGATGAGGTAGCGCTTGCCGTCTTTGGCTTTGACAATGGCCATGAGGCGGGGGTCGTTGACATCGGGTGGAATCTCGATGGCGGTGATCATGTGGTCGCCGAAGACCGAGGGCTCGTCGGGGTCGACGAATCCGCGGCGGTGGTCCACGGGCACGTAGAAAGCATGGATGCCGGCTGCCTGGAGCATGGAGATCAGGATGGTGGTCTTATCTTTGCAGTCGCCGTAGCGATTGCGAAAGATGTCGGCGGCGTAATGCGCCTGCCAGCCGCCGATGCCGCGCTCGACGATGAAGTAGCGGATGTTCTTCTGGATGTACTCAGTGATGCGGCTGAGCTTGGTGTAGAAGTCCGGCGCGCCGGCAATGAGGGTCTGGGTTTGGGCGGTGATTTCCGGCGACGGGTCGGGGCGGTTTGCTTCCAGCTTGGTCTCCCAGTCCCCAATGGCGCGCCATTGGTTGTCCCTGCCTTCGACAGCGGCATCGCCCCATTGAACCGACATGCGGGCTGCCATGGCGGCCCAATCGGGACGGGAGGGAATATCGCGGAGGTTGAGTGCGGGCGTGTCCTTGAGTTCCCAGCGCCAGTGGTTGGGAGAGACTTCGACGGGCGGGACGGGCTTGAAGTTGTGCCAGGACTGGGTATGTGCGCGGCCGGGCGGGAGATCGACTTCGAGAGCCTGGAAGACTACGGGAATGTCGTCCTGGATGTGCCAGGACTTTTCCTGGAAATAGGGCTTGAGCAGCTCTTCGGACTCGCAGAAGACGGTAGCGCCCACATCGACGGCGGGAGGGTGTGCGATGCGGACCTTGTCGGTGGAAAGCATGATGGAGTCGCCGGTGTTGCCCTGTTCAGTGAAGTCGGAGTCCTGGGCCTGGTACTGCTTTTCATCGGCAGCGATGGTCCAGACGCGGAAATAGTCGATCTTCTCATCGATGTCGTAGACGACCGCACAAGTGTGGTGGCGGCCCTGCGGCTTGAGGATGCGAATGGCCTCGCGCTCGCGCTCGACGGCGCGGCCTTGGGCGTCAACGGTTTCGACATACTCGTCGAAGAGGATGACGGCGGCGGCGTCCTTGACGTAATCCGGCGTGCGGGTTTTGTAAGCGTCAAGGCCCCATTGGGGCACGGGCTTCTGGCCGAACCAGCCGGCGGGGGCTGGCAGGCCGGCTAAGACCAGGAGAGCGGCCAGGAGAAGCGGAGCGCGGATAGATCTGGATGAAAGCGGATTTGCCATGATCAGTTTCCTTTCGCAGCTGGGGCGCGAGTGAGAACGAGTTGCTGTTGATCGGCGGTGGCGACCTTTTGATAGAAGCCGTGAAGGTCGGAGTAGTCCTTGGGATCGAGGAGGGTGAAGTTGTAAGCCAGGGTGCGCACAATGGTGACTGAGCCATTCTCCGCGCTGGAGTGGAGGTTCAGCAAGGCGTGATCGGGCCAAGAGGACGTGGCATCCCGAGGCAGGCTTTCGACGTTATATCCGGGCGGCAGATTGTAGGTGACGTCATCCTGTTCCGTCATGGGGTAGTGGACATCGACGGGAATGGCGCGCTTGTCCTGGGCAACGAAGGGGTGCTTGGCGCGGGATTCGAAAAAGAGGCCGGGCAGGAAGAAGCGCTTGCCGGTCAGGGTGCCCAGGCTGCCGGAGACGTTGATGTTGGCGATGAGTCCGACGGTGGGATCGTCCAAGGCCAGGAAGTGATCGAAGTCAGCCTGCACGCCTTCAGGCAGATCGGCGCGCATCGACTCGTTGAACTGCTTCTTCACTTCTTCATCGTCGTTTTCAAGGGCCAGTTGCCGCCAATACAACGAGATCGGGCCGGTCATCACGAAGCGGGCAGATCCCTTCACGTTGCCTGTCTGGTCAATGTAAAGATCCGCGACGCGCTTCACCGTCGAGTTCCTGTAGGTGATTCCGGGAGTCATGGCGATGACGGCGCCCTTGTCGGAGAGCTGGAAGCCGGTGGCCCAGGTGTGCTTCCAATGCAGCGACCCGAAGGGACACATCTTCTGGCCGGGATCGAGATAGACGTTTTTGCCGCCTAATTCGACCACCACGATGTAATCGTCCAACTGATAGGTGGAAAGATAGCTTTTGTCGAACATGGCGCGGTTGCGATCGACTACCCTCATGGGCCAGACCTTGAGGCCGGCGGCGCGGGCAAGGGCGACATAGAGGAGGGCGATCTCGTCGTCGTTTCCGGCTTGCTGCTTCCAGACATCCTCCGCCTTTTTGATGTCCTTCAGCTTTTCCTTCTTGCGCTCGGCCTTGAATTTCTGGCGGGTGAATACGGTGTTCTCAAGCTTCATGACGGCGGCATAGATCTTTTCCGCTTTCTTCTGGTCGGAGTCGTCGGGGGCGACGATCCCGGCGAGGGCATCCCTAATTCGGCCAGTCGGCTTGGTAAAGTCCAGCACCCAGGCGGTCCAGCTCTTGCCCGCATTGTCCCAGAAATCGTCTTCTCTGGTGACGCCGGTGTTGGAGAAGAACTCGACGCGCCAGCGGAGGGTATTCATGGGCGGCATCCAATCGTCGTCGGGTTCGGGAGGGACATCGGCGATGTCCAGGGTGATGACGCCTTTCTTGTCCTGGACCACCTTGGCCTCGGAGCCGAGGTTTGTGGAGTACATAAGGGTGTTTAGACGGTCGGGGAGGAAGGAGTAGTGGGCTTTGTGCACGAACAACGGCCCTTGCACCCGCCAGGTGGGCAAGTAAGTCCAATACTCGTCGCGGCGCAGCTTCAGGCGGAATTCCAGGATGCTGCCGACCTCGACGTTGGGCAGGGTGAAGACGACGTTATTCAACTGGTAGCCCTTGGTTTTGAAGTCCACGAGGTCGGAGGGTTTTTCAGTGAGAGGAAAGACGGTCCCATCGGGATGGATGGTGCGGCCGTCGATGGAAACGATCTTGTCAACACCGCGCTCGTAAGGGACGCTGACGGTGGCGAGGTCCTTGCCCTTTTCGGTGAGGACTTTGATGCGCTCGTAATAGGTTTTGGAGTGAGCCGGGCCGTCAGAGTCGTCTTCGAGATAAAGGTAGACAGCGGACGCGCCGGGGGCTTTGGGATCGGCGGTCATCTTGAGCTCATCCCGGGTGGGCTCCTGAAACTGGGCAAGGAGAGGGGCCGGCAATGCGAGGGCGAGAATGAGTGGCATCCTGAGCGGAACGCAGCGGATTCGCGTGCCACGGGTTCTGGCCTCGATGGTTGCGGGCAGTGTGGAGTTGCGCGAGAGCATCAGTTTCCTTTCGCAGCCGGAGCGCGGGTAAGAACGAGTTGCTGCTGGCCGGCCGCGGCAACCTTCTGGTAGAAGCCGCGGAGGTCCTGGTATTCGCCGGGGCTGGCGAAGGTAAAGGCGCGGGCCAGCATGCGGGCGACGACGATCTGGCCAGGGGAAGAGACGGTTTTGACAATGAAAACCGCGTGCCCGGCCCATGCGATCTTTGCATCCTGCGGCGCGCCTTCCACCGCAAAGCCGGCGGGCAGACGATAGACCACCTGGTCGCTCACCATTTCTCCAAAATGCATATCCACGGGTTCCTGGCGCTTTTCCTGATCCACGAAGGGTTGGTTGTTGCGGGCCTCAAAAAAGAAGCCCGGCAAGAGCACGCGCCTGGCCGTGGCCGTGCCCAACGGTCCCTTTGCATTGACCAAAGCCACCAGGTTAACGTCCGGATCGTCCAGCCCCAGAAAGCGATCGACGCGCGCATCGACGCCCTGCGGAACCGTGGTCTCGAGCCATTGGTCGAACTGCTTCTTTACCTCGTCCGGATCGTTTTGCAGCGCGATTTGTCTCCATTTGAGGGCTTCCTGCCCGGTCATTTCAAGGCGCAGGGTGCCCTGCGCATTTCCGAGCTCGTCCACAGTAAGGTCACCCTTGCGGGAAGTCTTGTTGTCGGTGTGGAGCAGCGCCTGTGAGGGCTTATTGTTGATTGTGTTGTCGCCTTGCAGAAAGCCGCTGGCGCTTGCGTGCCTCCAGTGGAGGGTCTGGAAGGGGCACATCTTCTCGCCGGGGTCGAGGTCGATTTCCTTGCCGCCGATGTTGAGAACGACAATCGTGTCGTTGAGCTGGCCGGCATACAAGTAGGCGGGATCGAAGATTCCCTTTTCACGATCGACCACCTTCATGGCGTTGGCGGTGAGTCCGGCGGCGCGGACCATGGCCAAATAGAGCAGGGCGATGTCCTCGCTGGAGCCGCTTCTCTGAGCCCAGACGTCTTCGGCGCGCTTGGCCTCTTTCAGCTTGAGTTGCTTTAGCTCGGCCTCGCTTTTCTTGCGTGAAAAATCAGTGTTATCCAGCGGCTGCACCGCCTTGTAGAGCTTGCGGGCCTTATCCAGGTCGGCGTCTCCGGGGGCAATCAACCCATCCACAGCCTCGTGGATGGGCCTGGTGGGTTCGGCAAAGCGATCCACTTCCTTGGACCAATACTTGATCTCCTCCGACCAGAAGTCGTCTACGGTCGTAGACCTGATGTAATAAAAGACGACTTTATAGGCGAGGTTCTTTACCGGCGGCATCCACCCTTCTTCGGGAATCGGCGGAACATCGGTCGCATCCAGGGTGTAGCGGCTGGCGGCCTCTGTCTTCAACTGCATTCCGGCGGGCAGGATCGGCCACGAGACCAAGGTGGTGAGAACCTCGCCGCGCCTGTTCACTACGCGATGCATCAAGCTCTCGCCCTGGTCGCGGTTCATGAAGGAGACGAAGGGCGTAAAAGCATAGTGCGCCTTGTGGACAAAGTAGGGCCTCTGGATGTCCCATTCGGGTTCCATTACCGAGCGCTCAGGGGTAATGACGTTGAAACGATATTCCAGGATGCTGCCGACCTCAACGCTGGGTAGGGTAAAGACCTTGGTGTTGGCCTGCGCGTTGCCGGACTTGGTTTTCTCCTTGAATTTCAACAGGTCTTCCGGCTTGCCAGTCAGTGGGATCACCGTTCCGTCGGAGTGAATAGTTCGGGCCTGGATTTCGGAGATTTTGTACTCGGCGTGCCAGTAAGGAATCTCGACGGTGGCCAGCTCCTTTCCTTTCTCCGAGAGCACCTTGATGCGCGCGTAGTAGCTCTGGAGTTGTTTGGGATCGTTGTCGATCTCTTCATAGTTGAGAATGACGGCGGCAGCGCCGGGGGCCTTGGGGTCGGCGGTCATCTTGAGCTCATCCTGGGTGGGCGCCTGGAACTGGGCGCGCAGAAGAGCCGGAGATGCGCAGGCCAAGAACAGAAGCGCGGCGCGCATCGAGGGTTGGAGCCGCGGGGCGCCTGCCTTGGTAAGGGCGGGAAGGATGAAGTATGTGGAGGGCATCAGTTTCCCCTTGCTGCAGCGGAGCGGGTGAGCACGATCTGCTGCTGATCGGCCGCGGCTAGCTTCCGATAGAAGTCGTGGAGGTCGGGGTAGTACTTGGGATCGAGGAGGGTGAAGTTATAGGCAAAGTTACGCGAGACTTCGAAGTAGTCCGCAGCGGCGTGGGAGTCGATGTTGACCTGGGCGCGATTGGGCCAGGCGGTGCTGGAGGGTGGAGGGGCGCTCTCGACGGTCAAGCCGGGCGGGAGGCGGTAGGTGACGTCGTCCTGCTCCATTTTGGCGTAGTGGACATCGACGGGATATTCGCGCTTGTCCTGGGCGACGAATGGGTGTTTGGCGCGGGATTCGAAGAAGAGGCCGGGGAGGAAGACGCGCTTGCCGGTGGCGGCGCCGATGTTGCCGCCGATCAGGACGATGGCCATGAGGTTGGCGTTTTCATCGTCGAGGGCGAGGAAGTGATCGAAGTCGGCCTGGACGCCCTCGGGGAGGGTGTCGCGGATGGACTCGTTGAACTGCTTCTTGACCTCGTCCTGATCGTTTTCAAGGGAGAGCTGACGCCAGTGGAGTGCGTCCTGGCCGCTCATGATGAAGCGGGCGGTTCCCTTGACGCTGCCGCCGGTATCGATGAAGAGCTCGGCGACGCGCTGCAGGGATGAATCCTGGTATCCGGCGAGGGGAGTGGTATCGGGGACGGTGCCGCGATCGGTGAGGCGGAAGCCGGAGGCCTGGGTATGTTTCCAGTGGAGGATGCCGAAGGGACACATCTTCTGGCCGGGATCGAGGTAGACATCCTTCCCTCCGAGGACGACGACGGCAAGGTAGTCGTCGAGCTGGCCGGTGTCCAGGTAGTGGATGTCGAAGATGGCGCGATTGCGATCGACAACCTGCATGGGCCAGACCTTGAGACCGGCGGCGCGGGCCAGGGCGATATAGAGGAGCGCGATTTCATCGGCGGAGCCGCTCTGCTGCTTCCACACATCCTCGGCTTTGCGGATCTGCTTGAGATTCTCTTTCTTGCGCTCGGCCATGGATTTTTTGCGGCTGAAGCCGGTGTTATCGAGCTTCTGGACGGCCAAGTAGATTTTGCGGGCTTTCTCTTCGTCGGTGGCCGCGGAGCCGACGATGGCGGCGGCGGCGGTTTTGATGGCGGCGGAGGGATTGGTGAATTCATTAACTTCTTTGGCCCAATGCTTGCCGGCATCCTGCCAGAATACGGTCTCGTTGGCGTCGTTGCTGTAATAGAAATAGACGTGCCACTTGAGGGTGTTGATGGGCGGGGTCCAGTCTTCCTCGGGGATGGCGGGAATGTCGGCGAGGTCGAGGGTGATGCGCTTTCGCGCCATGTCATTGTTCAGCTTCTTATCATTGGGCAGCCGGTAGGAGTAGAGGAGCTTGTCGAGAACCAGGCCCTGGCCGTTGGTGACGTAGTCGCGGTCGTTGAGGCCTTCCTGAAACCATTGATAAAAGGCGTAATAAGCTTTGTGGACGAAGTAGGGCTGCTGGATATTCCAAATGGGATTGGAGATCCGGTGCTCGGGGAAATTGATTCTGAGGCGGAATTCGAGGATGCTGCCGACTTCCACGGCGGGGAGGGTGAAGACGACGGTGTTGACCTGGTAGTCCTTGGACTTGATATCCATCAGGTCGGCGGGCTTGGCGGTGAGGGGAACGACGGCGCCGTCAGCGTGTATGGTGCGGCCCTGGATGTCGCCGACCGTGTCTCCCAGGATTTGGCTGCCCGCATCGATGCTGTGCAAGTAGGGAATGCGGACGGTGGCGAGCTCCTTGCCTTTTTCGGCGAGGACCTTGATGCGCTGGTAGTAGTCGTGGATGTGCCTCTTGTCGTCGGTGATGTCCTCGATGTTGAGGTAGACGGCGGCAGCGCCGGGGGCTTTGGGATCGGCGGTCATCTTGAGCTCATCCTGCGTGGGTTCCTGGAACTGGGCGCGCAGAAGGGCTGGGGATGCGGAGATGAGGAGAAAGAGAGCGATGCGCGGGAAGCTGCGGATTTGCATGGCGCGGTCCTTGGAATCGAGAATGACGAGCGGATTGGGGTAGGGCGAGTGCATTAGTTTCCTTTGCCGGCTGGCGATGCGGCGAGGACCACCTGCTGCTGATCGGCGGCAGCGACTTTCCGATAGAAGGCGCGGAGGTCCTGATACTGCTCGGGCTTGACGAGGGTGAAGGCGCGTGAGAAGAGCCGGGCGATGGTGATCTGTCCGGGGTCGGTTCTGGATTTGTCGACCAGGACGGCGTAACCGGTCCAGGGGATTCTGGCGTCCTGGGGCGCGCCTTCGACGGTGAAGCCGGCCGGCAGGTGGTAGACGACCTGGTCGGTGACGACTTCTCCATATTGCATATCGACGGGCTCGATCCTGGTGGCCTGATCGACGAAGGGATGAGCGCCGCTGGTCTCGAAGAAGTAGCCGGGGAGCAGGAGGCGCTTGGAGGTCGCAGTTCCGATGTTTCCTTTCGCGGAGACGCTGGCAACGAGGCTCATATCGGGATTGTCGAGACCGGTGAATCCATCGACCTGGGCGTCGACGCCCTCGGGGACCATGGACTTGAGCCAATGGTCGAACTGCTTCTTCACTTCGTCCTCGTCGTTGCTGAGGGCTGTTTGACGCCAGCGGAGAGCTTGCTGGCCGGCCATGACAAAGTGGAAGGTTCCGGTGACAGCGCCGTGGGCGTCGACGGTGAGGTCGCCGATGCGCTGGAGGGTGTTGGCGGTGTAGGTGTCTGGCGGCGAACTGGCGGCGGCGTTGCCACCGGGGCCCTGACGGATGCCGGTTGCGCCCTCGTGCTTCCAATGCACGGTCTGGAAGGGGCACATCTTCTGGCCGGGATCGAGGACGATTTCCTTGCCGGCGATGCTGAGGATGGCGACGATATCGTCGAGCTGATCGGAGTCGAGGAAACTGGGATCGAAGACGTTATCGTCGCGGTCGACGACCTTCATGGCGAAGACGTTGAGGCCGGCGGCGCGCAGCATGGCGATGTAGAGCAGGGCAAGGTCGTTGCCGGAGCCGCTTTTCTGAGCCCAGGTATCCTCGGCGCGCTTGGCGACCTTCAGCCTGAGCTCCTTTAACTCGGCTACGTCTTTCTTGCGGGTGAAGTCGGTGTTATCGAGGGCCTGGACGGCTTTGTAGAGCTTTCTGGCCTTCTCCAACTCCGTATCGGTGGAGGCGATAAGCCCGGAAACGGCGTCGCGGATGGGCCGGGAGGGTTCTGCGAAGTGGTCTGTCTCCTTGGACCAGAGTTTGGCTTCGGCCTGCCAAAAGCCGGCCGAGTCGTTGGCATCCTTGTAATAGAAGTAGACGTGGTAAAGAACGCTTTTGATGGGCGGCATCCACTCTTCGTCAGGGATGGGCGGAACATCGGTCACATCGAGAAGGTAATGGCCGAAGTTGTCGGTTTTGATCGCCGCGCCGGTGGGAAGAATGGTGTTCCAGAGAAGGAAAGTTGCTGCTTTTCCATTCTTATCGAGCGCAAAATCGGTTGCTCCACCAAGTCGCAGGCTGCTTTCGGTGTACATGGCCAGGGGCTTGAAGGCATAGTGCGCCTTGTGGACAAACCAGCGATTCTGTAACTCCCATTTCGGAGAGGAGACGTGACTGTCGTCGTAGTGGATCTGGTAGCTGTATTCGAGGATGCTGCCGACCTCGACGCTGGGCAGGTTGAAGACCTTGGCGCCGAACTGGTGCTCTCCGGTTTTGACGATCAACAGGTTTTCGGGCTTGCCGTTGAGGGGAACGACGGAGCCGTCGGAGTGGATGGTGCGGGCCTTGATGTCAGTGACCTTGAAATTGCCGCGCGGATAGGGGACATCGACGGTTGCCGCTTCCTTGCCCTTCTCGGTGAGCACCTTGATGCGGGCGTGATGGCTCATGAAATGGAGCTGATCGTCGGTGGTTTGTTCGATGTTCAGGTAGACAGCCGCGGCTCCGGGAGCTTTGGGGTCGGCGGTCATTTTGAGCTCGTCCTGGGTGGGCTCCTGAAACTGGGCGCGGAGAAGGGCTGGGGATGCGATGGCGAGCAGCAGAAGCGCGCCAGGCATGGAGAATTGCAGGCGCTTTGCGCCGTTCCAGGTGAAAGAAAGAGGAATGCAATGCGCTGAGAACATCAATCTCCTTTTGGCGCTATGGAGCGCGTGAGCACGACTTGTTGTTGATCGGCGGCGGCGACCTTCTGGTAGAAGCCGTGAAGGTCGTTGTATTCTTTGGCGTCGAGAAGCGTGTAGTTGTGGGCGAGACTGCGCTTCACTTCGACCGACCCTTGCTTTGCCGTGGTGGTGATTCGCAGCATGGCGCGATCGGGCCAGGTCAGGTCGGCTGTTTGCGGCGCGCTCTCGACGGCGAATCCAGGCGGCAGACGATAGATCACGTCGTCCACATTCATGCTGGCGTAGTGGACATCGATGGGAGTAGCGCGCGTGTCCTGCGCCACGAAGGGATGAGCGGCTTTCGACTCAAAGAACAGGCCGGGAAGGAAGGCGCGCTTGCCGGTCGCGGTTCCCAGGTTGCCGCCGATCTTGAGGACGGCGATCAAGTTGAGATTGGGATCGTCGAGGCCGGCGAAGCGATCGAAATCCGTCTGCACGCCATCGGGCACATCGCCGCGCAGGGATTCGTTGAATTGCTTTTTCACTTCTTCGGGGTCGTTTTCCATCGCCAGTTGCCGCCAGTAGAGCGCATCCGGACCGATCATTGCGACGCTGACGGTTCCCTTGACTGAGCCGTCGGCGCCGATCGCGATATCGCCGACGCGCTTCACAATCGCGGTGGTGTAGGTATTGGGGGGGGTGGTGGCGATAACCGCTCCCTTGTCGGCGAGCCGCAATCCGGAGGCCAGGGTGTGCTTCCAGTGGAGGAGGCCGAAGGGACACATCTTCTGTCCTGGATCGAGGAAGACTTCCTTGCCGGCGAGTTCAATCACGGCGATATAGTCGTCCAACTGGCCGGCGGTCAAGTAAGCCGCATCGAAGAAGGCGCGGCTGCGGTCTACCACTTGCATGGGCCAGACCTTGAGACCGGCGGCGCGGGCCAGGGCGACAAAGAGCAGGGCGATCTCATCGCCCGATCCGCTCTGTTGCGTCCACACATCCTCGGCATTCTTGATGGGCTTCAGCTTCTCGGCCTTGCGCTCGGCCTCGGACTTCTTGCGGGTGAAATCCGTATTTTCGAGTTTCATCACCGCCGCGTAGATCTTGCGGGCTTTTTGCTCCTCGGTGTCCGCGGGACCGACGATTCCCTCGACGGTCTTTCTAACCTGGCCGCTCGGATTGGTGAAACGCTCGGCCTCTTTGGCCCAGCGTTTGCCCTCGGTATCCCAGAAGTCCTTCCCCGAGCGAGCGAAGGTGTAGTAGAACTCGACGCGCTTGTTGATCGCGTTGAGAGGCGGCATCCAGTCCTCGGAGGGGGTAGGCGGAATGTCGGTTAGATCGACGGTATAGCGGCCATTGATGCTGGTAGCCACTGCCGCAAGGGGGACCGAGGTGACGGCGTACATGAGCTGGTCGAGCGTTCTTCCGCGGCCATCGGAAATGTAATGCAACATTCCGGTTTGCGCAGGATTGAACATGTAATGAGCTTTGTGAACGAAGTAGGGCTGCTGAATATGCCATTGCGGCTCCGAGACCTTGTTGTCGTCGTAGCGGAGCTGCAGACGGTACTCGAGGATGCTGCCCACCTCGACGCTGGGCAGGGTGAAGACCATGGTGTTGATCTGCCGGGCGCTGTCCTTGATGTCCATGAGGTCTTCCGGCTTGGCGGTCAAGGGAATGACGGTTCCGTCGGCGTGGATGGTGCGGCCCTTGATGCCGTCGACCTTGAACTGGCCGTGCTCGTAAGGAATGCGACAGGTGGCCAGTTCCTTGCCCTTCTCGGTGAGCACCTTGATGCGTTCATAGTAGGTGTGGAAATGGAGGGCGTCGTCGGTGGTTTCCTCGCGGTAAAGGTAGACGGCGGCGGTGCCCGGGGCTTTGGGGTCGGCCGTCATCTTGAGCTCGTCCGAAGTGGGTTCCTGGAACTGGGCGTGGAGAAGGGTTGGGGTTGCGATGGCGAGGAGCAGGGGGAGGTAGCGCATGACGATGGGAATCCGCATGGTTCTTCCTTTGCAGGAAAGCAATTGAGAACTCTAACGTGCGGGGGGATCGCGGTTGAATTGTTTTCTCTATTCTACTTTGGCCGGAAAGGGCTGCGGACGCAAGCACAAAGAGCAGGAAGCCGGGAAGGATGTGCGCGTTGTCACAGGGGGTTGCAACCAGGGCGTGACCAGCCGAATCTTGCCATTGATTCTTGAGTTATTAACGAAGAACTGAACATGGGTTGGAATGGTTGGGGGTTGGGTGGGCGATTGGGGCAATCGCATTTCAAAACAGCGTCATAAGGCTGTCGAGGGAGTCGTCGTCGCATCCGGCGCGCGCTTTCACTCTCGCTGGTTCCGTAGAACGCTTTGATGCGCAAGTCCATCTTGATCCAAGGGAACGGCTGATTGCGAAGCTGGCCATTCTCGCGGGTATGCGTCCAGGGGAGATATTCGCGTTAACCTGGGGCGAGATGACCGCAACTTACGCCAACATTCGACAGCGGGTTTACCGAGGCGTAATCGACAGTCCGAAGACGGAGCAATCCTTTCGCAAGGCGGCTCTTTCCGAGGGTCTGTTGGTGGAAATCGAAGCGTGGCGGAAGCAAGCGCCCTCGGTTGTGTCCGAAGCCTGGGTGTTTCCGTCCGAACGCATGACGCCTCTCGCAAAAGAAAACGTCTGGCGGCGGCATGTCGGGCCGAAGCTGGAAAGGGCCGGTCTTGCTTGGGTGAATTTCCAGGTGATGCGCCGGACACACGCAAGCCTCATGAACGATCTTGGCGTCGAGGGCAAGTTGGTGGCCGATCAACTTGGGCATAGCCTCGATGTCAATCAGAACGTCTACACGCAATCGGCGGTGTCAAAGCGTCAAGCGGCGGTGAACCGGCTTGAAATCTCGCTTAACGGTGTTCAAACAGTGTTCACGGTTCCGGGGAATGCCGCAATCAATTGATTTAATTGGAGCGGGAGACCGGGATCGAACCGGCGACATTCAGCTTGGGAAGCTGACGTTCTGCCACTGAACTACTCCCGCCATTTAGAATCAATCATTTAAGTGATTCACCGTCGCTTACTATCCAACTTACTATCCATTTTGCTAGACTGGAACACGGAAGCAGGGCTCCCCGACGGTCCCCAATTTGCCCTTCCGGCGCCAGCGCGAATGCGTGATGGATAGTAAACATGGATAGTAAACCCGGGCGAAAAACTCACCTTAAGAAGTATCTCTCGCACAACGGGAAATGGCAATTTTTCCCTGTCGTCAACGTCAATGGAAGGCCAAAGCCTGAGCTCGTCATCATCGAGGGCAAACCGCGGCGCTCGACCGGTGGCACCTTCTACCTCGACTGGCGGGAGAACGGCAAGCGCCGCACGCGACCGGTCGGAACATCGTGAGTTTTCGGCAGCGTTGCGTAATTGAGAGGTTATGCGCTTTCGGCAATCCAGTGTACGACAATGGCCTGTCTCTTGGAACAGGCGACCAGTATTTGGCGTACAGCGGGAACTCTTCGTTGAAGAAATCCATTGCGCGCCAGCCTATCGCCACCTGACCTTACTTTGTGTCTCCGGCAAGTTGAGATTTGCGGGTCGCACAAATACTCTCACTAACTTCACTTTATGCGCCTTGGCCTGCCGAAATGAATCAGTCCGTGCCGAGCTTCGCTGGCTTGAGCCCCCGGG